>Ga0208825_1000014_pt1 | contig 190329 bp, 138 predicted proteins | sample AD_UKC113_MetaG_FD_184450 | JGI IMG/M metagenome (GOLD analysis project Ga0208825, IMG submission 184450) | Active sludge microbial communities of municipal wastewater-treating anaerobic digesters from Hong Kong - AD_UKC113_MetaG (SPAdes)... | ecosystem: Engineered > Bioreactor > Anaerobic >...
ATGCGAACAACGGCTGCGTGGTGTGGATGTACATGAGCGATTCCCTCCATTCCTATCGCCCCTATTATACAACGCAACTAATCCCCGTGTCAAGCGCCGCGTGGTCGAAAATTGGAGGAAAAATCGCTGCGCGCCTTCCAAACCCGCGCCAGTTACGCGTCCGCGCGGGTAACTCGAATTTCTCGACCCGTCCGCATCCCCGCCACTGTTGACAAGAATCAACTACGCAACCGGCTCCGTAAAACGTACTCGGTATCCAAGAACGTATCTGGAACGGGTACAATATCAAACGTACGCCAGATTTTGGGAAACGTGATCTACAACCTCGTCAAGGAGGATGAGTGATGAAGCAATGCCGAAGATGCAGGTTATCGTTCCGTTGCCGTGGCGAGATCTGGTGCCGGGTACGTTCGGTGCAGGTATGTCACCATAACGGCGGCGTGCAGAAGCTGACGATGGCACCGGGGCTGTGTCAAATCTTAAATCCACAGAACAATTGCAGCCTGTTCAAGCCGATCCGGTTGGCGTAGCTTCGGGCCGCGTTGAACAAGCTGCGGTAAACACAACGAATTGGGGCGGATTTCCGGGACAAGGACTTCCGCCCTTTCATTTTCACAGGAAGGAGAACCCAATGATCGTACCCTATTCGGGATGCCTCTACAGGCTCTTAGTTGAAGTCGCAATCATCGCCGCCATTGCCATAGGCGTCATGATCTGGCAGGCCAACCGGAAGAGGCCCGTTGAGAACGTCGTACCCACTAATCCCAAGTCCGCGATCCTACAACGGATTCAGTTGACTGGCGAACTGGTTACCAGCGTGGCGGTCGTGCAAGTGATCGTACGAAACAGCGAGGCACGGGAGTGGCTCAGACTGAAAGTTGGCACGGCGGAAATGTTGCTGGTGGCGCTTGGCGAAGTCCGCGCTGGGGTAGATCTGGCGGCGCTGGACGAAACGGCCCTTGCCGTTGAAGGCGACAAGATCACGGTTACGCTGCCAGCGTGCAAGGTCTTGGACGCCAAACTCGACGCGGGGCAGACCTACGTTTACAATCTCAAAAAATCGTTCCTGCTCCCACCGGACGGCGTAAATCTCCAGTCCGCTGGGGAGCGACAGGCCATTGAGGAGATCGAGCGAACAGCCATTCAGGCGGGGTTGCTTGACCAAGCGAACAAGCAGGCACGGACGTTGATCCAGTGTTTTCTCTCGGCGGCGGGATTCCGAACAGTTGAATTTCAAGCGAAGGGAGACGCGTAACCTGGGTGAGTCCGCTGACAACCAAGAAGAACGGCGCGGGCAGATTTGCCGTTCTTCTTTTTTGCTGGGTTAAGATGCTCACCAATTCACCCAGAGAAAACGCCTATCGGAACAGTCCCCCGAAAAGGCCTTGACTGTAGGTGATCGTAACGCCCTTTGATTTTAGCTGTTGGCCGAATGCCTTACCAAAGAGGGGCGGAAACTGCTGTTTCAAGATTAGGAGTATTCGCAATGCACGCCGTTGATCCTTCCCTAACTTGGTGGCCACATCACCGACGTGCGAGAATAGATTCTGAAAACCCGCATCTTCCTTAGTAAGCGCCGCATGGATTGCCTGTCCGTCTACCAAGGAATCCCCCAAAACGCCTACGATCTCGGAAATCGTTGCGTCTGCGTTTGTGCTTTCATGCGTGCCACGGAACAGTCTAGTCAAACCGTTATCCACTAACTCCTTCCTAACATGGAAATTCAATTCGGACAACGCATCTATTCTATTATCAGGCGTGGTAAAATCAGCAAGAATATGGACCTCGTAGATGATGGTTGCCAGGGCAGTAGTTTTCTCGCTTGGAAGGCCGAAGGCACCGGTTGTTGCGTCCTTCAATATTGGCTTGCGAACTTCATTCCATTCGTGTGCCACGATTTCATATACGACCTTTCGTAGTTCGTTGATTTCGTTCTCCGTGAGTTGTCCCTTCTTCCTTAGGTCGGAGAATTTCTCATCAAATCGATCTCTAAAAGGTTTTGCGCTGTCGTCCAAAGGCCCACCAGCATTGTACCCCCAGTGGAAGAAGAAGCGATGCAGTATTGAGCTAAACTCCTCTGGCAACTTGGCGGCAAGCTCCGGAGTCTTCTCGCGAATCTTCGCCTTGAGGTCGTCTGACTGAAGACCTCGTGCTGTATCAATTGTTGATGAAAAGTCATCGAGATATTTGACTAGTGCTTGTGCCGAAGATTCGTTGTCTACACCAATAATCCGCAAAGTCAATGTGGTATGGTCTCGGGCGCTCTCAAGGGCATCAGCCGGATCTACGATAACAAGTCCCGCAACAAAAGCAATGATCATTCCGACACACGCAGAACATGTGTATCGGGTCAGCAATCGTCTAACACAGTATCGATTCATTCTAATAACCCAACCGAAGACATTTACAGAATCAAATGTCCATCTTCAACACGATATTCCTTGCTTCCAAAAACAACCTTCACTAGCTTAGGTACCACTGTCTTATCGACGTATGTCTCACTTGAACCTAGCAGCTTGCTCACGGGGCCTGACTTTTTCGTCTCACTCATAATCTGGAGTAGAAACACAACCTGGACTGGATAGGACTGATGTATCAGGCTACAAACCACCTCTTGCTCTTTGCCCTCTTTCACGTAGTTTGCTGGGTTCAAGACGCCTTCGAACGAGTATAAAAGGTTTTCTTGTTTCTGATCGACTTCCAGTTTTGTTGCTGGCATCTCTTTGTCGGCGACTCTCAAGGAGACGCGAAGGTTTTCATAAAACCAACGGATCGGGAACGTGAACACGAGGTCATTATCGGACAGCAAATGCGAGCGAAGAGATAAGGACATGCCACAGATCTGAGATTCAAGTTTCTTGAGAATACGCTTATCATCCGTTTTCCCATATAAGTAGAGTATATCCTGGTTATGTACAACCTGGTCAGCGACCATCTTATCCAAGAGGCTGGCATAGGCGTCGGTAGATTTATTATCGAGCATAAGTTCAGCGCGAATGCGACTTTGAAGAGAGACTTCGTAACCTTCGTCTATGTTCTGTTGAAGTAATTCATCGGCTTTCTTGTAATCCTTCATTTTAGCATATTGGAGCGCCACAAAAAGGAAGTTGTTCCAATCAGACCTTTCGGAGTTCTTCACTATGGCATCAAGGGCTTCCTGAACCTGGCTTGCGGTTGCCTTCTCGCCCAAAAGGACCAACCGATTCATGTTTACGGACGCAATGAAAGGGTCTTTTCTGAAAATACCTTTGTTGGTTTCATCGAATTTTGCGAAACACTCAAGTGCTCTAGCATCGTTCTTCGCTTCCTGTGCAGCAGTACCGAGGTAATACCAGAAAGGGGGGTATACCTGAAAATCGTTCTGTCTGCTCGTCAACCTACGAAAACGTTTTTCTGGGTCGGTATCCTTCTCTGCGTCAATGTAGTCTTGCAGTTGCTTTTCACTGAGCCGCCACTCGTCAGGAAAGTTGTATTTTTGGGTAAGCCGGACAGAGTTTTCAAAGAAAGATTTGCGCAAATTGTTCAGATCCGCAAGGATTTGTTTGTTGATCTCCCATTCAGCGGATTCTCGTTGCTGTCGGTAGGCCTCTAGATTCCTTCGATAATTGAAATAGCTGGAACCAACACTCGACACCGCCGCCATGGCAAGCCCAAGTGGATTGACTGCACCGATGACGTTCATCAAGCCACCCCTAGCATCCCCGAAAGCAGTATAGAGGGCGTTTGCAACCTGCTGCTCATACTGTCCAGCAATACGCTTCTTCTGCTGGTCGTTTATTCTGCCTGCGGTCAGAGCGTCCATCAAACCTTTGATCAGATCGACTATCTCTGTATCCCTTATTTTGCTTTGATTTATGTTGTTTATGATGTTTTCGTATTCTTGCTCCAAAACTACTACATCATTATATGTAATGATTTTACATAAAGATTCTGTCGCATAGTTTAGACAGAGAACCGTCTGAGCTGGATCATATGCCTTGGCGTCATCCGCGCCCGCCGTAGTCTGAGCAAGAGATACACCTTGAAAAACCAAGGCCCAAGAAACCGCCAAGGCGGCAGCAAACCGACAGTAGAGCTTCATCCCATGATCCTTCCGCTAAAGTTGATGGGCGCTTGACCCTTTCTAAACAACAACCTTCAAAGGCTTTAATACCTGTTCTCTCTTGGCAGTCTATGGACGGTTTTCAAGAAAGTCAAATCGAAGATCCTTGCCTGGATTACGCCGAGGTGATCACAAAGGCACGATCAACATGACGCCCCGGAATAACGAGGCATGCAGTTTCGGCTACGTTCCAATCTTGCGGCAGCGAGTTCGGCGTCTTTCTGCTTCTGTTTGAGAAGGGCCTCGTCCTTGTCTTTGGTGTTGAGGCACTGGCCCTTTGTGAGTCCCCCCGGACCCGTGAAGTAGAGATAGTAAACGCCACCGGGTTTATCTGGGCGTCTTTACAACCTCGACACTGGGCATCTCCTTGTTAGAGTTTTTGGTCCAAAATACGAATAGTGAAACACTAACAAATGGAGAAACCAAATACAAGTTTGTAAAATACATGGCCTCTAACAGCCTGAATAAGAAGGATTTAACGATTTCAACGAAACTCTAACAAGGCTCAAATCATGTCCTTGCCCATGTTGTACGTCACCATTCCGAGTTTCATCAGAAATCACCTCTTCTTCCGCTTACGCCGAACAATCTTCGCTGTCGCCGGCTTATCGTTTCCGCAAAGCCGCCTCACGCACGAACGGACAATACGCAGCGGCATCGCGAGTCTTTTCTACAAGAACGCCGAGCGCCTTGTCGTAATATAAATGTTACAGCATGGTGTTTTTATCGCCTCGATATCACATCTGACCCCCACGGGTTTCTTTCAATTCCTGCCGTCCGTGGATTGTCCTTTCCCGCACAGTGTATACGCCTGCGGCGGCGAAGGCAAAACGGGTGTATGCGAGGCCAGCGCTGACGAGTTGAGGTCTCACACGCGCGGCGGCCCACCGCGCAGGAGGTCCGGGCGACCGTCCGTGGCCAAGCAATTTCCGGACGCGTCGTGGCAGCGGTGCTGGACGCATTTCATGCGCAGTGCGCTGGGCAAGGTATCCCACAAAGACAAAGACGTATTGGCCAAGGATTTGTGCGGGGCGCGGCAATTCGAGGATAGGAAAACCTGTTTGGCGGAAGCCGAGCGGGTCGCCCAGCGCTGGGACAAACGCTACCCCAGGGTAGCCGCGCAGATCCGCGCGCAGTTTGAAGAAACCCTGGCCGTCCATGGCCTGCCCCGCGCGCAACGTCGGCGAGTCTACACGACAAATATGCTGGAACGCCTGATGCGCGAAATCAAGCGGCGGATCCGGGTCGTTGGCATATTTCCCAACGCCCCATCCTGCGACCGTTTGGTGGGTGCGCAACTCGTGGAAATCCACGAATCCTGGCAATGCGAGCGGACGCGTTACATTACCTTTGAGCATGTGACGAAACCGTTGCCAAACCAGAAGCCGAGACGCACGGCGGCATAAACATTTTAGTACTAGTACAGTTCCCCTCCCCCGCGGGGGAGGGGAACTGTAGCGCCACCAAGAAGAGGTAGTTCACATTCATCGAGAGACACTTTTACAGAAATTTCTTGACACAGGCCATCCTGTTCCGCTTACTTTTGAAATACACGCAAAGCAATTTCGCCAGAAGCCTGCTGGATATTTTTCTCAACGAACTGGATTATCCCTACACGGAATTGTTTTTTGTATCCGGGCGACAAGATTTGCATTTCATCTTCTTCCGGGCCGCTTCTCGATTCGTCGTTTATTGCGATATGGGATCCCTCGGATACGACAAGACCCATTGTGTTGTACGACGATTGATCCATGTCAGCGTTTTCTGCGGGTGGTTGTGCCGGATTTGGTGCGGCTTGAAGTGCTCTTGGCGGCGCCGGATTTTGCCTCCGCGGGCTTTTTCTCCTCGATTTTTGTTTCTTCTTTCTTTACGGGCGGCGGTTCGGGCGGTTTGAGTTCCTTTTCCGGCAAACCGAGCGGCTGGGCCTTGGCGGCGATTTCGAGTGCACGGGCCCGCCATTCGGCAAAGGTCGCCACGGCGCTTGCCTCGATGTGCCGGGCGTCTTTCGACAGGCGTTCCGCTTCCGCCATGAGGCGTCCGACTTCTTCCATGAGCCAGTCGGGGCGATCGTGCGCATCCGTGGCGCCGGACGAACTGGTCAGGTAACGCGATTGGAACTGTCCGCAGTTGGCCAGGGTATTCTGCAACGGTTCGACGAACGGTTCGCCGCGTTCCTGTTCGAGCACGCAAAGACTGCGCGCCAGTTGCGCCATGTCTGCCAGCGCGGGCGCGGCCACCGCGCGCGGGATTTCGCCGGCGTGCCATAACTCCTCCACGCGCGGGAACATCTTCAATAGGTTGAAGAAGTCCATGCGGGTGTAACTGGATGTATCCACCTGCGCAAACCGCTTGACCGCTTCGCGCACGTCGGCCGGAAGTTTCGTTTTTCTATCTTCGCCTTCCTCGAAGGCCGCAACCTGCCGCTTGATGCGCTCGCGGACCGCGATCAGCGCTGGCGATCCGCCGGTTCCTTCCAGGAGACGCGGCTCGGCCACGGCTTGCAGCGCCACCGCGCCATCGGCGGCCTGCGGCGTCGGCAACGCGTTTCCCCGCGCATCGTACAGGGCAATCCCGGCGGCTTTCTCGACCGGCAGCGTAAAGTCTTTCGTCGTGTCGGACCAGAACGCCGCCACCCACTGCGCGCCGTTTGCGAACACTGCCGTCTGTACGCCGCCTGCGATTATCTCGCCAACAAACTGATAACGGTTCAAGCGGCGGGGCAACTCACTGAGGCAGACATATCCCGGGCCGAACTCGTTTCCGTACAGAAACGCGGTGTCCACTTCGGCCTGACCGTTCATATACATGCGGTTCCAGATGGCTTGCCGGGCGATTTTGACCTGCACATTCGGATCGTCCACCGCAGCCGCGGACAGTTGTCCCGCGAAGGCCATGTTTTCATAGCCCAGCATCTCCGCGACGTCGCGCAACGCGGCCACATCCTCCGGCTGCGCCCAGTCCTTGCCAAGAATAACCGTGTTCACCAGGGCGCCCACACCGGCGGCCAGCATGGATTGCAGCATCCGCGGCCCGTCAACGATCACGGCGATGGGTGATTTGGCGCCGCCGCGCCGAAGCCCCTTGGCAATGGCCAAGACGGCATCCGTAGAGGGGCCGGCGTCTATGTCCCAGCGAACGACACGGTCACCCGCCGATTTGGCCAACGACTCGCAGGTATCCACCGAACGCGTCGTCAGCCCCAGCACAATCTGGAATCCCATGCCGGCCACGGTCTGCATGCGCGCGGGCAAATCCTCCGCTTCGCCGTCCAGCCGGACACTGCGCACCGACAACCCCTTGAGCACTTTCAAACAGCGATCGTTGTTGCCATTGAATATCGCGCAAAAGGGCGGCGCGGCGTCCGGTTTGGGACGGTCAATGCGGCAAAACACCGCCGAGCCTTCCCATGCGCCGCCGCCCGGTGGTTCTGTTTCGATGCGGGCCTTGAGATAGTACCGGCCCCGTTCGGATGGCACGCCCTCGATGGGTGTCCACCAGGCGCCCTGGGCGCGCAACGAAACGGGTTCGAGCCGGGCCACGAACGGTTCGCCGCCGGTGTCCGGCACAATCTCGATGACTGCGCGCACCGTCACATCCGCGTCCGACCGCAATTCGACAATCACCGGATCATCAACATATACATGCGGCACCGGCTGATCCGGCGCCACGTCCACAGTGACCGCCGCGCCGGCCAGTAGGCAGACCGCGCACGCTAACGAAATCATAAGCCCGCGAGGAACGGGTTCGTGCGCCGTTCCGCCCCGATGGTTGTTTCGGGGCCGTGGCCCGAATACACGACGGTTTCATCCGGCAACGTTAGTAATTTATCGTGGATTGACTGTAGCAACTGGCGGTAATCGCCCCCCGGAAGATCCGTCCGACCGATCGATCCCGCGAACAAAACGTCGCCCACCAGCGCGACGCCATTGCCTGCCAGCACGATATGGCCGGGACTGTGCCCCGGCGTGTGCAGAACCCTGAAACGCGCCGCGCCCACCGCCACCTCGTCTCCCTCATTCAGAAAACGGTCCGGATCCGGGGACGACGCCGTTCCGATGCCGAACATGCGCGCCTGCACGTCCATCGAACGCAGCAGCGGCAGATCCTCCGGATGGATAAGCAGGTCCGCGCCCGTTTTGGCCTTCAATTCCGCATTGCCGCCGCAATGATCGCAATGGCAATGCGTGTTGACAATGCCGCGCACCGCATAATCCGCCAAAAGCCGCAACATGCGCGGCGTCACATCGCCCGGATCGATCACCAGCGCCTCGCCGCCGTCGCATACCACGAAACAATTCTCGAAAAACGGCGTCACCTGAAACGAATGTATGTCCATTGTAAACCTCCCGAAACCTCTTGATGCTACCCTTTCCCGTCCATCGAGTCAACAGGTTGGCAAGGACCACAATCCGAACCTAACGGGGAAAGTCAGCGTCCTCGCCGACCGGAATTTTGCATGACCCGACCCGGCGCGCGAGGACGCGCGCGTTGCCGGCCTTACCCCTTCGCCTTTATTTCTGCTCCTGGGGGGACACCGCAGTCAATGCATCAATACGATTCTGTAATCCGTTCTATCGGGAAAAAGGACACTTTTTCGGGATATGGCAGCCTGTGACAAGGGTTGTGAATTCGGTACTCTCAAGAATTGGATAACAAAAAAAACAAAAGATTATCCAAAAGAGTCCGAATTTGCGTCAGACGGCCGTGTCACTGTGCAAGGGGGACATCCGTTGTCGTCCCATTGACCACAAGGCGATCTATCGTACGTCCGCCAAGGCATCGTGGATTTTCACGAGCGCATCGTTCATCGCGGCGCGGGTGGCCTGTCCCAGACTACTCGCGGCCATTTCACCCTTACCCGAATCCACAAACAGGATGCTGACGTTCGACGCCTTCGACACGGTGCTGAACGATCCCTGGCAGGAGAACGTTCCATTACCCACATAACGCGCCGTCCGCCCGTCAATGATGGCCAAATCCATGCCCACCATCCCGGTGCGGTTCATGGATTCGTTCTTGAATTCCGGCCCGACGAGCGCTGCGGCGTCGCCGCCAATCGCCACGCCGGTATTGCCGGTAATGAAACCGATGTCCCTGACGAGCCGTCCCACCCGGCGCGTGCTGACCTTGTTGCCCTTGCCGGAAGCCTGCGCGGTTTCGCTGAATTCGGTCACGGTGCCTTCGATTACGAAGGGGCCGATTTCGCCCGGCTGTAGTTTGCACGAATAGGTGCCATCCTCGTTTTTCTTGACGGTGTCGGGGGGCACGATTACGATGTTCGGCCAGCCCGATAACACCGTCCGTAGTTGCGCCGCGATGCCCTTGCCGATGCCCGGCCCGGCGGTTTCACTGGCCCGGCTGACGACCGTGCCGTCGGAACCGACCGTTGTGACCATTTCGCTGTCCACGCTGATGGCGCCGGTGGGCGTGTCCTGCCCGCCGCCGGACGTCTGTCCCGATGCGCTGTACTCGAAGGGCTTCAAGATGGCCACGACATATTTCGGCAAGTTGGGATCCGCCGGAATTTTTACCACATCAACCTGGGCGGCGACCGGCGCGCCCGATTGGGCGCGTGCCTGTTCGGCTACCGAAGGCTCCTTCGATTTCGCGTCGGCGCTGTGCCCCGTGAAACCAATCATGCCCACTCCCAGCGCGGCCAGCACAAACAACGAGATCACAACACGTATTTTCATCTTCACGGCCTCCTGAAGTTCAGCGAACGAAACGATCGCATGCTTTTCGTAATATTGTATCACGAACTCGCCCAATGCGAGAAAATCGCAGTCCATTGTCATATAATGAGTTGTGGAATAAGAAAGAAATCCCGGCCGTTTACCGAACATTTTCGCCGACCGATACCCGGCTGCCTGTGGCAAAGGTTGTTCAACATTTCGGAATTGCCGCTTGGACCTTTCGGCATCAATGAAATAAATGGGCAAGCGAGCTCTTTTTCATTATGTGAGGTTGACAAGCGTTGCGGCAATTGTGACGATTACCACAGTCCGCTATGGTTTTCTTTTTGTGTCGAGGAATGCGGACAATTCGGCGCACTGGTCGGTGGCGATAAAATCCACGCCGGCCTCGAGTGCGGCCTGCCAGCGGATTTGAACGGCTTCGATGGAACCGAAATTGTAGGCCGGCGAAAGGCCGTCCGTGAGGCTCTTGGCCGCCGGATGGCCGTTGAGCGCATAGAACCGAATCCAATAGCCGCGTTGGTGGGCATCGTCCACGAGCGCTTGTAATCGTGCGGCCTTTTCCGGCGTCCATTCACCGGCCTTGGGCTGTCCTTCGGGTTCGACGTCGCGCCAAGAATGGTTGATCCAGCGGCGGAAATTGCCGGCGGGTTGGGCATCGGCTTGGCCGAAAACGCGGAGTTTCGCGCCGACGGGGACTTCGTCGTAAAAAAACCGGGTCTCGTTGTTGCCGCCGCCGCACAACACGAGGAGCGGTTTCACGTCGAGCGGGACGGGCGGGTCGGGTGCGGGCTGTTTGACGGACGTGCAAAGCCACGGCTCGTATTCGCCCAGCAAGTCCCAGACAGCCTTGAAGAAAGCCGGTTCCGAGCCGCGCAGATCGTTGATGTTCAGTGTGATGAGCGGCCAATCGCCTGGGTTTCCGTCCTTCAACGCCTTTTCGACAATGGGCCGCACCTTCTCGAAAAAATACTCGCGCGGTCCGGGTTCGGTTCCCTTGTAGGGTTTCTCGTGGACGACGATGATTCGCGAATGTCCGGTGGTTGGATCCGTATACCATCCGTAGTCGTTTTCGATGCCCAGAGGAAGGCCTGCGGCCAGCGCGCGATCGATCCGGTCCGCATATCGGTTGCCGTAGGGGTAACAGTTGTGCGCTTCCGGCAACACCCGCATGCCGGGCAGGAAACCGGATTCGGCGGCGGCGGGCCGGGGGATCGAAAATGCCGCGCAAACGCCCAGGACAAGAACGAATTTCAGCATGGCGCGATTCCTTTCCTTTTGCATGCCAAAAGGGCAGGGCATGCGGTCAATAATTCGTGATTATCAGTTCGTTGACGGGTCCGCGCAACCGCGCATTGCTGTTGATGGCTCGCGCGGCCTTGACCCGTTCAATCCGGAATCCCTCATAGACCCGATCGAAGAAATCGTCTTCCGGGTTTTCGTTTTTCGGGTCGGAATTGCTCAGCATGAGTTTCGCGCCGCGCTGGTCCAGTTTACGAAAGAAACGGGCCAGCCGAAGCTGCGACGCATCGTCGAAAGTATGCGCGGCGTAGGACGTAAAATGGGCGGTTTTGCTCAAAGGCCGGTAGGGCGGATCAAAATAGACGAACGTGTGCGCGTCAATGAAGTCCGCGCAGGACTCGAAGTCGCCGGTCCGGATCTCGACGCCTTGCAAGGCCCGCGACACAAGCCGGAGGTTCGCCGCGTCGCAGATTGTCGGATTGTCGTAACGGCCGAAGGGCACGTTGAACCTTCCCCGGGAATTGACCCGGTAAAGGCCGTTGAAACAGGTGCGATTGAGAAAGATGAGCCGCGCCGTGCGCGCGACCGCCTCCGGGCCGAAAGCATCGCAACCGGAATCTTGCCAAGGCTCATTGAACGCCCTGCGCACCATGTAGAAATAGGCACGGCGGTCTTCGTTGGACAAAGCCCGATACTCGTTCGCCATGGCCGTCAGCGCCTTTATCAGCATTTCCGGAAACGACTGAAGGACCTGGTAGGCCCGTGTCAGATCGTCGTTGGCGTCCATCAACAGGCACTCGGAAAACGAAAACCGGTGTGACAGGTCGAAAAAGACCGCTCCGCTTCCAACGAAAGGTTCTGCATACCGGGTCATTTTCCCTAGCCCTATCCCCTCCGGAAGCCGGGCTCGGATGGCCTCGAGCAATTGCGATTTGCCCCCCGCCCATTTTAGAAACGGCCGGGCCTTGACCGGGTTTATCCCGGTGGCTTCAATGGACGGCGTCATTCCGCGTGTTGGCCTCTCTGGCTACTTTCCATGGTATGTCGAGGCGTTATTATGAAGTGTTGAAAACCGGCGATCAAGCCGGACCATTTATTGAAAAACGCCCTTGCGAAGCGCCTTGAATTTATCATTGAAAGCATTTTATGACAGAAAAACTGAAATAATCCGTCCCGCGCAAATAGAAATTCTTATTATTCTTATAATAAGGATTGAAACTGGGGTCTGAGATGGGTATGCTGTAAACATCCGGCCAGCGCCGGTCGTTGAAAGTAGATAAGGAATGTGAACTTGAATCCGCCGCGCATTCCGGGTTTCATGTCTGAAATTCGCGGCCATTAGGTCACGGGACGGCATTCCCACGGTTCGGCTTCTTTTCCCGATTCATGTCGTCCATGTCTTTTTTGCGGCGTGTTCTCTTTCCGGAGTCGAAAGGCCGGATGGGTGGCGCGCTTTGCGTGATAACGCATCTTTTCCTGGGCAGGGCTGTGGAAAGCAACGGAGGTTGTGTCATGTGCGAGAAGAAACCTGTTTTTTGCGTAATGGGCGCGGGCCATGGCGGTCTTGCGATGGCCGGCCACTTGGGCTTCATGGGATTTGAAGTCCGCATTTACAACCGGAGCGGCGAACGGATAGACGCCATTCAAGCGCGCGGCGGCATAGACGTGACCGGCGACGAGGTGGATGGTTTTGGCCGCGTGGCGCTGGCGACGACCGATGTCGAGCGCGCCCTCGACGGCGTGGACGTAATCATGGTGGTGGTGCCGGCCACGGGCCATGAATTCATGGCGGAGACCTGCGCCAAATACTTGAAGGCCGGCCAGATAATTGTGCTCAATCCGGGCCGCACGCTGGGCGCGCTGGCGTTTTACCAGGCGTTGAAACGCAGCGATTGCGTGGCGGACGTGCTCATCGCCGAGGCGCAGACCTTTCTGTACGCATGCCGCATCATGGGCCCGGCGCAAGTGCAGATCTTCCGCGTGAAGAACTCGGTTCCCTTGGCCACGCTTCAGGCGCACCGGATTCCGCAATGTCTCAACATTGTGCGGGAAGCGTTTCCCCAGTTCGTGCCCGGCGACAACGTCCTGAAGACCAGTTTCAACAACATCGGCGCCGTATTCCATCCGGCCATTATGTTGCTGAATTCGGGCTGGGTGGAGGATGTCGCCGACTTCGAATTCTATCACCAGGGCGTTACGCCGTCGGTGGGGCGCATTCTGGAACAGTTGGATGCCGAACGGGTCAGCGTGGCCGCGGCTATGGGGTTTCAGGCTTCTACGGCCCGCGAATGGCTTTACTATGCGTACGATGCGGCGGGACGGAACCTGCGCGACGCCATGCGCGCGAACATGGGCTACCGCGGGGTCATGGCGCCCCACCGCATGGAAATGCGCTATCTCACCGAGGACGTGCCGTGCAGTCTGGTTCCGATGAGTTCTCTTGGCAAGAAATTCGGCGTCCCCACGCCGCTCATGGATTCGTTCATCACGTTGGCGTCCGCCATGCACGACCGGGACTATCGCGCGGAAGGAAGGACCGTCGAGTCGTTGGGCATCGCGGACATGGATCTCAAGCAGTTGCGAATGATGGCCATAGGAGAAATTGACCCATGAAGAAGATTGTTGGAGCGGCGCTGGCCCCGTGCGTGCATGTGGCGGGGCTGGACCATTTTCTGCGCCTGTGTGAAAAACACGGCTGGAGCGCCATCGCTCTGGGCCCCGCGATTCCGGTGCAGAACGTGCTGGCGGCTGTGGACGCGGAACTGCCCGACTGGGTGGCCCTGTCTTACCGGCTGACGCCCGAAGACCTTGCGCCCATTCTCGAGGATTTGCGCCGGGGCTTGGATCGCCTTGTGGGACCCCGCCCGAAACTGGTGTTCGGCGGCACGCCCGCGGCGGCGGTAGTGGCCAAGGCCAGCGGACTTTTCGAAAAGGTATTCGACGGGACGGAATCCATGCAGGAAATTCAGGCGTTTGCCGCCGGACAGGCGCCGCGGCGGAAACAACGCGATTTCCCACAGGATCTCGCCGCGCGGATTGACCAGTCGTATCCCTTTCCCCTGATTCGCCACCATTACGGCGAGCCGGATCTGGCGCGCACCATCCGCGGCGCGCGCCGCATTGCAAACGCCGGGGTTCTCGACGTCTTGTCCATCGGACCGGACCAGAATGCCCAAGAACACTTCTTTCATCCGGAACGGATGGATCCCGGCCAGCACGGCGCCGGCGGCGTGCCCGTCCGCACGCCGGACGATTTGGCCGCCATTTATAAGGCCACCCGCCGCGGGAACTACCCGCTCGTGCGGTGCTACAGCGGCACGCGGGATCTGATTGCCTGGGCCCGGATGAGCATCGAAACGATTCACAACGCGTGGGCCGCAATCCCGCTGTGCTGGTACAGCGTAATGGATGGGCGAAGCCCGATCCCGTTTCCCGGGGCCATCGTCGAAAAACAGGAGGCCATGCGGTTTTATGCCGAACAGGGCCTTCCGGTCGAGGTCAACGAGTCGCATCAGTGGAGTCTACGCGAGGCGCACGACGCGCTGGCCGTCGCGATGGCGTTTCTCGCCGCCTACAACGCGAAAGCCCAGGGCGTGAAACGCTATATCATTCAGATGATGCACAACACGCCGCCGTCCACCAGTCCGGCCATGGATCTCGCCAAAATGCTGGCCAAACTTGAACTAATCCGCGAAATTGAAGGGCCGGACTTCACGACTTGGCGCGAGGTGCGGGCAGGGATTGCCAGTTTGCCGCCGGATTTCGACGAGGCCAAGGGGCACATGGCGGCTTCGGCGGTGTACGCCATGGCCCTAAAGCCCCATATCCTGCATGTCGTGGGATTCAGCGAGGCCTACCGGGTCGTGGACCCCAAAATTCTCATCGAGAGTTGCCGGATCGCGCGCGGAGCCGTCCGCCTGGCCCTGCAGGGCGCGCCGGATCCCCTGCACGATCCGGCGGTCCTGGCGCGCAAAACCCACCTGGTTTCACAGGCGCGCATCCTCTTGGACGGCATTCGCCGTCTTGGGCCGAATAGCGCGGATCCGTGGAGCGATCCGGACGTATTGTCCCGCGCCATTGCCACGGGCATGCTCGATACGCCGCACTTTCGGGGCAATCCGCATCTGTGCGGGCGCATCGCGACAGCCTGCGTCAATGGCGGCTGGGAGGCGGTAGAGCCGGCCACGGGCCGCATCATCGGCGAGGAGGAACGCCTTCATTCATTGATAAAAACCGTGTAGAGACCGGAAAAAAGGAAACAAAGCGATGTGTGGATTCGTTGCCATGCACGGCAATCCGGATGAAAACCTGCTCAAGGACATGCTCGACCGCATTCGCCACCGGGGACCCGACGGCGGGGGCGTCCTGCGCATCGGACAAGGGCTGCTGGGGCATGTCCGCTTGGCGATCCTCGACGTGCCGTCCGGCGCACAGCCCATGACCAACGAGCGCGGGGATCTCGCCGTCGCATTCAACGGCGAGATCTACAATCATGCCGCGCTGCGACGGGAATTGGATGACCGCCACCGATTCAAGACCCGCTCCGACACCGAAGTCCTGCTACATCTGTATGAAGACGATGCCGAAGACATGCTGTCCAAACTCGACGGCATGTTCGCATTTGCGCTGGCCGGGCCGCGTGGAATGATGCTGGCGCGGGATCCGCTGGGTATCAAGCCGCTGTATTACGGGCGGCGAGGCGGAACGTTCATCGCCGCGAGCGAACTCAGGGCCTTTCCCGCCATGGATGAACTTCACGCGTTGCCGGCGGGGCACGCCATGTTCGCGGACGGGACGCCGTGGCGGTACGCGCGGCCGTTCCCGCCCAAACGGCCGGTAGTGGACCTTCCATTGCCGGAAGTGCTCACCGAGATACGGCGGCGCCTGGAACATGCGGTCATCAAGCGCCTCATGAGCGACGTGCCGGTCGGCGTTTATTTGTCCGGCGGCTTGGACAGCAGCTTGGTTGCCGCGCTGATGCGCCCTCACACGGTCGAACTTCATTCCTTTACGGCGGGCATGGAAGGCGCGCCTGACCTCGAAATGGCCCGCGATGTCGCTTCTTGGCTCGGAACGAATCATCATGAGCGGGTATACACCGCGGACGATATCGAAAACGCGCTGCCAGACGTTATCCGGCATCTGGAATCCTTCGATGCGCCCCTGGTGCGTTCGGCGGCGCCGATGTATTTCGTATCGAAACTGGCCTGCAAACACGTGAAGGTCGTGCTGACCGGCGAAGGGGCCGACGAACTGTTCGCGGGATACGAGTACCTCAAGACCCTGGATCAAGGCATGGAACTGCGGCAGGAATTGTGGAATATCATTGAACGGCTTCAAGATACAAATCTGCAACGCACGGACCGCATGACGATGGTCCACGGCATTGAGGGCCGGGTACCGTTTCTCGACCTCGGCCTGCTGCGTTTCGTTTCGCGGCTTCCCCTCGATCTTCTCGCGCCGCGCGAGGACCGCCCGGAGAAATGGCTGTTGCGCGAAGCCTGTAAGGGCATCCTGCCGCCGGAGATCCTCGCACGGAAAAAGATGAAATTCTCGGAGGGCGCGGGCTCCGCGAATGTCGTTGCCGAACGCATCCGTTCGGCAATGACCGCCGAGGAATTCGAGCAGGCGCGCCGGACAGCCGCCAAACAAGGCCTGCGTTCCCCCGAGGAACTGCACTACTTCCGCATCTGGCGCGAAGAGATGGGGCCGCATGTTCCGCCCGCCCTTGTGGGCCGCACGTCGGATCCATGCGCCGCGGCATAGACCGGATTCATGAAGAAATCGTGCAAGAAGCGCCAATGGCCCGTTTGAAAATAGTGGCTGTTTGAGATAAAAATGTCGTTGGAAGGGCCGTGCGATGATTCTCGACGATGCATTGTTTCAGAAATTGCTGGAAAATCTTTCGGAAGGGGTTTATTTTGTCGATCCGCAGCGAACCATTCTATACTGGAACCGGGCCGCAGAACGCATCACGGGCTTCTCCGAAAAGGAGATCGAAGGCAAGTCGTGCGCGGACGACATTCTGGTCCACGTGGATGATGCCGGAACTTCATTGTGCAAGGGCGCTTGCCCGTTGGCGGCCACGATGAAAGACGGCCAGAATCGCGTCAACCGCGTTTATCTCCGGCACAAGGAAGGCTATCGGCTGCCGGTTTGTGTTTCCACGGCGGCTATCCGGGACGATACGGGAAACGTCATCGGCGGCTTGGAAACCTTTCACGACGATTCGTCGCTTGTTGCGGCGTTGGCGGAGGCGGAACGGCTTTCGCAACTTGCGCTGATATGCCCGTTGACCGGTATTGGAAACCGGCGCTTTGCCGAGGAAACGATTGCCAAACGATTGTCCGAATCGCAGCGCAACCATACCGCGTGCGCATTTGTCATGTTCGATGTGGATCACTTTAAAAAGATCAATGATTCCTACGGCCATCCCGTCGGCGATATCGTGCTGAAAATGGTTGCGCAAACGTTATTGACCAATCTGCGCGTCTATGATTTTGTCGGACGCTGGGGCGGCGAAGAGTTTCTGCTGACCATGCCCCATCTGTCCCGGCAAGAGTTGGAAAATACCGCCAACCGTTTGCGCGTGCTGGTCGAACGATCGAGCCGCAAGATCAGTGAAAATCGTTTGGCCGTCACCATTTCAGGCGGGGCCACGCTCTCCCGCGCCGACGATACGCCGGCTTCGGTCATCAAGCGCGTGGATGCTTTGCTTTATGAAAGCAAGCGCCGTGGCCGCAATCGCGTGACCATCGGTTGAGGGCGTTCGCGTCCATTCGTGCTGAAAAAAGCGTGGCGCCGAATGCCGGTTCCGGTTCCGCCGACAAGATTTTGACCGATTCAGAATTCAGCACCGCCGGCCCGGAAAGACTGCTTTGACGCGCTTATCGGGATGTGCGCCGGTCAAAGGTCGGGTGTCAAGATTCTAGTGTGACATTTCTAACGAGTCAACGGTGTGATATTATCAAAGAGTCACGACAATTTGCGGAGTGCGAGTTTGACTTCGGGATGGGCGTTTGGTATTCTTCCTTTTCGTGCCTCGTGAAACAAGGGCGCGGGCGCTGCCGCGCAACAGAAAATCCGGAGGATTGCAAGGTGAAAACGTATGTCCCCAAACAGGGGGAATTCGAGAAAAAATGGCATTTGATTGATGCCGAGGGCCAAGTGCTGGGCCGGGTGGCGGTGGAAGCCGCGCGGTTGATCCGGGGTAAGCATAAGCCGAATTTCACGCCGCACATGGATTGCGGCGATTATGTAATCATCGTCAATGCCGAGAAGGCGATCGTGACAGGCAAAAAGGCGGACCAGAAGAAGTATTTCTCGCATTCGGGGTATTTTGGCGGTCTTTCCGAGACCTCGTACAAGGAAATGTTGGCCAAGCATCCGGCGCGGGCGATGCTCGCGGCGGTGCAGGGCATGTTGCCGCACAACCGGTTGGGCCGGAAACTGGCCAAGCATGTCCGTGTTTACGCGGGGCCGAATCATCGCCAGGAAGCGCAGACTCCCCAGCCATACACGCTGGGCAAATAAATACGGGAGTGACGTAACGTGACAGATGCAGCGGGAGAAGTGGTGGCGGTCGGGCGCCGCAAGGCGGCCAGCGCGCGCGTGCGCGTTTCACCCGGCACGGGCAAAATCATGGTCAATGGGCGGGCCATCGAAGCCTATATGGCGCGCGAGGTGCTCGTCATGATGGCAAAACAGCCGCTTGAAGTGACCGGAAATGAAAACAAATACGACGTCCGGGCCATTTGCGAGGGCGGCGGCCTTGCAGGCCAAGCCGGCGCGTTGCGGCTGGGCATTGCGCGGGCGTTGACGAAATTGAATGAGGAACACCGCACGCCGTTGCGGCGCGCCGGGCTCCTGACGCGCGACGCGCGCGAGGTCGAACGCAAGAAGTACGGGCGTCCCGGCGCGCGCAAGCGCTTCCAGTTCTCGAAGCGCTAGGCCATACCCATTTACTTGTTCGAAAGGCATTCCCGTCAAAAGGAATGCCTTTCGTGTTTTTTCATGCGGTTCGTTCGAGCAGATCACACTCGACCAGCGTCCGCATTTCTGGATTGAGACGGAAGGACTTGATCTCGAACGCGCCTATCGTGATTTCTCGCGAAAAATCCAGCGCGGGAAAAGACAACCAGAAGGTCCGCGCGGCGCCGGACGGTTCGAAGAGCCGCACGATATAGTCTTCGGATTGTTCCGCCTGCTTGAATGCGGCCAATTGCACGATGTCGTCTTCGACGATGATCATCGGTTTGGGCGTTTGGCCCATGCCGGACGGATTGAACGACAATGCGAACGGGCGTTCGTTCAGCACAAGCGCCTCGCGATCCACCGATTTCATGCGCTCCGTTTTGCCGCCGCAATTAAACCAGAACCTGAACAGGCGTTCGCCTTGGTCTATGCGGGGCGAATATCGATCCTGCCGGACCAACGGCCGATCGCCAATCGGATGCGCCGAATACGCGGGGCCGCGCAACAGACTGATCCGCAGTTCGCCATTCGCGAAGTCGGAGCCGTACGTCCCCGCGTTGATGCACGTCAGCGCACGATCGTCTTCGTCCGACACGGCGGCCGTCCATTTCTGCGCCACGCATTCGCGGCCGGTCGTTGGGAATTCCTGCACGCCATAGGCGACTTGGCCGAGATATTTGGGATTGTTGAGGAGGGTCGGCACGGCCAGTTTGAGCATCTTGCTCTTTTCGTTCCAATGGACGCGGAGGGCAATTTCGACTTCCGTGCCCTGCTTCGGCAGTTTGTAGTGAAGAATAGCGAATGAATTTTCATACCGGAACAGCGCCTCGACAACGGTCCGTACCTCGCCGTCTTCGATCACGCGCACCGATTCGAGGATCGTCTGCGTGACTCCGGAGAACCGCGTGCCTTCGCCGCGATCCATCAACTCGAACACGCCGATGACGTTCCGAAAACTCTGATAGCGTGTCTCCCATGGATCCTCATTGTCGGCGATAACGAGCAGTTTGAACGCGCCTTCTTGCAGATAGGATTTGCCCTTTACTGCCAGTCGGTCAATCCAGCCGGTGGCGCAATTGATTTCGACGTCAAGGTCGTCCGTGCGGAACGAAAGGCGCCCGTTCGAGGCTTTCAACGCCGGCTTGGGTCGCTCGCGCAGCACTTCGAGCGCACAGTCGAACCGGTTCATTTGGAACGGCGCGAGATCCGCCGTGAACACCGCGCGTTTGCGCCAGTCGAGGTTCAGGTTGCCCAGTTCCTGTTCGCACTGGCTTGGGATGCGTGCGCCGTTCTGCTGGACGATTGGGATCGTAAACTGTTCGCCCCACTGGAAATCCGGCAACTGGAACTCGCACTCGACGGTCGTCCGCACCGGGAAGGGATGCGGATTGAACACGAGAATCGGAATTTCACCCTCCTTCGGTTTCGGCTGGCCGCCGGACAATGCGAAGAAGGCCCGCGCCCGCACGCGCGTCAGCAGTTCCTGGCCGTGATCCATCAGCCGCAGTCCGTTGTCCTCCACCGGTTGCACCGAGGAACCGGGCAGGATGTCGTGGAATTCCGCCACGAGCAGGTCGCGCAGCGCCTCGCGCAGTTCCTCTTTCGGATAGGGCATCAGGCCTTGAATCGCGGCCGACGACGCCATCTTTTCGCATTGGTACAGCGTGTTTTCGAGCAGGCGATGCTTTTGCTTGATGCGCACCTGCGACGTGTAGCATCCCGGCCCCCATGGATTGATCTCGTTTTCGAAACGCGGCAGTTCAATGCCGCTTTCGCGCAATTCCCGGAAATAATTTTCCGGCGTCGAATGCAGGATGTCGTATTCGCCGCATTCCGCCCTGAGTTGCGCGAGCCGTTCGAGGTCCACGCGCGACGGTCCGCCGCCGTGATTGCCGACACCCCAGAGCACCAGACCCGACGATTTGCCCGGATGCTCCTTCATCCATCGCTCGACCTTTTCGCGGGCCTGCCCAAGCGGCTGGTTGTAGAACATCGAGGCGCGGTGTCCCGTCACTTCCGAACCGTCGAAACCCACCCAGGTGAAATCATCCGACGGCAGCGCGCAATCGTTCTGGAACGGACGGCAAAACAGGTAGGAGTCGTATCCCGATTTTTTTAGGATTTGGACGAGTCCCCGGTTGTGGCCGAACGGATCGAAATTGATCGCCGTCGTGGGCTCTACCCCAAATTTTTCCTTGAAATAGGCCTTGCCCATCAGGATCTGCCGCACGAACGATTCCCCGGCCGGCATGTTGCAGTCGGGCTGGAGGTACCATCCGCCCATGATATGCCAGCGCTTCGCCGCGACCAGTTTCCGAATCCGCTCAAACAGCGCCGGCTCGTATTCCTCGACATAACGGTATAGCGTCACTTCGTTGTGGTTGAAAACGAAATCCTCGTTCTCGTCGCACAGGTCCGTCGCCGTCCGGAACGTCGAAAGCGCCTCCGCCGCGCCCTCCTCCCACTCCCACAGCCAAACGGGGTCCAAATGCGCGTTACAGATCAAATGCAACCGGTTCATGTCGTACTCCTCCTTCGCCGCGTTGTGCGCGTTTCCTCGACGGCGTACGAGTATAGCGCGCACGCAAACATGCGGCAAAAGGCCGAACGCCGCAGCCGAAAAAGTGGACAGGCCGCCGGCCATGTGTGTAGACTGGCTTCGATCGTGTGGACAGACTGGACGGTCTGGCCTGCGGTATGCGTTCGAGGGATTTTCCGTGCACGTTCTTGCCAAACGTATGGAGGGACAACGCCATGGCGGTGCAAACGAATCGGCGGGGTTTTTTGAAGGCCAGCACGGCGGCGGCGCTGGGCACGGCGGTAACGGGCATGGCATTCGGACAGAACGCGCCGGACGCGGCTCGCGTTTTGCGTGTCGGCGTGGTCGGAGTCGGTGGCCGGGGGACGGGCTTGTTGGGCATCCTGCTCGGCAGGAAAGATGTGGCCGTTCCCGCCGTGTGCGACATCAACGAGACCCATCTGAACCGCGCCCTCGGCATGGTGGAAAAGGCCGGCCAGCCGAAACCCGAAGGGTACGGTTCTGGAGAAGAGGCCTACAAGCACTTGATGGAGCGTTCGGATCTCGACGCGGTGATTATCGCCACGCCTTGGAATTGGCACACGCCGATGGCGGTGCATGGCATGAAATGCGGGAAATACGTGGGCGTCGAAGTGCCCGCGGCCATGTCCTTCGAGGAATGCTGGGCTTTGGTCAACACGCACGAGGAGACGAAAGTCCCCTGCATGATGCTCGAAAACTGGAGTTTCCGGAGGGACAACCTAGCCGTGCTGCGGATGATTCGCGAGGGAATCCTCGGCGAAATCGTCCACTGCCATTGCGCGCATTCGCACGATTGTATTGACCATTGGTTCTTCGACCCGCAGGGCAATATCCGCTGGGGCGGCGAGTTTCTTGTCCGCTACAACCGCGACCAGTATCCCACACACAGCATGGGGCCGGTCCTGAGTTGGATGAACATCAACTGCGGCGACGCCTTCGCCACGGCCACCTCGACCGCCACCGACTCGCGCGCCATCAACGCCTATTTCACGCGCAAGTTCGGCGCGGACCATCCAAACGCGAAACGCAAATACAGGCAAGGCGACATTGTGACGACCGTGGTGCGGACGCATCTCGGAAAATCAATCGTGATCAACTACGACATGCAGTTGCCGCGTCCCTACGACAACCGGTGGATGATCCAAGGCACGCTGGGCCTGTACGACGAGGACAAGGCCTCGGTTTACATCGTGGATCGGAGTCCAAAATATCACGAGTGGGAGCCGTTCGCGCCATACCAGGAACAGTACGAGCACCCGTGGTGGAAGGCGATGCTCGGCGATTCCGCCGCGCGCAGCCACGGCGGCACGGACGACCTCGAACTGGCGCAATTTCTCGACGCCGTTCGAAACCGGACCCAGACGCCCATTGATGTGTACGATTCGGTAACGATGTGTTCCATCATTGCGCTGTCCGAGCGATCGATTGCGCTGGGCAGCGCGCCGGTCGAATGTCCGGACTTCACGCGCGGCAAATGGAAAACGCAAGCGCCGCGGTTTGCGCTGGCGTAGCTTTCAACCTGCGACACCGTTGCGCGAACGATTCATTCAATCGCGTGGAGCGAGTCAACAGACAGGACGACATGCGGATTTCTTACGAAGCGAAGTCGGATGTGTTGCATTTCGTGTTTGCGGACACGGGCGTCTACTCGCATGAAACCGAGGGCGGTATTCGGGCCGAGTACGATTCCGAGGGACGGCTGGCCGCCGTTCACGTGCCCAACGCCATGGCGACCGCATCGGGAACGGACATTTTCCGGCAACTCGTATTCGACGGGATAGATCCCTTCACGGCGGATCATCCGTTGATCCTCGTTCCGCGCCTGTTCAAGGACGTGCAGTCCCTCGAATAGCCTTTCGCAATTCGATCGCGGCCGCGCGCACATCCGGCGCTTCCGTCACGGCCGTCACGACGGCGACATGCCGCGCCCCGCGCACCGTCACCTCGCCGATGTTGTGCGCCTTGATGCCGCCCATGCACGTAAAGGGTATGTGAAGGCGCGGCGCGATTGCGGAAATGCTATCCGGTCCGATCGCCCCCGTGGGAACGGTTTTGGTCTGCGTGGCGAAAATGGGGCCGATATTGACATAACTGGCCCCGGCGTCCTGCGCCGCAAGGGCCTCGCCGGGATTATGCGACGAGGCGCCAATAATCAATTCAGGCGCAATTCGTCGCGCCGCCGCGACCGGCAAATCGCTTTGGCCCAGATGGACGCCGTCCGCGCCCACGGCCAGCGCCACATCCACGCGATCGTCTACAATCAGCAACGCCCGGCCTTCGGGTATCCGGGCGCGAAACAACTCCGCCCGGCGAAACAGTTCGGCATCATCCAGATCCTTTTCCCGGAACTGAATCAGCCGCACGCCGGCATCGAGCACGGCGTCGAGCACTTCGATCGCGCTCCTGCCTCCGCAGAACGATTCGGTAATGACGACGTACAAATCGCCCGCGCGGAAAAGGGCCATGCGTCCGGCGTGCGTCATCAACCGCCTCCCACAAACCGCACCAATTCCAGCGTGTCGCCCTCGTTCAGCAACAATTCCGGAAAACGGGGCCTTTCAAGCACGGCGCCGTTGTATTCGACCACCGTGGATTCGGGCTTCAGGCCGAGCGACGACAACAAGTCCAAAAGCGGCATGCGATCGGCAACCGTTCGGGTTGTCCCATTCACGACGATCTGCATCGGAAACCTCCTGTTCGATTCACGTGTCTATTGTATGTGCCCGGTCTTTTTTCTTCAACGGTCCGGGCTGGAAAAATGCGCGTGCGGGTTTGATCCCATGAATCCGCATGCGGTCTAATCGTTCTCCAGGCGCGAAAAGAGAGGTTCTTTCAATGACGAGGTGTATGCTTGTGTCGGTTATGCTCATTGCGACGTTGGGCGGTTCGGCTGTTTCGGCGGAGCCGGAATTGCTGGCCGGATTTTCCATGGACACGGTCAATCCGTCCGATGGCGTGTTTCTGGCTGGATACGACTACAACCGCAAATGCACGGGCATTCACGACGATCTCTTCGCGAAGGCTGCCGTGTTCCATGACGGCAAGGAAGCCGTGGCCTTGGTCGTGATTGACGCCATCAGCATCCAATACGACACGGCCAAGGCCATTCGCGAGGCCGCCGCCAAACAGGCCACAGGCATCCCGCTTGCGCCCGAACGCGTCATCGTCCAAGCCACCCATACGCATTGCGCGCCGGACACGATAGGCATTTACGGAGCCGACGAAATCCAATGCGGGCGCGATGCCGCCTATATGGCCAAACTCGTCGAGACGGCGGCGGCCCAAGTAGCGGCGGCGGCAAAGGCGCTGCGGCCCGTCCGGCTGGCCTATGCGGAAACCGAATGCAAGGGATGGGTGGACAATGACAGCGAACCGGATATCCTCGACAGTTCCGTCACCGTTCTCCTCGTGAACGACACGGAAGGCAAACCGCTGGCGACGCTGACCCATTTCGCGTGCCACCCGACCGTCCTCGAGGACGAGACGCTTGCCGGCAGCGACTGGGTCGGATACTTCTACAAGGCCATGGGCGTTCGCCCCGGCATCCATTTGTTCCTGCAAGGGGCCATCGGGTGCTGGGTTCAGCCGAAAACCCCGGAACGCTCCTATCCCCTTGCCCAACGATACGGCGAGGATCTCGCCGCGAAGGTTCTCGAAGCCGTGAAAAATCCCGTGCCGATCGCGGAAACGGCGATCCGGTTCGCGAATGCGGTCGTCCGCGTGCCCGTGGAAAATCCAAAATTCCAGTTGATGAGCGCCTTGGGGCTGGTGTCGCGTCCCTTCACCGAAACGGTCGAGACCGAAGTGGCATGGTTCGCGGTGGGTTCGGCGCAATTTGCCACGCACTTCGGCGAAACCGCCCCTGAATACGGCTTTCAAACCAAAGAACGGATGAAATCGAAACCGAAATTCGTTCTTGGCCTGGGATTGGATCATCTCGGCTATATCTGCCCGGAACGCTATTTCGGCGACGCGAAAATTCCGCACGCGAAATATCTGACCAGCATGTCGCCGGGGCCAAAAGCCGGCCCGGTCATGATGGAGGCGCTGCAACGCATCATTCCTTGAAGGCGCGCGCGGAACGTCCGGAGAACAGACTGTCGAGTCTGTCTACATGCAACCGGCCCGGTTTTCCAGCAATGACAGACTGGACAGTCTGTCCCGCGGGCCGCAAGCAAGGGAGTTCCCGGTGAATTCGGGATCAGGCAATGGCCCGTTGCAGGGCCACGACGACCCCTTGCATCCGAACCGACTGCGCGGGCACGGTGAACGGTTGCATATCCGGATTGGCGGGGCGGAATTCGATATGTTTCCCGTGCGGATAATACCGCTTGACGGTTGCCTCGTCGCCGATAAGCGCCACGACGATATCACCCGGTTTCGGCGGCCGTTCCTGATCGACCACAATGATATCCCCGTCGAGAATGCCGGCTTCGATCATGCTGTCGCCGTTTACGCGCAGGCAATAGGCCTTGCGTCCGGCGAGTTCCCGCGACACCGGCACATGGCCCTCGATATTTTCCTGGGCCAGCAGCGGCTGGCCCGCGGCAATTCGGCCCAGAAGCGGCAACACGCCCGGCGCGCTTTCATACAGGCCCGCCGCGGCGCAATCCTTTACGCGTATCCCCCGCGCTTTCGACGAACGTTCGATATAGCCTTTGCGTTCCAAGGCCGCGAGATGGTCGTTCACGCCGTTGAGCGATGCAATCCCGAATTTATCGCCGATTTCCGCCAGGGTCGGCGGGAAGCCGCGATCCCGGATGGACGCCACGATAAAATGCAGGATGGCGGCCTGCCGGCGGGTGAGTCCGTGCGCCATGAGACGAGCCTCCTTCGATGACTGAATTTCTCTTCAGTTATATTTGACCATGAATGGACCGGTTTTGTCAAGCCCCCATTCATTTTGGCTTGTTGCCGGATGCCTCGCCGCATGCGATCGGGATCCGCCGGTCAGGTGTACTGCAAACGGTACAGCGTGTAATAAAGTCCGCGGCGGGCGAGAAGTTCCTGGTGGGAGCCGATTTCCCGGATTTCGCCGTGGTGCATGACGGCGATGCGTCCGGCATGTTGAATGGTAGACAGCCGGTGCGCGATGACGATGCAGGTGCGGTTTTCCATCAGTTTTGCAATGGCGTCCTGGATAAGCGCCTCGGTCTCTGTGTCCACGTTCGATGTCGCCTCGTCCAGGACGAGGATGCGCGGGTCGTGCGCAAGGGCGCGCGCAAAGGCGAGCAGTTGCCGTTGGCCGGTCGAGAGGTTGCAGCCGCGTTCCCCGACGTTGTACTCGTAGCCGCCGGGCAGTTTTTCGATGAACGGCGCCGCGTTGACATAGTCCGCGCAGGCGCGGACGCGCGCATCGTCAATGTCGGGATTGCCCAGCCGAATGTTGTGCGCGATCGAACCGGAGAACAGAAAGACGTCCTGCAGCACGACGCCGATCTGTCTACGCAGAGGAATCCTCGCATAATCGCGCACGTCGAGTCCGTCAATAAGGACGCGTCCCCGCTGGACATCATAGAACCGGCTCAGCAAGTTTGTGAACGTGGTTTTGCCGGCGCCGGTGTGGCCCACGATGGCGAGGCGTTCGCCGGGGGCTATGGCAAGATTGATGTCCTTGAGAACCCATTGATTGTCATCGTATGCGAACCACACCCGATCGAACTCAACACGCCCCTCGATTCGATCAATCGTCATGGCGCCGGGTTTGTCAATCAGGTCTTCCGGCGTGTCGAGCAATCCGAACACGCGTTCAGAGGACGCCATGGCTTCGAGCAGGAGGTTGTAACGGTCCGCAAGCGCGCGAATGGGGCCATAGAGACGCTCGGACCACTGCACATAGGCGAAAAACATACCGATGTCGGCGGGTCCGCCCAGCAACTGCTGCGCCGCGAGAATCTGGCTGCCGCCGTACAGGACAATCAGGGCCAGCGAAAGGGTTCCGAGGAAATCAACCACGGGAAAGTAATAGGCGTAGTAGCGAATCTGGCGGAGCCATTCGTCTCGATGATCCTTGTTGCGGCGATCGTATTCGTCGAAACGGGCTTTTTCACGGACAAAGGCCTGGACGATGCGCATGCCGCCGATGCTTTCCTGCATGTGCGCATTGAGACGCGCGATCCGTTTGCGGATTTCGAGGTACGAGGCTTGGGCGTATTTGCGAAACACGGCACTGGAGACAAACACGGCAGGAAGCGGCGCGAGCGCGATGATCGTCAATTGCCAGTTGTTCCATGCCATGAATCCAAGGACGACGAAGAAAACGAAGAGGTCGCTTACGACCTGCACGACGCCGCTCACGATGGTTTCCTGCAACTTTTCGACATCATTGGTGACGCGCGTGATCAGGCGGCCCAGCGGATTGCGGTCCATGAAGCGCAACGACATCCGGTTCAAATGCGTGAAGACATCCATGCGCATCCGGAGCATCGCCCGCTGTCCGACGTGGGCCACGATCAGCATCTGGCCGTAATGCGCCGCGGCTTCGACGAGGAGCAATAGCGCCGTTACGGCGATCAACAGGAGCAACCGCGAACGATCATGGGCTTCCCGCACCGCTAATTCCGGGAATGCCGCGGGCGCCGTTACGGCGTCCCCGGAATGCGACAATGCCAGACGTTCGGGACTGTTGATGTACCATGCAATGGCCTTCCAGTTGAGCCAGGGCACAATGCTGCCGAGCAGCGCCGTGAGCAGGAGCAGCATGGTCGCGAGGATCAGGAGCCGGCGGTAGGGGCGGGCGTAGCCGAGCAGGCGCCGCATCAGGCCGGTGTCGTACGGACGCGTCTCCAGTTCATCGCCGATGTGATAGCCTTCGCTCACGCTTTTTCCAGTTCCTCTTCGAGCAGTTGATGTTCGTACATGCGGGCATAAAGTCCTCCCCGCGAGGCAAGATCGCCATGCGTGCCGCGTTCGACGATCCGTCCCCCGTCAATCACAAGGATCAGGTCCGCGTGGCGAATCGTCGAGATTCGGTGCGAAATGATCAGGCTGGTTCGCCCGGCCATGACGCGTTTCAGCCCTTGCAGGATGGCCTCTTCGGTGTGAGTGTCCACGCTGGACAACGCGTCGTCGAGGATGAAGATCCGCGGTTCGCGAATGACCGCGCGGGCAATCGCGAGGCGCTGTTTCTGGCCGCCGGACAAGTTGACGCCGCGCTCGCCCAGCAATGTGTCGTACCCTTGCGGGAGTTGGCGCACGGTCTCCGTGAATTGGGCGACGTCGCAGGCCGCGTCCATGAGTTCACGGGGGGCGTCCGGGCGTCCGAAACAAAGGTTGTCGCGAATGCTGGCGGAAAAGAGAAATGTGTCCTGCGGCACGTAACCGAGCGCGTTCCGCACGGTTTTCAACGGATAGGCCTGAATCTCCTGTCCATCCAAAAGGATACGCCCCGATACGGGGTGGCATTCGCGCGCAAACAGGGCGGCAATGGTTGATTTGCCCGACCCGGTCGGCCCGACGATGGCCACGGTCTTTCCCGCCGGAATGTCGAAGTCAATGGCATCGAGGATCGGTCTTCCTTCATACGCGAAGGAGACCTTTTCAAAACGGACGCCGCCTTCCGTTATCGTGAGTTCGGGGCGCGTCCAGGGACCATCCGCAATGGACGGTTGTTCGGCAAGGATTTCGTTGATTCGGTTCATGCCCACGGCGCCCTGCTGGTACAGGGTCAAAATCCACCCGAATTCGGCCAGCGGCCACACGAGCATCAGCATGCAGACGATGAACCCCGTGAAGTCTTCGATGGTCAACTGTCCGCCAATTACCATGACGCCTCCACGCCAGAGCACAAGCAGAATCATCAGGGCGACGGTCAGGCCTATCATCGGCCATGCCAGCGACATGACCCCCGCCAGCCGCATATTCTCGCGCAGATATTTCATGCATTCGGATTGGAACGATTCCGCCTCGCGATCCTCGATGCCGTACGCCTGCACGACGCGCATGCCGGCCAGATTTTCCTGGGCGCGGGCGGTAACGGCGGCGTACTGGGCCTGCACGCGTTCGGATTGCCGGTGAATGAAGGAAATAAAGAGATAGACGAGCAGGGTAATCAGCGGAAGCGGGACAAGCGAAAGAAAAGTAAGCCAGGGACTCAGGTAAAGCATCAGGGCAAGGGCCATCGGCAACCGGACCATGTCAATCGCGCCCATGATGCCGGGGCCGAGAAACATCCGCACATAATTGAGATCGTTGGTGGCGCGCGCCATGATGTCGCCTGTGGGCGTCCGGTTGAAGAAGTCGCGCGAAAGCGTTTGTACGTGCGCGAAGAAGGCGTTGCGAAGATCGTATTCGCATTTGCGCGAAGCGCCGATAATCAGCGTCCGCTCGAAAAACCGTGCAATGCCGGTAATCAGGGACATGGCCAGCAGCGCAAAGAAAAAAAACACCAGGCGTCGCTGCGTCATCGTGCCGGCCTGAAATTCCGCGACGACGAGCCGAAGAACCACCGGCATCGCCAACCCGACACCGACAAAAACCAAAGCCAGCAACAATCCCGCGACATAAATGCGCCAATAGGGGCGCGTGTAACGCAGAATCGAGCGGATCGGCGCCGGCAGGGGCGCGGGCGTGACGTGTCGGGGCGGCAGCATCGGGCCGGGGCTAGACTTCGTCGGGCATGGGCATGATGCCCCGGACAAGATCAATAAGGTCTTCCGGACGGAATGGTTTCATCAAATAGCCGTCCGCGAATACGTCCTGGATGCGGGCGCCATAGCGATCTATGGGCTTGGCGGTCACAAAATAGACCTTGATGCCGGCCAATCCCGGATCGTTCTTGAGGCGGCGGCACGTTTCCCATCCGTCCAATCCCGGCATTGCGATGTCGAGCAGGATCAACTGATACTGCCGCGACGCGGCCATTGCCAGCGCTTCCTGGCCCGATGTGCAGGAATCCACGGCGTATCCCTCGGTCTGGAGGCAGCGCGAAATGAAAATGATGACCTCGGGATCGTCGTCCACGCAGAGGATCTTGTTTCCCAGATGTTTCGGTTCCGGGGGGCGCGCGCCGGAGGTTTTTTGGCTCATGGCGTTTTGGATTGCGCTCAACAGGCCGCTTTTGCGAAATCCGCCGTTCAAATGCGCCGCCACGCGAGTGTGATACCGGTTGTGCAATTCGGGATCGTTGGCCAGAAGGATCACCGGCAGGGCGCCGGCTACGGGATCGGCAAGGATCCGTTCGAGCGCGTCCGCGCCCTCGTCCATGCCGTCGGCATCCACCATGATGCAATCGGGGTGGTGGCGCTCGACCAGTTGCAGGCAGTGGTCCGTCTGGGCGGCATGGACGACATCCATGCCCTCCGAAATCAAAAAGTCGCGGATCTGCAAATTGAGACCGCGATCCTGGGTGAGGAGCGCCATCAGGAGATGGGTCTGGGCCGGAAGCAGCATTTCGTCCGACAAGGTTCCCTGCGCGTACTGGGAAGGCTTGTAAAGGGGCAGCGCAAACCGGAAAACACTGCCCTTGCCCAATTCGCTTGTGACCGTAATCCGGCTGCCGTGGAGGCGCACGATGTCCTGCGCGATGGACAGGCCGATGCCGGTTCCGCCGTATTTGCGGGTGGACGACCCGTCGTACTGGTAAAACCGCGTGAACACCTTGTCCAGCGCCTCGGGAGGGATACCGATGCCCGTGTCGCTGACAATTGCCTCGACGGAATCCTCCCGGACGTGAATTTCGACTGTGACGCAGCCTCCCTGATGGTTGAACTTCACGGCGTTCGACAAGAGATTGTTGAACACTTGGCCCATCTTGCCCTTGTCGCCTTCGACCATGACCTTTTCATGGGGCGCGACCAGTTCCACGCGAATGGATCGGCTGTCGGCGACGGGCTGCACATTTTGAATGCTGGCGCGCGCGCATTCGACCAAATCGAACATGTCGAACACGAGTTTCTCGGTGCCGCGATGCAGGCGCGAAAAGTCGAGCAGGTTTTCGATGAGCGTCACAAGTTTTTCGACATTGCGCAGAATGATTCCCAGGTATTCGCGCTGGGTGTCGTTGATGGCCCCGACCTTGCCGTTGTACAACATGTCCGTGTAACCCATCACGGCGACCAGCGGCGTCCGAAGTTCGTGGGAGACGTTCGAGAGGAGATTGGTCTTCATCTCGTCGAGCGTCTTGAGTTCCTCGTTTACCTCGTGCAATTTCTCCCGGGCGCGCGTCACTTCGTCGAGGGATTGTTGCAGATTGTCCAGCAGGCGGGCGTTGCGTAGGGCAATCGCGATATGGGGACCCATTTCCTCGAGCACGTCCATGTCGTGCTTGCTGAATGCGAAAGCATGGTTCGACGCGAGATCCAGCGTGCCGATAATCCGCCCCGTCGCATAAAGCGGGACGCAAAGGCAACTGCGCGTGTCGGGTGGGAATTCCGAAGTGAATTCCGACGTCTGCTCGTTCATGTCGTCTTGGAAAAGACTCTTTCGGTGGCGGACGACCCAGGCCGCCACGCTGGGCGCGGTCGCCGGCGCGGCCTCCAGTTCGCGTTGTTCGGGCCATAACAGGCGTTTTTCGAAACTCTCGCCCTTTTCATTCAACAAGGAAACGGCGGCATATTCGAAATTGACGATCTTCTTGAGTTCGACAATAAGACTTTCGTGTAGACGCCCTGCCTCGAGACTAGAGTTGATGACGTTTGCGATTTGGTTGATCGCGCTGATGCGTTCCGATCGCTCACGGGCCTGCTGTTCCAGGCGGACGCTGGCGGTTACATCCCGAAAGATGCCTTCCGCGCCCGCGAAATTGCCATCCTCATCCGTTATCCGGTTGCCCGACAATTCGATGCAGATCGATCGCCCGTCCTTGCACTTCATCCATACCCGCGTGCGTTCGATGAAGTGCTTGATGGACAGTTCCCGCGCCATGCGCGCCAAGTCAATCTCCTCAAGAAACAGTTCGCGCAGGTTGAGCCCCAAGGCTTCCGTGAACGAATTGAATCCGAAGATTTCCGCGCCGGCGGGATTGATGAACGTCAGGTTGCCGTCGGCGTCCGTCTGGTAAATGCCATCGCGCATCGAGGTGATGAGCGTACGGTATTTTTCCTCCGACTCCTCCAACTGGCTGATATTCTGGTTGAGCGCCTGGGCCATTTTGTTGAAGGAGGAGGCCAGTTCCTCGATTTCGTCGCCAGTTCCAATTTTTAGTTTCAATTCAAGGTCGCCCTGCCGAATGATTTGGGCGCCTTCGTTGAGCAGCATGACCGGGCGGACGATATTGTTGTGTACATTGCGGTAGGCAATGATGCAAAACAGGCCGATGATCAGCACCGTCCCGACAATCGAGTAGATTGCCCATGCGTTGATGTTGGCGAAAACCTCGACGGCGGGGCGATACACCACGATGTACTCGCGATAGGAAGCCTCGCGCCCCTGCAATCGGTGAAAAGCCAGGAGGACGCTTTGCGTTTTTCCGTGCGCCTTGTAGTTCATGACGCGCATGACGCCCGATTCGGGCGCGTCGGGCGCGGCCAGACGCTGTTGCAGTTTCGGAGCGGCGCCTTCGGTTTTCAGGGGCGGCATGGCGTTCAGGTCCAGATAGGACATCAGCACGCCGCCGTTTTCGCCGACCCGGGCCATCTGGTATCCGTCGGTGCCGAACTCGTCGTCCTGGCGCCGTCCCGCATGGCCGAAAGTGAAATCCATCAATGCCGATACGCCCTGATCCTCGCACAGAAAACCAACGCGATCGTTGGTTACGGGATTGACGACCGGCGCCACGCACCGCGCCTCGTACCGGTTGCGTTCGGGCGAATACCGGAACAGTTCCCCGACAAATGCGGCCTGGGAGAACATCTCGCGCCATTCAGGATGCGAGAGATCCGATTCGGGCGCCTGTTCCGTGCTGAAAACGAGTTGGCCCGATGCATCATAAAGGCTGTATACCGACGGACCGTCCCCCGCGCTGCGCGCCTCGATTTTCAAGCGTTGGAGGAGCTTGTCCGCGGCTTCCGGCTCCACGCCGGCGCGTGTCGCCAACGCGGCGACGACTTCCGGGTCGTGTGCAAGCGATCGCACGGTGCGCAATCGCGATTCAAGCGCCAACACCAGCCCGCGGGCCGTGGTTTGGGCTGCGGTGGAAAGCGTGCGCTGCACGGCTTTGCGCTGACCTTCATGGGTGACACCGTAACCGACAATAAGTGCAATGGTAATCGGAATGATACCCACCCAGATGATAGGGGTCAGGATCTTGCGTTCGATTCCGCCTCGACGTTGACTCCAGCGCATGACGCTCCGGCACGGGCCCCGGCCCTGTCAGTTACTCCACAGCGTGCTCGCGTCCAGCCAAATCCCTTACCTTCTTTAGTAGATCGTCAATCTTGAAGGGCTTTGCCAGATACTCGTCCGCCCCGCATAAAAATATCCGCTCGATGTCCTTTTCCTTGGTCAGGCAGGTCACCGCCATGATGGGAATGCTTTGCGTCGCCTCATTGGCGCGCAGGGCCTTGGTCACCTCGAAACCGTTGATATCCGGCATGAGAAAATCGAGTAAAATGAGATCCGGCAACAGTTGCGCGGCCTTCAGACCCACTTCCGTTGCGTTGCTGACCTTGATCAACTCAAAGCCTTCATCCGTCAGAATTCGCTCGATCATCGCCAAGGCGTCCGGATCGTCATCCACCACCATGACCCGCTTGCGTGAAGGGCCCTTGTCGCGCGGAAACATGTCGTATTGCTCGCGAAATGCATCCAGATCTTTTTCCAAAATCCGGTAATGGCCACCGGGTGTGCGCGACGCCTTGATCAGTCCCTGTTTGATCCAGTTCTTGATACTGTGATGGGTCACATGGCAAATCTTGGCTGCTTCAAATGTTGTATAGGCTTTCTGTTCACGTTCGCTCACAGTCGTATCCTCCGTTACCGGTTCAGATAAAGGTTCAAAAACGCATGCGTAAAAAATTACAGATCAACCCGCAAAGAGTCCTATAATTCATAGATTACGCATCTTGTGATTGCATTATAACCCACGGCCTCATGGGTGTCAACCCGGAATTGGGAAGATCAGCGGACGAGGTACCGTGTATTTTTAATACGGCAGGTCAATATTTATGTCGGCCAATCCGGCGGTCAAGGCCGTCTTTCAATGTGCTTTCGGTCATTTCAGCAGGGGCCTTTTCCTGTGGTGATTCGTGCGTATCCAGCCATTTTTCCATGTTGAAGTCCATATCGGAGGATGCTCCGCTTTTGGCTGAAACGGTCGGATGGTTTCGGAGATCGTCAGGCGCTTCGACAGCCATCACTGGCAGGCCGTTGGCCTCTTCCTCTAAAAGGGCGGAGGTCTCTTGGTATAACTCCGTCAAAGCGGCCTTGCATTGCGAACAATGCGCAAGGTGCGATTCCGCATGAATCCGATCGGCGGGAGAAAGCGTGCCGTCCAGATAACATCCCAATTCTTCCAGGGAAAGGCAGATTCCGAAAACCGTTGACGGGGTGGCTAGAAGCGGTATCAGCCCGAGCGCTTCCGTGACGTTTTTTTTGAACTGGTCCCGGCATTTTTTGCAAGCGGATAGATGATCGTCAAGGTCCGGCGAATCCGGCGCCATACCCTTGGCGTGCCGGACGGCATATTCCTCCAGCAGCCGGGGATCCGGACAATGCGAGCCGAAGTTTTCAACAGGCGAGATCATGGTTTCTCTCCTTGAGGGCCCGTCGCAGTTTTTCGCGTGCGCGGCGGAGTTTGGCCGAGACCGTATTGACATTCAAGGCCAACATCCCGGCAATTTGCACGTATTTCATGCCTTGCACATAGAATAAATCCAGGATCAAACGTTCCTGGCCGGAAAGTTTCTCCAATTCCCGATTCAGCCGTTCTTTTTGTTCCTTGTGTTCCAGCGCACAATCCGGTGAACAGGAAAGGGCGTCCGTATTGGGGACGCATTCCGCGGCGGGATTCGTGCGGGATTGGAGCCTTCCGTATCCGCGTGTTTCGAGCCGCCGGAGGTAATCCACGGTGTAATTGGCGGCAACGGCCACCAGCCACGCATGAATGCGGGATGGATGATGCAGTCGGCGCAACAGGCGACACTCGTTGGAAAAGATGCGTTCGAAGACTTCATTCGCGATGTCTTCCGTTTCCGTGCGCCATTGTCGGTCCATGCCCATTGCGGTCAGCCGGCGAGCCACCGCGCGCCGGACCAATCCGCTGAATTCGACGTAGAACGACGCCTTGGCGCCGTCATCGCCGCGCAGGCATCCGGCCACCAGTTCGGATGTCGAGGCGAGCATGGACGTTAGGATCCTCTCATGACGCGGCCTTGGCGAGAAACGCGACAACCTGTTGCACCAGCGCGGCCTCTTCCCGGCCTAGCCCCGTTGCGAGCACATCCAATTGCCAGGGATACAGCGTGGTGGCGATGCGATACCCGATTGCCCATGCCGAAAGGGTGCAGAGAAACAGGCCAAGTAGCGCGCCGAAATAACGGCGCATGAATGCCAGAAAGGCGATTCGCCGCGCGCCGCGCGCCGCGCGCAGCATGCCGGCCTCGGTCTCCGGCGCCTCGGGCAGCGCAGCGTCGCTTGCCGGAGGAACGGCATTTGCTTCACGAGAACAATTTTCCTGCTCGATTTGCTTCAGGCGGCGGCGGCAGTTGGCCACGGCGGCGCCGCTCGAAGGGAGGCGAATATGCGGATAGATGCAGCCGAAAAGGATCAACAGGAAGACGAAGGCCCACCAGACGGTGCGCAATCCTTCCAGATGCGCCAGGGACACAGCCGGTTGTCCCTGTAAAAATGCCAATAGCGCCAGCAAAAACAGCATCACGATCTGGCCGGAAGCCAAGGCGGCCACGCCCAAGCGGGAATGATCGAGCGTCCATGATCGGCGCCCGACACGCATCAATCCGTTCAAGCCGTATGCCACTGCATAGGCAAGAAAGAACACGCCGGCCGTCTGCCAGCACAGGTGCAATGGCAGGGCGTAGCGGCGCCGATTGGCTGCAATCCGGCGATCGCGTGTTTCCTCAAAGGCATTCAGTTGTTCGAGCGCATCGGCCAACCGGGCGCGCTTTTGTTCAAAGGCAGGATTGGCGGCGACGCCTTGTTGGGCGTGAAGGGCAATCCGCTCGTCCAATGCCATCAAGGCGATGTGGATGCCGGCCGTGGCCTGCACGCTGCCCCCGCCCGCCTGTGCATGGCGTGCAAACGAACTCGACGCGGGGGATGGGTCTGGCATTACCGAACCCATGGCGATGCGCTCGCCGGCATGTTGCAACGTTTCGAGCCAGCTGTCCCAATACGGCGCCTGGCGTTGCAGGGAGGCTTGGCGGCCCTGTTTTACAGCCAGATCCGCGAAACGGTACAACGGCGCGCAGAATTCGTCCACGATTTGGCGGCGCAGTTTTTCGTACCGGTATCCGCGTTCGGGCATGGCGGAAGTCCACAACGGGCGTGGAACGACCAAGGGGGCATTGTTGTTGTTGGCCTTGGCCAACAGGGCCAGCGCATCGCCCAGAGCGGCCTCGGAATCCGGCTTTAGAAATGGCTGTGTCGCCGCCGACAGGTACAGGGGCCAAGTATTGTCCGAAAGCAACGCGGCGGCCCGCTGAAATTGCGCCTGCGCCTCGGCAAAACGGTCTGCCGCGAACAGGCGGCATCCAAAACGCAGGGCGGTGAAGGGATTGTTCGGGTCGGCCTTGCACGCCCGTTCGTAGGTGGGCAGGATTAGATCCGATTCCTCTCGCTCGGCCAGCGCGGCCAGGTATTTTGGGGTAGGGGTTTCGCGGATCGCCGCGTCGCGTTTGACCACTTGGCGGAGCATTGCCCGGGCCGATTCCGGTTCAAGCGTCAAGGCCGCGATATATTGGCTTTCGACGAGTTCGTAGCGCAGATAGCGTTCCGAAAACCAGAGCATGGCGGTAATGGCGACGGCCGCAAAGACGCACAAGCGGAACGAGTGGCGCGAACGACGGCCGCCCGCCAGATCGCCGCCGCTGCCAAATTCGGGGAAACCGCCCGATGGTGAAGGTCCGCAGGGGCGCGCGGCGGATGAAGGGAGATTCGGATTCAGTTGTCGTCTCCTGGGGCCTGTAGCCCGCAAGCCCGGCCGTTCAGGCTTTTTGCGCCATCAAGGCCCGGGCGATATTCTTGCCTTCCTCGACACCGGGTTGATCGAACGTGTTGACGTTGTACAGGCGGCCTGCCATGGCCGTTTCCACTTCAAGCATATACAGCAGTTGCGCGACGGTGTTGGCATTGATTCTGGGCAGGGCGACGTGAATGACGGGGCGCCGGCTGATTTTCAGGGCATCCATCGTTCCGAGGAGTTCCGCCGCCATGAGGCTGTTCATGCTGTGGCCGGACAAATACGCGAATTGCGGCACGGCCTTCAGCACATCCGGAAGATTCGGAATCCGGAGCGTGACATCGAATGCGGCGGCCTCGATGATCGTGAAGATCTTGTTGTTGGGACCTTCCCGGTACAATTGAACCTGCGAATGCTGATCCGTCACGCCAAGGGACTTGATCGGCGTTTGGCCGGCATAGACGTCCTTGCCGTCCAGGCTTTTACGTTTTCCGAGGCTTTCCGCCCACAACTGGCGGTACCAGTCGGCCACGTCCCGCAACCCATCCGCATACGGCATCATCACCGACATGCACTTGCCTTTTTTCGTGTCGGCCAAGTAATGGATGGCCGCGCGCAGATAAGCCGGATTGGTTTTCAAGTCCCCCGCGCCGCACCGCTTGTCCATCGCTTCGCATCCCGCGCGCATGGCGTCGAGTTTCATGCCCAGCAGGGCCGCCGGAAACATGCCGACCGGTGAAAAGACCGAAAAACGGCCGCCGACGTTCAGCGGCACTTCAAACACGTCGAGTCCGTACAAGTCCGCGACGGGGCGCAACAGGCTGGCCTTGGGGGCGTTGGGGGGATTCGTCGTGACGACGAGATGGTTCTTGATGCGGGCCGCGCCGACACTCCTCTTCAGGGCGTCAATGACGATCAACAGTTGCGTGACCGTTTCGGCGGTGTCGCCCGATTTCGAGATGACATTGAACAGCGTCTTTTCCGGCGGACACAGGCGCATCATGGCGGCGAAGGTCGTGGGGTCTATGTTGTCCATCACGAAAAGCCGCGGATAGCCGCTGCGATCCTTGCGATCCAGCGTGTTGTAGTACGGCGGCTTGAGCGCGGTCAACAGCGCGGTCGTTCCCAATGCGGAGCCGCCGATGCCGAGCACCACCACATTCTCGGCGCCTTTGTCGAGGAATTGGGCGGCCTTTTTTTTGACATTCCGAAAGACGGCGTCGTGCTTGTACAGGTCGTAGAAACCGTAGACCTTGTCCCGGCGTTCCCTGCGCAAAATTGTGTGCGCCTCGCGCACGCGCGGCGCGATCGCCTTCAGCTCGGCCGGTGTGATGCCGTGCTCCGCGCCCACGGCATCCGCCATGCACCGGGTTACATCCACGCGAATTTCGTCAATTCTGGATTTGTTCATGGTCTTTCTCCGCGAAAAAACGTTCGAGCGCATCGTACATTGCCGCCCGCGTGCCTCGCATCACGGGCACGCCGGGCAGCGAATCAAGAAATACCTTACCATAGTATTTGGCGGCAATCCGGCGGTCAAGCACGATGATCGCGCCGGTATCGGAGCGGCGGCGAATCAACCGTCCAAATCCCTGCCGGAACTTGATGACCGCCTGCGGGACCGTGTATTGCATGAACGAGTTGCCGCCCGCGCGGTCAATGGCCTCCGCGCGCGCTTCGAGAATGGGCTCGGTCGGCACGCGGAACGGCAGTTTGGGCAGGATGACGCATTGCAGCGCCTCGCCGGCCACGTCAATGCCTTCCCAGAAACTGTCCGTCGCGAACAGTACGCTCGACACGTCGGACCGGAACCGGTCGAGCAGCCGCGTTCGCGTGGCTTCGCCCTGTTTCAGGGGCGTAATGCCCGTTCCCCGCAGTTCCTCCTCGAGCCGTTTATGCGTGTAATCGAGGGCATAAAAAGACGTGAACAGGATCAGCGCGTGGCCGTGCGTGATGGCGAGGATGCGCCGGATGCTTTCCACGCTTTCTTCGAGAAATTTGGGGTCGTCCGGCGAGGCGATATCCATCGCGATGCCAAGGAATGCCTGCCGGGAAAAATCGAAGGGCGTGTCGAGGATGGCCGTCTCGATGCGGGCGGGTTCCGTCCGGTTGAGGCCGATCCGCTCGAAAAGAAAATCGAACGACTGGCGCACGCTCAGGGTGGCGGAAACCATGACGACGCTTTTGAGGTTTTCATAGACCCAATCGGCCAGGCATTGGCCGACGTCGAGAAAGCAGCGCACCGCCCGCACGTATTTCGGATTCTGGCTGTCTATTTCAATCCAGCGGACCGTGTTCGGTTCGAGTTCCGGCCTCGTCATTTCGGCCAGCACCTTCCCGTGTCCTTCGAGGCGCGCGCGATACGCGTCGAGTTCGGTCGTTTCGGCCAGAAACGGCGGCTCGGACGAATCGTCGTCGGGCTTGGCGCGCCGGAGCAATTCCAGGAGGGTCCGGCATTGCGTCACGCACGACGCGATTTCCTCGACCAGCGGAAGGACGTAAACGGCGTGAACCTCGCGGACGGCATGGTCTCCCAGGGCCTCTTCCGTCAGCCGCCATTTGATGTCGCGCCCGATTTGCCTGCACTTCATCGCGGTCAGTTCGCGCAACGCATCGAAAGCCGATCGCACCCCCTCCCGGACGCCGGCCAGCGACGGCAGCAGACGGTTGTCCACGATGTCAATAATTGTTTCGCGGTATTCGCGGTCCGCCGTCCGGCGATCCTTGATGAGCCGCGTCTTGATGAAGGGGAGTAGGCCGTGTTCGCGGCCGTGTTCGTGGCGCTGGAAGCGGTTCAGCAGCGCCAACAGACCCAGCCGCGACGTTTCCGAACCGAAATACTCCGTGGCGCTGTCCTCGATGCTGTGGGCCTCGTCGAAAATTACGCGACGGTACGCGGGCAGAACCGCCAGCGACGAGAAGTCGCCCAGTTCGCGCTTCAGGCTCGTGTCCGAGAAGACGATGTGGTGGTTGGCGATGATGATGTCCGCCTTGGCCACTTCGCGGCGCGCTTTCGTGACGAAACAGGTTTTCGTGTTCGGGCACCGCGACCCGGCGCACATGTCCGTTTCGGCGCAGATGCGCTCCCACAACTCGCGCGACGGCATGAAGGGGAGATCCGAACGGCTGCCGTCCTGCGTGTTCGCGGCCCATTCGGCCAGCGCCTTGATGGATTCCTGCATTTTCTCGTCGTCGAACAACGTGGTCTCCGACACGGTGCGCGCGAGTTTCTGCCGGCATACGTAGTTCGATCGACCCTTGACAAGAACCGCGTTGAACTGGGCCTTCAGGGCCTTCTTCAGCAACGGGATGTCCTTGAACATGATCTGTTCCTGCAAGTTGATGGTACGGGTCGAAATCACGATGCGCTCGCCGTTGCGCGCGGCCCAATACACGGCGGGCAGCAGGTAGGCGAAGGTCTTGCCGACGCCCGTCGGCGCCTCGATGACCGCGATGCCGTCGTGGTTGAACGCGCGCGAGACCAGTTCGAGCATGGTCCGCTGCTGGGGCCGGACCTCGAAACGCGGCACGACACGGGCTAGGTTGCCCGCCGGATTGAACACGCGCGCCATTTCGCCGGGATCGAGTTTGCGCAGTTCCTTGTCCACGAATGGTTCGACGACAACGTAAACGCGCTCGACCTCGTTGTCCACGATATAGACGCCGTGCGCGTTGTTGCCGCAGGCCGCGGCGATTTCGAGATCGGCGCGGGATGGTTCGATCCCGCCGGAGGGGTGGTTGTGGATCAACACGTCGCGCGGCGCCAGCATGTCGAGAAAGGCCGGCACGGCCTCCTCGGTTCCGCGCGCGCAGACGCGCACGCGTTCGACCATTCCCCTTGCGTCGAGCGATCCCGCGAAAAAGACTTCGCGCCCGCCGGTTTCCTCGATGGCGCGGCGCATCATTCCCGCGGCAAGCAGGGCAATTCGCTTTTGCGCCTTTTCTCCGGCCGCTACGGACATGGCGGACCGCTATTGCACATGACGCCCGACCAGGTTCAGGAATTCGGCGCGGGTGGCGTCGTCGGAGTGAAAACTACCCAGCACCGACGAGGTGGTCATGAGCGCGTTTTGTTTTTCGATGCCCCGCATCATCATGCACAGGTGGCGGCACTCCATGACCACGCCGACGCCCTCCGCCTGTGTCATCTTCATGATGGCGCGGGCGATTTCCGCCGTAAGCCGTTCCTGAATCTGCAAGCGCCGCGAAAAACAATCCATGATGCGGGCCAGTTTGCTCACGCCGAGGACTTTATGCCGGGCGATGTAACCGATATGACAGCGTCCGAAGAAGGGCAACATGTGATGTTCGCACAGGCTGTACACCTCGATGTCCCGAAGGATGATCATGTTGTTCGATTCCGACTCGAACACGGCGTCGTTGACGACGGACTCGAGGGACGCCCGATAACCAGCCGTTAGGAACTCGTAGGCCCGCGCCACGCGATCCGGCGTTTTGAGCAATCCTTCCCGTTCGGGATCCTCGCCGATTTCCACCAGCAACTCACGAATCAACTGGGCGACGCGATCTTTGTTCATGCGGAAAGAACCTCCATTGAATCGGCTGATTATACGTTATGGAATGAACGGTCCGCACCTCCCTGCCGAATATCTCAAGCATAGGCGCCGCATTCGAGGGCGGTTTCGATGAACGTAATGTAATTCGCTTCCGTTTTTGGGGCGAGGGGGGTGTTGATGGGCGCGGCGGTGGGAAGGATGATGTAGCCACCGCCCTGTTTCGCCGCGTCCATGCAGGCGATGACGGCCTGCCGCACCTCTTCCCGCGAACCGTGTTCGAGCAGTTTCAGTTGCAGATTGCCGCAGAGACAAAGCCGATCTCCCGCGCGCCGTTTTACCTCCGCCAACTCGATGTCGCCGTCCGGCGGCGCCTCGCACGGGTCAAGTGCGTCTGCCCCCGTCGCCACGATCATGTCGAGAACCTGCCCGATGCGTCCGTGGCAATGGAATCGCGCAAGCGCCCCTTTTTCGTGGAGCCGTTCAACCATTTCCTTCACGTAAGGCGTGACGAAGCGATCGAACAGTTCCGGCGGCAAATAGGGCGGCGTGGCGTATTCAGGACCGCAGATGCGATAGAGGTCGGAAACGTTCGCGGCCAAATGGCGGCGCAGGTTCTCCATGCAGCGTTCGTGCAGAATCTCGACCGTTCGCGCGAAATGGTCCGTCTCCGAAAGCGCCCACACCGTGTATTGTCCAAATTCCATCAAGTCCGCCGCCATCCACAACGGATCGGCAAGACCGTCCATGATAATGCCGCGATCCCCCACTTCGCCGTCAATCCGCGCGCGGTCCGATGCGTCGTAGGTAACCGGTTCATACGGTACCGACAGGGCCTTGTCCACGTCGTCGAGGCTTTTGCACCAATGCTCCGTCATCCACGTGGTATGGACGTTGTCAAAAACCTTGTAGGATCGCGTGAGCGGACCTTTCGGCGTGTGAACAGTCTGATAATAGACGGTGGCATTCCCTTCGCGGCGCTCGGAACCCGTAATCTCGACGGGATAAGCGGATTCGAGAAATCGCGCGTTGGACCCCGGCCCCCACATGGCCAGGCAATCGGTTTTTTCACGGATGACGTCCATCAACGCGCGATAGGACGGATCGTTATTTTCAAAGGCCCGGCTGTTCCAGCCCACCAATTCGTAGGTCGAAATCGGCACGCGGTCGGCTTGGCCGCCGCGGAGGGTCAACAGTATCCGTTCCCGGGAAGTCATGCGGTCCTTCTCCTCTGCGCAAAAGACCATACGACGGCCTGCCGGGAAAGATCAACCGTTCCCATTTTTGTTCAATGGCGCAGGAAGCGATTTCGAATAGCCGGGCAACGGCGTTCCCGGGAGAGCAGTCTTGCAAAACTTCTTTTCCGCGAGAAAATAAGTTTCCATGAGAGCACCGTGCTCTCGGAGTCGTGAACGTCCCGGGATGTAACGCCGATTTCCAAATCGGTTCGATGAAATACGAACTGCCGATTTGGAAATCGGCGCTACAAGGCGGCCATTTTCAAATTTCGCACAAGATCCCGATACCTGCTCCGACATGAAATGGCCCGGAATGGCTATCTTCGTGGAACTTCTCATCCCTTTGTCTCAAGAAGTTTCCTCGATCAATCTTTTTTTGGACCGAAATGACAGGCTCAACCGAATTCCCGCGCATTACGTCATTGCGTTGAAGCCCTTGGACAGGAACAGACCGTTGCTTCGACTTATCGCGCCGCGAGTTTTTTGGCGATCCCGGCCACATGCCGGCCCTGGAACCGGGCGATGGCCAACTCGTTCTCCGAGGGCTGCCGGGAACCGTCGTGACCGGCGAGCGTCGAGGCGCCATAGGGCGTGCCGCCGGTGATTTCATTCATGTTCAACAGGGCGGCCTGCGAATACGGCACACCGACGACGACCATGCCGTGGTGCAGCAGGGTGGTGTGAAAACTCGCGATTGTGGTCTCCTGGCCGCCGTGCTGCGTGGCCGTCGAGATGAACACACTGCCCACCTTGCCGATGAGTTTGCCTTCCATCCAGAGTTTGCCGGTCTGATCGAGGAAATTCCGCATCTGCGCGCACATGTTGCCGAAACGCGTCGGCGTCCCGAAAATGATGGCGTCCGCGTCCGCCAACTGTTCGGGCGTGGCCACGGGCACATGGGCAAACGCCGCGCGCGCATCCAGGGCGCCCGCCCGCCTCAGCGCCTCGTCCGGAACCAGTTCAGGCGTCTGGTAAAGCGTCACGACGGCGCCCTCCACCTCGCGAGCGCCCTCCGCCACCGCCTCGGCCAGACGATAGACATGGCCATACATGCTGTAGAAAACGATTTGAACATTCACGGCCATTGGAAATCTCCTTCCCATTTTGGAGCGACCGGTCTTGTGGCTCCACCGACTTTTACAAATCGCCATTGAACGATATGGTCGAACGACATCCTGGTAACAAAAAACCGGCGCGGGCTATTTCAGGCGAGGATCCAGCCCCCAAAAAAGACCCCTTGCGCCGCCCATGATAAACACGCGGATATCGAAGCACAAGCCCCGGCGATTTGCCGAATTGCTTGCGGGGTGTCACGACGCTTTGGGTATAACGGGCCGATGACAGGTTGTTCGCTCCATTGCCGATTGCAGCCGATGCGGGGAGATTCGGACGGAAGCGCCAGACACCGTAAGCCGAAGATCATTGTCCCGGCGCTCATACAAAGGGCCTCTTGTTGCCATGATTCTTATGGCCATTATTCAAACGACAAGACTTCGATTGTCGTATCGGATGATCTCTATCTGCTTGGCATCTTGAATTTTCCTGTACCCGATGTCCTGCTACATAGTATCGCTTCGACCAAACAGGGCGGCTACTACGAGTACAAGCCGATGTACGTTGCTCAGCTTCCCATCCCTTCAACAACATGTCTTGGTTCAACGGGAAAGATTCGCCACGACAAGATGGTCTCGCTTGTCCAACGGATACTCGATCTGCACAAGCGTCTACAAACGGTGAAGGCGGACCACGAGCGCACGACGCTCGAACGGCAAATCGCCGCCACCGACACCGAAATCGACCACCTCGTCTACGAACTCTACGACCTCACGCCCGAAGAAATCGCCCCCCGTGATTATCCGCAACATGGGCATGGGCGGATCGGACGAATCGGTATTCGGCGTTACACGTGCGACGGCGCGAGAAAATTCACAAAATCCCATGCCTGTCATAATGGCGAGAGCCTGGCATTGCCCGGCCTGCGGAAGGCGTGGTACTGTTGATGCGGCCCGATTGCGCGGGACATCGCGAAGGATGGGCCGCAGGAGCCGGGCAGCCATGCCGCGATTGAAAGCCGATTTGCACACGCATTGTGCCGATGACCGTTACGACCGCGTCGCCTTTTCCGCGGAGACGTTGATTGACACGGTTGCGGAACAGGGGTACGACGTGCTGGCGATCGCCTGCCATGTGCGCCTCGTCCATACGCCGGCGCTGGTGGAATACGCCCGGCGTCGCGGGGTGTTGCTGATGCCCGCCATCGAACTCATGGTCGAAGGCAAACATATCGTGGTGCTCAATCCCAGCGAAGCCGCCGCGCGGGCCTCCACTTTCGCCGAGTTGCGCGCCGCCGATCGCCGAGAAAGCGTCGTGCTGGCGCCGCATCCCTACTATCCCGACCCTTCCTGTCTGCACGGGCGGCTCGTCGAAAATATAGACCTTTTCGACGCCGTCGAATACTGCGCAACCTACAAGCGGCTTCTGAATCCGAATTGGCCGGCCGTGCGGACGGCCCGGCGGTTCGGCCTTCCCATGATCGGTTCTTCGGACATCCACGCCATGCCGCACTGCGCGCACACGTTCACCTGGATTGACGCGGAGGAGGCGTCGGTGGCGGGCATCGTGCGCGCCATCCGCGCCGGGCGCGTCGAGGTGGAAACCAGTCCACGCCCCCTGAAAGACATCATGTCCATGTTTACGTTCTATTTCAGTTATCATGTGCGCACATTGGGCGGTCTTCGCGAGGAAGCGGCCGCATGGGACGAATAATTGCTTGGCCGGATTGATTGAATGGGATCAAGTATGATTCAGTACACTATAATGATTCCGCTTGGAGGCGGTGCAGATTTATGATAGAACGGATTACGGTTCTCGGCGGCAGCAGCGTTTACACGCCCGAGTTGATTCAATCGCTCGTTTCGCACAACTTGACCGTTAAGGAAGTGGTCCTGGTGGGGCGTTCGGGGTCGAAACTGTCCATCGTGGCGCGTTTCTGCCAGCGCATGATCGCCCGTACCGGCTTTCCGTTGGCCATCCATCACACGACCGATTTCGAAGCCGGCATACGCGGCGCGCGCTATGTCGTGAACGCCATGCGTGTCGGCGGCATGCCGGCCCGCGCGCGCGACGAGAAAATCCCCCCCCAGTTCGGCATGTTGGGCGACGAGACGCTCGGCGCCGGCGGCATCGCCAATGCCCTGCGCACCCTGCCGGTCGTGTTCGACATCGCGCGCGTCATCGAATCGGTCAATCCCCAGGCAATCCTAATCAATCTAACCAATCCGCTCGGCATCATCATCGAAGCGCTGGGACGTTACACGAAAGTCAACGCGATCGGCGTCTGTGATCTGCCGGCCCTGACCGTCAAGAGGATTGCGGAGGTGTTACGGTGTCCGCCCGGCGAGATCACGGTGGATTACGTGGGACTCAATCACCTGGGCTGGATCCAAGATGTTAAAATTGACGGGCGCAGTTATATGACGTATCTGCTGGACAAACTCGGCCAATCGAGAGAAGAAGGCTTCGATCATGAATTGATCGGATTGTTCCGCATGATTCCCACCCGGACGGTCGGACTTTTTTACCATCAGTTGGAATCCCTGAAAAAGCAACACAATCACGAACCGTCCCGTGCGGAGGTTCTTCAGGAGGCCGAACAACAAATCCTGCGATCCTATCAGGACGAACACCTGCACGAAATTCCGGAACTCGCCCGGGAGCGGAACGCTGTCTGGTACGAGGAATGTATCGTGCCGCTCATTGAAGCCTTGGAAAGCAAGTCCGGGCGGTGCATGGTGCTGTGCGTGCGCAACGGCGAAACCATTCGCGATTTTTCCGAGGAAAGCAGTATCGAGGCGCCGGTATGGGTCGGCAGAAAAGAATGGCGCACGAAACCGATCGGCAGTTGTCCGCGGTTCATGCGGGGTCTTTGCATCGCGGTCAAGGAAAGCGACCGGCTGATCATCGAGGCGGCCCGGCACAAGAGTTACGAATGCGCATTACAGGCGCTTGCCGTTCATCCGCTGGTCCCTTCCGTGCGGTCGGCGAAAAAATTTCTCGATTATCTGGCAAAGGAAGACGGTCTTGAATTGCATTGAAACGGCAAAGGCCCGGATATTGCGGCCGGACCGCCGTATGCGGTACGCTTTGAGCTGCGGACGGCGTGGCGCGTGGATGCGCCGGGCCACGATGCAGGCAAGGGGAAAGGAAACATGGTCATGCGCAAGATGACGGCAGTGATGACAGTGGCGCTGTTTGCCCTATGGGCCTTTGCGGACGAACCGCCGCCCATCGTAAACGGCGGCGGTATCACCCTCAAGGATCTGGCCGGCATGGACCGGCTCGTCACGGTGGTTCTCAAGGGCAGTAACGCCATGGATCGCAATCTTCGGGTGCTCGATGTCGGTCCGGCCACTTTTTCGGTCATGTCCGCCAAAGGCGAACGAACCGCCTACCTGTTTTCCTCGGTGGCCGAGATTCGCGTGCAGGAAGGCAAGGTCGAATCACAGGAATTCAATCTGGATGCCAATCGGGCGCTCCGCCCTGAAGAACAGAAAATCCTCGACCGGGCGTTAGAACGGTGTCGTGAATTTTTTGACGCGGCAAGTTCGAATCAGGTCGTCAAGATGCGCGCGGCCACGTTTCTTTGCGCGGGCGGCAAGAAAGACGCCGCCGAATATCTCATGAAACTGGCCACAAGCAACGACCTCCCGACGGAAGTCGAGGCCGCTCTGTGCCTTTTTGTGGGAGGTGAAAAAGACATTCCCCGGACAATCATTCCGCAGGGTCTGAAAAGCGGCGACCGGACCGTTCGCGCCAAGGCGATGTTGCTGGCGGGCCTGACTGGCGATCAGGGCGCGGTTTCCACCCTGCAAGTCATGGTGCGCGATCGGGCCGCGGACATTTGCGGTCCCGCCGCCAAGGCGTTGGCCATGCTGGGCGTGCGAAACGCCATTCCCGACATCTTCAAGATGCTTCAGTTGAACGACCCCGTCAAGGGCGATTCGGCCGTCGAGGCCTTGTCGCGTTTCGGCGGCGCCGATGTAATCGAACAGGCCAAGGCGCTGCTTCCGCAAACGGAAGGACAACTTCGCTACCGCTTGGTGCTGTTGTTGTACAAACTCGGCGATCCGACCGGCAAGGAACTCATGCGGACGGAAATCTTCGCCACGCCGACCCTGCAGCCCGAAGCGGCCCCCCTGCTTGCCAAGGACGGCGACCGGGAAGCCGCCCAATATCTGTCGAACCGTCTGCAGGGACTGTACGACGAGAAACCCGAAGTGCTGATGTTCCGTGCGAAGGCGGCCCTTGCGCTCATGCACAGCGTGGATCCCACCGCCATGACGCATTTGCAGAAACTACTGACGGCCAATCTGCCTATCGCGAAACAGGGCATCGCCAATCTCATCGCCGAAACCGGCCGGCGAAAACTGTTGCCCATTCTGCAGCCGCTCATCGAGGATTCACGGGTGGGCGTGTCGTTGACGGCCTGCGGCGCCGCGCTGGCCATCGCCCGGCCGGAATTCCAGGAGCGATACATCGCATCGTTGAAATAACCGTTCCACGGCCCGCCGAACGGCCGGCACGCAAAAGGGCTTGAATCCGATGACCGATCGCCTGCATGTGTTCGTCACGGGACGCGTCCAAGGGGTCGGGTTTCGTTATTCGACCGAAGATCGCGCCCGGTCGCTCGGTCTGTACGGTTGGGTACGTAATCTGCCCGATGGCCGTGTCGAAGCCGAGTTCGAGGGACCGAAACCCGCCTTGGAGGAAATGCTCGAATGGTGCCGGCGGGGACCGCGATTCGCGGCGGTAGCGCGGGTCGAGGCCGATTGGGAACAAGGCGAGCCGCGGTATCGGGAATTCGCCTGTAGATAATCATGTGGTCCAAGCCGTCCATTGCATTCAACGAAAGGATTGCCGTCATGACCCTTGTTCTTCGCGTATGCATTCCGTTTCTTTTCGTTCTCGCCGCGTTTGTTCTTGCGGGAACCGCCCGTGCTGAACGCGGAGCCGCCGCGAAACTCGCGGAAATCGAGCGAATCGCCGGCGGCGGGCAGGATGTCCGCGTCGAAATCCCGAAACGTCCGAAACCGGCGATCGTGCTCCATGTCGCCCCGGACGGTTCCGACGCCAACGAGGGCACGAAGACACGCCCCTTCGCCACGCTCGAACGGGCGCGCGACGAGATCCGCGCCATTAGGCAACGCGGCGGCATTCCCGCCGGCGGCATAGACGTCGAAATTCGCGGCGGAACGTATCCCATCAAACAGACCTTTACGCTGACAGAGGAAGATTCGGGCACGGAAGCTGCACCCATTGTCTATCGCGCCCATCGCCGTGAAGCGCCCACGTTTTGCGGCGGCATCCGCCTGTCCGGTTTCACGCCCGTGGACGACGCGGCGATTCTGGCCCGCTTGCCCGAAGAAGCCCGCGGCAAAGTCGTGCAAGCGAACCTCAAGGAGTACGGTGTCGCCCAACTGAAGCCGCTCGAACTCGGCGGATTTTCAAGCGGGCGCGGATTCAAGACACATCCCGTCAACGAACTCTTTTACAACGGTGAAGCCCTGCCCATGGCGCGCTATCCGAACGACGGCGTCCTTTATGTCGCCGATATCGTCGTGGACGACGGACACGCCATCCACGGCATGAAGGGCAGCAAGACCGGGCGTATCCGTTACGACGGCGACCGGCCGGGCCGCTGGAAAGACGAAAAAGACGCCATGCTATACGGGTATTGGTTCTTCGACTGGGCCGATTCCTACGAACGCATCGAATCCATCGACACCGCCAACCGCGAGATTGCCTTCGCCCCGCCCTACCACACCTACGGCTACCGAAAAGGCGCCCGCTACTATGCCGTCAATCTTTTCTCCGAACTCGACATGCCCGGCGAATGGTATCTCGACCGCGCGAACGCCGTGCTCTACCTGTGGAAATTCAGGGACAGACACCTTATTTCCCCAGGGCGCGGCAATCACGCACGGCGGTATTTGGCCGAGGGAAATAAGGTGTCTGTCCCTGAATTTATTGAACTCTCCCTGTTCGAATCGCCCATGCTCGAAATGAAGAAGGTTTCCCATGTCCGGTTCCAGGGCATTCGGTGGGAACTCGGGTGCGGAGACGCCATCCATGTAAACGGGGGCGAGCACTGCCTGTTCGCAGGCTGCACGGTGCGGCGCTTCGGCGGGGACGGCATCGTCGTCCGGGGCGGGACATCGCACGGCATTCTCTCGTGCGACATCTACTCGATGGGCCGCGGCGGCACGGTCATTTCGGGCGGCGACCGCAAAACCTTGTCGCCCGGAGGCCACTTCGTCGAGAATTGCCACATTCATAATCTCTCGCGCATAGATCACACCTACACGCCGGCCGTTCTCGTGGACGGTGTCGGGAACCGAATCGCCCACAACCGCATGCACCACATCAATTCGAGCGCCATCCGGCTTGGCGGAAACGACCACCTCGTCGAATTCAACGAAGTCCACGACGTGCTCCTCGAATCCGACGATCAGGGCGGCGCGGACATGTGGGGCGACGCCACCTACCGGGGCAACGTTTACCGCTACAACTACTGGCATCACAATGGAAACTGGCGGCGCATCGGCAAGGATCTCGCCTGCGGCCAGGCCGGCATACGCCTCGACGACGCCATCTCCGGCGTGTTTATCTACGGCAACGTTTTTTACAAGACCTCCTCCGGCGGCGCGGGATTCGGCGGCGTGCAAATCCACGGAGGCAAGGACAATGTCCTCGCCAACAACATTTTCGCCGATTGCACCTCGGCCATCAGCTTTTCGCCCTGGGGTCCCGAACGCTGGAAAGCGTTCATCGCCAAGGCCCTCGAATCCCCCGCGATCGACCCCGACCTTTACCGGCAGCGGTATCCTGAACTCGACCGCCTCGTCGAAGACGCAGACACCAACTATGTTCTCCGCAATCTGGTATGGAACTGCAAGGAATTCCTCCGCCGCGACAGAGGCTGCACCATCCAGGCGGACAACATCGTCACCGGCGACGCCTCGCATTTTGCGAACGTCACACGCGGCGATTTCACACTGAAATCCCGCGCCATCAAACCCATCCCCTTCGGAAAAATAGGCCTTTACAGGGACGCCTTCCGCCGATCCCTCCCCTCGGACGACATCGCCGCCGCCCGCGCCCGGTAAGACGGATCGTGGCCCCTCAATATGCAATTGACCGCCGCAAAAGGATGTGATACGTTATTGATATGCAAACAAGCGTGGAAACTACAATCGCGGCGGCCTTGGGACCTCCCGTGGAGGCCCGTGCGCTGTTGGCCGAGAAACTGATCGAAAGTTTGGACAGCGAGCCGGCCCCGGGACTCAGCGCCGAATGGACTGAGGAAATTCGTAGACGCTGTCGCGAGATCGATGAAGCACGGGTCGGATTGCTTGATGCACAAGCCGTGTTAGAACAGGGATACGCGTTGCTCGGATGAAGCCCATTCGCTTCCATCCCGACGCCCGATCCGAGATGCTCGATGCCGCAGTCTACGATGAATCGCGGCAAGAACACCTCGGAAAACGGTTCTTGGCCTCGGTGAGTGAAGCGCTTGCAAGGATTCGCATCTTTCCCGAAGTGTATCCAATTGTCGAAACAGGCGTCCGCCGATGCCTCACAAAGACGTTTTTCCCTATGGGATGTCTGTGTTTCAGAATAACTTATGGGTGTTGGGCGGCGGGTCGTACGACATATGGAAATCTTCCAACGGCATCTCATGGACACAGGTATCAGGATCATCCACGACTTGGAGCAAGCGCCGGAGCCACGCAACGTCGAGTTTCGATCATTCATTATGGGTATTGGGCGGATACGACACATCTTCCGCGCGCTATCTCAGCGATGTGTGGCGCTCGTCGGAGGGCGCCATCTGGACATGTGTTACCTCGAAAGCGCCATGGACCGCCCGGGAGGGACACACGGCCGCGGCGCACCGTGAGAAACTATGGGTGATGGGCGGAATTGCGGCATCAGGTTATTCGAACGACGTATGGTGGTCGGTGGATGGCAACACGTGGACGCTGGCAACATCGGATGCGCGCTGGACGCCGCGAACCAACCACGCGACGGCGGTATTCAACAATAAATTGTGGGTGTTGGGGGGATATACCGGCATGCCGTCCCTCTACAAAAACGATGTCTGGTGTTCTGAAGACGGCACGACATGGCTGCAGATCTCGGAAAATGCGGGCTGGTCCCCGCGTAAAGGACATGCCGCCGTGGCATACGACAACAAGTTGTGGGTCATCGGCGGATACGACGGCTCCTACAAGAACGATGTCTGGTGGTCGCCGAATGGCGCAACGTGGACAAAGGCCACATCAACAGCGCAATGGACCGCGCGCCTCGAACACACGGCCGCGGCGCACAGGGGCAGGCTATGGCTAATGGGCGGACAAGGTTCCGCCGGAATTTCGAACGAAACCTGGTGGTCGTCGGACGGCGCCACATGGACGTTGGCGTCCATATACACCGGCTGGTCAAAGCGGTCCGAACACACCACAGCGGTATTCGACGACAAACTGTGGATCTTGGGCGGGGCGACTTCGAATGGATACGTGAACGACACGTGGTACTGGTCGGGCCACGAACCCCCGCTGATTACGGAACAGCCCAAATCCCTGACGGTCAATCCGGGCGAATCCGCCTCCTTCCATGTGGCGGCGCAAGGCACGGAACCGCTGAGTTACGAATGGAGCAAGGATGGCTGCCTTGTTCCGGGCGCAACGCTGAGCATGTACATCATCGCAAGCGCCCTGAACGCCTATGAGGGCGTCTATGCGTGCTACATCCGAAACCCGGTTGGAAACACCGCGTCGAATCCCGTATTGCTTATCGTCAACGATCCGCCGCTGATCACGTCACAGCCGAAGTCGCAGACCGTATCGGAGGGACAGGTGGCAAAATTCAACGTGACGGTATCGGGCGCCACGCCCTTTTATTATCAGTGGCACAAGGACGGGATCTGCATTTGGGGCGCGACGCAAAGCAGTTACAGCATCGCCAGTGCATTGAAATCTTACGAAGGCGCTTATTCGTGCTATGTCTGAAACACGGCCGGCGGCGAACTTTCGGAAAATGCCCTGCTTACGGTAATGGAACCGCCCCGGATAACCGGGCAACCCCGGTCGCAAACCGTGAACCCCGGAGGGATGGCGATATTCGAAGTAACGGCGTCGGGGGTCAGCCCCCTTCATTTTCAGTGGGAAAAGGACGGCGCCCACCTGCCCGACGCAACATCGCACCAGTATATAATCGAAAACGCCATGAACGCCTTCGAGGGCGCGTATGCCTGTTACGTGAGCAATGCCTGCGGCGGCACGAGGAGCGATGTGGCCTTCCTGGACGTCAACGATCCCCCGGAAATTGCCCTTCAGCCGGTGTCGCAGACCGTGACAGCGGGCGATTCCGTCTCCTTTTTTGTCAGGGCCGCGGGAACGGAACCGTTCATTTATCAATGGAAGAAGGAGGAAAACATTATTCCGGGGGCGACGAATGCCGGCTTTGCGATTTTGGGCGCCCAGGAGGCGGACGCGGGCTTCTATGCCTGCATGGTAAGCAACATGGTCGGGAGCGCCACGTCGAACAGCGCGGCGCTAACGGTAAAGCCGCCCCTGCGACCGCCGGAGGCGGATTTCATCGCATCGCCGCGAACAGGCGTCGCGCCGTTGTCCGTTTTGTTCACGGACCTCTCGGATTGCAAGGGCCGGGAGCCGATTTCGCGCGAATGGACGTTTGGCGACGGCGGCACGAGCGAGCGGCGGAATCCCATCCACACGTACCAGTCGCCGGGAACCTATTCGGTATCCCTGAAGATCACGACGAACGATGGAAGCGATACCGAAACGAAAACAAGTAATATCTCGGTGAACGCACAGCCGCCCTTGGTGGACTTCACCGGCACGCCCCTTTGGGGGATGGCGCCCTTGTACGTCCAATTCAAGGACGCGACGATCACCCACGGGCAAACGGCGCTATCGCGCTTGTGGACCTTCGGCGACGGCGGCTCAAGTGTGTTGCAGGATCCAGGCCACTACTACCTTTCGCCGGGCAATTATTCGGTTTCGCTGACGATAATGACCAGCGCGGGCAGAGACACGCTGACAAAGGCCGACTATGTCACCGTATCGGACACCGGCGAGGGTCTCGCGATGTGGATACCGGACCGGTCGGCCCTGCCCGGGAACGACGTGGTCATTCCGCTGAACCTGTCGGCCCCGAACGGCGCGGTGCTGCGGGGCGTCCAAATCGAGTTCCGCTATGACGAAACCCTCCTCGATGCAAGTTCCCTGGAGGTGCAGTCCACGGCGCTGACAGGCCGGATGTCCTTCGTGGCAAACGTGTCCACGCCGGGCAGGGCGATTATGACCATCATGGGACAACCGACGGGTGAAATCCGCGGGGTGGGCCATCTGTTCGACGTGCTGGGCCGTATCCGGGCCGACGCGCCGGAGAACACTTGCGGCACGCTCCGGTTCGACAAGGTCTATCTGTACGATCAGGATGTGAACCCGTTGCCGGTGGATTTTTCCGACACGGGAGAATTGTGCACGAACGATCAATGCCTCCTGGGCGATCTGAACGGAAACGACGAGGTCGAGATTGGCGACGCGCTGTATGCGCTCCAGATTTCCGTCGGCGAACGCGAAACGGACGACTGTTCGATCAAGTCCGGCGACCTGAACGGCGACAACGTCATAGACAGCGCGGACGTGGTTATGCTGCAGCGTCTCGCGACAGGCCTCCCCATCAATCCATTCCCGGCCGAAAAAGCCCACGCGCTGGATCCGATGCTGCTGGGGGTGATACTCGAAGACACGGATTTCGTCACGGTGTCCCTCGGAAGTGCGGTGGCGCCGGTGGGTGCGAATGTGGATGTGCCGGTACTGATTGACGCCCCGCAGGGATTGAGCGGATTCGACATGTGGATCTCGCATCCGCCCGAACTAATGCCATTGAAACAGTTCGCGGGAAGCGTCCTGGCCGGCGGCCAGATTGATTGCAAGGCCGCGGACGGCCGCATCAACATCGGCATGGGCCGGGCAACCGGCATCGCGCCATCCAAGGAAGGGCCGGGTACGCTTGTCACGCTTCGTTTCAAGGTGATCGCGATGCCTGAAGACGGCAAGGCGGAACTGCGTATCGAACGGTGCGATCTCAAGGGCCAGTACGGCGACAGTTTCGCGTGGTTCACGGCGGTACAGAAGATTGACGCGAACATCGAGGTCCGCGAAACCGGCGAGGAACCCGATACCGGCGGTTGCATCGGCGGCACGCTTGACGGGGCGCCGCCCCCGGCGTCCGGAACGGGCGGAGGCCCGATACTGGGCGTCTTGGCGCTTGCGCTGGCATGGATGGCCATTCGCCGGGGAACGAAAAGCGGTGCGCGATCCGTAAAACCCTGATCGGCGGCCCGCCCGCAATGTCCCGAAGCGTGTACGGAAAGGGCGCAGGATAGACTGTCCCACGTTTCGCGCCCAAGGGACTTTCCGTACACGCTCTCAATCGAGGATATGCGGCGGAACGTTTACGGCAACGCGGCGGCCAGCAGTTCGGCGATATGCAGGGGCCGCACGTCGCTGAGATGGGCGATTTGCTGGCGGCAACTGGTCCCGGATGCGACGAGGCGCGTGCCGGGTTCGAGCGCGGCGATCTGTTGAATGAGCGGCGCGGCGACTTGCAGCGACAGATCGTATTTCGACCGAAGCGCGCCGAAACTGCCCGCCATGCCGCAGCAGCCGGTGTCCATGAGTTTCGCCTGGCGTCCGGGCAGCCGGCCGGCCAGCGCCGTCATGACGTTCACATCCGTAAGCGCTTTCGCGTGGCAATGGGCGTGAATCGCCACGCGGCAGGATTCGCTCCGAAACGCGATCGCGTCCGGTTCGCGCGCCAGCAGGTCTTCGACGAACGCCTCGAACAGAAAACAGCGCCGTGCGACGTCGTCCGCGCCGGCAATCCCCAATTCGCGGTAATCGCCCCGAAACATCGAGTAGCACGACGGTTCCAGGAAAACGATCGGCGTGTCGCCACCGCGCAATCGCGCGATGTTGCGTTCGCCGAAGCGCTTCGCCACGTCAAGACGCCCGACGCTGAACGCGGGACGGCCGCAACAGGCCGTGTCTTTGGGTAAGACGGCCTCGTAGCCCGCCGCCTCCAGTACACGGACCGCCGCCATGCCGATATGCGGTTCGTAGTACCGCACCGAGCAATCATCCCACAGCAAGACGCGTCCGCGCGGTCCACGGCCGTTTGATGTCCGTTTCGCGAACCAATGGTCGAAGCGTTCGCGGGCGTATCGCGGCAAGGGCCGTTTCGACGCGAGGCCCACGATCTTTTCGAGAAGCAGACGGGAGGCGTTCGTCTGCAGGATTGCATTGGCCAGCCCCGGCATAAGGCAACCCATCTTGCCCAATAAATCGAAACGGCTGACCATGCGTTCGAGCAGGCGCACGCCGTGCCGGCGTTGCCGCGCATACAACAACTCCGCTTTCAACAGCGCGAGATCAACATTCGACGGGCATTCCTTCTTGCACGCCTTGCACGACAGGCAGTTGCCCAGCGCCGCTTCGAGTTCTTCGCACGCGAGCGGGTCGGACGACGGAATGCGTCCGTCGAGCACGGCGCGAATGATGTTCGCTCGGCCCCGCGTGCACATGATCTCGTCGCCCGTCGCCGAAAAGGTCGGGCACATCGTCGGTGAATCCTTGCGGCAATCCCCGCAGCCGTTGCACTGTTCAAGATTCCCCACAAAGGACTCGTCCTTCGCGGCAAACGCCAGCACGGGCGCAAACGGGGTTGGAATCCGGTAGCCATCGCCCCAGCGCAACGGCGCATCTATTCGCGCGCCGTCCGGAAAGACCTTGCCCGGGTTCATGAGTCCCTTCGGATCGAACACGGCCTTGATGGCCCGCATCGCATCAATGAGTTCCCGTCCGAGGTGTTCTTCCATGAACTCGGCGCGCGCAATGCCGACGCCGTGCTCGCCCGTCAGCGACCCCGCGAATTCCTTTGTCACGGACGAAATGCGCTCGGCAAGCCGGCGATAGCGCGCGATGCTGTCGGCTTTATGAAGATCGACGACAGGCCGAATATGCAGCAACCCCGACGCCGCATGGCCGTAGAACGACATCTCAAGGCCGAGCGGCTCCGCCGCGGCTTTCGCCGCCGCGACGTATTCGGGCAGCCGTTCGGGGCGCACGGCGACGTCCTCGACGCCCGCGATGGGTTTCGCGGGCCCCTTGCAACCGCTGAGAAGCGAAAGCCCCCGCTTGCGCAGACCCCAGACTTGCAGCATGTGCGCGGGTTCGGTGCAGGCCGTGAAACGCAGGCCGAGTTTGCGCTTCGCAAGCGCATCGAGCCGCGCGTCCACATCATCATAGAATTCGACGATGAGAAACGCGCCGCAGGGTTTTGTGTCGAGTTCGAGCAGTTCCCGCGCGGTCTTGAATTCGAGTTGGTCGCGTGTTTGATCGAACAAGACTTGATCCACATGCTCGATGGCGGCGGGTTTGAGATCGAGAATGGCCACCGTCGCCTGCATCGCCTCCTCGACCGTTCCGAAAAAGACCAAGCCGAGTCCCTTGCGCTTCGGCGGCGTCACGAGTCGCAGCGTCGCCGACCACACGGCGGCCAGCGTACCCTCGCTTCCGATCACAACGCGAGACAGGTCGCCTGGCGCGCGCAGGCAATCATCCAGCGCATACGCGGGCCAGCGCTTGACCAGCGTATCCGGGAAACGCTCGCGAATCGTGTCTGCATGCCGGGCGACAATTGCGTCCACTTCTTCCCGCAGCAGCGGCAGCGAATCCCGTTTGGCGCCGACGGTCGCGATCGTGCCATCGGCAAGGATAACCTCGACCGACTCGACATGATCGATTGTGGTGCCATAGATTGGCGCGCGCGCGCCGGAAGAATTGTTCGCGATCATGCCGCCGAGTGTCGCGCGCGAACTTGTCGCCACGTCCGGACCGAAACAGAGCCCGTGCGGCCGTAGGAATTCGTTCAATTGATCAAGCACGACGCCCGCGCCCACACGGACGGTGCGTCGTTCAACATCGAGGTCGGCAATAAACCGTGTATGCCGCGCCAGTTCGAGTATGAGGCCATCGCCGATGGCGCCGCCCGCAAGCCCCGTCCCCGCGCCGCGCGGCGTGACGGGAATGCCCGCCTCCACGGCCGCTCGAAGGACCGACGACGCCTGTTCCGCCGTGCGCGGAAACGCCACCGCAAACGGTTCGATCTGGTAGATAGAAGCATCGGTCGCATAGAGTTGTCGCGCGAGGGAATCAAACCGGACCTCGCAATCCGTGTCATTGGCGAAAAGCGTTGAATATTTCTTGAACGTCATCTCTTCAGGACCTGCTGTTGCCGCATTCCGGCTTCACGCCCGTCATCGCCATTGAAGAACAGGCAACCTACGCCGAAAGCCGCCGAGGTCGAATCATAGTCGGTTTCATACGGCATCCTCAATGCGCCCCCTTAATAATCCCTTTTTCTTCCCGCCCCTTTTTCCCCACACGCACACGCCGCCACAAGGGCACGGCCCTTTTCATTTGACCTTGGGCAGGCCCAGCGAGTAGGGTAGCCGGACAACCAAATGGATCGCGGACGCAAAATGCCATGACCGATCTGGCCGAACCCGAATACAACACCCGGAACCTCTTACAAGCGCGAACGAGCGCGTGGCGGATTTACCGCCGCCTGCTCGGTTACGCCTGGAAGTACAAATTCCGGCTGTTGCTGTCGCTGTTTTTCGCAATGGTCGTGGCCTCGCTGTTCAGTTCGATGATCCTGACCATCGGCGGCGTCATCAAACTGCTGTATGTGGACGAAGCCACGTTGGCCCCGCAAATAGACGCGGCGGTCGCACGCGCCGAGGAAATGGCGGGCGTCGTTCAGCGCGTGACGGGATGGCGCCCGGACAATGTGGAACCGCGCCTGCGAAACCTCTTCACCATGCTTCGGGCCAATCGCCCCACCGCGCTTTCCTATCTCGCGCTGGCGTTGGTGCTGATCTCCTTTTCGACGGGATTTGCTCGGTTCCTTCAGGAATATTTCGCGGGCGCCATCGGCGTGAACGTTTCGATCACCTTGGGCCAAGAAATGTATGAAAACACGATCGGACTTTCGATGCCGTTTTTCGAGCGCCGGACCACGGGCGAAATCCTCGCGCGGTTCACAAACGACATTTTCATGGTCAATCGCGGCCTTACGATGGTCTGCATTCGCCTGTTTCGCGAACCGGTGAAAATCCTGTTTTGCCTTTTCCTGGCCTTGAGCGTGAACTGGCGCCTGACGCTGACGGTCCTGCTCGTTCTGCCCGCCATCGGCTATGTGATCTATGCCATCGGGCGGAAGGTCAAAAAGAGCGTACAAAATTCGTTGCAGCGCATCGCGTCCATGTCGGGCATGGTGGCCGAAACCGTCGGCGGCATCGCCATCGTGAAGGCCTATTGCATGGAAGCCTACGAGGCCCGGCGCGTCCATGAGGAACTGCAACGGATCCGGCGTTACATGACCCGCATGGTCAAGGCGGACGCCGCCATCGATCCCGCCGCCGAATTTCTCATGATGGTCGGGCTTGCCCTCTTCATCCTGATGGCCAACAACGCCTTCGAGTCGGGCCAGATTGACGGCGGCGGATTGGTTATCCTGTTCGGCGCGCTGGCGGCGATGATGGATCCCCTCCGGAAACTTTCCGGCGTGAACAACATGATTCAGACCAGCGTGGCAAGCGCCGAGCGCGTGTTCGAATTCATTGACATGAAACCGGACATCATCGAGGCGCCCAATGCGCCCGCGCTGCCGCCGCTGCGCGAATCCATCCGTTTTGACGACGTCCATTTCTCCTACGACGGCGTCACGCCGGTGTTGAAGGGCATTTCATTCGAGATTCGCAAGGGCGAGATGGCCGCGCTGGTGGGTTTCAGTGGTTCGGGAAAGACGACCATCGCCAAATTAATCCCGCGTTTTTACGATCCGCAGCGCGGCGTCATACGCATTGACGGCGCCGACATTCGAGAGGTTTCGTTCAAGAGTCTGAGGGCGCAGATCGGTGTCGTCACCCAGGACACCGTCCTGTTCAACGACACGGTCCGCGCGAATATCGCCTATGGTAGCGAGAATTACCCCGATGAACGCATACGCCAAGCCGCGAAAGCCGCCCATGCCGCCGAATTCATCGAAAAACTGCCGCAGGGATACGACACCCCCATCGGCGAATCCGGCGGAACGCTTTCGGGCGGTCAGCGCCAGCGGATCGCCATCGCGCGGGCCGTCATCAAGGATCCCGCCATCTTGATTCTCGACGAGGCGACGTCAAGTCTCGATTCCGAAAGCGAGCGGGCCATCCAGGCCGCCATCGAGGAATTCGTCGTCGGACGGACAACGCTCGTCATCGCGCACCGCCTTTCGACGGTGCAGCGCGCCGACCGCATTTTGGTCATTGACGGCGGCGAATTGGTGGAGCAAGGCCGGCATGACGAACTCATCGCGCGCGGCGGATTGTACCGCCGTCTCTACGACGTCCAGTTCGCCGGCGAGGGAAAGGCGCGCCGTGAATCGTGATTGTGCGCGCATTACCGCGACGATGCTGTTCCTAATGGCCGCGAGCGGTTGCGGCAAGCCGTCGCCGCCCGCACCCCCTCCCGTCCCGGAAACGTTTTCGGTCGCATTGCGCGCCGTGGATCTCGACGGACGTCCGGTCGCCGGCATGATCCCCATAGCCACGCGTGAACCCAACGCCTTCGACGAACCGCTGAGCCGCGGCGCCCCCTCGGCGGACAACGGCCTAAGCGTGCTTGCCATTCCCTCCGACCGGCCACTTTACCTGCGCATGTGGGATCCGGCGTTGAAGAAATTCGCAAACAATTTTTTCGAAGTGCAATCGGGCGGAAATCCCGGCACGGAAACCATGGACGTTGTAATGGTTCCGGGCGCATCGCTCGAAATGGCCGTTGACGCGCCCGGTACAACCGTTGACATCATGATGCTGCATCCCCGGCAAGGCCCCTGGTGGCCGGCGCGCGAAACATCCGACGCCGCCGGGCGTGTCCGCTTCGGCGCCGTGCCCGCGGGCATCTACGCGATTCGTATAAAAACACAGGACGGCGCTTCGGCGGACCTTGCGGAAGTGAGGCTGCCCCCCGGCGATGCCGTGGATCTGGGCCACATCCCCTTGAAGCGGGCAACGCCGATCGCACAGTAGCCGTGCAGGAGCCGTTGCTATCGTTCCTCCGGTGGTCTCAACTGGAGAAGGACGGTCCGGTCGAAGAAGACGTCGTTTCGTGAAATCTTGCCGTCCCGCAGCAACACCAGATCCATGCCGTCGGCATCAACCGCCTCGGTTCCTTCCATGTAACGGAACGTCGCATGCCAGAGAATCGCGGCGCCCTCCCGCCCCGCAAGGGGATAGCCGTCCAGAAGCGTCCAGTGCATCGCCCACATGGAAAACAGTTTCCGGAGGTAACGCCGGAGCGCATCGGACCCCACGATGACTTCGCGCAGATACGGATCGCGATACCGGACGTCTTCGGTGTAACACGCCACCACACGCTCCACCACCTGCGAATTCCACGCATCCAGAAACCGCGTGGCCAATCCGGCCAGTTCCATCGGGTTCATGGCATTGCCTCCTCGATCGCGCGGCGTCAATCACCGGCCCGCCGACATGCACTTCACCCGTTCACTGTATCCGGGTATTACGATAATACACCCTGGGAAAAAATGCAATAACCCAACAATTTTCAGGAAAAATCATAAAAACGGGCTTCCATCGCGATCCAAGCATGCGGGGCATGCAAGCGGGGCCATTTGCTCAACCCAACCCGCCGGACGTACACTACCGGTTGCCACAAGGAAAGGAACCGGAAATGACAAAGACATTGTTGTGCGCCATGTTGGTGATGTTGGCCATGGGACCGATTTTCGCCGCGGATGAAAAGCCCGCGGAATCCCCCGCGCCGGATCAGACGCAAACCTCTGAAAAGGCCGCGGCCGTCAGCGCGATGAGCGAAATTCAAAAAGTGAGTTACAGCCTTGGGGCGCAATGGGGCGCCGGACTGAAAAAGGCCAAAGTGGACATTGACCTGCCAAACCTCATTCAAGGACTGCAAGACGCCATGGATGGCAAAGAGACGCTAATGTCCGACGACGAGATGAAACAGATCATGATATCGTTCCAACAGAGCATGATGCTGAAGCGCCAGGAAGAACAAAAGCGTCAAATCGAGGAAAACAAGGCCGAACAGACCGCGTTTTTGGAAGAAAACGCGAAAAAAGAGGGCGTTGTCAGCCTGCCGAGCGGACTGCAGTACAAAGTTCTCGCATCGGGCCATGGGAAATCGCCCACGGCCGCGGATACCGTGAAAGTGAATTACCGCGGCACCCTGCCGGACGGCGCCGAATTCGACAGCACGGAAAAGCGGGGCATGCCGGGCGAATTTCAGGTTGGCCGGGTAATCGCCGGCTGGACCGAGGCCCTGCAACTCATGAAAGAGGGGGACAAGTGGCAGTTGTTCATCCCGTCCGAACTCGCATACAAAGATGCCGGACGCCCGAATATCCCGCCGGGAAAAATGCTGATCTACGAAGTCGAATTGCTCGAAGTCATACCGGCGGAAACCACGGAAAAACGGGCCGATCCGGGAACGGCCATCATACCTAATCCGCCCGCCAACGCCCCGGCCCAGAACAAGTAAATCCCCCCATTCACAACACATTGCAGGAAATCCCGGCCGGGATTTCCTGCAATGGCATTTACAACGGAATGTTTTCCGCTTATTTGGCGGCGGCATAGACCTTCTTCATGTCGTCGAGGGTCATGGGGACGTAATCGCCCGCATGACCGGCTTGGCCGAACGCTTTCATGCGCGCCACATAGACTTGATAAGCCGCTTCGCGGGCAGGTCCAAGCCAATCGCGCGGATCGAATTTCTCCGGCTTCTCGGCCAATAGCTTGCGAACGGCGCCGGTCATCGCAAGACGGCTGTCCGTATCCACGTTGATCTTGCGCACACCGTGCTTGATGCCATCCTGAATCTGCTCAATGGGGATGCCGAAAGTACCGGGCATTTTGCCGCCGTACTGGTTGATAATGTCCACCAGTTCCTGTGGCACCGAACTCGATCCGTGCATGACCATGTGGCAGTTTGGCATGCGGGCGTGGATTTGATGGATGCGCTCCATGGCAAGCATCGGCGGGAGCATTTTGCCCGTGACGGGATCCTTGCGGCCGGACTTGTACGCGCCGTGGCTGGTGCCGATGGCGACGGCCAGCGCATCAACGCCCGTCGCCGCGACGAATTCTTCGGCCTGCGCCGGATCCGTCAGATGGGCGTTGACTTCGTCCACGCTCAATCCCGCGCCGTGCCCGTCCTCGATGCCGCCCAGGCAGCCGAGTTCGCCCTCGACCGTCACGCCGAGCGGATGGGCCATCTCGACGACCTTTTTCGTGATGGCCACGTTGGCCTCATACGTGTTGGGAGTCTTCCCGTCTTCGGCGAGCGATCCGTCAATCATGACCGATGTGAATCCGAGTTCGATGGCCTTTTCACAGGTCTCGACGCTGTTGCCGTGATCGAGGTGCATCGCCAATGGAATTTCCGGAAATTCCTCCTCGGCGGCCTTGATCAGGTTGCGCAGGTAAATCATTTTGCTGTATTTGAGCGCTCCGCGGCTAGCCTGGATGATTACCGGGCTTTTTGTGTCGTGGGCCGCCTGCATGATGGCCTGGATCTGCTCCATGTTGTTGACGTTGAAGGCGCCTACGCCGTATCCGCCCTTCGCGGCCTCATCCAGAATTTGACGCATGGGAACTAATGGCATGTTCGTGTACTCCTTGGGATTGTCGGCACTGCCGATTCCGCACCAGTTATAGGCCGTAATTGACACACTACGGCACTGTCGCGACTATAGCATGTCCGGCCGGATTGATTCAAAAAACGCCGCATCCACGCATTCATGCGAGTGGTCGCGGACGGCGTTTCCTTCGCGGTTTTGTTTTCATTGGCGTCATGGCCGATTCGACCATTTCGCGGGCGGCCAGGACACGTCTGCGCACGAGTTCCGAGGGAATCTCCCCAAGAAACCGGCTGGTTTTCGTCATGCAGATGCGGCCAAAACGGTTGCGCGCAAGGGCCTCGAACACGGTGACATGGCGTTTCGCGCGCGTCAGCGCCACATAAAAAAGGCGGCGTTCCTCCTCGATCCCGTTTTCGCGCAACGATCGGTCGTGCGGGATAAGCCCCTCCTCGCAACCGGCGATGAACACGAACGGGAATTCAAGGCCCTTGGCGCTGTGGATGGTCATCAACGTAACGGCGTCTTCACGCCGCTTTTCCCTGCTTTGGCGGTCGTCGTCGCCGTCCAGCGCATTCTCGTCGAGAAACCCGGCGAGAGACGGCGCTTTCGCCGATTGTTCATGGATTTCGATGGCGCGAAGCACGGCCTCGGCATTGCCCCAGCGTTGTTCGAATTGCTGCGGCGTCCTGGAGGTCCGGCCAATCTCGGCGCGATAGGCGATCGCATCGAGAAGGTCTTCGGCAATGGCGCGCAAAGGCGCGTCCGGCTGCCGGAATCGCTTCCGAAACGTTTCAATGATACGGTGAAAACTTTCCAGACCTGCGGCGGCGTTTTTTTCGACAAGTCCCCGGCGCACGGCCTGAAGCGATGCGTCCCAGATGGAAAGCGATCCGTTCCCGCATAGATCGTGAATGCGGTGCAGCGCCGCGTCGCCGATGCCGCGTCGCGGCACATTGACCACGCGCAGAAACGCGGTTTCATTGCGGGGGTTTGCGGCGAGTTTCAGATAGGCCAGAATGTCCTTGACCTCGGCCCGTTCAAAAAATTCCTGTCCCCCGACGACGACATAGGGTATTCCCGCCTGCCGCAGGGCCATTTCGATGGGACGCGACTGGAGGTTTGACCGGTACAAGACGGCGAAATCGCCGCACGCGGCATCCGTTTTCTTTTGGATGTGCGTCAGCCATTGCATAATGGCCCTTGCCTCGTGTTCCTCGTCGCCCGCCACGATCCATTCGATGGGCCGCCCCGCGCCAAGCGTGCTCCAAAGATTCTTGGCGCGCCGCTCGGCGTTGTTCGCAATGACGGCATTGGCCGCCGACAGGATCGTTTCCGTCGATCGGTAGTTTTGGTCGAGCGTGATCACGCGCGCGTCCGGGTAGTCGCGGTCGAACGCGAGGATGTGGGCCGGCTCCGCGCCGCGCCAGCCGTAGATGGATTGATCGTCGTCGCCGACGACGCAGAGATTGCGGCGGGGTTCGGCAATCGCGCGCAACAAATCGTACTGGATTCGGTTCGTGTCCTGATATTCATCCACCAGCACGTAACGGTAGTGCTGCTGAAATTTCGCGAGAAGATCGGGCTCCTTGCGCCACAATTCAAGCGTCAACGCCAGCAGGTCGTCGAAATCGAGGCTGTTCGCGGCGCGCAGCGCGGATTGATAGCGCCCGATGAATTCCGGCAGCCATGCCCTGTATTTCGCTTCCGTGTCAGCCGGAATCTTGTCGTCCACGGGAAAAGGCGGCGGTCTGTCGCAGCCGTTTTTGTGAAGACTGATGGCGGATTGCAAGCGCTGCGGACTGAACGTCTCGCGAACTCCGTCGAGATCGCCGAGAATGCGCCGCACGAGCGTCCGTGCGTCGCCCTCGCCACAGATGGAAAAATCCTTGCGGTATCCGATGCGATGGATATGCGCACGAAGCACGCGCACACAGAACGCATGAAATGTCGTCAGCATGATGTCTTGGGCCGTTTTCGCGCCGACGAGTTCCCCGACGCGATCGCGCATTTCCTCCGCGGCCTTGTTTGTGAAGGTCACGGCGAGGATGTGCGACGGCTTGGCAAGTTTGCGCGCCACAATGTGTGCTATGCGCCGCGTGATCACCCGCGTCTTTCCGCTGCCCGCCCCGGCCAACACCAGCAACGGCCCCTCGGTGTGGAGCACCGCTTCCCGTTGAGCGGGATTCAAGTCGTCGAGAAACGTTTCTATCATCGGCGTGTCTTGCCCGCAACCATGGGTGACTCTCCGGGCTTTTTCATCCTGTTGACCGCGCGGCGCCCTACACCGAGAACTTCCGGCCTTCGTCGAGCATGGCAAGGTAGTTGTCGAGGGGAATGTAATTGGCGACGCTGTTGCCGGTGCCAAGGACATATCCGCCGCCGGGCATGCACTTTTCGAGCGTCTCGCGCACGCGGCGGCGCACATCCGATTCGGACGCGCGGCACAGAAAATCCACGTCAATCCCGCCGAGCAGCGCGATGCGGCGGCCGTAGGTGTCTTTCGCGTCCGTCACGCGTTCGATGGTGTCCTCGAAGGAATGTTTCCCGTCAATGCGCACATCGTCCAGCAGGTCGTCCATGATGAGACTCAGGTTCCCGCACGCGTGCAGCAGATACGGCCGCCCGGCGGCATGCGACATCTCCGCCATCAGTTTGTGGCCGGGCAACACGAATGCGCGCAAGTCGTCCGGACCGATCAACGGCCCGCCGCGGTAACCCATGTCGTCGCTGCCCCACACGATCTTCACGCGGTCGAATGCGAGCAGGCGCTTCAAAAAGATCCGGTACGAATCAACCAAGCGCCGCGCAATCGCCTCGACAAGGTCCCGCTGCTCGCACAGCGCGAAGCACAGCGTTTCGTATCCCATGAGCCATGTGATGTATTCGGCGAAATGAGCAAAACCGCCGCTGCCGATCACGCACATGTTTTCCGGCAAATGCGCCTCATACCATTCGAGCGATCGCGAACTCGCCGCCTCGGGATCGGGCCATGGATACCGCTCGAATTCCTCCCACGTCGTCACGGGGCCTTTGTGTTCGTCCACGTATTGGCGTCCGTCGCGCCGCGCGAGATCGGCCGTATCTTTTGTATTTGAATAGTTGAGCGGCATATCCATTCCGCGAAGACTGCACCGGACATAATCGTAGCCAAGGAACGACTGGATGGCCACCTCGCGCTTCTCCGTGTAATAGGGGTCCGACGGATTCAAGTCGTCAAGAATGCCATAACGGGACGCAAGCGCCTCGGACACCTCCGGATCCAGAAACAATTCGATGAAATGCACACGCTTCGGCCGGCCCGTGCGCAGAATGGCATCGAGCAACCCGCGCCAATCGGGTTCGATTGCCACAGAAAACGGCGTTTTCATTTCAAGATACTCCTTGCGTTTGGAATGCCGTCACCTTATCACAATCATCCTGGTGCCGCAAATCATGTTTGTAAAAACCCCCTCTCTTTTTCTGCGCAATATAATAAAATTACGAAATATATTTGAAATGCGCACAACAGGTAGTGGATCAATCCTAGACAACCACAATATTTTGTTGCATTTTGCGTGCTTTTGTGTTAGGATGCGAGGCGTTCGGCGGATGGTTGATATGTTGGGGTTTAGGAATATGAGCGTACCGGCGAAATTTCCGCGGGATCGGGCATGCGAGATCCTCGGAATTTCTTTGTTGGCAGTGACCTGCTTTTTGTTTTTCGCGCTGGCTTCGATTCATTACCAAGGTACGGTTCCCTTGGACGATTTGGGCGCGGCGTTCAATTTGTGCGGACGTCCGGGGGCTTACACGGCCGGATTTTTGTCGGTATTGCTGGGCCATGCGGCGCATGTATTGTATATCATGACCGGGGTATGGGCGATGATGCTGATCTGGCATCGTCCGCTCGACCGGCTTGCGCTTCGACTGGCCGGATTGCTGCTGCTGTCGGGTTCGGCGGCCGGTCTTCTGCATATTCACCTGTTTTCAAGCGCGCTGGAGGGTCTCCCGGGCGGGGTGATAGGCGCGTATGTGGGCCGTTTGCTCCTGCCCACATTCGGCCGGATCGGTTCGGATGTCATCGCGGCCACGCTGGGCATTGTGGGCATCCTTCTGGCAACGGAGTTTCTGTTCGTGCGCGTGGCGGCGTGGTTCTATTTCATCGCCGTGCAAATCATCCGGGCAAGCAACGCGCTGTACAGCCTTTTGGGCCGTGCCTGGCAACGCCACGCGGAAGCCGCAGCCCTGCGGCGCAAACGCGATGAAAAACCGCTTCGCGGAATTCACGGCGTGTTTCACGAGCCGGATCCGCCGTCCGATGTGGCCGAGTCCGTTCCCATGACCGCCCAAATGGACGCCGCTTTCACGCGCGAAGAAACGCCGGCCGTTCAGGAACGCCCGGAGCGCGCTCCGGCGCGCATCCGCATCCGGACGGCCCCTCCGCCCGTCGAGATCGTCCAGGAAGAAATCCCGTTTCATGCCGTTTCGGAGCCGGTTGAGACGGATACAGCGCCGCCGGAAACAACCCGGATATCGTTGCCCGCCCCGGAGGAAGTCAAGAGGGACGAACCGGCGGCCATGGGCACGAATGGGGCGGCCACGCCCGTCTACAAGCCGCGCGCCGCCCGTCCGATGCCCCGCCGCAAGAATGCGGAACTCGACGAGTTGCCGCCGGACTACGTCTATCCGCGCCATTACAAGAAACCCAGCCTTGATCTGCTTGAACTGGCGCCCCCGCCCCGTTCCCCCGAATTGCTGACGGAATCGCTGCACCAGACGAGTTTGTTGCTCGAACGCACCCTTGAGACGTTCGGCATTGAAGCGCGTGTGACCGACATCACCCGCGGACCGACAATCACGCGATTCGAACTCGAACCCGCGCCCGGAATCAAAGTGAACCGGTTCACGTCGCTCGCGGACGATCTCGCGCTGGCCTTGAAAGCGGACGGGGTGCGCGTCGAAGCGCCGATTCCGGGCAAGGGGCGTGTCGGCATCGAATTGCCCAACATCGATCGCGAACCGGTCGTGCTGCGCGAACTGCTCCAATCGAAGACATACCGCAAGACAAAAGGCCCGCTGGTGCTTGCGCTGGGGAAAGATATCGCGGGCGATGTAATCGCGACCGATCTGGCCGTCATGCCGCATCTGCTGATCGCGGGCGCCACCGGCAAGGGAAAGACCGTCTGCGTGAAGTCCATCCTGGCGAGCCTGTTGTTCATGAAGACGCCCGAGGAAGTGCAATTGATGCTGATTGATCCGAAGATGGTCGAGTTTTCGATCTTCAACGACATTCCGCATCTCATCACGCCCGTGGTGACCGAGCCGAAGAAGGCCGCCACCGCGCTGAACTGGCTGATTACGGAAATGGAGGAACGATACCGCCTGTTCGCGCAACTACGCGTGCGCAACATCGAGGTCTATAATGAGAGTGTCGAGAACGGCGAAATCGAAATGCCCGACGAGGAAGGCAACGCCGCGGGCGAGTCGGTCAATCTGGTTCGGAAACTGCCCTACATCGTATGCGTGATTGACGAATTGGCGGACCTGATGATGCTGGCGCGGGCGGAAGTCGAAGACGCCATCATGCGCCTTGCGCAACTGGCGCGGGCGGTCGGCATTCACCTGATCATCGCGACACAGCGCCCGTCGGTGAACGTGCTGACCGGCGTGATCAAGGCGAATTTCCCGGTGCGCATCTCGTTCCAAGTGTCTTCGCGCACGGATTCGCGGTGCATTCTCGACGAGATTGGCGCCGAGCGTCTGATCGGAAACGGCGACATGTTGTATCTGCCCGCGGGACGTTCCGTGCCGGTGCGCATCCAGGGCGCGTTTGTCAGCGACCATGAAATGAACTCGCTGGTGGGATACCTGAAGACGCAGGCCCCGCCGCAATACCGCGACGAAATCGAGAATTTCGGCAAAAGCCGGGAAGAACTCGAGGAGGAACTGAACGCGGAGGCGGACGAACTTTTCGACGAGGCGGTGCGGGTCGTTCTGGAAACGGGACAGGCCTCGATTTCAATGGTGCAACGGAGGCTCCGGGTGGGGTATACTAGAGCCGCTCGTTTGATTGACATGATGGAACTGAAAGGCATTGTGGGACCACATTTGGGGAGCAAGGCCCGCGAAATTCTCGTGGACTATGCTCCCGGGGACAGGGAACCATGAAAGAGACTTCTTTTCCGGGCCACGAGCTGCGCGAAAAGCGCGAGAAGTTGGGGTTGAGCTTGTATGAGGCGTTTCGACGGACGCGCGTGCCCGCGCCGTATCTCGCCGCGATGGAACGCGGCGACATGCGCGGCCTGCCCGCGGCCTGTTACGCCATCGGATTCATTCGAAGTTATTGCGAGTTCCTGGAACTCAACGCCGAACGCTACGTGGACAGTTATCGCGCCTGCCTGCGCCCGGTTTGCGGCAACCGTTTTTTGAGTCGCCCGGACGGCGGCGAATTCCGGATTCCGGACTGGGTTCAGGAGGTCATGACGTGGGCCGTGGTCGCCTCCGTGGTGCTGTTGGGCTGGATAACCTACACCGTCGTATTTCAGCCGTCCGCGCCCGTCGAACGCCGCGTGTCCGCCAGCACCGTTGAAATGGCGGCTCCTCCCCCGCTTTCCGCCGAAGACGACCATCCATAGGCGCGCGCGGCCTTACGATTCGCCCAAATCCGTACCGGCGGGGGCCTCGATCTGTTTTTCCCGCGGGATGATATTCCCCGCGGAATCGCCCGGCAGGAATATCATAGCGCTGGCCATGTGTTTCTTTATTTCCTCCATGAGAAAATGCGGTTCCCGGTACTGGCCCGCCATGAACAACGCAGCCTGATCATCGTAGTTCAATCCCATGAAATTACCGCCGTTTCCCGTGGGAAGGACCGTCAGGGAATGGGCCGGATCGGCAAAATCAATAAGCCGCCGCGTCGAGGGACCCGCCACGACCTTGTACGGCCATTTCCCCCGCGAATACAGCATGTTATTCACCAAATGGCTTCCGCCGGCGGCCGGAAACGGCCCGATATTGAAGATCCGCCCCAACAGCGGAAGATAACCAAAGGGATGCTTGAACTCCATGACATGAATGGCGCCCCAAGTCCACTGGGCCATATCCGGCCCAAGCAGGCGCGCAAGTTTTCCCTCGGCGGCTTCCAGCGCATTCAACACGATGTCCGTTCGCGTTTCGACCTGGGACGTGGTGCAATTGTCCCAATAGGGCGATTCGGGGTTTTCAAGAACGTACTTGAAAAAATTCCAATGATCGGCGCACATGAAAAAGACACCGAGATAATCGGCGCCCAGTTCATCCGAAAGGATCCGGTCGAGGAGTTCGTCGCACAGCACCTGGAACAGCGCGGCGCCCGCCGATCCTTTGTCGTGCCCAAAATCCCAAGAGTTCAATAGTTCGAGCGCCTGGCGCTGTAAGGGATTGAGACGATCCGCAACGGGCTTCAACGCATTCGCGATCGCCCCCACCATGCGGGGGCCGTTGTAGGCCACGTCGTCCAGTTGGACGGCGCGCAGATCGTTGAGGTTCCATTTTTCACGGGCGTCGAGCAGTTGCTCGATACGTCCGGCGCGATCGGTGGGCTGCCAATATCCCTCAAGGTCCTGGATGGGCCCGACGGGCTTCACGGTGGATTTGTTGTTGGCGGAGACGATGCATCCGGACGGCGGGTTGATCAGGTGTGGATTCGCATCGAAGGGCACATAACCGAGAATATCGTCGTCGCCGGAAGCCCCGTCCAGCAAACACTTGGGGTTGACATGCCGGGGTCGTATGGGAAGAAGGCCGGCCGCCCACCACGCGATGTTTCCCGCGCGGTCGGCGTAGGAGACATTGAGTCCCGGCGAGGTGATCTTGGCGAGCGCCGCGCCGAACTGTTCCATAGTCCGGGCGTGGTTCATGTCGTACAGGGCTTCCATGTCGGTGTACTGTGTATGCTGCCAAACCCAAGACAATGCGATATCCGGTCCCTCGTACTTGTGTAGGGTTCGGAACAGATCGGTGATAATGGGTCCGTGCGGCGTGTTTCGCACGTCAATCGTCTGATCGCGCCCGAACCGGACCCTGATGGTTTCCGTCGTTGTGCGGACATCGGTCCATTGGCCTTTATACATGACCTTGCCCGGATCATTGGGGTCGAAGGTTTCGCGATAGAGGTCCACATCGTCGTTTTCGAACATGGTCAGCGCCCATGCGTAGTCGCCGTTGTGGCCGATCAGCGCGAAAGGGATCAGGGGTAGAAAATACCCGTAGGTGTTGATTTCGCCGTAGATCAGATGCGCCTCGTACCAGACGCCCGGATTGGTAAGCGCGATGTGGGGATCGTTGGCTAGAATCGGCTTGCCCGACTCCGTGCGCGAGGGGCCCAGCACCCACGAATTGCTCCCCAGCGAGGGGCCGAACAACCTCGACAGTGTAGCCGCGGAATCGAGGAATGCGCGCAGCGCCTCGCCGCCCGCTGCGTCCGCCGCGCCACGGGCTTGCGGTTGTTTCGCCGCGAGAAAGGCTTCTGCCTCCCCGATGGTTTCCATGACGGTGATCGGAGTTTCTTTTGAATAACCGGGAAACAGATCCTGAACATTCCGCTGGATGCCTAATTGGCGAAAACGCTCTTCGATCAGCGAATACAGCGGATCGCTTCTCAGCCCCTCCGCGAAACTGATGGGCAATATGGCCGCCACGGTAAGGCAATCCTCGGGCGTGTAATGCCGTTTGGGAATTCGCAAAACGGCAAACTCGAAGGGTAATGCTTCCCGATCCACCCGGTGATTGATCCCCGCGACGAAGGCGTCGGCGGCCGCCTTTATTTCGGGCCGCTCTTCCGCCCGGGCCTTGAGATATTTCGCGGCGTGGGCGCGCAATTGAAAGGTCCGCGCCAGTTTGTCTATGGGAACGGCCGGGGGACCCAATATTTCAGCCAACTCGCCGCCGGCCAGACGAAGAACAAGTTCCATCTGAAACAGGCGGTCCTGCGCCATGACATATCCGAGCACAAAATAGGCGTCGGTCTCCGTGTCGGCCTTGATGTGGGGAACGCCCCAATCGTCCCGTATGACCGACACCGGGGCCGTGAGCGAACGATGAACGACGGACAGGGTATGATTGGGCACGCGCGAATAGGCCAGATAATAAATAAAGGCCGCCAGCCCCATGCATGCCATCAGAACGGCATCGAGCGCAAAGAACATGAAATACAGCCACTTCCTTTTCATGACGATCTCCCGTTTCCGTTCCTTCAAGGCCCGTCCCGCCGCAACCTTCCCTTTTCCCGCAATCTTACCGGTGTTTGCGCGTGCCGTACCATTGGCTGCCGCCGTGATCGAGATGTAGCACGGGAATGCCGGCCAGGCGGACTTCGTCGCCAAATTCCTTGCGCATATTGAAGCCGAACAACCAGTCGGCGCCCTCGAAATGGTTCAGTTCCACGTATTTTACCTTGTCCAAGCATTCTTTTCGGACGCATTGGCAGAACCCGATGGGAACGCCGTCCGCCTCGCGCAGCCGGAATTCACCCGCCCCCGCCAGCAGGACGTCCCAGTCGCGCCACGGCTCGATTTCTCCCAACAGGATGCGCGCGGTTGTGTCGGCTGTCAGCATCTTGCGCCCGTCGGGCGCGATAAACGAGGCGTCCGCGGCCACCTTGTCCATCTCTTCGAACCAGTTGGGCGCAAAGAGGATGTCGGAATCCAATAGGATAATCCACTCGCCGGAAGCCGCGCGGACCGATTCATTGATAAGAAAACCCTTGGAAAGGGCATAGGCCGGATCGAAGGGGGATCGCACAATGCGCAATTGGGGATGGGCCAGCCGCATGCTTTCGATCAGATCGTCCGTGGCGTCAATGCCCGGCACATAGCCAATGACGACTTCAAGTCGCGAAAGGTCCACATTCTGTTGATGGACAATGGAGAGGAGAACCGCCTGCAGACGCCGGGCATAGCGCGTGCTGACAATGACCACCGAATACTTGACGCGCGCCGCCTCCTTCGCGGCGGCGGGATCGCCCTCCCATACCAGCACCGTCTGGGTCACAATCGAACTGTCTATGTTCCACAGGGAAATGCGAGGCTCAAGCATGCCCGCCAAGCGCGGCGGGGCATACGGCATCCCCTCGAATTCCGCCGGGCGCACCGGCACATCGTCACGCAGCAGCACATAGCGGCCTTTGGCATCCACATGCAGCACCAATTTGTGCGAATAGGATTCCATCGGACACAAAACCTTGCTGTGCCGCCCGAAACTGAACCCCGCGAATTCGGCAATACCGCCGCCCAAGGTGTACGACAGCGTAACCGGGGGCGTGACGCGGGCAAGGATCGTACTCAGTTTCTCGGTGTTGGTGAACGCGTGCCAGCGGTTGCCGCCGGGCATGTGATGCGTCCATTGGCCCTCGACTTCGTAATCGCCGGAGTCTATTTCGCGCGTTGGACTCTGTTTCATGACAAGGTCATGCGCTTCTTTCGCAAGGGCAAGATACCGTGCGTCGAAGGCCAGGCGAGGGGCGTCCACCGCATCGTAATATTTGGGCTGGATCGCGGCAAATGCCATGGGCGCGGGCACGACATCGCCCGCCTGCGTCTTGACCGGAACAGACGGCGCCATGCGCGCAAAGACCGGCGACCGGTGATCGCAAATGCGCCGAAACCGGCAAGGCCGGCACGCCGGATCCATGTTTTTCTCCGCTTTCTGCCGTATGCGTTCGATTTCCCGCAGACAGGCCGTTTCATTGTCGGGCAGCGGTTTCGGCTTGCCGCGAACCGCACGCAGCGGTCGCGTCAATTTCCGCAGCGCCAGCAAGACCATGTGACGGTACGGCCCTTCGACAATCCACGGCAACAACTTGTTGTCCACGTATCCGGTCGTCATGGTGTCGCGGCCCAAAAGGATCATGACGGCCTTGCCGATCGCGTTTGGACGGCACAGAAAAACTTTTGCCGCAAATTCATGCGCGGGTCTGGCATATTGCTGATGATCCAGCAGAAATTGCTGGGTATTGGCCGCGCGGACCAGATTGTCCGGTTCGACGTGACAGAAAGGCAGTCCCACAAGATTGGTTTCGATGTCGCGATCCGCCAGCGTCCGCGCCAGCGCATTCATGACGCGAATGGTATTCATGGCCTCCGTGGCCGTCGTGCAGGGCGGACGCTTCACAAAGGGATCCGACAAGGCGATATTGACCACGGTCACGCCTTCGGCGGCAACGCGATCCGCCACGGCCTGAACGTCGAACGATCCGGAAAACGGCGCATGGAGTTGAAGGCGCACCTTCAAATCCGCCTCGCGGCACGCGTCGAACCATGCCGTAAGGTACGGCGAATCCGGCGAATCCGGGGTCAAAAACACGTCCAAAAAAGGATAATCGCGCAGGGACCCCAACTCCGAGGGCGAAAAAGAAACATTGGTTCGCAGGGAAATGCGAATATCCAACTGGACGGCCAAATCGAACACAGCAGAAAGGATAGGTTTGCGCGCACGGTGAAAAAGAAGGTCCACCTTCTCCATTTTGAAAAGGTCATGATTGACGCGGAGCCACCGGCGAATATCCACGAGATCAATCGGCTGGTTCCGGCTGTTCTCCGACAAAACCAGCCCGCGAACCGGGGGAATCCGCTCATGGGCTGCAACCGTGCGCAACAACGACACCACATTCTCCTGATCTAGGCCATTTGCGAGCGCCAAAATTCTACCCTATTGAGGCAAGACGGAACAAAACAATGAATACACGACTTGAGTACTGCATGGCCCCGGGACCTTTTTTCCAAACCAGACCAACTTCCCAAGGATCGCCACATTCCACTTGTTCGCGATTTGATTTTTTCTGTCGTTTGGGAGAAAACTATTGACACATTCTGCGGTTCGCGTTAGACTACTGCGAAAATCAATTCCGGGATTTTGTAGCGGAGGAAAAGTGAACGGTCCAAGCGACAGCGAGCATGCGCATCGCGCCGGCAAAAGGGGAAACGATTCGGGGCTTTCGACTCTTCCGGCATAACCATCCAATGTTTGGGAAGGAAACTTAAATGGCAAACGAGAATGACCTTTCGGAGTTTCTGCAAGTGGGGAGCACGGCACTGTTTCAACCGGGATTGCAACCGGGCGCGGCTCCAAGCATACGAACGAACATCCTGGGATGGAAAACCAAATCGTACATTTTTCTGGAACGGCCCCGTATGCGTGACCGGTTTCTGCCTCTGGCGGAGGGCTTGACCTGCGTGGTTCGGTTCGTGCGTGAGGGCGCCGCGTGCGGATTCGCCTCCACCGTAATTGACTGGAGTAATTTCGAGTCGGATAGTTGGTGCCGCATTGCATGGCCGGACGAGGTTCACTCGGTCGGTTTCCGGCGTCATCAACGGGTCGAGACGAACATCCCCTGCACGTTCGTCGGGGAAGACGGCCGGACGGGTAACGGGGAGATTCGCGATATCAGCGTGGGCGGATGCCGCATTGCCAGCGACATGACTTTCGAAAAAGATGCGCGCCTGAAACTTTCGTTTATCCTGCCGGGATGCGGCCCGCTGCAGGATGTCGAAACCATCGTACGGCGCATGGATACAAACGCTTCCTCCAAATTTCTGGGATGCGAATTCGCCGAAGAGCAAGCCCACGTTGGAAGCGAGATTGCCTTTTTCATCACATGTAAGCGGACTACCGCGGACGGGCTGGTCTCTGATCGCCCGCGCGTTCTGGTGATCGATCAAAGCCATGCCAATCGTGGCCTTCTATGGAGAGCCTTCGACGCGCGCGGGTGTGAAGTCATTACCGCCAATTCGACGGTGGACGGCATTTTCCGGTTGCAAATGCTCAATCCCATCGGACTCCTCGTAAGCCGCACGTTGCCGGATATGGAAGGATTGGACGTTTGCCGGTTGATCCGCGCGAACAAGTCGTTCGAGTCGCTGCCCATTGTGTTGTATGGCGAGGAAGGAGACCCAAACAGCGCACCCGACCTCCGCGCCGAACACATCCACTATTTTCCCTCCCTGCAAGCGGTCAACGCGATTTGCGATGCCATTATGCAAGCCGCGGCCGCCAGAGAATGACCGGACATCCTGCTGAAAGAGCGCATCTTGCCGGCGCGCCTCCGTAACGTCAACGCGCGGCATGCCTTCGGTCGCGAAACCGGCTGCGGCGTCAAATTCGTGCCTTATCTTTTTTTCGGAAATCGGGCCAATCATCTGTTGACACGGAACGCGGAAACTGGCATGATTGTTTTACGGTAAGAAAGTGTTTTGAACTACACCCCGGGAGGTGTCTGGTTTTTCCGGACTTTGCCTGCTGGCGGGGTGGAGTGTGGGACGGTGCATCGGCAACGAGGAGTGAATTTCATGGCTGGCTTCCGGAATGGTGTAATAAGATGGCGGGGGGGCGCCCCGGCCCGAATGGCGCTTCTGGCAATGCTATGCATCGGATTGACCGGATGCCCATGGCTGATCTATGACATCGGCATTCAACTCCGTGTAAGCCCGACCCATCTGGACTTCGGCACACAAACTCTTCCTCTATCTTTTTCCGTGCGCATCAATGCGACGACGCGCCCCATGTCCCCCCTGGTTGTCACGCCCATCGAGCCGTGGATTGTGGCCGGGGCCTGCCGATCGACGGGCGACGGGTGCATCCTACGGACTCCGTCGGACGAGTTGATTATTCCGGTACGCCTGAATCCCGCGCTCATGTCGCTGGGCGCCAACGCCGGAACCCTGCTTGTTGAATCGGCGGGCGCGGCGGCGGTCGAGGTCACCGTGACGGCCGATCTGCTCGTCAAGCCCGATTTCACGGTGAACAATCGCACGCCGGAACCGGGACAACAGATCCAATTCACGGACCAATCCCAACTCGCTCTTGTGTCCAGGGCGGATTCGATTGTCCGGTGGGAGTGGGATTTTGGGGACGGTTCCGCCAGCACGGCCCAACATCCCACCCATGTGTATGCGAACGCCGGATCGTACAATGTGTCGCTGACCGTGCGCACGGCCTTGGGCCGCGTTGCGACCACCACCAAAGAGGCCTATGTCCAAGCGGGCGATTCACAAACCGCCGCCCGTTTCACCGTGTCCAGCGATTCCGTATTCGCGGGCGATCCCGTGCTCTTCACGGATACGTCTTCTTCGGGCCTTACGGCCATTTCCAGCTGGCTTTGGGATTTCGGCGACGGCACGACGAGTTCCCTACGCAATCCGTCACATGTCTTCGCAAAATCGGGCCTTTACAACGTCAAACTGACGATTACAAACAGCAAGGGCGCCTCGGCCACTGCAACGCGCGAGGTCTTGGTCCGCGCGAAAGTGCCGCCCAAAGCCGCATTTGTTCAAGGAATAAACGAGATTCAACGGGTCTTCGTTTCACCGTCATCGGCCGGATCGTTCACCCTGACCTTCCGCGGCCACACCACGGCCGCCATCGCCTATAACGGGGACGGAACCGCCGTACAGAAAGCCCTCGAAGCCCTGCCGTCCATCGGACAGGGCGGCGTTACCGTGACCGGCGCGGCGGGCGGCCCGTTCCGGTGCACGTTCCAAGGCGCGTTGGCGCAAAAGAATCTGGAACCCCTGATCGGAAACGCTGCGAAGCTCACGGCGCGCGAGGACCGCGATTACGTATACCCGGTGGCCGAAATTACGGTTGTCACGCAGCAGGATGGCATGGCGGGCACGCCGGCCCTTGTCGGCACGACAATGCAATTCTTGGATGCTTCCACGGCCGGTTCCATGCCGATTTCACAGCGTCGCTGGCACGTGGAGGGGCAGGGCCAGACCTTTGACAGCGTGCTGCCCGAATTATCGTGTACCTTTGCCCAGCCGGGCGACTACGATCTTTCGCTGAAAGTCACCACGGCCCATGGCGAAAACGAGATTCGACAGACGATCCGCGTCGAGCCGCCGCCGCTCGTGGCCGCGTTCTTCACCGACAAACCGCGCGCGTTGACATCCTCGATTGTCAAGTTTACCGATGAATCCAAGCAGGGAAATCTCCCGATTTCGCAATGGTTGTGGACATTCGGCGACGGACAATCCTCGACGCAGCGCGATCCGATCCACATGTACACGACGCCGGGACAATACACGGTTACGCTTGAAGTAACCGGCTTGGGCGGCGCGAAGGCCAAGACGCAGCAGATGGTCCATGTGTTTGCCAGCCGCCCGCTCGACAACTACATCGCTTTGAATGACGACAACTTCGCGTTCCGCGAGGAATCCCAGCCCACCGTCATTCAAGACGTCATGGTCCACACGTTCGAGATGACTTCACAGCGCTGGCGGAAAGGCGCGGACGAGGAGGAGGGCGAAAAGGCCGATCCATCGGACTACGAGGTCAATCGTTCGCTTTGGCAACATTGCATGACCGTCCTGAAGCCGGCCGGCACGACGAACCGCATCGGGCTCCTGCTCATCGAGGGCGGCAGAAACGGCGGCGAGTGCTCTCCGGGTTCCGACGTGATCCAGTTGGCCCAATTCGCCAAGGAGGCGAACACCGTCGTCGCCCTGATCAAGCAGGTGCCCAACGAACCGCTGATTTTCGCGAACGATCCCGACAAACGGTACACGACCTCCGGACGCACCGAGGACGAAATCATCGCGTTTTCCTACGACCGGTATTTGCGGACGATGGACGCGACATGGCCGGCGCTTTTGCCCATGACCAAGAGCGCGGTCCGGGCGATGGACGCCGTTCAGGATCTCCTGCGCAACCCGCTGAACCGCAACGAGCCGCTGATTCGCCAATTCGTCGTCACGGGCGCGTCGAAACGCGGATGGACCACGTGGCTGACCGGCGCCGCGGATCCGCGTGTCACGGCCATCGCGCCCATCGTGATAGACGTGCTGAACATGGCCGTGCAAATGGAACACCACCGCGCGGTCTACGGCGGTTTCTCGTCGGCCATCCAGGATTATGTGGACCTGCACGTCTTCGAGCGGTTCAACACCGTTGCGGGTCAAGCGTTGCTCAAGATCGTGGACCCCTTTCAGTATCGCGACCGGCTCACGATGCCGAAACTGATCATCAACTCGACGGGCGACGAATTTTTCGTGCCGGACAGCGCCCAGTATTATTTCAAGCAACTCGGCGGTGAAAATTATCTCACCTATGCGCCGAACACGAACCACGGCATGGGCGGCTACACGACCGCCGCGCCGCTTCTGGCGCCATGGTTCCAGTCCATTGCCGCGGGCAAGACGGATCGCCCGGCGTTTTCATGGACGGCTTCGGACGACAACACCCGCATCGAAGTCGTCACGCAAACCAAGCCCGACAGAGTCCTGTTGTGGAAGGCAACCTCGTCAAACCGCGATTTCCGGTTGAGCACCAATTGGTCGTCGAGCGAACTGCCGCAGACCGCGCTGAACCGTTACGTGGCGGAACCGGCCCGGTCGCAAACCGCGTGGACCGGTTTCTTCGTGCAGGTGATTTATGAAAGCGCCTATGCGCTGAACGGCGAATCCACGCCCTTCAAGATGTGTACGGAATTGCGCGTGGCGCCGCCCAAGACCCCCGTGCCGCCCAAGGCCGGCCTGTCGTGGGATACGGATGCGCCCGTCGTGGGGCAAGTCATCCAATTCAGCGATTTGACCGCGGAAGGCACCTCGCCCGTGGTCTCCTGGACATGGGATTTCGGCGACGACAGCCCCGTAAGCCGCGTGAAAGATCCCCAGCATGTCTATACGGCGGCAGGCGCCTATACAGTGCAACTCGATGTCATTTCGCTGGCTGGAACGAGTTCCGTCACGAAAATGATCAATGTGGGGCTCGGAGGTGAAGGTGAAGGCGAAGGTGAGGGTGAAGGCGAAGGCGAGGGTGAAGGCGAGGGTGAAGGCGAAGGCGAGGGCGAAGGCGAGGGTGAAGGCGAGGGTGAAGGCGAAGGCGAGGGCGAAGGCGAGGGTGAAGGCGAGGGCGAAGGCGAAGGTGAAGGCGAAGGTGAATTGGAAACAGCCTTGGACCGTTATATAGCAACGCCAAATCCCGATCCCGCCTATGACTTCCAAGTCCAGACCGGTTCCACCGCCTATCAACAGGATTGCACCATCTACGTGGCCTCCCTGCGGTCGCAGGAATGGCGCAATACATCCGAAATCCTGACGCCAAGATGGCCGGACAACCTCGGCGTGGAACGCACGTACTGGTGCCACTGGATGGTTATTGCGGTCCCAAAAATCATCCGAAACACGACATCGTTGCTGGTCGTGTCCGGCGACTCCTACTCGCCCACGGATCCACCCAACGTGTCGAACATCAGTTCGGACGATCCCTATCTGCCGAACCTATCCAAACTCGCCACCGCAACGGGAACGGTAGTCACACTCCTCGAGGCCGTGCCCAACGAACCCATTACCTTCGCGGACGAACCCGGCCGAAGCCGAAAAGAGGACGAAATCATCGCGTACACTTACGACAAATTCGCAAAAACGGAACCGAACAACCCCAACACGACGTGGCCACTGCTCCTGCCGATGGTCAAGAGCGTGTTCCGCGGCATGGATGCGGTTCAGGACATCTGCGCGGGGCTGACTCCGCCCGTCAACGTTGAGAACTTCGTGGTCACGGGCGCATCGAAGCGCGGCTGGACGACATGGCTGACGGCGGCCGCGGACGCCCATCTGCCGCCGGATCAACGCCGCGTAAAGGCGATCGCCCCCATGGTCATAGACGTGTTGAACATGGGACTTCAAATGCAGCATCAGAAACTGGCCTATTCCAGTTCCTACGGACTTCAACCCAACCAGGAAGAATACGATGAGTATCCCTATATTTGGAAGGGGTATTCGAGCGCCGTCGCGGAATACGTCGAATTTGACCTCTTCGACAACTTTTATACCCCGTCGGGCCAGGCGCTGCTGAATATCGTGGATCCCTATCGCTACCGCCACCGATTGACGCTGCCGAAATTGATCCTGAATTCGACGGGCGATGAATTCTTCCTGCCGGATTCTTCGCAGTTCTACTTCCACAAGATGCTCGGCAAGAACATGCTCCATTACATTCCAAATTCGCACCACAGACTCGAGCAGTTCGATCCCGAGGATCCGACGGCCAGCGCGAATTGGGACGAGGCAGTCGCCGCCGTGCTGACGTTCTACAATTCCGTGCTGAACGGTTCCAACCTGCCCGATATCAAGTGGACCGTCGAAGAGGACGGCAGCATACGAGTGACGACGGATCTGGCGCCGCTTGAGGTGAACATGTGGCAAGGAACCAACCCCGACGCCCGCGATTTCCGCCTCGGAGTAACTGGCCAGGTTTGGTTCCCAACGAAACTTTCCAGCATAGATCAGGGCGTTTATGTTGCGCGACCCGCCGAACCGATCGTGCAGTGGACCGCCTTCTTCGTTCAACTCAAGTACCGCAGTCCGCTTCCGACGCAGCCGTACATCTTCACGACGCAGGTCAACGTGCTGCCCAACACGTATCACAAGCCGCAACTCTATGAAAACCGGGGGTATCGCACCGAAGCCGGCCAAGGGATCTATTCCGCGCCGGTCGTCGTGTTGAACGGCACGCCGTACCAGATGGGGCGGCGTTACGGCCAACTCATGACACAGGAAATCAAGGCGTTCCTGCCGGCGTTCATTGCCAATGCGCAGCAAAAGGATCCCGTCAAGTTTTCGAACACGGAACTGGACAAGGCGTGGGTCAAGGTATCGCCCTATATTGACTCACGCCTGACCGACGAGATACAAGGCATCGCCGAAAGCGTCGCCACGGCTACCACGGACGCGACGTATTGGACCAATGTGCTGCGCCGGGCGCACATGATCCCGGTCCTGCAAAATTACTCCTGCGCTTCCGTGGCCGCATGGAAATCCGCGACAGCCGACGGTGGCATGCTGCATGCCCGCGACCTCGACTGGCCGCTCGACGCGCGCCTGCAGGACTATCCGTGCATCGTCGTGTACATCCCGCAAAACGGCACGCCGCACGTGAACGTGACGTTTGCAGGCATGGTGGGCGCGCACACGGGGTTCAATCTTTTCGGCCTGTCGCTGGCGGAAATAAGCGCCGACGCGCCCGAGCCGTACGATCTGCGCGGCGAACCTTTCTTCTCGTTCTTCCGCGCGATTCTTTACGACGCGAAGAATCTCGATGAGGCGGTTGACATTATCCATGCCGCCCGCCGAATCAAGAATTACCACTACGTCGTCGCCGATGGGCGCTGGCAGCAGTCCGCGGCCAAGATTTTCGCCAATGCCAGCCTTGCGCATCCGGCTGATTTCGTGGTCGTCGGCGACAATGATCCGAACGACGGAAACAGCCCGAACATCAAGCCCGGTGTGGTGTTCGACGATCAGGGACGCGGCGCATGGGAAGGTTCGGACGGCATCGAGGCCAATTACGGGATCTTGAACGCCGAAAAGATGCAGGCGATTGCCCGGAAAATCGCCAAGCCCGGATCAAACCTGCTCAACGTCGTCTACGATGCCAACAAGTTGATGTTGTACTTTGCCTATGCCGAAGGCGCGGCCGACGCGAGCGCCCAGCCGTTCCAGAATCTTGAGTTGAGCGAATATCTGAAGCCGGGTTCCGCCAAATAATGTTGTTTGGGACGGGGCGCCTCCCGACAATCGCGGCGCCCCGCGTTTTTTCGCCCTGCTCCATTCATTCGCCATCCAAAGGGAAACCCGCATGTACATTGCCCCGATGATAGAATCCGGCGCCGGCGCCGCCCGGAAATTGAAGACCTTGCCCGGAACCGTCCTGGTGGCCTCCATGGAAATTCCCTGGAGCCTGTTCCGGAAACAGGTGGACTGGGAACCGTTCCATCTTCATTTCGTCGAAGACATGGACATGGCCACGCTCGAAAGCCTGGAACGCACGCTGCCGCCGTGCGACATCGTCGTGGGTCTCGGCGGCGGCTCCTGTTGCGACACGGCCAAATACCTCGCGTGGAAGCGCGGCTGCCGCATGATTCTCGTGCCCACGATCGTGTCCGTGGATGCCCCGCTGACCAATATGGTCGCGGTCCGCGTGAACAAGGCCGTGAAGTACGTGGGCGATATCTTTCCCCGCGAGGTGATTGTGGACCACGATCTCATCCGCCAGGCGCCGCCCGAACTCAACCGCGCCGGCGCGGCGGATATCGCCAGCATTCACACAGCGCTCCACGATTGGGATCTCGCCCATCGCCGGCGCGGCGAAGCGTTTGATGCGGAGGTTGCCCAACTGGCCGCCGACTGCCTCGCGGAACTCGATCGCGCCGCCGCCGACGTGCACGACGTCACCCCGCGCGGCATTGACGCCATCGTGGACCTGTACCGGCGCGAAGTCGAATTCTGCGCGCGGATTGGCACAAGCCGCCCCGAGGAGGGTTCCGAGCATCTCGTCGCCTACAACATCGAACACTTGACTCGCCGCCACTTCGTACATGGCGATCTCGTCGCACTCGGCATTTTCCTCATGACCCGCCTGCAGGACAACCGCCACGAATGGGCCGTTGATTTGATGGATCGCCTCGGACTCCGCTATCGCGTGCCCGGCGTGACGCGCACAGAAGTCCGGCAATGCCTGGAAACGCTCAAGACCTTCGTTGATAGGGAAAAAATGTTCTTCAGCGTCGTGGACGAAGCGCCCATTACGGACAATTTTATCGCGGACGCGCTGGACGCCTTGTACGGATAAAGCCGGCATCCCGGAGCAATGCCTAGGCAAAGATCACGAGGAGACTTTCATGCGACGCATCCTTGTCATTGCCATTGTATCGGCGGGGTATGCAGCCTTCTCCGCACCCCTTCTGAATGAATCGCCCGCCGTCGAAAACGAGTGGGGTTACAGGCCCGACGGGCAGACGCTGAACCTGAATCCGCCGGGGTTCGTGTGGCGGCCCTGCAAGGATGCAGCCGGTTACCGGCTGCAAGTCGCGCGGGACAAACAATTCCGGAGAATCGCCTACGAGGCGCAAGACGTGCCGTGGTCCGCGCACTGTCCCGCAAAACCCTTCGATCCGGGCCGGTACCATTGGCGTTACGCCGCGCGCGGCAAGGACGGCGCATTGTCGGACTGGAGCAAGGTGCGCGCGTTCGATATCGCCGAAGACGCGGCGGCATGCCCGCAGCCCACGCGCGGGGAACTGGCCGAACGGATGCCGAAGGAGCATCCCCGTCTCTTCTTCCGCCCGGAAGACGTTTCGCGTTTCAGCGAGCTGTCCAAAGGATCGCTCGCGGAAAATTGGAAGAAGTTGTTGGACGCCGCCGACCAGATCCTTGCCTCGCCTCCGGACCTGTCGGAACCGCCCAAATATCCGCCGGAAGTGTCGCGCAAGGAAACGCCCGATCAATGGCGCAAAATTTGGTGGGGCAACCACGACCGTTCGATGGCCGCGGGAAACGCCGCCGCGACGCTGGCGTTTGCCTATCGCATCGGCGGCGATGAACAGTGCGGCAAGGCGGCGCGGGATCTGCTCATGGGCATGGCGGCGTGGGATCCGCAAGGCGCGACGGAATACGAGTACAACGACGAGGCGGCCATGCCGATCCTGTATTTGGCGTCACGCGCCTACACGTGGGCGTATCCGCTGCTTTCGGACGCGGATCGCGCGGCCGTCGTCGAAACGATGCGCATACGCGGCGCACAGGCGTTCAGGCGCCTCCAGCGCGGCCAGCATCTCTGGAAACCCTACAACAGCCACAGCAACCGCGCATGGCATTTCCTGGGCGAACTGGCCATCGCGTTTTACGACACGATTCCGGAAGCGCCCGAGTGGCTCGATTACGCCATGACCATTTTTTACACGGTCTATCCCGCCTGGGGCGACGACGACGGCGGCTGGCACGAAGGCGCCGCCTACTGGAACAGTTACACCAGCCGGTTCATGTACTGGGCCTATGTCGTCCGCGCGGCGTTCGGCATTGACGTGTTCGAGCGCCCGTTCTACAAGCGCATCGGCGATTACGCCCTCTATATCGCGCCGCCGGGCAGCAAGACGGGCGGCTTCGCCGACCTGTCGCTGTCCACGACCTCGAATAGCCTTGCGCCGCTCGTGGCCGTGCTCGCGCAGGGCGCGCGCAATCCGCACTGGAAATGGTACGCCGATGCGTGTGGTTACGCGTTTGGCGGCGGTTATCTCGATTTCATTTACGCGGCCAATGCGCCGGGATTGACGGGACAGCCGCCGTCCGGCATGCCGGCGTCGGCCTGTTTCCGCGGCACGGGTATCGCGACGCTCAACACGAATCTGCTCGACGCAGACGACAACATCGCGCTGCATTTCAAGAGCAGCCCGTTCGGACGCCAAAGCCACGGCTACAACTCGAACAATGCCTTCCTGCTCCACATGGGCGGCGAACGCGTGTTCATCAGTTCCGGCACGCGCGACCTGTACGGCAGCAAACACCACGCGCAATGGATGTGGGAATCGCTCGCCGACAACGCCATCCTGGTGGACGGCAAGGGGCAGATCAAGCATTCGCCCGAAGCACGGGGGCGGATCGTCGCGTTCGACACCTCGCCCAACGTGGACATCGTTGTGGGCGAGGCCGGGCGCTCGTATGAAAACCTCGACCGGTGGACGCGCCGGATCGTCTTTCTCAAACCGCATGCGATCCTGATTCACGACCTACTCGATACGCCCCATCCCGCGACGTTCCAATGGCGTCTCCATGCCATCGCGCCCTTCGCCATCGAAGACCGGACCGTGCGGTGCGCAGCGAAAACGGGAACCGTGGACGTGCGGTTCCTTCAACCCGCCACGCTCGAACTCTCGCAGAGCGACCGGTTCGACATCCCGCCCGGCGACTGGGTCAAGATGAACTGGAAAGAGTGGCATCTTACCGCCGATGCGGCCGAACGCGCCAGACATCGCGAGTTTCTCGTCCTCATGACGCTCAACGATGCGCCTGTCGCCGTGTCGGCCAAACCCGGCAGGCCGAACACCCTCGATCTATCCACCCCCGGCGGCGAGGTCCACGTGGATTTCCGTCCCGACCGATTCACCGTCAACGCACCCGGATTCCGCAAGACGATCAAGGACATCAAGGAGTGAACGCCCGAGGCGTTATTGCGCCGTGCCGCGATGACGAATGAAGAAGTCGCGCAAATCCGCCTTGAAGACGCGGCGGAACGGCGTCGTGAAATGGCCCGCGCCGACGATCTGGCAGAACTCGATGCCCGGCATGTGCGCGCGCAGATCGCGCGCAAGGAAAAGAAAGCCGTCCTGCGTCCCAATAAGGCATATCGCGGGGACGCGAATCGCCTTGAGGTCCGCTTCGGAAACCGCCAGTTCAATGTATTTCTGTTTCAGGGCCTTCTTGGCCGTCTTATCCATCAACCGGTCGCCGACCGCGTTGCGCACCCGATGGAACAGCGATTTCGACGTGGACGCCACGGGCGCCGAAAGCGCCGCGTCGAGCCATTTCCGCGCATCCGCCTTGGGCGCGGTGTACGGATTGGGCAGCGGCGACGGATCGTCGGGATTCTTCCAGCCCGCCGCGCAAATCGCCGCGCTCGCCACGCGGTCCGGATGCGTCGCCAGCAGTTTCAGCAACAGGAATCCCCCAAGCGAATAGCCGGCCACGTGCGCCTTTTGAATATGCAGATGGTCCATCAACCGGACGATATCCTCGACCATCTGAATGCCGTACTTTTCGACTTCGTGCGGCTTGCCGCTGAGGCCGTGGCCGCGCAGATCGAACGCGATGACTTTGAAATCCTTGGCCAAGGCGCGAATGACGCCCGGATACCGCCAGTTCAGATCGGCGTTCGCGGCGACGCCGTGCACCAGGATCACCGGCTCGCCCCGGCCCTCGACCGTGTAATGGATGCGGCAGCCATTCGAGTCGAAATACTCGCCCTCGACGCGATGAACCAACAAAAAGACGACCCCGGCGACAACCAAGGCCAGCGCGGCCAACATCGCGCCCATGCCGATGAAGACACGTTTTTTCAGCGTCAAGATCCCCTACCCTTCATTTCCGGCTATTCCGCCCAAAAATACCGCCCTTTGCACAATCTTCCGCACAAACTTCACATACTATACACCTATGCAGCCTCTCCGCGCCACAAAGAATGAACTCCAGAATTCACACACAAGCCGGTGCAAACACGCTGTCGCTTCACCGGCACAACGTCTCCGACGGCTCCAAAACATCAAGCGCCTCTTGGTGAAAGGGCGGGCGCGCGTCCTCGCACACTGCTTCGCGTTGACCTGTTAAATTGATTATCCTGTTGCTCCGGGTCCACATTGGACCTATAACGGAAAACGAATTCAAGAGATTTACGAAGACACGTACGCAGCAGAATAAGAGACAAATAGGGTGTTTCTCTTTAACAATCTGTAATTGAAAACATCGGCGGGTGGAGCGTTTGATGCGCTTGTTCACTATGGAGATCGGACACTGGTATTCTTGTGAGTTGATTGGCGACGGCTTCACTTGGGCCAGTGATCTTAGGAGCTACAGCCCTATTCGCGTAAACAGCCTGACGCCGTTGAAGAAGGGTAACGGCACGTTTGAACTCCAGTTCTTCCATCTGAATTATCCTCAAGGAGTACAAAAAAAGGGGTGCAGTTCTGTTATTACCGTTGGATTGTTGAATCCTGGGTGGAAATTGCAGGCAGATGACGGGATCCGCCGGAAGAATTATGCAGGATTTGATCGTGTGTCAGGCAAGGTCTCTTATCGTCCGAAAGCGCACGGCATTTGTTAGCGCGCTTCAGCGCGCTCCTCTTTGCACCCGCGTTTATGCGGGGTGTGGGAGGCTTTTATTGCCACGGGCAGGGCGCTTTAGCGTCGCTTCCCGGATCTCTAGCATGCCGGCCCTGCTGAAGCCTTTGAAAAGCCGCGCTGAAGCGCGCTTCAATGCAGTCGTGGGGCCTGTTCCACCCCGCATGAATGCGGGTGCAAAGGGGAACCTGCTCAAGCAGGCTAACCGGTCCGGCAAAACCCAGAAATCGGTAATAATGGAACTGCACCCAAAAAAAGTCTATCTGCTTCAAACCCTTCAGCGTGGTCAGTTTTACCACATTGCAAGAAGCCAGGAACATGACCCTGTTCGTATTCTCATGTTCTATGAAATCACGGAAGATTGGGTTCGCCGACACTTTCCGCAAGTAGAAGAATCTGAGTATCGAGCATGGCTTGGCCAAACCGATCCAAACCGATCCACGTGATTGGACAGGTCCTCGTCTGCTAATATGAAGCGGAGTTGAAGAGGCGCGGGATGAAGCATCTGTACCTTGAAAGCAGCATAGTAAGCTATTTGGCCGCGCTGCCAAGCCGGGATTTGATCAAGGCCGCACGCCAACAAATCACGCACGAGTGGTGGGCTAAGAGGCGGCGCGATTTTGAAGTATTCGTCTCCGAGATAGTCATCGAGGAAATCTCGCAGGGTGACTCGGATGCCGTTCAACGCCGCCTTGAAGTGGTTGCGGGGCTCCCTGTGCTGAACCTGACGGAAGCGGCGGAAGACTTGGCGGGTTTCATCGTGGATCGAGGCGGTCTGCCAGCGAAAGCCGTTCAAGACGCACTTCATCTTGGCGTTGCGGCGGTTCATGGAGTAGACTACCTTTTAACATGGAACTGTCGGCATCTGGCCAATGCGGAGTTGATGGGCGGGATGAGCGCCTTGCTCGTTGAAAGGGGTTTTCACCCGCCTGTCGTATGTACGCCAGACGAATTGTTGGGTCAGAACGATGTATGAAGATGACGTACTCTGTGAGCTCTGGAACGTGAAGGACGCCATGGCGGCCAAGTACAACTATGATGTACATGCGCTGGCAAGAGCCCTGCGCGAAAAGCAGGGCAAAGACGGGCGAAAAGTAGTTACCCTGTCTCCCAAGCGCCCTGCGGCGGCGTCTCCAGCTTCCTGATCGCGGCAACCCGCGGCATCAATCCGCCGGTTCATCAGGCGAGCGTGTTGCGCCAGGGATCCCGCGTGAGTTCCAGCCAGCGGGCGAGTTCCGCCTGAAGTTCCTTTTCCAGGGCCGGATCGCTCCCCGCCTTGTTGGTCCTCTGATACGGATCCTTTTCGTTGTCGTACAGGAACCGTTCCCCGCCACCTGTCCGGCGTTCGATTACATACGTGTACCGGCTTGTGCGGATGCCGCGCGCGCCCGCGTCGGGCGTGGCCGGGTCGTGAAGCAGGTACAACGCCGATGACGGACGCTTGCCGCCCATGCCCAAGAGCAGCGGCGCGTAATTCGTCCCTTCGACCGCGGCGGGAATCTCTTTTCCGAGTCCCATCAATCCCAGCAGTGTCGGCATCACGTCCGGCACGCCCAGGAGCAGGTCGTCGCGTCCGGGCCGCATGCGCCCCGGCCAGCGGATCAGAAACGGGACGCCCAGCGATTCCTCGTACCAGACGCTTTTGTACATAAGGCCCTGGCTGCCCATCATCTCGCCGTGGTCGGAGGTAAACACGACGATCGTGTCGTTTTCCAACCCCTCGTCCTTCAGGCATTGCAGGATGCGCCCGAACTGTTCGTCCACGCCCGTGACCGCCGCGAAATAGTGTTTCGCCCAGCGCTTCGCGATTTGCCCGGGCTTCGTGTTCAGGTCAACGTTGGGGCGCGTGAGCAAATCCTCGCAGGTCTTGTCTCCGTACCGATCGACGTATTCATCCGGAACCATGTGAAACGGCATGTGGGGCGGATTCATCGAGACGAACAACGCGAACGGGCGCTCGTCCCGGTTGCGGATGAACTCGATGGCCGTCGAGGCTTCGTGCCGGGGAGACCACTCGTCGAACGTGGTTTCCTTGTCGCGCGGCGCGTCGCCTATCCAATAATGCGGGTGCAGATGATCGTCGTGGCAGCCGTACGAGTGCCAGAATTCAAAGCCGTGGCGGCGCGGTCCCGGCGGCGTGTATTCGTCCCACACGCCGCCCTTGCCGCGCGAATACAGGTGAGGCTCCCGCGGCGCTTCCAAGTGCCACTTGCCGATGTAGCCGCAACAATAGCCCCGATCGTGCAGCACGTCCGAGATGCACCGCTCCGATTCGCGAAGAAACACGTTGTAGGGCACGGTCTCGTCGTAGCAGTTCGTCGTGACGCCGGTCGAGAAGGGATATTTGCCCGTCAGCAGCGATGCGCGGTACGGACTGCACACGGGGCGGTTGCTCACGGCATGCGTAAACACGACCCCTTCCGACGCAAACCGGTCCAGATTCGGCGTAATGACCGGATCCTCGCCCATGCACCCGATTGCCTGCCGCCGGAATTCGTCCGGAAAAACGAACACGAGATTCGGCGGCCTGTGTGTCTCCCTGTCCGCGCCGGCCCCCGTTGTCGAACATCCGCCCAGCGCCAACCCGGCCGCCGCCGTCTTTACGAAATCACGGCGCGATACTTGAGACATCGCCCAAACCCTCCAGAAAAATCGGCGTTTCAAACCCGACCGACCGCATTCTGTTTGCGCGCTTCAAGCCATTCTACACAGAACGGAGCAGTACCGCCAAAACGACCGAATCAAGGATTATTGCCAACACTTACGGGGTTTGCTACGATGATAGGTGGACTCAAGGAGATACTCATGCACGGCGCAAAGGAAATCATCGAAGAAGCGGCCGCCCTCCCTGTCGAAGAGCGCGCGTTCGTGGCGGATTCGCTCTTGCGCACGTTGAATGCCCCCGCCCCGGAGATTGACCATGTGTGGTGTGAGACTGCCATGCGGCGCCTGGCCGGCCTGCGCACAGGCCGTGTAAAGGCGGTTTCTAGCGATGACGTATTCGACAAGATCAAAGAACGTCTTGAGCGATCATCCAGAGGCAGAGGCGGAACTCGCCGGAGCAATTGAATACTATGAGGACTGTGAAACTGGATTGGGGGCGGACTTCTCAAAAGAAGTGTATGCTTGCGTGCGGAATATTTTGGCCTTCCCGGAAGCGTGGCCACATTTGGAAGATCAAATACGGCGTTGCCTCGTCAATCGTTTCCATACGGGATCCTTTACAGCGTCGAACCGAACAGAATTAACAGCCTTGCGGTAATGCATTTGCACCGCAAGCCGGATTATTGGAAAAAGCGTACATAATCTGGTTGCCAATGTCGCCGAAATGGGAAATTATGTGACGCGTCGCGCGCGGAAAGTGATTCACGAAAGTCTGGCGTCGCTGGTTTTGTGCGGACCGGCGTTGTTCCTGTATGCCGGGTTCATCGTAACGCCGGCGATACTGGGCTTTGCATACAGCCTGACGGACTGGACGGGCTGGAACCGAACGCCTCGATTCATCGGGCTGGCGAATTTCCGCGAGGCCTTCACGGACAGCCGGTTTTTCGACGCGATACGGTTCACGTTGTTCGAGACGGCGCTGATCGTGTTCTTTTTCTCGTTCGGCACGATGCTGCTGGCCATCCTGCTCGACCGGCTTCGGGTGTTCAAGGGCGCGATTCGCGGACTGTTCTTTTATCCGTACATCCTGAGCATCCTCGTCAGCGCGCTTTTGTTCCAGTATCTGGCGAACTACAACGAGGGCGTGATCAACACGCTGCTTCGGGGCGCGGGTCTCGGGCGGTTCGCGCAGGATTGGATGGGCGATCCGCGATGGGTGGCGTATTTCATCTTCGCGCTGGTAGCCTGGAACGGCGCGGGGTTCTTCACGACCGTCTATCTCGCGAACCTGCAAACCATTCCGGCGGACCTCTACGAGGCCGCGCGGATTGACGGCGCGGGCGCGTTCACGGTGTTCACGCGCATCCAGTTCCCGATGCTATTGCCGACGCTGACGACGAACAGCGTGCTGGCGCTGATTACGGGCATCAATCTCTTTCCGCAAATCGTCGTCACGACGCAGGGCGGCCCCGGCTGGCGGACGTTTTCCATCGGCTATTACATCTACCATCTCGGCGTGCTCAGCAACCGGCAAGGCTACGCCGCCGCGATTTCGTTCATCACCTTCGCAGCGCTGGTGGCGATTGCGGCGGTCCAGGTGGCGATCTTGCGGCGCAGGCAGGTGGCGTTATGACACGCAAGCGCCTCCGCGTCCCCGTCTTTGAGATCGTCATGCTTGCGCTCGGCCTGCTTTTCGTGTCGCCGTGTTTCATCGCGCTGTTGAATTCGTTCAAGACGCTGCGCGAAATCACGCTGTCGCCGCTCGCCCTGCCAAGCGCCCTTGCGTGGGACAACTACGCGTACCTGTTCACGGGCGTGAAACTCGCCCAGCCGATGCTCAACAGCCTGCTCATGTGCATCGCGGTGATCCTGGCGCTGGTCACGACCGCGCCGATGGCCGCGTATTCGATCATGCGGCGCGATATGCGGACCGGCAAGTTCCTGCGCGTGTTTTTCCTCGCGGGCCTGACGATTCCCTTTCAGATCATCATGGTGCCGCTGCTCCAGCAGTTCCGGCTGCTCGGCATCCAGTTCACCTACTTGGCGCTGCTCGTCCATTACGTTTCGTGGGGCCTGCCGCTGTGCATCTTCATTTACAGCGGATTCATGGCGACCATACCGAAGGAATTGGAGGAATCCGCCTCCATTGACGGTTGCGGGCCGATAGCAACATTCTGGCGGATCATCTTCCCCTTGCTCGCGCCCTGCACGATCACCGTCGTCATTTTCTGGGGACTCTGGATCTGGAACGATTTCATGCAGGCGTTCATCATCATGGGCACGAACAAGGGTCAGCTGGTATTCGTCCAGCTCTGGCGATTCCTGTCCGACAAGTACGTCAAGAACTGGAACTACATCTTCGCGGGCGTCGTCGTGCTCTCGATGCCGGTAACGATCCTTTATCTCGCCATGCAGCGGCGATTCATCAAGGGACTCATGGCCGGCGCGATCAAGTAGGCGGCTCCATCCCGGAACAGGCAATCCCGATTCAGACTATGGAAATCCGGGGGAGTGGCGGAGTAGTATTCGGCATGGTTCGACCTTGGGGAGGCCCATCTTCATCATTGGTCCGGCCGTCCGGCTTGCCCGGCGGCAGGCATCGGCTGAAGGGCATCGTTCAAGGCCAACGAAAGAAAGACGGCAGTCATGCAAACCCCATTCAGCACGATTGACTGGATAATCCTGATCGCCTACTTCGTCGCAGTCGCTTCGATTGGTCCGCTGTTCGCCCGGCGCAACAAGTCCACCGAGAGTTTCTTCGTCGGGAACCGCCAGTTTCCCGCGTGGCTGTTGGGTCTGGCCATGTTTGCCACGTCCATCAGTTCGATCACCGTCGTGGCCTTTCCGGGCGATGCGTACAAGGCCGCCTATCTGCGCTGGTTGCCCACGCTCATGCTCCCGTTCGGCATTTTCATCGGCTCGAAATTCTTCCTGCCGTTCTATCGGCGCAACAAATGCACGTCCGCGTACGAGTATCTCGAGGGCCGGTTCGGCAACGGGGTGCGCACCTATGTGTCCGTGACGTTCGTGATCGGACAGGTCATGCGGATAGCCACCATCCTTTATCTCGTGTCGCTGGTGTTCCAGCAGATGACGGGCGCATCGCCGTACGCCTGCATCCTGATGGGCGGCGGCGTCATCGCGATTTACTCGGTGCTGGGCGGTGTCAGCGCGATTGTCTGGGCGCAGTTTCTTCAGGCATTCCTGTTGTGGTTTGGCGCCATTCTCTGTTTCGCGACGCTTATTCGCGGTATAGACGGCGGGCTCGGCGCCGTGTTCACAACCGGCTGGGCCGACGGCAAGTTCATGCTCGGCGACCTCAACATCGCCACCGGCAAGCTCGAACCCGCGAAATGGTTCTCCATCTGGGATAAATCCATCATCATGATGCTGATCGGCGGATTGGCCGGATGGATTTTCGAATACAGCGGCAACCAGAACGTGGTTCAGAAATACGTTTCCGCCAAAAATCCGAAAGAAGCCTTCAAGGCCATCTGGATCTGCTGTGCGTGCAGCGTGCCCACATGGGCCTTCTTCATGCTCATGGGCACCTCGCTGTACGTCTTCTTCAAGCAGCATCCCGATCCGACGGCGGCGGCCATTCTCTCCGGCGCCCATGGCGCCAAGCCCGAGTCCATTCTCCCCTTCTTTTGCATCAAGATGCTTCCGGCCGGTCTGGCGGGCATCGTGATCACCGGTATTCTCGCCGCCGCGATGTCGGCCTCTTCCGCGAGCATCAGCGGCATCTCGGCGGTGTTCATCACGGACATCTACCGGCGCCATCTGGTCAAGAAGGCCGGCGAACGACACTATGTCCTTGTCGCGCGGATCACTTCGGCCATCGCCTGTCTTTTGATGATGGGCGGCGCCGTGTTGTTCTACCGCGCCAGCGATTTGACGCTTCAGGATTTCGGCGCCCGGCTCGGATCCGTACTGGGCGGCGGGATTCTCGGCGTCTATGTCCTCGGATTTCTGACCACACGCGGCACGGGCCGCTCCGTCGCGGTCGGCATCGGCGCCACGCTCGTGTTCTCGATATACATGGCCGTCATCGAGTTCATGAAAGTCACGCCCGAACAGTTCATGAGCCTGCTTGGATGTTCCCGGACGGCCGCCCTGTGGTTGCTCAAGCCGGTTCACATCTATTACGTGGGATTGGCCGGGCATCTCCTGACTTTTGTGGTGGCCTATCTTCTATCGAGCCTCTTCGAACAGAAACGAGACTTGACCGGCCTCACGTTCTGGACACAAATCGAGTCCGAAGAATAGGGCCGCGCGGGATGTCGTCCCACCGGACCGTTGTGCCGCGGAATTCGGGATTGACATACATGAAATGCTCGGTGTTGACGCAAACCAAGACAGACACGGCTTATTGCATGGGATGCGACCCGACTTTCAATTGGGGAACCGTTTGCGTATCATACGCGTGCGTTTGGAATAAATGGGAAAGTACATGGATCCCGCAAGGCTGAAAGCGCTCCTCGAAACGGTGGCATCGGGCGAAATCTCGCCGGACGATGCGCTGGCGCGTTTGCGCGCGCTTCCTTTCGAGGATCTGGGCTTCGCGAAGATTGACCATCATCGCACGCTGCGCAAGGGTTTTCCGGAGGTCATTTTCAGCGCAGGCAAGACGCCGGAACAGGTCGTCGAAATTGTCGGGCGCATGCACGCACACGGCAGCAACGTGCTGGCGACGCGATGTTCCGATGCGGTCGTGGCGGCGGTGTGTGCGGCCTATCCCGGCACGGTGCATCACGAGGCCGCGCGGGCGCTCACGCTGACCGTAAAGCCTCCCAATCCCTTGCCGGGGTATGCCGCCGTGGTGTGCGCGGGCACAAGCGATATCCCCGTGGCCGAAGAAGCCGCAGTCACCTGCGGCGCGATGGGCGCAACGGTCCAGCGCGTGTACGACGTCGGCGTCGCCGGCATTCACCGCCTGCTGGACCGGCGCGTGGTGTTGGAAGAAGCCTACGCCGTCATTGTTTGCGCCGGAATGGAGGGCGCCCTGGCCAGCGTCGTCGGCGGACTGGTGGACAAACCTGTCATCGCCGTGCCGACCAGCGTCGGCTATGGCGCGAGTTTCGGCGGCATCGCCGCGCTGCTCGGCATGCTGAACTCGTGCGCGTCCGGCGTTGCGGTCGTGAATATTGACAACGGTTTCGGGGCGGGCGCCTATGCGGCGATTATCGGGCGCATGCTGGCCGGCCGCGCTCCGGGAAAGAACAAATGAAGATCCTCTATTTTGACTGCGCGTGCGGCGCAAGCGGCGACATGATCGTGGGCGCGTTGCTCGACGCGGGCGTGGATATGGCGTCGCTTCGGATCGCGCTCGAATCGCTGAAGGCGCCGGGGCTTTCCGTGTCGGCGGATCGTGTCAAGAAACACGGCATCATGGCGACGCAATTCCGCGTTCATGTTCCGCACGAACACGCGCACCGGCATCTTGCGGATATCGCCGCCATCATTGGGGACAGTGCGTTGCCCGACCCCGTGAAGCGGGGCAGCATCGAAACGTTCGAACGCATCGCCCGATGCGAGGCGGACATTCACGGAACGACGGTCGAAAAAATCCATTTTCACGAGGTGGGCGCAATTGATTCCATCGCGGACATTGTGGGGGCGCATTGGGCCATGCACGCCCTGGCCGTCGAACGCGTGGTCGCGTCGCCGCTCAATCTGGGATCGGGTACTGTCGAAATGGCGCACGGCTCTTTGCCCGTGCCGGCCCCGGCGACCGCCGCGCTTCTGCGCGGCGTGCCGTGTTACGGCAGCGAGGTCCCCGGTGAACTGGTCACGCCGACGGGCGCCGCGCTGATCACGCAATTCGCGCATCTGTACGGCCCCGTGCCGGCCATGCGCATTGTTTCGTCGGGGTACGGCGCCGGTTCGCGGGATATGCCCGGGCGCGCCAACGTGTTGCGCGTGCTGGTCGGTGAATCGAGCGACGCGCCGAAGGCGGAATGGCCGGATGCGGAATACATCACGGTCATCGAGGCCAACATTGACGACATGACGCCGGAATTGCTGCCGCCGCTCGTCGCCAACGTGCTGGAAAAGGGCGCGCGTGACGCGTTCCTCACGCCGATTCTCGGCAAAAAAGGCCGGCCCGCCTATCTGGTGACGATCCTGTGCGACGAGGAAAAAGTGCCGGAGGTCGTTCCGGCGATTTTCTATGCCTCGACGACTTTCGGCGTCCGCATTCGCCAAGAAAGGCGGATATGCCTTGAGCGCGAATTCCGGCTTGTCCGAACCCCTTGGGGTACGGTACAGGTCAAGATAGGGCGCCACGGTAAAACGATCACGTCGCTTTCGCCGGAATACGAGGATTGCCGCCGTCTGGCGGAAGCCAACGGGGTCAGCGTGCTGGCCGTATATGAACTGGCGCATGCCGCCGCCATCAAGGGAGATTTTGGGAATGCCTAACCGCCTGGCTGTGTATCCGGGAAGTTTCGATCCGCCGACCTTCGGCCATTTGGATCTGATTTATCGCGCCGCCCGAATTTTCCCCCGGCTCGTGGTGGCCGTGGCCACCAACAATGAAAAACAGTGCCTGTTCACCGTGGCCGAACGAATCGAGATGCTCCAGGCAATTACACGGGACATGCCCACCGTCGAAATAGACTCCTTTACCGGACTGACCGCCGAATTTGCGCGCAAACGCGCCGCAGTGGCCATTGTCCGGGGATTGCGCGCCATTTCCGATTTCGAATACGAACACGGAATGGCCGTAACCAATCAAAAACTTAATCCGGAGGTGGACACAGTTTGCCTCATGCCCAGCGAGCCGTATCTGTTTCTGAGTTCGCGGGTCGTGAAGGAAGTGGCCCGGCTCGGCGGGGACGTTTCGCATGCGGTTCCGCCGATTGTGCTTGAACGACTACGGCAACGGTTTGGTCAAGGACAATCCACCAGCGATAGCAGTTCCGGGTGAATGTGCCCGTTGCTGAGCAGGGCCCCCTTGCCGCCATCGAATACGCCCAGCGGACGGCCGTCCAGCCTTGTCGCGCGTCCGCCGGCCTCCTCGACAATCAACTGCGCCGCTGCATAGTCCCACGGGTGCAAGGCGACGTGAACAAATCCGTCCATCTCGCCGGCCGCTATCTGGCAAAGCGACACAACCGTCGCGCAGGCGCACCGGATCTGGCCGGCGCCGCAAATGATGCGCGATGCCCTGCGCAGGGTTTCGGCGCGCTCGGGCGGTCCTGAAAAATCCACTTCCACCCGCGCCACGGACGCCGAGGCAACATCCGAAACCCGCAGCCGGCATTCGTCTCGGAACGATCCCGCGCCGCGCTCGGCCAGAAAGCAGCCGCCGGATATCGGAAGCGCCACGCCGGCGGCAACGGCCATGCCGCCACGGACAAATGCAATCGAAATCCCGAACATCGGGAAAAAACCGCGAACGAAATTTTGCGTGCCGTCTATCGGATCGATAACCCAGCAGCGCGCATCGCGATCCGCCGGCGCGTGCGCGAAATCACGCTCTTCCGCAGCAATCGCATCGCCGGGAAAACAATTCCGGATGCCTTCCACAATCAGATCCTGAACGCCAAGATCCGCTTCCGTCAGCAGGTCGTTGGGATTGCCCTTGGATTGCACGCCGACGCGATCCCTGCGCGCATATTGCTCGCGCACATAAACCGACGCTTCTTTCAGCAGACTTTGTATCAGGTCTATCTCTGTCATCGTTCCGATCCCGCACGAAAACACTCTGTTTGCGAATTCGCACCGCCTCTTTGGATACAAAGCGGGCCACCGATGCCGCCATCGGTGGCCCGCAATCATGCGTTAGGCCGGGTCAAGCCCGGAGTACTACTTGCGCCGACGCACCACGAACGCGCCGCCGCACAGGACCATGCCGCCCAGCAGGCCCAGTCCAATCAGACCGGCCACCGGCGTTCCGGGCGCCACTTCGAGCACAGCCGAATTCGAGACCACCACGTTGGTGTTCGAGTCGGAAATCTGCACAAAGTATGCACCCGCATCCGACACGGTCAACGACGGGATTGTGTACGACGGGGTCGTGCCCAGCACCGCCGGATTCCCTATCTTGTACCACGAATACGACAACGGCAGGAAGCCGCCCGACGTGGTCACGTTGAACGTGTGAGTCTGATTCGTGAGCTTCGACGCGCCCTGCGGATGCGTCTGAATTCTCAGGAAGTCCTCAACGTCCAGATAGGCCGTGTTCGACTGCAGCGCGATGCGGTCGTCAATGACCCGTGCCGTGTAGAAGCCCTCGTTCGCGAAGAGCGCCATGGTGTTGTAGACGGGCAACGATTCGGTGTTGACCTGAATCGGCGTCGTATTGGCCTTGGCCAGCTCTTCGACAAACCACCACTCGTACGTGATCGGCGGACGTCCGCCCGACACGGAAACGGTGAACTGCGCCCATTCGCCGAGATACCGTTTGAGGTTCGGCAACACGTTGTCTATGGACAGCGGAGCGCCTCCCACCCACAGGTTCACCGGATCGCTGGTATCCTCACCGGCGCTGTTGGTGACCGTACAGGTGTATGCGCCTTCATCGGGAATTTGAGCCGCGGCTATCTGGAGCACCGCCGCATTGGCGCCGGAGATACCCGGTCCATCGGCCAGATCCACACCGTTAAGTTTCCACTGGTAGCTGAACGGGGTGTAGTCATCGTGAGGCTTCATGATGACTTCGAACTGGGCCGGTGCGCCAATCGCCACGACACCGCCTGTCGGCGTAACGACAACCGAGTCAATGTCCGGAGGATCGTTGACCGTCAACTCCGCCGCGTCGGACACGATCGTGTCCACGCCGGCCAGCTGGCAGCTGTACAATCCCTCATCGGCCTGTTGAGCCGCCGGGATGGTCAGCGTGGCCGTATAGTTGCCCGCCTCCAGCGTGCCCGTATTGGCAAGCGGCGAACCGTCCTTCAGCCACTGGTAATCAACGGGAAGCGTGCTGCCCGTCACCAGCACCACCGTAAACGACGCGGGTTGATCCGGATCAACCGTGATGGACGCCGGCTGCGTCAGGATTGCAGGATCCGTCACCGAAAGCGTCGCCGCATTGGAGACCACCGGTTCCGGATCCGCGCCCGTGACGGTGCATACGTAAGCGCCGTTGTCGGCCGCGCTCACATCGGTCAGATCGAGCGATGCCGTCGAGGCGCCGCTGATGTTGCCGCCGTCGTCGAGCGGCGTTCCGTCCTTGCTCCAGCGGTAATCGAGCACGCCGCTGCCGTATGCCTCCACGCTGAAGTTCACGTTCGTGTGCGGCAGCACGGATTGCGAAACCGGATGGGTCGCAATGTACGGATCGTTCACCGTAAGCGTCGCCGTGTTCGACGTGACCTCATTGCCCACGACGTTGTTGACCGCGCACAGATAGACGGCTTCGTCCGAGTTTTCCGGACTGGCGATATCGAGCGCGGCCGTGCTGGCGCCGCTGATGTTGCCGCCGTCGGCCATGTCGAGACCGTCTTTCCGCCACTGGTACACCAGCGGCGCGGTGCCCGTCGCCGAGACGGTGAACTGGGCCGGAACAGCCTGGTGCCAATTGACTGTCAGCGAGACCGGATCGCCCGTGATATGAACCGGAGCGATGCCGCCGCCGACATGCGTGCCAAAGTTCTGTGAACCCATCGGGCGCCCAATGGCGTCGAACACATTGGTCACGGTAATCGTGATGTCAAGGCCATCGAACATCTCGCCGTCCGTCCACGTCAACCGGTATGTATTGCCGCCGACGTTCACGACGCTATCAGGATTCGTCGCCAGCGAGTTATTTCCGCTGCCCGAAATGGCGTAATTGGCCGGATCCGTCGCGCCATCGTACACGGCCTCGTCGAAGGTGACATCCACCGAACGCCATGTTACCACGTTGACACTCACCACGCTCGGCAGGTTGGCGTCATAAAGGATGGTATTGTCAACGCTTGTCGAGGCCTCGTTGGGATTACCCGCCAAGTCCGTGCAGACATCGGCCGCCACGCTGCAAATCAACGTGCCTTCGGTCATACCCTGCACCGCGATGTCGAACTCCACCGGACCGCCGGTGACCGCAACCGTCTTGACACCGCCCGAGGTGCCGCCAAGGGTCACGTCGGTCTCATCAAACCCGGTGACGGCTTCACTGAACGTGGCCGTGAAGTGGACGATCACGTCGTCCGCCGGATCAGCTTGGCCAGCCGCCTGCTCGACCGTCACGGTCGGGTTCACGCCGATGGCGCCGCCGACATGCGTGCCGGATGTTCCGGCCGGAGCCACGGCATCGCCTTCCGCATCTTCCATGCCTGTGGCGGTAACCGTGATATCGAACCCGTTACGCATCTCGCCGGCTGCCCACGTCAAGCGATACTGGTTGCCCGAGACCAACTCGACGGCGTCCGGCGCATTCGCCAAGGTGCCTTGGCCGGACGAACCCGTGATCGCGTAATTGCCGGCGTCCGTCACACCCGTGCCCATGACCTGGCTGAAGGTCACGAGGACCGTCAAGCCCGACTCCACGGCCACATCGGTAATAACCGGCCGCACGCGCAGCGTCGCCGCCGCTGTGACGGGATCCGCTTCGGCCGCCTTGAGGAACTGGTTCGTGATCACACAATCATAGGAGCCTTGATCGGCATCCGTGACATTGTTCAAAACAAGGGTCGCATTGGTGGCATCCGTAATATCAAGGCCATCCTTGCGCCACTGGTAACTGAGCGTGGCCGAACCGGTGGCCGCCGCCGAAAGCGTGACGTCGGCGCCGTTGTCCACTGTCTGGCTCGTGGGATCCGTCGTAATGGTCGGCGGAATGCCTGCGATAGCCGATGAACCGGACTCCAGCACCACACTCCAGACTTCGCCCGGGGCCAGATCGGGCGCGGCGTGGCCGCCGTCAGCCGGACTCGCCTGAATGCTGATCGGATCGTTTGCGCCCACTTTAACACGCACGTCGGAAACCACGGCGCCTGTGCCGTTCTTCACGACAAGTTGTTCATAACCCGCAAACACACCCGTCAACGTGGCTGAACCAAATCCGGACGGGATCGCGGCATCCACCGCGCTCTTGTTCCAATAATTGGCCGGTCCATACCAGCCATAGGTATACGGACCACCCGCAATATCCGGAATCAACGGATACCGGGTGCCCGTGACCTGGTACGGCGCATTGGTATTGCGCGTAAGAACCGCATCGTTGACCGCAGTGCCCAACACGGTGGTCAGCACCGTTTTTTGTGGAGCCGGAGGCGAGGCCATGTTCGAAATGACGGTTGCGCCGCCATTGACATTGGCGCCCACGCCGGACACATTATCCGCCGTGATGGTCGCGTTCACCAGCCGCACCACCGAGCCTTGCAGTTTGACCATGCCGGGCGTGCCGTAACCGGCATTGCCGCCCGCGCCGCCGTTCGCACCCAAGGCGCCGCTGCCACCCGTACCGCCGCTGCCGCCGCGGACCGCCGCATTGCTGCCGCCCGCGCCGGAGGTCACGCCTCCGCCGCTGGCGCTGGCGCCGCCCGCGCCGCCGAGCGCGCCTGGCACACTGCCCGCGCCCGGAGCCGCGGAAGCGTCGGCCAGACCGCCGTTGCCACCGCTCGTCGGAAGCGCTGCGGACACGTTGAACTCACAGGCGCCAATGATGTCCAACAAGCCTTTCGCGGCAAGAATAAACGCGCCACCACCGGAAGCACCTGTGCCGCCAGCCGCGCCATTGCCGCCATTACCGCCCGTGCCGCCGCTGCCGCCCGAACCGCCGCCGCCGGCCGCGCCGGCCGTTCCAGCCGCCGGCCAGCCGGTCGTCAGGAAATTGCCATTACCGCCCACGCCGCCGTTCGCAACTGGCGCAGTTCCGGCTGTCGGGCTGGTGGCTTCGGCATTTGCCGCACCGCCGACAACACCCGCTAGCTTGCCGCTTGCGCCGGAAGCGCCGCCGCCGGCCGCCGAACCTGCGCCGCCGCCGCCGCCGCCTGCGCCGCCGCCGCCGCCACCACCACCGCCGCCGGTCGCGTACGCAAGAACCGCCGTGGCCGAACCGCCGCCGCCGGCACCAGCCGAACCACCGCCGCCACCGCCGCCGCCACCGCCTGCACCGCCGCCGCCGCCACCGCCGCCGCCGCCGCCGCCGCCGCCGTTGCCAGCCAGCAGATCAAGGGAGTTCACAGCGGTTGCCAAATTCGCAAATGTGGCATTCGAACCATTGCCGCCATTTTGTCCAATACTACCTGCCGCAGGGGGTGTCGTATTGGCATTTCCACCATTATTGCCCGCGATGCCGGCCGTACCCGGCTGTCCGGTCAATCCACCGGCCAAACCACCATTGGACGGCGCTGCTGTCGCGGGACCGGCTGTCCCTCCCGAACCGGCGATTGCGCCGCCGGTGCCGCGGATACCCACCGCGCCGCCGACACCCGCCGTGCCATCGCCGCCAAAACCGAGCGATCCGGTGCTACCGGCCGTTCCGCTGACGCCATCGCTACCGGGTTGGCCAGCCGAACCGGCCGTGCCCACAGCGCCGGCCGCGCCGTCGGCACCGTTACCATTGGCGCCGCCAAGGCCGCCCAAGCCGCCGCTGCCGCCCGCGCCACCTGCGCCGCCGTTGCCGCCTTTGCCACCGCTGCCGCCCGCGCCGCCCGCACCGCCGGCGCCACCGCCCCAGCGATTGGTCGTAACAGCCGAGGCAGCCGACGCGTCAATGTCCGCCGCCCACACCAGATTTCCGCTCGCGCAGATTGATGCCGGACGCGAACCTGTCGCGACAACCGTCACGCCGGAATGCACCGTCAAGTTCTTAAATTCGAACTTGGCGATTCCATTCGCCGTGACTGTGCCTACGTAGGGGGTCGCCCCCACCAGAATGACGGGCGTGTCGGTATCAATAGTCATAATACCTGATGATACGGTGACATCACCCAGCGCACCGCTGCTGTCGTAATCCGAGGGCGATGTGGCCGCAAGACCCGGCACCGCCCACAGCACCGACAACACAACAGCCGCCAAGCACGCCCAAAGGGCGCTTACTGCTCTGTGTTTGGTTATCTTTTCCGATGACATGCCTCAAATCCTCCTCTTGATTCCGTGTTGAAATAATTGGCGCCATGCCTACCCGCGGCAGGCGGGAAAATTACGTCTGCCTTGTGAAGCCACAGCCCACAATCCATACCCCAAGCCTTTCTCTCTGAGAAAACTTCCACTACCGTCACTTTCTACTTTAGCACATCATTGTAAAACACGCAAGTGTTTTTTTTTGAAAAAATAAGGCTTGTAACCCATTGACAGAAAAGAAGATATAAAAACTTAACCCGAAAAATTGCATTTTGTGCATCTTCAACACCCACCGAAAAAGCCGAATTTTGCCCAATGGCGCCTTTCCATAGAAAGATAGCAGCATAACTGTCAAAAAAACTACCCTGCTATCTGGCTAGCATATCAAGCAAACCCATTGCCCCTTTTTATTTGGATCATCACGGGCGGCATACAAAAGCCAATGTGATGAAAACGGCCCCGTTGCCGCCGGTTTGCGTAAAACCGGCAAGCTCTGATAGCGTGTGAGCGGTTTGGAGGACAAGCAGGCCATGAATGCCGACGAATCAATATTACGCGAGTATTTCAAGGAAGATTACTACGCGGCCGAATTGGGAATAGATTTGCTCGAATTCGAAGACGGGTATGCGCGGGCGCGAATGAAACTGGATCGGAAGCACCGAAACGGACTGCGGATGGTCCACGGCGGCGCAATTTTCGGGCTGGCGGATTTTGCGTTTGCCGTGGCCGGCAACTCCCACGGAACGGCGGCGGTGGCGATTCATGCCGACATTTCCTACGTGGGCATAGCCAAGGGCGGCGTGCTGTATGCCGAAGCGCGCGAACAATCGTGTTCGGCCCGCCTTGGGGCATACGATGTCCGGGTCACGGACGAGACGGGCACGGTCGTCGCGTTGTTTCACGGGATGGTCTACCGAAAGCCGGATCGCATCGCGGATATCGTCGCCGCGCGCAACGCCGCTTCAAATCCATAGAAGCCGCATGCCCGTTATATCCGAAATAACCCGTCTGCGCTTTTCGGAATTATCGCCCGAACACATTCGCGCCTTCTTTGCCGGCGCATTGATCCTAGGCGCCCTGTACTGCTTCCTGGGCTATCGTTTCGTGCGATTCACCATCGGCATGACGGGATTCCTGCTCGCGGGCGGAATGGCGGCCATTCTGGCGGGATTGATTACTGAAGGACAGATCATTTCCATGGCCATTTCGGGTTGCATCGGGGGAATCGCCGGCGCCATGGCCCTCTTTTTCCTTTATAAAGCGGGCTTGTTTTGCGTTGGCGCCCTGGGATGCGCCGTCGCCGCGCACATGGCGCTCGCCGGTCGCCCCGACGACTGGATTCCTTCCGCCATCGTCGCCGCTTCCGTGTTTGGCGGATTGGCCGCGCTGGTGTTCGAACGGGGCGTCACGATACTTGCAACCGCCGCCGTGGGCGCATGGCTCGTCTGTTACGGCACGCTCAGCGTCTTAGCCGCCGGCCAAAACTTTTACTGGACGCCGCACACCATGCTGATATTGCTCACGGCATGGCTCGCGCTCGCCGCGACCGGAGCCGCCACCCAATTCGCCACGGGTTCAACGGATCGCTGATCCGTTCGCGTTTGACCGGCAGGCAAACTGCAAGGATCCGTGCATGATGCAGTCGAAAGAACCGATACGGCATACTCTGGAATCCAAGCAAATAGTTTCTTTGTCCGCAACTTCCGTGTGCCATGCACAGAAGTTGCGGACAAAGAAATCATATCCTTGATTGAGGCATTGCGGCTGAGCCGCGTTAGGAGAGGAAAAATGGAACTGGCGGCATTGCAAGTGCTTTCTCCGGACGAAATTGAAATGATTCACGAGGCTTCGCTCGATATCCTCGAACAGGCCGGCGTAAAAGTGGGCAGCGGCCGCATGCGCACCTTCCTGGCCGAACACGGATTGCCCGTGGACGAATCGGCGGGCGTGGCGCGGATTCCGCGCGGCTGCATCGAAGATTGCCTTAACTCCGTGCCACCCCGATTCGACGTGTTCGATCGCGAGGGCAACCGCCTGTTCGCACTGGGCGGAAGCAAGCCGCGCATCGCCGCGGGACATAACGCCGTCTTCTGGGTGGATTCCGAAACGGGCGTGACACGTCCCTCGACAGTGGCCGACGTCGAACAATTCGCGAGGTTGTGCGAAGCGCTGGACGACATTGACCTCATCGGGATTCCCGTCATGCCGCAGGACGCGCCCAATCCGAGCGCCACGCTGTTGTACGGCGTGCGGGCGTGCATCGCCAACAGCCGGAAACCGATATTCTTCTCGACGGATCGCCCGGAGATCAATCGCGCCGTCATGGAAATGCTGGATGCCGCATTCGCCAAGGATCTCCATGCGCAGGCCTACGGAATCGCCCAGCTCTCGCCGACCAGTCCCCTGTTCTGGGAGGGCAGCGTGTGCGATGCACTCGAGGACACGGTGCGCTTCGGCGTGCCCCTGGCGATCCTGCCCGAACCCAACGCGGGCGTGTCGTGCCCGTACACACTGGCGGGTTTGATTGCGATGAACAACGCCGAATGGCTGTCGGGTATGGTCATGACACAATTGATCCGGCCCGGCGCGCCCATCATGTACGCGAATTCGTGGACCACGACCGACATGCGCAACGGCTATGCGCTGGTCGGGTCCGCGGAGACCACCGTCTGCCGCGTGGCGGGCGCGCAGATGGCGCGGCGCTACCGCGTGCCGTCGCATACGACCGCGCCGAATTCGGACAATCACGCCCACGACGAACAAAACGCATGGGAAAAGGCCCTGAGCCAGTTCTGCGCCATCGCGTCGGGCAACGACCTGATCGTGAATTGCGGCATGTTCGCGACCGGCATGACGTGCAGCCATGAACAACTGATCATGGACGCCGAAATGTCCGCCTTGGCGCGGCGCATCGCCCGCGGCATTCAGGTGGACGATGAAACCATCGCCAAAGAGACGATTGTCGAACTCGGCCCGCGCAATCCCGCCTATCTGACCGCGCCGCACACCCTCGAATGGCTGCGTTCCGACGAGCACTTGACGCCGCGCGTGTCGGTTCGGTGTCCCCGCGCGATGTGGGAAGCTGCCGGGTCCAAAGACACCCCCGCTCTGGCGCGCGAACGCATGCGCGAACTCGAACGATCGTCAACGCCTGCCCCGCTCGACGCACAGCGCCTTCGCGCGGTGGATGCCGTTGTCGCAGGGTTTGCATGACACGGCAAAGAAATGGCGCCGATTCGTTGTCGCCATTTCTTGCAACATCCTAACGCGGCTCAGCCGCAATGCCTCAATCAAGGATATGATTTCTTTGTCCGCAACTTCTGTGTGCCATGCACAGAAGTTGCGGACAAAGAAACTTAAAAGATCCCTTGCGCAGGAGCACGGCCGCAGGCCTTCAGGACTGGACGCGACTCCGGCTTGCCTGCCGATGGCCGTGCTCGTGGGCACGCACGAAGGCGTGCGCGCTCGGGAACCTCGGTTGTCACTGTCGCAACTGCGCCAAACGGCCAAATCAACGGGGTCCGCAATCCCGCGAAGAAAAAGGATCTCGACTCTCCCCACCGGAGGTGAAAAACCCCTCCGCTGCCTTGGCGCATATATCGGGACACCGGGCCGTGCGCATCACGACTGGTTTCAACTGTCGTCTTTTGAAAACAAACGGCATGCCAACTTTGAAAAGACGTGTCGAATTTCTTTGGACATAAGGAGTTGCCGTTTTCGTATACACCCGATCATCAGAAATTGCCCCCTGCGTTTGGACTCAATAACGTTCCCGAGTGACAAATTTCGTCGCGCGAATCAACAACGGAAATGGATAGCGGCGGGAACAATTTCGAATGTGGCCGGAAGCCGTCCCGGCGCCTCGCCGTCCACGTCGAGCAGCACTTCGCCCGCCCCCTCGACCGGCAAGGCGGTGATGCGCCGTCCGCGGACGATCGTCACATGCTCGTTTGCGACGTGTTCGCCCCGGTAAATGGTCCCCACGTTGCGTAGAAGGGTCGGCAGGCTCAAATCATGGATGATGACCACGTCGAACAGCCCGTCGTCGGGCACGGCCTGCGGCGCGATATGCATGCTTCCGCCGAAATATTGGCCGTTGCATACGGCTGCCGTGCTGACGCGCAGGACTTTGTCGAAGACATCGTCAATTTGAATGCGGACCGGCTGGTTGCGGTACATCAGCAGCGCCTTCAACATGCCTACGAAGAAGGCGAACTTTCCCCCGAACCGTTTCGCAAACTTGAGGCGGTTCACGGCGCGATCGGTCGCGCCGCTCAACCCGAAACTGGCGATGTTGCCGAAATAGCGCGTTTCCTCGGCGCCCTGTTCGTTGATGAATGTCAGTTTTCCAAGGTCAATGGTGCGCAGTTCGCTGGCGGCCATGCGCTCGATCTGTTCATCCACCCCTTCGGGCATGCCGTACGTCCTTCGGAAATCGCGGCCGGTCCCGCTGGTCAGCACGGCAAGCACGGCGTCGGGATTGATCGGAATGCCGTTTTCGAAAAAGCCGTTGATAACCTCGTTGATGGTGCCATCGCCGCCCACCGCGATGATTTGCTCCATGCCTTCCTTCAGGGCTTTGGCCGCCAGCCGCTTCGCGGCCATGGGACTGTCCGTGAAAACGGCCTCGACCGGCCCGATCGCGTGGGCAAGGCTCGACTCGATTCGCGGCCAAAGTGCGCCGGTTCGGTCGCCCCACGCGTGGGGATTGACAATGGCGCGCGATCGTGCCCACGAAGAAAACCGCGCCATGGCGCGATTGATCTGCGCGGCGCGTTCCGCCGGCGACCAGCCCAATTCCCGGGCCATTAGATCCGCCGTGCGCGCGATGGCGGCATCTCCCGGACTGCCAATCGTCCCGAGACCCGTCCGGCGAAACAACACATCGTCCAAGGTGAGCGCCATTTCGCGGCGAACCGCATACACGACTTCCGCCGCAATGTCGGGAAACCGATCCGAAACACGCTCCGCCCAGGCGGGATTCTCGTCAAGCAACGCGAGGACATCCTCCATGCGCCCGCCGTAGTTGCGCGCAAGGTTCTCGACCACGTCAGCAGGCAAATCCGGGTGGGTCTCCAAGGCATGTTGCCGAAATTCCGCAAAACGGCCAACGCCCCGTCCGCCATAGGTCGGAACGTGTTCCGTTGTGCAGGGCACCCCCGTTTTACCCAGTTTGGCACAGGCAAGATCAACGACCTTTTCCGCCAGATGACGCGAGGTGGTCCATTTCCCGCCGATAACAGTCAGCAGCCCTTTCAGGCCTTCCTGTGCTTCATGATCATACACTTCCGCTGCCCGGCTGGCCTTGTATGAATCCGAATCCTCCACCTCCGGTCCCTGATCTTCAGCCGAATTGACAGGCGTGGTTGTGTCCACAATGGGACGCAAACCACAATAAAAATACAACACATCGGATCGTTTCAATTTGGCATGGGGATACCCCTTGTTGATTACGCCCAAAAATTCGATAATGTCTTTCTCGGTTACATGGACTTTGTCCGGTTCACCCTTGTAGACGGTATCGGTGGTCCCCAAAATCGAGTGACCGCGCCAAGGCAGGATAAAGAAGTGCCCGCCCTTGGACGGCACGGCGATGGCGTGGCCTTGTGTCAGGGATCGCGTCAGCAGATGGATGCCCTTCGAGCGAATCAAATGGCGCGAGGGGTGTCCGCTGGCCTGTCCCATCAGCAAATCCGCCCACGGCCCCGCCGCATTGACGACAATCCGGCCCCGGATCAACAGCGGCCCGTGGTCCGGATTGATTACATCGCGCACATGCACCCCGGTTATCCCCCCTTCCTCCTGCGCAAATCCCTCCGCTTGGGCATAATTGGCCACGTCCGCCCCCGCTTCCGCCGCCGATAGAATGCATTCAAGCGCCAGACGTTCGGGCGAATACATCTGGTAATCGTAAAATATCATCGCACCGGTCAATTCTTCGGTTTCCAGACCGGGTTCGAGTGCGATTGCCTCTTTGCGGCTCAATTTTTTATGAGAAGGGATGGATTTTTCCGGATCGTCAAGCCGGTTGCGATCATAGGCAAGCCAGTCATACAGCGTCAGGCCGATGCCCTTGACCATGCGATCCTTGATGCCGCTTTTGGTCAGGGGCATCAGAAACGTCAGGGGCTCTATCATGTGAGGCGCGGTATTCGACCAAATCCGGCGTTCCCGCAACGACTCGCGCACCAATCCCAGTTCGAGGCTTTGGAGATAGCGCAGGCCCCCGTGTATCAGCTTCGAGGAGGAAGATGTCGTTGCCCCCGCGAAATCGTTTTTTTCAATCAGCGCAACCGTCAAGCCGCGCAAGGCGGCGTCTCGGGCAATGCACGCCCCCGTAATGCCGCCGCCCACAATCACCATGTCGTACGATTTGGCCGCCATGGCGGCGAGATTCCGTTCAAGGCGTCCGCCGAACCCGCCCGGCATGTCTGGCGATGTCATAATTCCCTTTCCCATCGTAAAAAGCACATCGAAAACAAGATACCGGACCGGCCGGAAAAACACAAGAAGCGCGCGGCGTTCTCATCTTTTTTTCACGGGAAAGGCACATAAAAAAACCGCCACGCGGAAATCTTCCGCATGGCGGCGCAGATTGTTCGGCGGCTTGTTTCTAGAACAATCGGATGGTAATTCGGATGCGCATGCTGAAATCCCATTCCGGCAAAGGATTGGGCACAGTACCGGCCACTCCAATGCTTAGTTCCGGATTGGAGCCCTCGTCGTGCGTGGCCGCATTGTCCACCAAATCCAGGATGTTGACCGTCGCCGCGGGAGTCAGCGTGATATTCGCGCCAAGCGTGCCGGTCGGCGATAATGCCGTGCCCAGATCAACCGGATCCGGCGTCACGCCGCCCACCGCCGCCAGTTTCCACGTGAACGCCAGGCGGGTAAGACCGTTGAAATTGCCTTGGGTCGCTTCAAGCCGCATTTCGACCAGTTCGACCGATTCGATGCGGACGATACTCAGGAGCCACCCGAAACCGGCATCTTCGATATAGCCCTCCAGCGTAGCGCGCGAGGGAAAAACGTTGGGAATCGGCAAGGACAGATCGTTGAACGCAGCGGGAATGGGATCGCCCGGCTGCAAACCGGGAAATTCGGGAAATTCGCTCTCCCCGAGGGGCACCGGCACCTCGAAGGATTGCGAACACGAAACATTGCCCAGAACCATGACCAGCATCACCGATGCCAGCGCCGCCGCTTTGGAAACCGCTACCCATTTCTTCATGCGAAAATCCTCCCTTTGTTTGGGTTGTTACTACCCGCACTCACTATACCATGAACCGTCGCTTTCGTGCCAGAGAAATGTCTAAATTGAAACACGGCAACCCGTCCTTTTCATTTCATTCCTGCAACAATGCGCGGAATTTCGGGTGTTCCCGTATGGCCGGCGCAAGCCGCGATTCGGACGCGAGGACGGTCCGGGCTTGCGGTGAACAGGCCACGGCCTGCGCAAACGCCTCGATGGCATCCTCGACGCGATCCGGGACATAGGACGCCAGAAAGAATCCCAGGTCCAAGTAGCCGCCCGCATTCCTCGGTTCGAGTTGGGCGCCCGCGCGAAAGTGCTCTTCCGCCTCGGCCAGTTTGTTCCGGCGGGCCAACGTCGCGCCCAACAAACGCCGTGCGGGCGCCGCAATGGGTTCGATTCGCACGCATTCACGAAATGCCGCCTCCGCCGCGACCCAATTCGACGCATCGTATGCCTTGACGCCCTTGTGCCACCAATGCGAAAAACGGTGGCCCCTGTGCCGGACGATCAGCCAGCGCCCGAAAACGAGCAGAAAAAGGAGGGCAAGTCCCAGATACTTCATAATCCCTTGAGCCTTTCCTATCGAATGCAAACCGTCCTCATCGGCAAACCTCCTGTTCGACGGCCCGCACGACATCGGACATGTGTAGGATTTGGTTTGCAAGATATTTGACCGGATTTCGTTTGCGATAATCCCCTATTGTTCGGGGAACGGACAGTATCGCCTCGCGATTCAAATGCACACGCCCGGCCCGAAGGCGCACCACACCGTGCCGGGCCAAAAACCGAAGGGTGCGCCGGATTTCATTTTCAAGATCCGCGTATGCGGCCGGATCCACATAACGCCGCGTAATCCTGCCGAAAATGGCGCGGAGACACTCCTTGAGCACCTCGGTTTCCATCTCATCGGAAAAACCATGCAGGCTATGAAGATACACATAGGCGGCAAGAATTTGCGCAACGTTTACCTCAACCAAATCGGACATGGCCACGACAAGCCGGTAATCGAACTCGCGCTGGGCCGCGCGATCCGCGCCCGGCGGCAGATATAACGGGGCGCCAAAGACCAGCGCACACGTTTTCTTGACCGGGTTGAAGGTGCGGGCCACCGGCACGGCCGCCACCCGGGCCTCCGGATAGCCTTCCTGCGCCTGCGCAAGAAAAAACGACGTGGCGCCCGGTGAATTGATCCAGTCGCGATATTCGACAAAAAGCCCCGAACGCGATCGGCTCCGGCCCGGATAAATCAGAAAGGCATGCGACTGCCGCAACAAGTCAACAAACGGTTTCAATTGGCCCGGCTCCGCCCCCTGCCGCGAAATCTGCAGAGCGCCTATCAACCGTGTGACTTCATCCGGATCGACGATTCGCTTGATCCAACCCGGCAATCCGCGAAAAAAATCGTCGCGCATCATCGCATGCGGACGAATCCCGCCCTGGCTCAATTGAAAAATGGCCGTGCCCATGGCGAACGGGTCATCGAGACAGACATGATTCCCGGCAAATACGACCGGGCCGCCTTTCGGACACCGTTCGCCGTTGACGATGCGCATCCTTCGCGACCACCCGAACAGAAAATCAAGCGCGGCCAGCCCCGGCTCGTAATAGCGCGCGACTTCCGGCAGTTTTTTGCGGCCCATGCGATACAACAAATATTGTCCAATCAACACGGCCAGTTTGAAAAGGTTTCGCCATTCGGTCATGAATGCACATTGTATCGGCCCACGCCGGGTTGTACAACCGTAACGCGAAGTGTAGGATCATTGTCTAACTTTTTGGTTTGGGACAAACCCCATGTGACGGCTTGTTGGAAAATGGGCATGGCCAGGATCTTTTTATGTATAGGCTTCTTCGCATGGGCCGTTTTGTCCGCGAGTACCGCCCAAGGCGCGCGGGAAGAAATGGTCAAGGTACGCATGGAAGCCTCCGCGCCGGACACCGGACCCGCCGCGCGCGAAGAGGCGGTTGCCCGCGCACAGGTCGAAATCGTGGCCGACGTACTCAAATCCACGCTCAGTTCGGAACATTTCGCGTTGGTCAAAAGCCTGCTTGATCAAGCCGCCCGCTATATCCGCACCACCCAACTGCTTCGTCTCGACATCCGCGACGGCCTCGTCCATGTCGAAGTCGAATGTTATGTTCGGCGCGGCGACATCCTCAAGGACACTGCCGCCCTCCTTCTGGCGCGCATGCCCGCGCCGCCCAGCGTCCTGGTCGTCGTGGTTGAACCGGCCGACGATGCCCCGGCGAACACCGGCGCGCGGGGAAAGGCCTCGGCCGCTCTCTCGGAATCGCTCAAGGAACGCGGTTTCGAGATCGTCTCCATCGAAAATGTGCGGGGTTGCCATGGCGACGACGAAATTGTTTCCGCGGCCATCGGCGACAATGCGGTGGCGGCCCGTTTCGCCCGGGAACGCTTTGCCGACGTGGTGGTGTTGGGCAAAGCCGAGGTAACGAGCACACCGGAAGAAGGCAGTCTGAATCTGGTGGCCGCCACGGCGAATGTGACGCTACGCCTTTTTCGCGCTTCCGATGGAAAACTGGTTGACAGTTTCACCGCGGAGGCACTGGTCCATGGCGCGAATGCCCGCGCCGGCGCCGAAGCCGCGCTGCAGGACGCCTGCGCCAAAATCGCCGGCGACATCCAGGTGGCCGCAGCCATCGCGGCGGGCGGCACGCGGCCTTCCGAAGACGTCGTCATCACGATCGAAGAACCCGGCCCCGAAGAACGCATCCGGGAAGTCATGAAGGCCGCGGCCGCGTTCGCCGGTCAAGAACCCGAATTGCTCGTTTGCACCGAGCGGCTGGCGCGGTTCTTATTGCCGTACAACGGCGCCATGACGCCCCTCCTGGACACCCTTGTACAGCAAAAATATTTGGGCGCCGGACTCGAAATTCGCAGGGCCATCCAGCGAAATGTCCAAATGCGATTCACGCCCTGAAACGGTTTTTCTCATATCCATGACAAGATGAAGTCGGCGTTACTTCTCATTCTTCCATGTCACTCGCCATCTGTAAATTTTGCGAATTCTTTGTTGCAAGATACGATCCAAGCGTACACCGGAAAGGAGACTATTTGTATCACTTTTATTTTCAATGGTTTATGGTTTATGGAGAAGGTAAAAAAATATGTAACGCCGCTTTCCGCACGTGGTATAATGAATAGAGAAATTGTAGCCTTGTGCGGCGCGAAGGTGTTTTCGCCAAATGGGATGCGGATAGTCTGCAAGTAGGACAGGCTGTCTAGCCTGTCAGACCATCCAGCCTGTCATTCGAGCGGTAAACAGAACAGACTGCATTGTTTGTCCTAAGGATGAGGAGACCTGTCATGAATGGGCTTCGTTTGGGGTTGGCCGGGGTCATCGTGCTTCTTTTATCGGCGGGTTGTCCGGTGGCGCGCGAGAAGCCGCGTTTTCTGAACGCCGCCACGTCGCAGGGCCGGTATTTCGGTTTGGATGGCGCCCTACCGACAGCCGGCATGGGCGAAATTGATTCGAACACGACGCCCACGTCGCGGGAATCCCGCGAGGTGGTCGAGCCGGACGTCATCCGCAGGGCGGGCAACCTGCTCTACATTCTGAATCAGTATCGCGGACTCACGCTGGTGGACTTGGACACGCAGGAAATCGTCGCGCGGGTGCCGACCGCGGGATATCCGCGCGATTTATACATCGTGGACGGCCGGGCCTATGTGCTGGTCGGCTATGCTTCGGACTACACGACGGAAGGCAACACCGTGTCGTTTTCGGTGGCGTCGCGTCTCTATGTGGTGGATTTATCCGAGCCGGCGCAAGCCGTCATTACCGGCGAATTCGACTTGGAAGGCGATCTCGTGGACAGCCGGCTGGTGGGTAATGTGCTGTATGCGGTCTGCGCCGAGTACACCTATTGGTGGGAAGACGGCGTCGTGTCTGCGGTCATGAAGGCGGAAACATCGTCTTCATGGGTCACGAGCGTCAACGTGAGCAATCCCGCCAGTCCGCAGCGCGTGGCGGATGTTTCCTTCGACGGCATGGGTAGCGTGATCCAGGCGACGGACTCGGCGATCTTTGTCGCGGCGCCGGATTGGCAGACCAACAAGACGACCATTACCTATGTGGACATCAGCGATCCGGCGGGCGCGATGCGCGTGGCGGGCAACATCGCCGTGGACGGCATGGTGCCGGACAAATACAAGATGGACGCGTACGAGGGCGTGTTGCGCGTGGTGTCCAACGAGTGGCAGTGGCAAGGCCGGGGCCGTCTGAACCATATCACGACGATTGATTTGTCCGATCCGGACCATCTGGTCAAACTGGGCCAGACGGAATTGGAGGACGCCGCCGGTGAATCGCTTTTTGCGACGCGTTTCGACGGTCCTCGGGCCTATATCGTAACCTTTTTCGTGATTGATCCGCTTTTCATCGTGGATCTGAGCGATCCGGCCCACCCGGCGGTAACCGGCAAACTGGAAGTGCCGGGCTGGTCCACGCACATCGAGCCGCGGGGCGATCGCCTCATCGCGCTGGGCGTGGACGACACGAACGGCCAGCGGCGCGTGGCGGTCACACTGTACGACGTATCCGACGCAGCCAACCCGGCTGTGGTGGGCGAGCGTCTGTCTTTTGGCCAAGGCTGGGCGTGGTCGAGCGCATACAACGACGTAAAGGCGTTTACCGTGCTGGACGATGTGCTGATTGTGCCGTTTTCGGGCTGGACGGAAAACGGCGGTTCCTATGACCGCCTGCAATTCGTGTCGTACACACGCGACGGGTTGGAAGCGGGCGGATATGTGGATGTACAGGGCAGCGTACAGCGTTCCTTTGCCTACGACGGGCTGTATTACGGCGTCACGGCGGAGCAATTGGCCACGATAGACGGTTCCGATCTTTCCGCACCGACCGTGACGCATCGGCTGACCTTGGCCGAATACGTCGCGGACGTGCTTGAATTGTCGCCCTCGCTGACGGTTGACATCGTGTCGCGGTACGATTCGGGCAAGACGCTGGTGCGCGTGTCCGACTCGGCCAACAGCACGACGGGATCGGTGGAAGTCGCCATCGGAAGCCTGACCAAGGCGTTCGCGTCCGGCACAACCGTCGTGCTGGCGGGAACCGAATGGGACAATTCGTTTTACACCTCGAATTATCATGTCGCGACGGTAGACTGCTCGACGGCATCGGCGCCGGCCGTGGTAAAAGATTTCAAGGTGAACGTCACGCCGTATTGGGGATATTGGGGCTATCCTTATTACCCGATGGGCATGATCGCGGACGGTATGGCGCGAATCGCCATGCCGTGGTGGGGCTGGCCGTACGGTTCGACACAGGACACGGTTTTCCTCAGCGGCAACACGCTGGTCCTGCGCTGCCTGGGTGAGACGTACGGCTCGACCGTCGGCACGGAAACGGCCTACCACGGCCTGGCCTTCGTGAATCTGGCCGAAGGTTCGCTGACCGCCACGCTCGGCCTCGGCTTTTCGACCATTACCGGCATAAATCAAGTAGGCGGAAAACTGTATATCGGCACGCAGACCTTTGAAGGATACGACTGGTTCAAGGCGATGGTCGCGAACTACCTCGGCGTGCTGGACATCGAAACTCGCACGATGGGACCGCTCGTTAACGTGCCCGGCACTTTCGTGCAATACGAGCCGGACCGTAATCTGCTGGTGGTCCGAAACGACCAATGGGACAGCGACTGGAGCGTGTCCACCAAACTGCAAACCGTCCGTTGGCAGGGCGGCGCGACCGTCGAACCGCTGCAAGCCCTGGCGTTGGCCAACGGAACAGGCGCCATCTTGGGCCGTGGTTCCCGCATTTTCGTGGACGGATACGACAATGGGTACCAACTTGCCGCCGTAAGCGTCGGCGCCGACGGCGCCTTGGCCAAATCCGGACAAGTCAAAGTGACGGACCAGTGGGGCAACCTGCTGGACGCACGCGGCGTGAAAGCCTATGCCGTTGTCGGCAACGCCATCGCCGTGTACGATTTCACGGGCGAACCGGCGCTGCAGGGCGTATACACATTCATGGGATCGGCCACGGCGATTCGTTTCGGCGCGGAACGGGCCTACGTGGCGCTGGGTTATTCCGGCACGGGCGAATTGCCGTTGTAAATGGAGGATATGGACATGCATGCAACGAAACGTGTGTCATGGGCACTGGCGGTCCTGCTGCTGGCTGGCGGCGTGGCGCTGACGGGATGCCCCCGGTTTCCGCTGATAGCGGCCTTTACGGCGACACCGCGATCCGGTTCCGCGCCCCTTGAAGTGAGGTTCACGGACATGTCCGTCAATCTCACCGGTTCGCCGATTACTTCGTGGTCATGGAATTTCGGCGACGGCGGCACGAGCGACGCGCGCAACCCGCGCCATGTGTACCAACAGGCCGGCGCCTATACGGTCACGCTCGAAGTACGAACAGCCGAGACCTCGAGCACCGTCACGCGTGAAGCGTTGATCGCCGTGACCAGCCATGTAGGCGAGGGCGAGGGTGAAGGCGAAGGCGAAGGCGAAGGCGAAGGCGAGGGTGAAGGCCTTCAGTTTACGAGCGCGGCCGTCGGGCGTTCGTACACGGATGTGCTTGCCGGCACGGAGGGCGAAGGCGAAGGCGAAGGCAACGATAAACCCCGAGAAGTCGTCGAACCGGACGTCATCCGGCGGATAGGCAACCTGCTGTATGTACTGAACCAATACCGCGGCCTGACAATCGTCAATCTTGACACGAACGCGATACTATCGCAGGCGCCGACGATCGGATATCCCCGCGATCTGTATGTGACCGGCAATCGCGCCTATGTGCTGGTCGGTTATGCCGCCTCCTATACCAACGACAACGGCAAGTTCACCTACGATATCGCCTCGCGCGTCTACGTGCTCGACATCTCGGATCCGACCCGCGTGCCGATTGTGGCGAGTTTCGATCTCGATGGCGATTTCGTGGACAGCCGAATGGTCGGCTCGGTGTTGTATGCCGTTTGCGCGCGCTATGAGTGGTATTGGGAAGACGTCCCGGGCGGAACGGTGACGGACGACGAAACGGCGGCCGGTTCAAACGGACCCGCGATCGTCAAGGAACAGACGTCGTCGTCGTGGGTCACGAGCCTGGACATCGCCGATCCGAACCATCCCGTCGAAGTGAACCGCCTGTCGCTCGACGGGTACGGCAACATCATCCAAGCCACGGCGGACGCCCTTTTCGTGGCCGCGCCGGACAACGCGTATTGGTACAGCAGCACCACGACGATACGATACATTGACATCAGCGATCCGCACGGCCAGATCGCGGTGCGCGGCGCGGCAACCGTCCAGGGCGTCGTGGCCGACCGATTCAAGATGGACGTGTACGACAACGTGCTCCGCGTCGTGTCGAGCGCATGGAACTGGCAGGAGGGCTGGCGGCGCGTATACATCACCACCATCAATCTCGCCGATCCGGACCACCTCGCGAAACTGGGCGAAACGCAACTGGACGAGGCGTCGGGCGAAACGCTCTTCGCGACGCGTTTCGACGGCCCCCTCGCCTATATCGTGACGTATCTGGTCGTGGACCCGCTGTTCATCGTTGACTTGTCGAATCCGGCGAAACCCGTCGTCGCGGGCGAGATCAAGGCGCCGGGATGGTCCACGCACATCGAACCGCGCGGTGACCGGCTCATTGCGCTGGGCGTGGACGACACCGACGGGCGCAAGGTATGCGTCAGCCTGTTCGATGTGTCGAATCCGGCCTCCGCGTCGCAGTTGGATCGCGTGACCTTCGGCCAAAACTGGGCATGGTCCACCGCCTACAGCGACGTCAAGGCCTTCACGGTGCTTGACGACGTGTTGATTGTGCCCTTCAGCGGCTGGGAAGAAACCGGCGGCTATGAACGGCTCCAGTTCATTTCTTACACACGCGACACGCTGTCGCTGCGCGGTTACGCGGATCTCGAAGGATCGATCATGCGGTCCTTCGAATACGATCCGTATTACTTCGGCGTGACGACGGAGCAACTGGCCACGATTGACGCCTCCGATTTGGATCATCCGGAAGTAATCCGCCGGCTGACCCTTGCGGAAAACGTGGTGGACTGTTTTGAGTTGAACGGCGGCATCCGCGCAGAAATTATTTCCGTTTCCGACACCGGCCGGACACGGGTGCGGCTGCTGGACGCGGCCAGCGCCGTACTGGGCGAAACGGACGCGGACATCGGATCCTTCATGAAAGCGCTTCCAAACGGGGACTCGGTTGTCCTTGTCGGGACGTTTTATGAAAGCCGGTACGACACCCTCGGCGGGTATTCCTACGAGTATTACTATCTCGTCGCCACGATAGACTGCACGGCGCCGGAGGCGCCCGTGGCCACGGTGTTCAAAGTGGACGCGCAGCCCTATTGGGGCTGGTACTGGTACGACTGGTACATGGGCGGCGTCGAGGCGGACAAATCCATCATGCCGTGGTGGGGCTACCGCTGGTGGTATCCGCAAGCGGACAGCGCATTCCTCCTGAACGGCCTGCTGGCGCTTCGGTGCGGCGGCCAACAGTTCGACGAGACCTTCGGCGATGAAACCGCGCCCTATCAGGGAATCGCCTTGGTGAACCTTTCAACGCAGGCCGTCCATACGATCGGTTTCGGCTACACCGGAATCTCCTCGCTGAACGCGGCCGGGTCGAAACTGTATCTCGGCACGCAAAAAGATGCGGGAGCCGTGGCGGGAACCTGGATGCCGATCTGCGCGCACTATCTGCGGGAGATCGATCCCGCCGCGCCGTCCATCGGCCCCGCCGTCAACGTGCCCGGCCTGTTTGAACAATTCGCGGCCGGCATCTTGGTCACCCGCGACGATCAATGGGGCGAGAATTGGACCTTCAAGAGCAGCCTTGTAACCATGCCATGGGACGGCCGCAGCCCGATCCGGGAAGTGGCCGACACCCTGGCCTTACCGCCCGGCGCGGGCAGCGTGCTGCCGCGCGGCTCCGCGATCTATTTCACGGCCTACGAGGCCGGCACCCTGCTGTATGCCGTCGCGATGGACCCAGCCGGCAAACTGGCCCTTGGCGACGGACTGCTCCTGACCGATCAATGGGCGACGCTTTTCGAGGCGGACGCCGCCACCGCCTACGTCACCATCGGCAATCTCGTCGCGCGATATGGTTTCGCGGACGGACAGGGATCGCTGCGCGACGTGGCCGAAACCATGGGATACCCCACGTCGGTCCGTTTCGGCGCGGAACACGCCTACATCGCCCTTGGATATTCCGGCGTGCACGTGCTGCCGCGCTGACACAGCATGAACCGAATCGGAATCGAAGCCTCGCGGGCTCGCTTTTCGGCCGGTTGAAAACACCGCGTGGCAATGCCTTTGCCACTGAAACGCGGCCGGCAGGGCCTGAAATGTATTCGGCCGCATCTTGCACGCGGATCGTGGTGCGTGACGGCGGGCATGGACGCTTGCCGCGCCTACGCCCGCCGTGTCCCATGCGACACACCTCACCGGCAATTGCGGGAACTCTTCCGTTATTGACAGTTTCCGAATGCGCGGTCGAAGCAGGCCCGTAATAACCCTCGCTTGCAGGATAATGCAAAAACCGATCTATCCTTCCTCCGCCTCCGGCATGGCCGAATCGAATGATTCGCAAAAACCCAACGATCCGTTGATCGATTGCACGCCGGGCGGCCATATATGTACGGAATGCAACCGGAGACATCGAAAATGGCCCGATTCAAATACCGGGCGCTTGACGCCCAGGAAAATCCCGTGGAGGGCGTCATGGACGCCGCTTCGGCGCGGGAAGCCGTATTGCTCCTGCAAGATCAGGGTCTCAAGGCCCCTTCGGTCGAGCGCATGGATTCCGGCCGGCGTCTTTTCACGAAGCGCGGGGCGCTGACATGGAGCGATCTGGAACAACTGAATAACCAGTTGGCCCTGATCGTAAGAGGGGGCCTCCCTCTCGCGCCGTCCCTTGACAGCATGGCGCGCGACCTGCGCAATCCCCGGCTTCGGGCCGTTCTCGAAGAGGTGAGGATGGACTTGGAAGCGGGCAAGCCGCTCGGCGAAGCGTTTGCGCGGCATCCGGACAGTTTTCCGCCGGTATACCTTGCGCTGGTTCGCGCGGGCGAACGGGCGGGCAATCTCGCGGTGGTTTTCATGCACCTGAGCGACTATTCGAAGAGCATGATCGAACTGAAAAACCGGCTCAAGGAGATCTTGGCGTATCCGATCATCCTGCTGGTCACGGCGTGCGTGCTCGTGGGCTTTTTAATGACAAAGGTCGTGCCCGTCTTCGCGGATGTGTTCGCCGATTTCGGGGGAAGCCTGCCGGCGCCGACGCGTCTGTTGATCCGCATGAGCGACGGGCTTGACCACAACCATTTCGACATCATCGTCGGCTTGGCCTTGATCGTGGCGGCGGGGCTACTGGGATCGGTTCTGCTTGGACGGATCGATCCGTCCAGATACGTCCGCGACCGGCTGAAATCGTTCGTTCCGCTCTACGGGCGTTTCTTTGTGCAGGCGTCGCTGGTGCGTTTCAGCCGGGCGCTGCGCATGATGATCGAATCCAACGTGCCGATCCTGGAGAGCCTCGAACTGGCGGCGGCGGCTTCCGGCAATGCCGTGCTGGAGCGGGCCGTCGGCGCGGCGGCCCGAAACGTGGAGGGCGGCGCGGCGCTGGCCGATTCGCTCGAACGCACCCGTTATTTCGACAACGGATTCTGCTGGCTGCTGCGCAACGCGGAACAGCGCGGAGAACTCCAGAATGCGCTGTTCCTGCTTGAAAACGAATACGAACAGGCGCTCACCCACCTGCGCAATGTCATCCTGCTTGTCGCGGGACCGAGTGTCGTCGTCGCCATAGGACTGGTCGTGGGTTTCATTGTGCTTTCGCTCTATCTGCCCACTTTTACCCTTGGCAACATTTTAGGCTGACGCAAACAGGAAGTTGCTTTCGATGAAGTTGCAGGATCTGCTCCATATCGATCTCGGCGCCTTGTTGCGCGGGAAAGTCGTGGCCGGCCCGCCGCATCCCAGCCGATGGGAAACGGGCCTTTTGTCGTTTTCCAGTCACGTGATTCGCGGCATCATCCCCGTCAACCGCACGCGCTGCCTGAAGATTGTAATCGCGCAACTCCGCCGGATTGTCGTCTGCAATGCGCCGCTCGTCCCGGCGTTGGATGCGGCGTTGGTGGATGCGCCGTACCGAAACGTGCGCCGGGCTCTCTACCGATTGCGCGGCGCATTGGATGCGGGACATCCCCTATCGGAGGCCATGCGGCAGCAAAAGCACGTCTTTCCGCCGTACTGCATCGATCTGATTCGTGCAGGCGAAAGCACCGGATCGCTCGGACCCGTTCTCGCGAATCTCGACACGCTGCTGGACGAATCGGATCGCCTGCGCCGGGCCTTTGCGCTGCCCTTGATGTATTTCGCGACGATGTTGATCCTGTTCACCGGCATAACGACGTTTATGTGCGTGAAAGTATTTCCGGTTTTCATTGACATGTTGTCCGACTTCGGCGCCTCGCCGCCGGCCTTTTTCCGTCCCCTGATGGCGGTCATGGCATTCTTCGATCGGCCGCCCGCGCTTGCGAAACACTTGGCGCATGGGCGCATCACACCGATGGAGTTGAAAACCGGCGCGGTCGTCCTGCTCGTTGTGTTGCTTGCATGGCTTTGGAAACGCGGAACCATTCGGCGCACGGCGGTTCGTGCGGCGCTCATGATTCCCTTGGCGAAGCGGCTGGTCGTCAAGGCGAACCTTGCCCATGTGGCGCGCATCATGGAATTTCTGGCCAAGGCCGGCTATCCGCTGGACGAGGCGCTGGACACGACGGCGGCCTGCGACATTATGGGCCCGTTCAAGCGGCTCCTTGCGCGGTTGCGCGACGCGGTACGGCGCGGCGAAAGCCTGGGCGCGGCCGGCCACAACGAGGCGGCGCTGCTCCCGCCGTGGTTCCGCGGCACGGTGGCAATGGGCGAATCGTCCGGCGAACTTTCCATGGCCTTCGCGCGCATCGCGGACGCCTATAGCCGCGATGTCGTTTCGGCGGGCATCGTGGCCTCGCGGTTCATCCTGCCCGCCGTGGTGCTGGCGATGGCCTGCTGGGTCTTCATGGTGTACAGTTTTCCGTTTGTCCTGCTCACGGCATTGGTGGACCGCATGATGGGGGCGATGTGACGATGAACACCCTGTCGCAACACAACGGAATCGGACGTCCGGGCGGATTCAGCCTGGTGGAACTGATTACCGCGATCGCCGTTCTGTCCATCGGGATGCTCGGCACGATTCAGGCCTACCATTTCGGCATGGACAAGATGCGCACCCTGCGCGAGGCGGCGGTTGCCTCGCGCGCCGTGCAGGATCAGATCGAAATGCTCAGGAGCAAACCCTTCGCATCGCTGGAAGACCGCGATCGTGCGCCGTTCGTCGAACCGAAACCGGACCTTTCGGCCTTGGTCAATGCCACGCCGGCGCTGACCATACGTTCCTATGCGGACTCTGCCCTGCGCCTGAAAGAAATCGAGGTGTCCATACGATGGTCCGGCGACAACGGCCGCACGATGGAACGTTCCGCGACGACGTTCATCGCCGACAAGGAGGCCGGCGGATCATGAGACCGTACCTGTCGAGAGGAAATGCCGGCATGACGTTGCTTGAATGCCTGGCCTACATGGCGATTTTCGCCGTCATTGTGAACGTGTCCATGTCCACGTTCGTGAGCGCGACGCAACTGTCCACGATGGGCACGCGCGGGCTGGATCGCCTGAACATGGCCGATGAGTTCCGCGACGGCATCGCCCGCCTCATTCGCGAAGCGGGCAGCGTGGCGGAAGGCGTCGGCGCGTATCGCACGGGACCGGACACGCTGGTCCTTGCGATGCCGGCGCAATCCGGCACGCGCCGCTATACCGTGCTGGGGCTAGTGGGACCCCAAAACCGGTTTTCCCGCATGGACGTGTCCGAAACGGACGGCGTCTACGAGGTCACGCATTTCTCGCATTACGCCTTGCCGGTTGCGGCGGTGCGCTTCGGGTTCGACAACGCGGATCCGTTGAAAGCGCGGCTGATCGCCGTGGATGCGAGCCTCGTCAACACGCACCGGGGCAAGCCGCCGGTCCCGTACCGGTTCAGCGCGGCCCTGCGCAGCCGGTCGGCGGGAGGTAAGCCATGAACAGCCTTAAAAACCGCGAAGGGCTGGCAATGCTGCTGGTATTGGGCTATCTGGCCGTACTGATGACCGGATCCGCCGTGTTCTTTTCGCTGTTGAACGGCACGCTTTCACAGGCGCATGCGCGCGAGGAGAGTCGGTATTGCCGGAATCTGGCCGAGGCAGGCATTGAAAAGGCCATTGCGGAATTGCGGCGCAATCCGGCGGGATATCGGGGGGAACAGGATGTCCTTCTCGGCAAGGGACGCTTTTCAGTCGAAGTCGCGCCCGCGGAAACGCCCTTCGCGTATCGGGTGATGTCAAAGGGATTCCTGTGCGACGGCGGCATGGCGCGGAAACAGGCGCGCATCGTCGCGGATGTTTCACTGGCCGCCGACGGTCGTGTCGCGTTGCTGCGATGGTTGGAGGAAAAAACATGAGCAGGGGCCCCACACGCGGATTCACGCTGATCGAACTGCTGACGGTCATTTCGATCATTGGCATTCTGGCGGCGATCCTTCTGCCGGCGCTGGCGCGGGCGCGCGAAACCGCCCGCCGCGCCTCGTGCCTGAACAACCTTTCCGAGCTGGGGCTTGCGCTGCGGTTGTATGCGGACGAGAACGACGGGCGGCTCCCTTGGAGCGGCGGCAAGAACAATGCCGACTGCCTGTTGAAACTAATGGGCGACTATATCACCGATCCGATGATTCTCGCTTGCCCTTCCTATTCCGGGGGACAGCCGTTCAGTACGGGAAAAAGTAGGCGGTCGAAAAGCGATATCGTCTTTCCCACCAACGCCGAGGTGTATGCCAAACTCAGTGTCCGGGCCTGTTACAACTACTTCGGGGCCTATACCCACACCCCGATTATCCTTCCACCCGCGGAAGAGGGGATTCCAAAAATTCCCGTCATGTGGGACATCACGATGGCTGGAGGCGGCGCCCGCTTCAATCATGTTCCCGGCGGCGGCAACGTGTTGTGGCTCGATGGAACCGTCGAGTTCCTGCGCTGGCCATGGCCGGCATCGGACTTGCCCTTCCGCCCCGAAGGAATCGTGTACGACGATCCCTCCACATTTCCCTGCAAGGACCAAGAACGATAGATCAATCCGCGTCGAGGCCGTATTTTCGCAGGCGATACCGCAGGGATCGCGGCGTGAGGCCCAAGAGTTCCGCCGCGCGCTTTTGCGAGTATTTGCCTTGGTGCAGCGCCTGCCGAATGAGGTTCGTTTCCAGTTCCGCGACCAGCGATTCGAGATCGACGCCGCCCGCCGGCAGTTCCGTGGGAACCGTCTTGGGCACGGCCACGAAATCGCGCACGTTCTGCGGCAGATCGGCCAGTTCGATGCGGGCGTTTCCGCACAGGGCAACCGCGCGTTCGAGGACGTTTTCCAGTTCGCGGACATTGCCCGGCCATGTGAACGCGCACAGCGCCGCTTCCGCCTCGGGCGCGATTTCTAGCCCGCGCCGTCCGAGGCGCTCGCCGTGTACGGCGACAAAATGACGTGCAAGCAGCGGGATGTCGTCAACCCGCTCGCGCAGGGGCGGCACGCGCAGGGGAATGACGTTGAGACGATAGTAGAGATCTTTTCGGAACGTGTTGTCCCCGACCATCTTTTCGAGGTCCCGATTGGTCGCGGAGATGATGCGGACGTCCACCCGGATTTCGCTGGTGCCGCCAATGGGCATGACGCGGCTGTTATCGAGCACGCGCAGCAGTTTGACCTGCAGCGCGAGCGGCATCTCGCCGATTTCGTCCAGAAATAGCGTGCCGCCGTTCGCCACGACGAACAGGCCTTCTTTGTCCTCGACCGCGCCGGTGAACGCGCCTTTCTTGTGGCCGAACAATTCGCTTTCGAGCAACGTTTCGGGTATGCCCCCGCAATTGATCGCGATGAAGGGCTTCGACGCGCGGCCGCTGAGCTGATGAATGGCCCGTGCGACAAGTTCCTTGCCGGAACCACTCTCGCCGTGGATCGCCACCGTGCTGGGCAGCGACGCGACGCGGCGGATCATGTCGCGCACTTTGGCGATGGCCGCGCTTTCCCCGATCATGTTTTCGATCCTGCCGCGCGCGGCCTGATCCTTGCGCAGGGCCACATTCTCGCGCACGAGATTCCGCTGCTCGATGGCGCGCGCCACGACGAGGCGGATCTCCTCGTTCTTGAAGGGTTTCATGACGTAATCGGCGGCGCCGCGCTTCATCGCCTCGATGGCCGTCTCGACCGAACCGTGGGCGGTAATCATGATGGCGGGGATCGCGGGCGTGTTTTCGTGCATCCACGAAAGCAGTTTCATGCCCGAAAAATGGTCGGCGCCGATGCGCAAATCGGTCACCACAGCGTCGAAGATTTCCCGCTCCAGCGCTTCGCAGGCCTTGGCGACGCTGGGCGCCGTGGCCACGCCGTACCCCGCGTTCGTCAAGATGATTTCCAGCAATTCGCGCATGCTGGCTTCATCGTCCACCACAAGCACCCGATGCTCTGTATCCATCCAGACAATCCCCTTTGCCGGCCGCGCCATTCGCGGCGACTCAAGCATACACGAAACGGCCCCGCCCGTTGAAGACGAGGCGATCCAAGACGACCCGGCCATCACGCTTGGCCGTGAAATTTGATCTTCGCCGCGTTTGCGTGTTACCATTTTCGTTGCTGGCGCGCATCCATGCGGGGGCGTAGTTCAGCTGGTTTAGAACGCTGCCCTGTCACGGCAGAGGTCGCGGGTTCGAATCCCGTCGCTCCCGCCATTTCACGTCTTGGCCGGTGTCCTGTCGGCCGGTCGGCATTCGGCTCTGGCATTTTCCCCGTGTTTCGTTCCCGTTTGCCAATGTCGTTCTGATGAGGCCCAAGGGATAAGTCTGAAGCCCTCGGCTTTTGTTGCCGAATTTGGGTTGAAACGTCGCCCAAAGAAAAGCGATTAGGACAACCCGACGCGCGACAGAAATTCGGGCATGCCCTTGATTCCGGCATCCACCCGGAATAGGCCGCCCGCGCCGGGTCCTTCGGCGTCCTTGTTGTTTCCGCCGGCGGTGGTGACGTACAGGTCGCCATAATTCCGCCCGCCGAAGATGCAGCTCGACACTTTCCTCGCGGGAAATTCGATGCACCGATCTTCGCGTCCATCCGGCGCGAAACGGATAAGGCGCCCCCCGTCCCAAATGGCCGACCACACAAAGCCGTCCTCGTCCACCGTCATGCCGTCGGGACACCCCGCGTTCTTCGGCAACGTAACGAAAATGCGCCGGTTTGCGAGGTCGCCCGTCGCGACGTCATAGTCGAAAAGAGATATTTCGCCTCGGCCGGAATCGGTGAAATACAGTTGCCGGCGGTCCAGCGTAAATCCCATCCCATTGGGACATTCCACACCGTCGAGCAGTTTTACGATCGTCCCGTCCGTATTGAGCCGGTACAGGCGTCCCGGCCGTTCCGCCGTGGGCATCGTGCCGCAAAACACGCGGCCGACGGGATCCGCTATGACGTCGTTGAAACGCGTGGTTTGTTCGTCGGGGATTTCGTCAATGACGGTCGTGAGGTTGCCGTTGCGCCAAACGGATACCGCGCCGCGCGCCATAAACAGCAGGAGCGATCCGTCCGCCTGTATCGTGAAACCGCCCAGGGGTTCGCCCTCGTAGCAGACGCCATGCGTGCCCGATGCCGGGTCATGGCGAAAAAGCCGCCCCGCCGGTATGTCCACCCAATACACAAACTCATCGAAGGGATGCCAGAGCGGTCCCTCGCCGCATTCGCACGCATAATCCGCCACGCATACCGGTTTCACAAGAATCTCCTTGTTTTCTTGACCATTATGGTCGTCATCCTATCACAGCGGCCGGAAGCGGACGAAACGCGCGGCTGTTTCTTATCAATGACCGGCTTAGATGGCGGTGTAAAGAAAAAACTGCAAGAAGACGCTTATGCCGCCACCGTAGACGCGGCATCCTGCCGCGTTTCTTGCGCGCGGGGGATTTATCCCGCTTGTTCGTTCGACGGTTACCCGGTAGAATCGCCCGCATGGAACGTGTGCCGATTGCGCGTTGGGAATGGGCGCTGGCGATAACCGCCGTCTGCGCGGCCCTCGTGTTGGGCGGGGCCAACCTTGGCGCGACTAGCCTGTGGCACGACGAGGCCGTACAGGTCCTCGTCGCGAAACGCATCGCGGAAACGGGCGAGGCGGTCCTGCCGAGCGGTAAGCCGCATCCGGTCGCACCGGCTTTCAACGCCGTGATGGCCGCCTTCATCAGGCTATTCGGCGACGGGGAGGCGGCCGTGCGGGCGCCCTCCGTATTGTTCAACGCCGGCAACGTCCTGCTCACATTCCTTGTGACGCGCCTGCTGCTTGGAAGCGGCCCCGCCCTTCTGGCCGCCTTCGCCATGGCGTTTTCTCCGTGGACGGTGGCGTGGGCCCGCGAAGCGCGTTTCTACACCATGCAGCAGACTTGTTACTTGCTGTTTGTGTGGGCCTTCTGGAAAGGAATCCAAGGGACGGAAAATCAACCTCAACAAAGCGCGGCGTCATCGGTTCCCATCGCTGCGGCGGCTTTGGGCGCCTATCTCGCCGGCCTGATGGTTTCGCTGCATTCCCTTCTGTTTTTGTGCGTGTCGGGGTTGTTCAGCGCGGTGATGGCGGCGGGCGAACGCCGCTTGCGATCCCGCTGGACGGTGTTGGCTGTCGCGACGGGACTGCTCGCCGCCGGTACGCTTGTCTTCTACCGTCTGACATTGCCCGCCCACGACGCCAGCGTCGTGTTCAGCGCGGCATCGTCCAACGCGCATGTGTACGATCCCGCGCAGGGCCGTCCAATGTATTATGTCGGATGGCTTTGGGACAACCTCGGAAGCGGATTCTTTCTACTGGCCGCCGCCGGAACCCTCCTGATGATCGCCCGCGAAGGCCGGCGCGGCGTGTACATGGCGCTGGCGTTCTGGGGGCCCTTGCTCGTCTTGAGTCTGGCGCTTGCCTACCGCCGCCACCGGTTCCTGTTTTTCGCCTTTCCCTTCTACACGGCGGCATTCAGTTACGCGATCGCCGTTGCCGCGCCATGGATTTTCCGCGCGCGATGCGGATCGCCGGGCCGCAAAATCGCCGCGGCCGCGGCATTCCTGTTTATCGCGCGCGTGGCGTGGTCGGGCATGCTGCTCGCCGGCGACAGTCTTGAGGCGGCGCGCGGCGCCGACACGACGCTTGCCACGCGGCATCCCCAATTTCGCACACCGTGCCTGTACGTCCGCGAACGGCTGACGCCGGACACGGTGGTCGTTGCCGACACCTACGTTTCGGCGCTCTACTACATCGGGCGGGTGGACGAGTGGTTTCCCAGCGCCCGTCTGCCGTCCGAGCGATGGGAAATCGGAACGGAAGGACTCAAGACGCTGGACGATCTCAAGGCATTCGTCGCGCGGCATCCGAAAGGCTATTTCATCGCCGAATGGTATCGTTTCGGTTTCTTTCCCGAACAGGAAGCGGACCGCGCGTGGGTCAACGAGCACATGGTCCGCATCGAGGAAGCCTCGACCGGCGACGTGACCCTGTATGCCTGGGGTATTCCCCAACCCTAAAAAATAGCCGCGGAACGCTCCGAAAACGACAAAACAGGCAGCCTGTTTCGCATGATCAGGGGGAATGTCGATCGCCCGGACGATGAAACGCGACCGACCACGGTTCCGTTTCCGTGTTCACGACGGCATAGCACGGGAGTTCGCCCGCCAGGAATCCCGGATTCACAAACAATACGCCGTCGCACATGCGCGAAAACGGATGGGGCGTGTGACCCATGACGACGATATCCGCCCGGGCCGTTTCGCGAAAGCGCCGAAAGCGGCTGACATCGTCGCTTTCAAGGAGCCCCTCATCCTGTCCATGGGGACTGCCGTGGCAAATGAAAATGGCGACACCATCCACGACAAGCCGCCGTTCGCGCGGCAGTCCCGCAAGGTATTCAACGTGCTCGCTGTGGAGCGCGTCATAGGTCCGTTGCAGGGCGGCCAAGACATCCGGCGCGCATTCGGTTCGAAGCGTGCGCTGCTTGCGCACGAATCGCGCCACACGTCGATCCATATCGCCTTGGACACCGGGAATCGCGCGGGCGCGCAGCAACGAGACGGTCTCATTCGGGGTGGATCCGAACCCGACGCAATCCCCGGTGTGAACGATCGTCTGAATGCCCGCCGCGTCAATGTCGTCCAGCGCCGATTCCAGGGCGCGGGCATTTCCATCAATGTTGCCGATGGCGGCGAAAATCATAAGGAAACGTTCTCCCAAAACCTTGTCAGCCGGTTGGCATGCACAAACATGGATATCACGGCGGAATAGTAAAGGCTACAGGCCGGCAAAACAACATGCCGGGCCAAGTTGCCGAATCGTGGCTTTGCATGTATACTTTGCCTGAAGCAGTCCGGCAGGAAGGTCGCAGTCGAGTGTGTGGTTTATTGGTTCGCGCCATCCACGCCAATTACGTGGACGCACGAGCAAAGGGATCAACAAACCGTGTAGCGGAGGAAGGATTCAGCCATGCCGACGTTTACATACACAGCGCGCACGCGCGACGGAAAGCGTCAGAAGGGGACAATGACGGCTGAAAGTCGCCAGGCATTGACGCAGATGCTGGCCGCCAAGGGACTCATCGTGGAGAACGCCGCAGAAGCGGGCAAGACCGTCAAGCCCTCAGTCGCCAGCGCCAATGCGCGGCGCAAGGTCAAGTCAACCGACCTGCTCGTGTTTACGCGGCAGTTGGCGACCATCGTCAGTTCCGGCCTGCCCCTCCTGCAAGGTCTCGATATCCTGGCCGAGCAGTCCGAGGATCCGAATTTCTCCGCCGTTATCCTTGCCTGCGCGCAAGATGTCGAAAACGGCGAATCGTTCTCCAACGCGATCGGAAAATTCCCACGCGCATTTCCCGACCTGTACGTCAGCATGGTCCGGGCGGGCGAAGCAGGCGGCGATCTGGACGGCGTGTTGCTGCAGTTGGCGGATTACATGGAAGCGAGCGAGGAACTGCGCCGCCGGATCAAGTCGGCCATGACCTATCCCGTGGTGGCGTTCAGCATGATCCTGTTGATTGCGATCGGATTGATCGTGTGGGTCGTTCCGCAATTCGCCACCATTTTCGCAAGTTTCGGAACGCCGGACAAACCCGTTCCGCTGCCGGCGCCGACGTTGATTTTGATTAAGATCAGCGACACGCTGGGAAGCTGGGTCGGACTTGCGGTTCTGGGGGCGGTGATTGCCGTCGTGTTTGCCGTCCGCGCCTATGGACGCACTCCATCCGGCCGCTACAATCTCGACGTGCTGAAATTGCGCCTGCCCATTTTCGGAATCCTGCTGCGCAAGGTGGCCATCAGCCGGTTTACACGCACGTTGAGCACACTCACCCGCAGCGGCGTGGCAATTCTTCACGCGCTCGAAATCGCCGAGCGCACCGCCGGCAACGAGGTCTTCGCGCGCGTCGTCAAAAACGCCGGCGACAGCGTCCGCAACGGCGAAACGCTGGCCGAACCGCTCGCGCGCAGCGAACAGTTTCCGCCAATGGTCACACGCATGATCGGCGTCGGCGAAAAGACCGGCGCGCTCGAGGGCATGCTGCTCAAGATTGCCGAATTCTACGATTCCGAGGTCAAGGCGATGGTAGACAGCATGACCAGCCTCATCGAACCGATTCTCATCATGTTCATGGGCATCGTCGTCGGCGGTATCGTCGTGGCGCTGTTCATGCCGATTCTGATGCTGTCCAGCCTGGTGGGAAAATAAGCCGAAGACCGGGGCGGTTCCTTCTTCAGCGCCCAAAATCCGGCTTCGATAAAAATAACAAGAAAATCTGGGGCAATTTGTGCAACCAATTGAAGTTCCATGATTGGACGAGTGCGAAAATAGCGGGGGGTTAAGTGCGATTACGATGTCGTGAACGTGATTACGATGACGAGTTGTCATGAGACCTCGGATCTCCCCCATGAGGGAGGAAAATGAGTAGCCCTGAATGATCGCGCAAGCGATTGAAGATATCGTAACTTCTTGTTTCGATTACGATTACAAGCACGCGCACGAGCACGGACAGAATGGCGGTCGGATGTATTTGCTGACATTGCTGTCCAAAAGAATGGTAAAAAAACCACAAAACCGCAAGGAACCACGTTTTACCTCTTTATTCCGTTCATCGGTTCGATAGCTGCGACTATCTGCGTCATCTGCGGAAAATCACATGATCCACAGATGACGCAGATATACGCAGATGGGAAACAGGGCACGGATATTCGGGCCAGGCGATTCCGAACTCAAATCCGCATGTCAGAGCGGCCCAAAATACGATTGATCGGGAACACTTCTTCTTCATCGTGAAGAAAAGGTGTTCTAAGAACGCTTTCCCGGAAAAAACGTTGTCTATTTACTCAAAATGGCTTTCTGCAAGCCGCCATTTGGACAGAGATGATTTGCTGAATAGCACGAGTATGAAGATAAACGGGGTTGTGGACAATGCCCACGTCAGTGTTGTCATCTCACGCCTTGGACACTGAGACGCGCGGCAGCAGCGACTCCACTTCATCCTTCGTGAAGTGGCCGATATCCCAGCTCATGGCGTTCGCCGTTCCCGCCGCCACGGCCAGCCGCGCCATGTCTTCGATCGGCATCCCTTCGAGCAGGCCGATGGCGAATCCCGCCACAAGCGCATCGCCGCTGCCGACGGGATTGACTTCCTGAATGGTGGGCGGCGTCACGCGCAAACGCATTCCGCCGCAAGAGACCAGCGCGCCATCCCGGCCCAGCGACAACACGACCATCTCAACACCCCCCGTGTGAAAGTATTCGATTGCCCGCCAACGCGCCGCATCGTCGTCCAGCGCGAATCCGGCCCATTCCTGCGCCTCGGCGGCGTTTGGCTTGACCATATACGGCATGGCCTCAAGGCCCAACGCCAACTCCGGCCCGTGCGAATCGAGGATTGTAATCGCGCCCGCCGCCTTCGCGATGGGAATCAATTCGCGGTACAATGCGCGAATCGCTGGATCGGGCACGGTGCCGTTGAAGGTAACCACCCGCGACTTGGCCACCGCCTTCGCAAACAATTCCCGTATGGAGGCCGCTTCCGCTTCCGTAACGCGCGGACCCGGCTCGAAAAAGGCCGTTTGCCGGTGGATCTTTTCCTCCAGCACAGTCGTGATGGTTCGCGTTTGCGATGCAACCCACGCCGGAATGCACTCGACGCCGTCCTGCTCACGAATCATTTCGACGACGTGCGCGCCGGGATGGCCCCCCACGATAACCATCGCCGCCGTCGAACGGCCCAGCGCCTTGACCGCCCGCGACACGTTCGTTCCTTTTCCTCCGGGGATGCAGGTGTACCGCTGCGACCGCATGAAGGTTCCTACATTCAATTCGGGGATAAATACCGTCTTGTCAACGCATGGATTGGGGGTTAGCGTGAGGATCATGGCCGTTTCTCGATGATGACACGCCGGCGCGCAAGATTGGCGCGCGCTTCCTGCACCCGCTTGTAGTCCGCGTAGGCGGACGCGGGCGCACACAACGTCCTGATGTCGTGGGTGTCTTCAAAGGCGATCGTGTTTCCCTTTGCGCTGAATTTGGCGCGGTATGCGACGATTCCGGTTTTCAGGCGGATGTTGCCGGGGCCGCCATACACCGCAAACCCTTTCGGCAACTCGATGGAACCGGCCACGCGCGCGCGGGCCGCGTGAAACCAGAACAAGCCATATTCGCGCGTGGAACGTCCTGCGTCCGCCGCGCTGTAATCCACGGCCGGCAAATTGAACAGCATGAGATCGCCGCCGGCCGTTGTGGCAAAACCCGGAATCCGGCACGAAAGTGAAATCGAGGGAGGTACGGCAAGGTCCGCCAGATCGCTGGTCTTGTAACTCTTGAGAAGGGCCGCGGGATGCAGACGCGCGGCCGCAGCCTCGAGTTGGTGGCGCAACTGCTGCTCGTCGAAATCCTTGAACGCGCGCAGCCCCGCCTGTCCGTTGCCCGTGGCGGTGTAAACGATTTCAAGGTCCAGTTCGCCGTCTTCACGCAGGCGCGCCTCGAAACGCGTCTCGTCTCTTTCGGAATCGGGTTTTGCCGCGGGAATGGTCATGCGTTTGGCGCCCTTGTCGAGGAATACCAAGGCCGGCGAATCCTGCATGTCGCCGGGAACCGTCCCGAAGGACAGCCGGTCGCTGATCGTGGTCGAAAAAAGGCCGTTTTTCACCAGATACACGGCCGAGCGATGAAAGGCCCGAATCGAAGGCACATTCTCGTCAAGCGGTCCCTGCATGCGGTTGCGCACGAGCGCGAACGCGCAGTCGAACCCAGCCGCTTTCAGCATGGCCCAATACAAAATGTTCTTGTCCAGTTCGTTGGCGAGGCCGCGCGCGGCGGTTTCGTCCGGCACATGGGGCTGGAAGCGAAATTCATGCTGTCCGACGGGCGCGGTGCGAATCGTTTTTGCGATGTGCGCGTAAATGGCCGCGGCCCCGCCGCCTTTCGCCAATTCGACGGCTTTGCCGCGCAGCGGATCGGACAGCGGCGGCAAGGCGTCGAGCATGGCGCGATAGGCTTGCGCCGCATCGTTCCATGTGGCGGGAGCGCCCAATGTCAGCAAGGGGATGAACGTGTTGCGGGGCGGCATGAGCGGTTCTTGCACGATCCCGGTTTCGGGCTGTTTGAGGCGCCAGACGCGGCGGATTCGTCCATTTTCGGAGGTTTCGGAATAGTCAATCTTGCCGGCGCTTGCCGCGCTCAGGCCATGCGGAATGTCCGTTCCGGCAGGCGCAATCACCACGACTTCCTTGCGTAACAGGGGCGAATCGTAGCGGAACGGTTCCTCGGAGTAGAAAGGTTCAAGCGGGGAGTCGCGTCTGCGCTCGACCGTGTACTGAACGTCGAGAATGCTTCCCGGCGCCGGTTCCTTGCAGGCAAAACGAAGTCGCGACAGCCGGCGGTAGTCGGGAAACCGCACATGCACCGATTCGTCCTTGATCGCCGTATCGTTCAAATGCAACACGCGCCCGTCCGGCGCGACGGTCAGCGCGAAATCAATTTCCGGTTTGTCGGCATCGTCGAAATACCGGATCGTCGTGCTGGCGGCGTTTTCACCGCGTTGGCGGAGAATCTTGGTAATCGTGCGCGTCGTTTCCCGCACGAGACCGGGCGTCGTCAGGTCGAGGAGGCGGCGGTGCAGAAGCGTGACCGATCCGTCGGCCGGATAATCCTTTTCGGACGGCTGCGACGCGATACACTCCCGAAGATCGGGATCGGTAATCATGTCGGCGCGGGATATTTCGTCGTATTGGCGCGCCTTTTGAAGTTGAATGCGCGCGACGTCTTCCTTTTTATGGGTTTTGACGCCGTCCGGTTCCTCGAAGGTTACGGTTTCCGGTTCCATGGCTTTGAGCACCCCTTCGGCCTGTTCGCCCGCCCGCAGGTACAGGGTGTCCGCCGGAACCGGACACGGCATGCCGCAAAGGAACAGAACGATCAGCCGAATCACGCCAAACGATTTTTTTGAAAAAAATTTTTTCATACGATCAATCCTTTGCGGACAGGAAAATTTCCTGTTTTCCAAAAGCGGCGATTTTTCGCAATGCATCGCGATAGGCGGGGTAATCGGCGGGCGGCACGATGCGATCAAGACGCCGGAACGACTCGTTCAGCAGTACCCGGCCTTCCTGTTCCTCGTATTTCGCGTGGTATTCGAGATAGGGACTCGACAGATCGAGCGGGGGCGGCATCCATCTCACATGAAAACCGGCGGGCATCGCAAGAGCGATTTCGAGCACGCGCTCCTCCGTCGTCATGTACTGGATTGGATACCGCCGTTTTTCGAGCGCGGCTTCGGGAAAATCCCGTTCGAGCGTCGGCATGCGCAGATACAGGAGATCCTTTACGCGAATCGCGTGTCCGGGCAGCGCGTAGTCAATCGTCATCGCCAACGGCACACCGAGATCATCAACCGGCGTCAGCGTGAAATCGCGCAGGATTGCGCCCGGACTGATCGCGTTGACGTATTCCATCATCATCGGTCTGCGCTGGTCCTCGCGCGCGTTTTTCCAAAAAGAGCGAATGCCTGCCTCGACCGTGCCGTTGTAGTCGTTGCGCGTCTTGACCTCCGCGTCGCCGTTGGCCGACAACGCAATGTCCAGCCGCGACACGCGCCGGTTGTCTTCCGGCGGCGGCACGGGAATCGTCCGGATGTCGCCGCGAATCGCGTTGACGGCCGCGATGCCGTGGTCGTCCGCGCGAAAATAGGGGTAACGGTACGTTTGCGCCGTCGTGTCGAGGTAGAAGCAGCGCCCGGCGAGGCACACTTCGCTGATGCAGTGATTGCCGCTGAGCGTGGGGATTTCCGTGACCGCCGCGCCCGCGTCGTTGGTCATGACGATAATGGGGTAGGCCTCGATGCCGATGATCTTGAGCATCGTGCAGAACAGAATGGATTTGTCCGTGCAGTCGCCGTACCGGTTCTCGAAGGTCTCCTGCGCGGTATGCCCTGAAAAGCCGGCGCCAAGGCTTCCCTTGATGGAGATGTAGCGCGTGTTTTCCTGGACCCAATGGTAAATGCGCGCGAGTTTTTCTTCATCCGTTTGCACATCCCGCACAATTTCCCGGACTTTTTCCTCGATGGCCGGTGTGGATTTCATGCGCGCCTGTTGCAGGCTGCGCAAAAGGGCGAAGACTTCCTGGTGATCCTTGAACACCGAGCATTCGACCATGGGCACGACGTCCGGCTCCGGCGGCATCATCGGCTCTTCGACGACGGGCGGCATGTTTTCGAGTTGCCATGTGTAAATCCGGGTGTCGCCCGTTTCCTCAATGGCCGGATCGGCCTGTTTCGGTTCGGGAAAGTTGCGCGTTGCATAATTCAGCGGCACGTCCTTCGGCATTTCGACCGTAAGCCGCGACAGGATCATGGGTTCAGTGCTCTGAAAGAAAAATCCCGGGCTGAACAGTCGCGGATCTTCGGGATTGTACTCCTCGTACTCGTAGCAATACTCGACGATGCATCCGATTTCGACGCCGGGAATGACGCCCGTGAGGACCTTCCGGTTCGGATTGAAAAACATCATTTCCTCGGACGGGCTGCTGGTTTTGATCATGGCCGGCGTCAGGACGGTCGTGGTTCCGTCCGGCATTATTGCGCGCCCGTACAGAATGCGCGCGCGGCTGCGGCCTTCCTCGAAGCCCGCCCCGACCTGCGCCCATTCCTTTTTCTCTTCTTTCAGGACCAGCCCGGCGAAATGGTACCGGTACACGTGCGTGCCGTCTTTTCGGTAAACGAACCGGCCATCGTCCACCAGCATGACGCCGGCGATGCCGGGAAACGCCTGGATCATCCGCTTCGCCCCGGGAAGCGCCGCGCGCGCCTCCTCCGACAATCCCTCGCCGCCGGCCGCCGCATCCGTTTCGCCCGATTCTTTTTCCCGGAGAAATTCGATGGACTTGACCGCGTCACGCGGCACGGGATCATGTCCCGGAATCGTAAACTGCCTTCCATCGAACGTAATGCCGGACACACCGGAGACGACATCGCCCTGATTCAGGTTCAGCCGTTCGGCCGTACCACCGAACGCCGTCCCTGAAACAAATAGTGCCGCCCACAAAATCCGCAATACATGCTGCATGATCGTTGTCTCCGCGAATAGGGAACCATCTCACAGGAAGAATTGTATCGGAACACACCCGCCGGATGACAAAATTCAGGGGGTGTTCAAGTTTCTTTGTCCGCAACTTCTGTGCATGGTACACAGAAGTTGCGGACAAAGAAATCATGTCCTTGATTGAGGCATTGCGGCTGAGCCGCGTTGGGGAATCCCCACCCGGGCGGCGGCCTTGTATACGTGGCCCACGCCGCTGTCCTGAAGCCGGCATTGTGTCCTGAGCACGTCCTCCTCGCACGCCAAGAAGGCATCCACGACGGCCGGATCGAACGCCGTGCCGCGGCCCTCGATGATAATGCCTTTCGATTTTTCGTGTGTAAACGCCTCTTTGTAGGGGCGCTTGGACGACAGGGCGTCGTACACGTCGCTCACGGCCACAATCCGCGCCGCCAGCGGGATATCGGCCCCTTTCCGCCCATGCGGATATCCGGCGCCGTCCCAACGTTCATGATGAAAATAGGCGATGTCGCGGCCCATCGCCAGAAACGATTCGCGGCCCGCCTCGATGTCCGCCGCGCGCAAGGTATCCCCGCCGATCAGGGTGTGCGTTTTCATGAAATCGAATTCGTCCGGCGTCAAGGCGCCCGGCTTGAGCAGAATACCGTCGGGAATGCCGACTTTTCCGATGTCGTGCAGCGGACTCGAATGGTATATCTCTTCGATGAACGCCGGCGTCAGCGTTTCGCCATACAGGCCGCGCCGGGCCAGTTCCGTCGCGATGGCGCGCGCATAGGACCGGATCCGTTCGAGATGCGCGCCGGTTTCGGTGTCGCGGGATTCCGCCAGTTTGGCCAGGCTGAAGACAGTAACCTGCCGGGTCCGAAGCAGTTGCGCCGTGCGCTCGCGCACGCGCTGTTCCAGTTCCTCGTTCTGCGTTTCCAGTCGCTTCTGGTATTGGATGATTTGATCCTGAAGTGCCTTGGTGCGCAGCGAATTCCGGATGCGCGCATCGAGCAGGAGCGCGTCGAACGGCTTTACGATAAAATCGTCCGCGCCGGCTTCGAGCGCCTGGATGTTGGCCTCGCGCTCATGCAGCCCCGTGACGATGATGACGGGGATATGGCGCGTGCCGGCCGCCTGCTTCAGGTATTGGCAGACCTCGAATCCGTTCATGCCCGGCATCATCAGGTCGAGCAGGATGATGTCGGGCGGTTCCGCCGCAACCTTGTCCAAGGCTTCCTGTCCATCGGACGCACAGGACACGCGATACCCCTTGGCGCCCAAAAACGCCTCGAGGATCCGCGTGTTTTCCACAAAATCGTCCACTACCAAAACGTGGTTTGCCGTCACCTTGTCCGTGCTATTCCTTTCCAACCCTTATCGGATTTTTCGCCGCACCTCTTCTCATGATACCCTTCGTCGGCCCGAAACACAAACCGCGGTCGGCGTAAAAACAGTCGCGTTGTTGTCTCCCGATTTCACGCGCGGCGCAGGACGGCGCCGGCCCGGAGATCCGCGTGGAAGGTGTCGCCTTCGATCACATGCTTCCCGTTGATGAAGACGTGTTCGATTCCCGCAGGGGGGCAATCGGGCTTGTCGAAGGTGGCGTTTGTCGCGATGCGTTCCGGATCGAACACGAGCACGTCCGCAAACGCGCCCTCGGCAAGGAGTCCGCGCCCTTTCAGTCTGAAATGGGCAGCAGGGAGGCCGGTCACCTTGTGAACGGCGGTTTCGATGGGCAGCATCCGTTTTTCGCGGACGTACCGCCCGAAGAATTTTGGATAGCAGCCGTAAAAGAGCATGGAGGGTTTTCCCATGCCCATGAGAATGGTGTCCGTCGAAATGGAGACCTTCGGATGCTTGATGGGCGCAAAGGTCGAACGTTCGGTCAGTTTGTCTTCCGGGTGCGCCAGCGATTCGAAGACGAGGACGTGGCCTTCCTCTTCGAGGAGGAGATCGCAGGCGGCGTCGAGCGGGTGCTTGTGTTGTTCGCGGGCAATGTCCACGAGTCGCATGCCCTCGTAACGTTTGTTCTTTTCCGAGACGACGGCCATGATGCGGCAGCATTCCCAGCCCATCAGGTGGAACAGATTCAGCGACCACGAGTCGTTTTCGACATGCGGCCATTTTCCCTTCCCGTGCTCGATGGCGCGTCGAATGCGCTTGCGGCATTCCGGATCGCGCAGGCGGGCGATCACGTCTTCGCGGCTCCCCTCGAGCGCCCACGGCGGGAAAAACGCCAGCAGGTGCGTGAACCCCGTCGTCGTGGGCATGACGTCCATCCCGATGTCCGCGCCGCTTTCGATGGCGCGCAGCATGCGGTCCACGCAATGCCGCAGGGGACCGTCGAGCGGGAGCGGGGGCGTCCAGCGGTCCGACAGTTTGGCCAGTGCGCGGATTCCCGCGCGGATCGGCGGTCCGAAGGGTCCGAAAACCGGCAGCGCAAAGATGTGTGAAATCTGCGCGGCGATCCCGTTGGTCCGGGCGACTTCGACGACTTCGTCAATGGCCTTGGCCACGGTGTTCGCCGAATAACTGCGCAGATGGCAGGCAAAGACGCCATTGTGCCGCTTGAGCGCACGGCCCAACCGCACCATTTCGCGCGTGTCGCTTTGACTGCCGGGATAATATTGCAGCCCCGCCGACAGGCCGAGCGCGCCCTCGTCCACGGCGCGTTCCACCTCGTCGGCCATCGCGTCGCACTCGGCATCGGTGGCGTAGCGCCGTTCGGGGCCGAGTTGGTTGATGCGGATCACGCCGTGCGGCGCCAGCACGCCGGTATTGAGAAGCACCCCCCGTTTTTCGAGCGTGTCGAGAAATTCGCCCATGCTTTGCCAAGGACACTCCCGATCGAGATCGAGATTGGTGAACACCTCGATGTACTGTTGCAGGGCGGCGCGGTGTTTCACGCCCAGCGGGGCCATCGAGAGGCCGCAATTACCGCCGATAAACGTCGTGACGCCCTGCCGCACAAGCGGTTCGAGCAGTTGTGCGTGATCCGGACGGAAAATGGTCAGGTCGGCGTGGGAATGCGGATCCACAATACCGGGACACACCACCTTGCCCGAAGCGTCTATTTCGCGCGCCGCCGTAAAGCCGTTGGCGTGCCCGACCAGCGAGATGCGATCCTTCTCGATGCCGACATCGGCCTTGATCCCCGGCTTGCCCGTTCCGTCCACCACCAGCCCGTTGCGAATCAATACATCCAACATACCACTACCCTTCGTGCCGCCCCAACGGCTCTTGTTACACCCAACGCAGCCTCTCCCAGACTACTACACTTCGCGCGCCGCGTCAAGATCCCCTAAAACACATTTCTACGCGAAAAAAGCCGTTCTTCACCGCTGAAAACACAACCTGCGCGCGAATCACGGCTACTCGCTCCTTGCCTGCGCCACGGGGTTCTCGTGGCGCTTATCCACTATACCACGGATACCGGGCCGCGCGGAGTTGGCCGTTTACCCGCGTTCAGGCGGCGAAACGGGCATCACTGAACCCCGTCTTTTCGATCGCAATACCGTTCGATGGCGGCCGCCCATTTACCCTGGGCACTCAGAATGCGATAGACCAGTTCGCGCAATGCGCCGCGTCCACCGGGCGCTTCGGTGCAGAGATGGGCGGCGGCCTTGGCTTCGGGCGCCGCATCGGCAACGGCCACGGCCAGCCCCACGGCCTGCATGGCCCGCACATCAATCAAATCGTCGCCGAGAAACGCCATTTCATCGAGTCCGATTCGATGGCGTTGGGCAATCTCCCGGCAGACACGGGCCTTGTCGCGGATGAATTCATGGGTTTCGCCACATTTCCATTGAGCCGCGATGGCGGCGATGGCCTTGCTGCCCAGCCCGGACACAAGCGCCGATTGGCCGCCCGACAGATGCCAGAGCGTCAGGGCCGTCGCGTCGCGGGCGTGCAGCGCGCGAAAGGGCCGCCCGTCGCCGTCGAACCAGATCAGCCCGTCGGTCAATACCCCGTCCACGTCGCACACGATAAAAGAAATTCGCCGTAGGCGATCTTCGATTGTCATGGCCGCGTCAGGGTTTCTTCGGATTATTTCCGCTTCCATCTTCACCTGCCGCAGGCTTTCGCTGTTTCAACAACCACGGGATGGAGGCCGGATCGCCGTAGGCGTTGTCCCACGAGTTGTGCCCCGTTCCCGGATACTCCGTATATTGAACATGTCCGCCGGCCCTGCGCACCGCCTCGACCATTTCGCGCGATTTTTCCGGCGGCACCGTGTCGTCGTCCGCGCCGTGAAAGGCCCATACGGGGCGCGCGGCAAGCTTGGCGGCATCGGCCGGGTTTCCGCCGCCGCAAATGGGCATGAAGGCCGCGAAGGTGTCCACATGGGCCGCGCCGTAAATCCAAGTTCCGAATCCGCCCATCGAAAGCCCCGTCAGATAGATCCGTTCGGGGTCCGCGCGATACGCCTCCAACGCGTCCTCCAGCGCCGCGGCGATGTGTTCGGGAACTTCGTGCCACCAGACATCCTTCGGACACTGCGGCATGACAACCAGACACGGAAACCGATCCGGATTGAGCCGGATGGCATGTCCAATGCCCACTTCCGTCTGCAACAGTCCGTCGTCGCCGCGTTCGCCCGCGCCATGCAAAAACAAAATCAGCGGCCATGCCTTGTCCGGCGTGTATTCGCGGGGAACGTACACGACATAACGGCGATCGACGCCGCCGACCGAGACGCTCCGGTTGATGAATCCCGTTTGAACCGTTTTGTCGTTCATGCGCACTCCTTGCCGCGCGGCGCCCGCGCCGGCCGCGCACGCCAGCGCCACAGCGAAAACCATCAGCCATCCGGGGTGGTTCATTCGTCTTGCACGTTTCATACGATGCCTCTTGGTCCCGGATCGGATGCCGCCCAGTCCCGCAGACGCCATAATACCGCCTTTTGCCGTTCCAGGTCATGTTCGATGCCCGGACCGAGTTCCGGGAGAGGCAAATCCACTTCCGAAGCCAGAAAGGCAAGCGCATCGAACGATTTCACCGGCGGAAATCCGTTGTCGCGGAGATAATGCAAGCATTTGATCGTGGAAAAACCGTCGAACCAGCGATGGAATTGCCAAAGCGCCTGCCGCGCATCGCGGCTGTTTGCCTGCAGCCGCGGCCAGATATCCGCAAACCGCCGGGCTTCAAGAAAGGCGCGCAGCGGCCCGGCGTCCGCCAGCAGTACATCCGGCCCGGCATCGGGACGCGATTCCACTCCAAGCAGCCAATCGCGCAGAAAAAGATACCCGCGCGGATCGTACAACCGATATTCGTCTTCCATTCCAGCCAGATGCCGGCGGACGCGCGCCCCGGTGCCAAACGGCACGCGATCCGACGGGCGCGCGGAAGGCCGGACAACCGTGTCGTGTATCAGCGCGACCGGCCCGGTCTTCGCGAGCGCCTGAAGAAAGTAGAAATCTTCCCCTGCCTGGCGCGGCTTCATGCCCGACACCGCCGCGTAGGCGTCCGCCCGGCATGCCATGGCGGATCCGATGGTATGGAATGCGTAGGGCGATCCAGCCATGCGCAAACCCATGACGTGGTAGCGCAGAAAGGTCTCGTAACATACGATGGCGGCCGCCTCGGCGGGGCTCAGATCGATCGGGTGCGCATAATCAATGACGGCGGCCCACGCGCTCGCGCGCGACAGCGTTTCGCGTATCGCGCGAAGGTAGCCGGGCTGGACCCGCGTGTCGGCGTCGAGACAAACGAGGGCGCCCCGTGTGAAACCGTTGTGCGCGAGAAGGCCCAGGGCCCGGTCCATGCCGATCTTCCGGGCAAGACCGACGCCGCCCTCGCCCGGCAATTCGCACCCCGGCGAACTGGCGTCCACGCAGGCCAACCGCAACGGTCCGCCATTCTCCATCAACGGCCACAATCGGCGCAGCGTCTCCTGGTTTTCTTCCATGCACCCCGCGCCGGGCCGGTTGTTCACGACACAGACAACCAAGGTGCGGGCCAACTCGTCCGGATCGTCGGCGGCAAGGCTGTCGAGCGTGGAAAACAGTGTGTCGCGTTCCGCCATGACGGGAATCACGACTGCTTGGGCGATGCCTGCCGTATCGCCCGATACCAGCGGCCAGCGTTCCAGATCGGCATGGCGGGCCAGATATTTTTCAAGCGCCGTCATGGGGTTCCTGCAATTCGTCGGATCGGTCGGATCCGCCGGATCGGTTGGATCGTAAGCCCGCCCGATGAAGGATTTCCATCGCCGTCTCCGCGTCCGCGCGCGGAATCCAGTGAATGACGCAGCCTCTGCGCTCCATCCGGCGAAACCAAGTGTCCTGTCGCTTGGCAAACTGGCCTATGGCGGCGCCGAGTTTCTGGACAAGGTCGTTGCGGCGCGTGATTTTACCTTGGAGATACTCGGCGATGAACCGGTATTCGAGCCCGAGCCGTTCGAGCCGTTCCCACGGCACGCCGGCGGCATGCAGATCGCGCACTTCTTCGATCAGGCCTGCCTGGATGCGTTCGGCGAGGCGCAGGCGAATCCGATTCCGGAGTTCCTCCCGATTCCATAGCGCGCCGAGCACGACGGGGCGGATTTCCGGCGCCGGTTCAGGATCATGGTCGCGTGAATATTCGGCGATTTCAATGGCGCGGATGGTCCGCTCGCGCGTTTCGAGGTCCGTTGTATTGTGCAGGCGTGGCTTCAACGCCGCCAGCCGCGCCAGCAGCAAGGCATCGGAGAGTCCGGCCAATTCGGCCCGCAACGCGGGATTCTCCGGCACGGCAACCATCCGATACCGGGCAAGAACCGCTTCGAGGTAGAGTCCCGTCCCGCCGACAACCACCGGCAACGCCCCACGCGCCCGTATCGCCGCAAACGTTTCGTGGAAACGTTGCTGGTAGTCGAAGACGCTGAATTCCTGCGAGAGATCCGCAATATCTATCAGATGGTAGGGCATGGCGGCGCCGTCAACCATGTATTCGCCGAGATCCTTCCCCGAACCGAGGTTCAGTTCCCGGTACACTTGCCGAGAATCCGCCGAAACGATTTCGCCGCCGAACGCATGGGCGATCCGCACGCCGAGCCGCGTCTTGCCCGACGCGGTCGGCCCCAGCACGACAATCGCATTGATGGGCGATGTTGACGCCACGCTGCCTACTCCGCATACTTATACGGAAACGGGCGCCCCAGCCTTGGGCACAGGGCGCCCCTCCGATGCCGTGGAACACCTTTACATTCCGCGGAATCGAGTGTATACCGTATGTTCATGCGATACAAACCGTCCATCCGGGAGCGGAAGTGAGCCTGATCAACCGATATATTCTGCGCCAGATCGCCGTGCCGGCGATTTTGGCCTTGACGGCCATCGCGGTGGTGGGCGTCGCCAGCGAGATCCGCGAACGGAGCGACGCGCTGCCGATTGCGGTGTTGACCCTTGGCGACGTCACGCGCCTGGCGCTACTCTTTCTGCCGATGCTGGCCTCCTATATGGTGCCGATAACCTTCATGCTGGGCATTCTGCTGGCTTTTGGACGATTGGCGCAAAACAACGAGATTGTCGCCATGAAAACCGCCGGCATTCCGCTGAAACGGATTATTCTTCCGGTCATTCTGGCGGGTTTCGCGCTGAGCGGCGTTTCGTTTCTTGTGCAGGATCGCATCCAGCCGTGGGCCGTGGGCAAGGTGTACGACCTGCTGTACAGCGAATTGCCGCTCCGCCTGACCCTCGACGTGCTGCCGACGGGTGTCGTGAACGATTATGCGGGATGGCGGGTCTATATCGGATCGCGCGATCGCGCCACCCGGAAGTACGAGAACATCATCATCCTGAAACCCGAAGAGGGCGGACGCGCCTCGGCCTATTATGCCGATTCGGCCCAATTCCTTCGGGAAGACGGAAAATCCGTACTGGCCATGAACAATGTGCATCTGATTCCGCCCGGCGAGAGCGGTTACGTCCCACGCCTCAAGACCGATTCGATGCGGCTGGTCCTGCCGGAAATCATCCCCAAGAAGCGGCCCATGACGCAGATTGACCAGACCCTGCGGCAACTGTTGGAGCGCGAGAAGGCCCTGAAAGCGGAAGTCGCCCAAAACCCGACCGAACTGCGCAAGGACGATCTGCGCAAGTTGCGCCGGGAAATCGCCGAACGGCTCGCGATGCCGTTTGCGTGCCTGGCGGTGACGCTGGCCGCGGCGCCGATTGGGGCCCGGGCCAACCGTTCCGGCCGCTCCTACGCATTTGCCATGGGGGGCCTGCTGATCGTGGGGTTTTATGTCCTGCAAACGGCCGCCATGCCCAAGTCGCTGGTTCCGCTCAGCATGGACATGCTGCGCGCTTGGCTGCCGAACCTTGTTCTTGGAGGGGTGGGCGCAATATTGCTCTGGCGGGTGGACCGTGTATGACGCTGCTTGACCGATACTACGGCCGCCGCCTCGCCGCAACGCTGGTCAAGGCGATCGCCGCCCTTGTCTTCATCTTTATCCTGATAGACCTGCTGACGCACCGGCGCGGTCAGATTATGCGGTACGACATTCCATGGACGATCGTCTTTTCCTATTATCTGGCGTATATTCCCCAAATTCTTTACACCTACCAGATAGGCGCCCTCTCGATGTTGGTGGTCACACTGCTTGTGTTGGGGGAAGCCGCCCAGAACAACGAAATCACGGCCGCGTTCGCCGGCGGGATCAGCCTGCGCCGCTTGATTCGTGGGCCGCTCGTCGTGGCCGTCGTTTTTGCCATCATCCTCTTCGTAGCGCAGGATATTCTCGGGGCGCCCGCCAACCGGAAGGCCCGGGAGATCGAGTCCCGCTATTTCTCGCGGGCACAACAGAACAGCCGGAAAGGCATTAGTTGGCCAAGCTTGGAAGGCGGTTGGACCTGCCACATCATGAAATTCAACAAGACGGCCCTGACGGGCGAGGACGTGTTTCTGCACTCGAACCGTCCCGAAAGCGTCCAGCAGATCCTCGCAAAACGCATTTACTGGGACGACGAAACGCGGCGCTGGATGATCGAAGACGGTCGCTGGCTCATGCTTGACCCGAAAAACGACTGGCAGGGACCTGTCAACCGGATTACACTCCAGCCGGCCCCCATCCAAGAAACGCCGGAAGACCTTTTCGCGCTCGACGAGCCGCCGGAAACCAAGCCTTTCGCGGCATTGGCGCGCGACATCGAACGCGCGCAGGCGCGTGGCATACCCGTGTCAGGCCCGCTCGCGGAACTGCATGCGAAGATTGCCCAGCCGGTTCTGGGCATTGTCATGCTGCTGCTGGCGGTTCCGTTTGCGATGCGTCTGCGCCGCGGCGGCCTTGCCATCGGCTTCGGCGTGGGCACGGCCATCGCGCTGGCCTACCTTCTGGCGTTCCGGCTGTCCATGGCGCTTGGAGCCGCGGATCGCTTACCGCCCATCGCGGCGGCCTGGCTGGCCAACATCCTGTTTTTCTCGCTGGCCGTGATCATGTTTCGTCGGACACAAACCTAGGCGCCGAGCCATGAATGAAAAGAAAACGTTTTCAAGGCGCGACTTTTTGAAAGGCGCCTGCGCGGCCATGGCCGGGCCGTATGTCGTGCCGTCTTCGGCGTTCGGGGCAAACGAAAAGCTTACGGTGGGCACGGTGGGCATGGGACCGCAGGGCCGGGCGGTCATGGAAATGTTCATGGCCAGTCCGGACGCGCGCGTCGTCGCCGTATGCGACGTGAACGCCCTGAGACGTGAAGAGGCGCGCCGGAGAGTGGAGGAAGCCGGTGGACGAAAAGGCTGCGCCGCCTACAATGATTTTCGCGAACTGATTGCGCGACCGGACCTGGACATCATCCATTGTGCGACGCCGGATCATTGGCATGTTCCCATTGCGCTGGAAGCGGCCCGGGCCGGCAAGGACATGTACGTCGAAAAACCGCTGGGGCTTGCCGTCGAACACGACAAGGCCCTTCGCGACGCCATTCACGCCCGCGGCAATGTCTTCCAGTTCGGCACGCAGCATCGGTCCGAGGCAAATTTCCGGTTTGCGTGCGAACTGGTGCGCAACGGCCGCATCGGCAGGCTGCACACCATCCGCGTCGCGCTCGACGCGAGCAAACGGTCGCCGAATTTTCCGCCCATGCCCGTGCCCGAATGGCTCGACTACGACCTGTGGCTCGGTCCGGCGCCCCTTGCGCCCTACACCGAGAACCGGATTGTCAATCGCTACTGGTGGCATATCTCGGACTATACGCTGGGTTTCGTGGCCGGCCAAAACATCCATTTCGCCGACATCGCCCAATGGGGAAACGGCACGGAACACACGGGACCGGTCGAAATCGAGGGCTGGGGCGTTTTCCCGGAAGAAGGACTGACGGATTGCGCCATCGCCTATAATACGCGGCACACCTTTTCCAACGGCGTCGTGATGCATCTCACCGACGATGTCGAAAATCCCATGGGAGTCCGTTTCGAGGGCGACAAGGGCTGGGTATTCGTCAGTCTCGGCCTGATTGACGCCGAACCGAAGTCACTCCTGCGTACGGTATTCGATCCCGGCGAACCGCGCCTGTATAAAAGCATCAACCACGTGCAGAATTTCTTGGATTGTGTCCGATCGCGCCGCGAAACGATTTGCCCGATCGACCAAGCCGTCCGATCCGACACCATCTGCCACTTGGCCGACATTGCCATGCGGCTCAAGCGCCGCCTGAGGTGGGATCCCGCCAAGGAACGATTTATCGCCGACGACGAAGCCAACCGCATGCTTTCCCGCGCCATGCGCGCCCCCTGGCATCTGTAATGCCAAAAAAGCGATCCGTCGGATCGGTCGGATCCGTCAAATCGGTCCGATCCGCCCCGGCTGACTCACCCGTCCCGCACCCGATATACCGAGTAGCGCCCCGCCACGAACACCCGCTCGATAAACGGAAGCCCCAAGGCGTCGCATGCCTCGCTCGCGATTTCATGCCCGTTTGGATCGGACAGACATTCGCGTTTTTGCAGCAGTACGAATCGGACGTTCCGCTTGCCGGCCAGTTGCCGGAACGTTTTTTCGTCGCGGTTTTTCAATGCGTCGAACATCGCGTTCTTCTCCTCGATCCGCTGCTGAAAATCCACATACAGATTTGAGTACCAGATCATGTTGGCGACCAGTTTGCGGCCAGTGGCGTTGATCAGCCGGGCCGCCACGTCCCATTCGCACAAAAACGCATCGTCTGGTTTCGTGTTCGTCGTTATCCAGTCATAAACCGCACGGGTGTCCCCGTGCGCGGCGCGGAAAGATTCCGAATATTTCATGACGCCGTATTCCGAGCCTTCACGGTATCCCGCGGCGAGAACGGCGAAGGCTGCAAAGGCCGCCACCCCCCCGCCAAAATGCAACAGGCCGCGGCGGCTCCGCATGGAATTTTCCATGGATAGCGCATCGTATGCCGCCGAAAGGATCCCGCTTGTCCCGGCGACGATCCCGCAACCGAGCAGAAGCGCTTTCGCGGCGGAGATGAACAACATGGCGTGATGGCCCGGCACAATCTGGCCGATATAGACCTGCCAGTTTTCGTTGACGATTTGAACCATGTACGAATAGGCCAGAAAGCCGATGCCTCCCGCCCACCACAGCACGGCCATCCTGTTTTCCGCGCGGCGGCGCAACCCGCGCAGCAGGAGGAGCAGTCCAATCGCGGCAAAGAAGGTGGACGGAGTCATGCACTCCCGCAGGAAGGCCGGCAGCCGCTTTAGTTCGATATACGGATCGGTGTACCGCGTCGGCCAACTGTTGAGAATATGAAAACGGTAATTCCAGATTATCGAGTATGTGTAGGGCAGGCTGGCCGTGAACGCCACGAGGATCATCCCCGCGTATTCCCGGATTCCCCTCCACAGCGCACCCTGCCTCGACAAACCATGCCAGCGAACGGCTTCGGACAGCGTCAGGACAAAGCCCAGAACGACCGCCGGCGCCGTGTGCCCGATAAACGTCGTCCCCCACAAAACACCCGTAATCATGCGCCAGCGCATTCCGCCCACGCGAAGGAACCGCGTGTAGGCCAGCAAGGTCAGGAAAAAAAGGGACAGGGTGAAATTGCCGGCCAGCAGCGTGGGTGAATACGTGGCGGCCATCCATACCGGCTTCGTCGCCGGCCTTCCGAACAGCAGGTACGCCGTCCCGGCCAGCGCCACCCACGGCCCGAACCAATAGGCCGACAACACAAAGAAGGCCGCTGGCACAAGCAGATTCAGCAAAGGCCCCAGCCGGATATCCGCGTCAACGGGATCCGCGCCCGTGGCCCATGATCCGAACGCGACGCATGCCGCAATCAGCGGATTGTACCAAAGCGTTTCCCCGGCATAGGCCGGATCTTCCGGGTAACGGCCGTTCAGAATGGCGTGGGCCATTCCGACATCGCGCAACGAATCGAAATTATCCGTCCATGCGACGCCGGACGCGGCGCGCGACGCATGGACATACAAATAGCCGCACGCAAGAAACACGGTCAGGCCGGCAGCCAGGCAGGAAAGCACTGCCCATTTCCGATCCCCGTGCTCGGCGTTCACGCGCGGGCCGCCTTGGAGGCCGCCCGCGCGGCCGTCCGGTTCAACGCGAGATATAAAATCCGCGGCGCGTAAAGGGGCAGTTGCAGGCGACGCGGATAGTCGCGCACTATGCGAAACAGGCGCTTGGGGTTGCCATAGAACCGCAGCGTTCCGCGCCGTATGCAGCGGTCGAGCGCCTCGTCGGGGATATCGGACAAATTGACAATCGGCTTGTAGGTGTAGTCCGTTTCCGCGAAATCCACCCGCGCCAGCTTGTCGGGCCGGTCGCGTTTCACGATGTTATACAATTCCGTGTTCGGATAAGGCATGACGCGATAGAACAGCGCCGCGTGCAGGCGCGATTCGCACGCCACGTCTATCGTTTGCCGCGCCTCTTCAAGCGTTTCGGTCGGAAAACCGAACATCTGGAAACCGTACGCGAAAACGCCGCGCTTGACAGCCATCTCGACGGCGTCCAAATAGCGGGAAATGTTCAGGCGTTTGCCGATGTACTCCTGGACGCGCGGCGATCCCGATTCGAGCGCGAATGCGGCGATATACAAGCCGGCGTCCACCAGCGCGTCGATCGTTTCCCGCGTCAGGATGTCCGTGCGCACGCTGTTCGGCAGGGCAATCTTGATGCGCAGCCCCCGTTGCCGCATGAGATCGCTGAACGCAATCACGCGGCCGGCATCGAAATTGAAAATATCGTCGAAGATTTCGATCTCGTCTATGCCGAACACGCTTTGGTAATGGGCTATTTCCTCGACGATCCGCTCGGCGGAATGTGCCCGAAAACGTTTTCCAAACACGTTGTGGCAATAGATGCAGCGATAGGGACAGCCCCGGCTGCTGAACATCGCGACAAACCGCCTCGGCGGCGGCATGACGGATTGCGACCAATGTTTCCAGTATTTGCGCACGTCTATCAAGTCGTAGGCCGGAAATGGAAGCGTGTCCAGATCGTTCACAACCGGCGCCTCGCCCGGATTGCAGGCAATGGTTCCGTCAGGGGTCCGCCAGAAAAGGCCGGGAATATCGGCGAAGCCCTCCCCGTTTGCGCGCGCTTGCACGATCCGCGCCAAACTGATTTCGCCTTCGCCCGCGACCGCCGCGTCGCCCGCGTTTCCCTCAAGGGACTCCCTCCCCATCGCCGTGACGTGCGGGCCGCCCAACACAATCAAGGCGCGCGGCAATGCGTCCCGTATCGCGCGCGTAAACCCGCCAAGCAAATGCGCGTGCGACGTAAAACACGTGAAGCCGACCACATCGGGACGCGCGGCCACAATGCGCCCAACCGTTTCCTCGTCGGAAAAATCGTCCACCCGCTGATCGACGATAACAACGTCCGCGCCGGCCTCCCGGCGCGCATACGCGGCAAGGTACAGCAGCCCCAACGGCGGCGAAACCAGGCGATAGGATCCCCTGCGCCCGATATTTACAAGCACAACCCGCAATCCGCTCATTGTCTACCTCTGTCAACCGGATGCGGCTATCTTACAACAGATTGAAACACCGGATGAAGGGATGCGCCCAAAACCGGTGACGGACACCAAAAATTTCGGCTTGCCACATGGACAAGCCGGACTTTGTGGGCTATAGGGCCCTGTACGGTGTTTCGCCGCCCGCGTGAAGTCCGCGGGGGCCCTAATGTCCCTTTTGTCCATAATTTGGGCAAGAATGTCGCCTACAATACGCGATCTCAGGATGAAAGGTCGAAGCCGGTCACGTCTTCACCGCAAGGATGTCCATGTTCATGCCGGTCCGCAACACGCGGAAAAGGCCGTTCATCAAACGGTAGAAAACGCGCCACTTCACGTTCAATCGCGCAAAGGACTGCCAGCGCACGACACGCACATGGACAATTCGAAATCCCGACGATTCAACCAGCAGCCGCAGGGATGCCGGGCTGTGCGCATAGACATGGAAGGGGTGGTGAATCGCCCATGGATACGGATATTCGCGCCCGCGCGACACGGCCGGCACGACCGTTTTTTGCACGAAATGGGTGGTCCGGTACACGCTCGGGGCGATGATCGGCGCGGCCAGCAGCAGCGCGCCGCCCGGACGTAACAACCGCCGCGCCGCGCTGAGAAACCGTTTCGGCTCCATTACATGCTCGATGACCTGCGATGCGTGGATTACGTCGAAGGACGCGCCGGGCAGGGCGGCTTCTTCCAGCACGCCGCAATGCACCGGACATCCGATGGCCGCCGCCGTCCGCGCACAGGCCGCCTCGCCCAGATCGATTCCCTGCACATTCCATCCGCGTTCCTTGGCGGCGCGCAGGAAGGTGCCGACCGAACACCCGACATCGAGAAGATTTCCGGAAAACCCCCGGTTTGCCAGTAGTTCGAGGCGGGGAATGAAGTTGTTTCTCAGATTCTCGTCTTCGAGCGCCGCATCGTCGTAATGCGCGTGGTATTCGCTCGATTCCTCGGCCCATTGCGCATCGTAAAAGGCTTTCTGTTCGGATTCGGACGGCAGCGGCCAGTAGAAGAATAACCCGCATCCGCAACAACGCATTTCGCGCCGTCCGTCGCGCAGGGCAAACGCCACGCGCGGCGTTCCCCCGCAGACCGGGCACTGCGTGCATGTTTCTGAACCGTTCATGTGCGCACCGCCTTTCAGGGCATGTTTCAAAAGGTAATGGAACAGACTGTCCAGCCTGTTTCAATGCCTTTTTCTCGGTTCACACAAGGACAGACTAGACAGTCTGTCTTACATAAAGAGTACATGTTACTTTTGAAACACGCTCTCAGGAAAACCGCAACGAAACGAAACACGCGGCGCGCAGATGCGGCGCTTTCACCGCCCCGCGCCGGTAAGATTCCGGATCAACGCAATTTCGCCCGCCGAATAGGGGGTCCCGTCCTTGCGGAACACGTCGTGGAACCACGGGTTCGGCTCTTCCTTCAGGGGCTTTTCCCAGGAACTCCAAGGGTAGATGGTTTGCGATCGGCCGCTGACGAGTCCCCAGTTGATGGCGCCCACATTTTCTCCCTTGAAAAAGGGCATGATGGTTTCAAAGGTGCTTCCGGAGCCGCGCGACATGTATTCGGTGCATATAATCGGGCGCCCGGCCTTTTTCAGCCACGCCACGGCGGTCTTTGCCGCCGGCAACGGCTCGTAGGTGTGGAAGGTGATGATGTCGGACCGTTCGAGCATGACCTTGTCCAGCGGCGCCACAGGATGAGTGCGCCGCCCGACCTGCACCCAAACGCCGGCGGTCAGCGGCTGGGAAGGATTGATCTCGCGACCCCAGTCAAACAGCAGATTCAATAGGGCGAGATGCGCGGCTTCCCGATCTTCCTGCTTCCAGTTGTCCTCGTATTGCGGCACGGGATTGCCCGGCTCGTTCATCAGATCCCACGCAAGCACGCGGCGGTCGTCCTTGAAGCGCGACAAGATGGCGGTCAGATACGGCTTGAGTTCGCCGTAACGGGCGGGATCCTTCTGGATGTCCACGTGCGGACTCTGGACCCATCGCGAGTTGTGCACGCCGGGAACCGGCTCCTTCTGCGGGCCTGTCTTTGGATACGGATCCCACACGCAGTCGAACAGCACGAAAACCGTCTTGATGCCGTGCTTGCCGGCAATGTCCAGGTACTCCGCCATACGCTTCTCGAATCCCCGGGCGTCGTCCGACCACGCCATGTCGTGGAGGTACACGCGCATCACATTGAAGCCGATCCCCGCCGCCCAGCCCAATTCGCGATCGATCGTCGCCGGGTCCCATGTATCCGCCTGCCACATTTCGAATTGATTCGACGCGGTGCTGGGCACAAAATTGGCGCCGGCCGGCCAAGGTTGTTCCGCATACCAGCGATTGGCGCGTTCCGCGCTCCACCGGCCCTCCTCCAAATCCCAACGGATATCCGATGAATCCGCCGCCATCCCCGGCGCGCACGCCAAAAGGCCGGCCATGAAGGCAATGCCCGAATTGATTCCCGAACACATGACACTTCTTGAAATCAACATCCTCGTCGTTCCTTTTTCGGTTGCCCGTCAACCCGCGCATACCGTACCTGTTTGGCCGGTTGGCGTGCAAATTCCGCGCCCCTCGCCCAAAAAGTGGAAACGACCACAACAAATGTGGAAACTTTGACAAAGGATGGAGAAATCTTGTGTTTCTTCGCGTTCGATTACCTAACGCCGAATTCCCATTCGGAATGACTGCCATTGTGCGCGCCGCAATGGATTGGGGCGCCGCGGGCCGTTGCGCCGAGTTGGTTCATGCGTCCCAACATCTCTTGGCATGGTGACGGCCATTGAAGGAGGAACTGAGATGCGCATCGCGGTTGGAAGCGATCATGCGGCCTACGAGGGCGAAACACCTTATAAACCCGCGATTACGGCGTATATCGAGGCGCGGGGCCATGCGGTCGTGGATTGCGGCACGAACGGTCCGGAATCGGTGGACTACCCGGATTTCGCCCGCAACGTATGCGATGCCATTCTCGATGGAGAGGCGGACATGGGGGTGCTCGTGTGCGGCACGGGCATCGGCATGGGCATCGCCGCCAACCGGAACGCGGGCATACGCGCGGCCGTTTGCGCCAATGAAACGATGGCGCGGCTTGCCCGCGAGCACAACGACGCGAATGTGTTGTGTCTGGGCCGCCGTGTGCTGACGCTGGACGAATGCATCGCGATTCTTGATGTATTCCTTGAAACTCCCTTCAGCGGCGGTGAACGCCATTGCCGGCGCGTTGCAAAAATGGGCTGAGTTCGCGGCGCCCGCGCGCGAAAAAATGCTGACTTTTTCCCCGAAAATGGATATACTGTTTACGCTGTCGGTTGGCGGCAAGTAACGGGACGTCCGCTTGCGCGTTTGGGCGCGTCAAGCGGATGCGCACGGCGTATCGTCCCGCGTTTCTTGGGCCATGGGCGAATCAGGGAGATACCGAGTGGGCGCGCGAATGTCGGATCCGGGTTTTTCACCGGTGAAAGCGTATCTTAAGGCGCAATTGCGCGAAATGCGACGGAAACAGGAGAAACTGGCGCTTGAAGATCCCGACGCCATCCACGACGTCCGGGTAGCCACGCGGCGGTTGCGTGCGCTGCTGTCGGAACAGGGCCGATGGTTTCCGTCGGGACGCGTCAAACGCGCCGCCGGTTTGCTCGGGACAATTGGCCGTGGATTGGGTCGCGCGCGCGAGTTGGACGTTTGCCTCGAGTTGCTGAAAACCGTGCTGGATGTGCGCGACGCGCGGGAAAAGGATTCCGCGGCGGTCGTCTGTCCGAAATCCGCCGTTTCGAGCCTTTACACCCTGCGTTCGCTCGAGGAAATGCGGGCCACCGAATCGTCCGCGGTTCAACGCGCGGCAAGATTGTTGGCCGGCGAGCGATTCGCCCGGATTTTCACGGAATTGTCCGAGGTCCGCGGTTCCCATGCGCCGTATGGTCCCAAACGCGCCTCCCGGCGCATGGGCCGTCGCTATGAATCGGTGATCGAAACCTACCTCGCGTGGCTCGCCCATCCTTCCGAGGAAACGCTTCATCGGCTACGGATTGCCTTCAAGAAACTACGCTACACCTGCGAAATTTACCGGAAATGCACGATCGTGGACGCCGGACAGCCGGAATCGAAAAGTTGCAATGCGTCCTCTGAAGCCCATAGTCTGTTGGAACGTTTCATAGACGAATTGAAGGCGGCCCAGGACCGTTTGGGCGAATGGCACGACGTGGTCGTCTTGCGGCGTTACCTGGTCCAAATCGTGGAGGACGCGCCCGACCGGGAGCGTCCCGGATGCCGTGCGTTGCTGCTTCGGCTCGACAAGGCAAGCGCGAAGCGGCTACGGTCGTTTCAGTCGTATGCGCGCCGGTTTTTCGGGAAAGCGAAGACAGCGAAAACACGGGCGATGCTGGACGGATTGTTCAAGACGCCGTCCCCCAAAACCAAGGCGGGAAAAAACGGCGACGGACATTCCGGGGTGCAAAACGTTTCGTGAGGGAACTCGAGCCATGAACAAATACGCATTGATTCCGCTGGCGCAGGGATGCGAGGAAATGGAAGCGGTTACGATCGTTGATTTGCTGCGCCGGGCGGGCGTCGAAGTGACCACCGCCGGGCTGGATCGCGAACCGGTCAAGGCCAGCCGGGGCACGGTGCTGATCCCCGACGTTTTATTGGAGGAGGCGATCAAAAAGCCGTTCGACATGATCGCGCTGCCGGGCGGCCAGCCGGGCACGGACAATCTGGCGAACGACGAGCGCATCATCTCGCTTGTCCGGCGCATGGCGGCGGCGGGCCAATGGGTATGCGCCATTTGCGCGGCGCCTGCCGTGCTCGGAAAGGCGGGCGTGCTGGCCGGCAAACGCGCGACCAGTTACCCCGGCGTGCTCGACAAGATGGAATTGCCCGGCGTGACCTACACGGGCGCGGCGGTCGAGCGCGACGGAAATGTCATTACCTCGCGTGGACCCGGCACGGCCCTGGCGTTTGGTCTCGAATTGGTGGAGGCGTTGACGGGCAGGGAAATACGCGACCGCGTGGACAAGTCGCTGGTCAGATGATTTTGGATTGACGAGGAAGGAATGAACGCGGCCGGGAATGCGCAGGGCGTTTAGCGCGCGCCCCGGCCTATCGCCCGACGTTGGAAATGAAAGGATCACGCATGTTTTTTTCGGGTATTTCGGATGAAGCGGGACAAGGCATTGACGCCCAGATCAAGGCGCATCGCGAACTGGGCTGGACGCATCTCGAACTGCGCATGATTGACGGGCAGAACCTGACGATGCTGCCGGACGCAGCGTTCGACGCGGTGTTCGAGAAGGTGACGGCGGCGGGGATGAATGTGTCGTGCTTCGCCAGCGCCATCGCGAACTGGGCGCGCCCGATTACCTGCGATCCGAACATAGACATCGAGGATCTGAAACGCGCGATCCCGCGCATGCACCGGTTCGGCACGCCATTCATCCGCGTCATGAGTTATCCAAACGACAAGGACCACCCGTTGCCGGAACCGGAATGGCGCAGGGAGGCCATCCGCCGCATGAAGACGCTCGCGAAGATCGCCGAAGACGGCGGCGTCACGCTGGCGCACGAAAACTGCAGCGGTTGGGGCGGCCTCTCGGCGGAAAACAGCAATATCCTGCTCGGCGAAGTCAACAGCCCGGCGCTGAAGGTCGTCTTCGACACGGGCAATCCGCCGACCTACCGGCAGAACTCCTGGGACTACTACCAAGCCGTCTACAAGGACATCGTGTACGTCCACATCAAGGACGCGCGCATCGTGGATGACAAGGAAGTCTACACGTACTGCGGCGAGGGCGACGGATACGTCAAGGAGATCGTAGGCGACCTGCTCGCAAAAGGATACGACGGCGGATTTTCGATCGAGCCGCACTTGGCCGCGGTCATTCACACGGGCCAAAAGGCCGACACCGAACAACACCTCTACGAGTCGTACGTTGAATACGGCCGCAGGCTGATGAAAATCGTCGAGGATACGCGGAAACGGTAATTTCCACGGGATCCGATTCCCTTGCCACAACGCCGGGAACCGCTTTGGGGAAAGTAGTCCCGGACCTGTTCGTTGTGGTAGTGTACCGCCTTGCATGAAGCCGGCAGAGGGCTGAAGCATGTCCACGCATGGTTCTATTCGTGTGTCCATGCGTGTATTCGACCATGGAAATGCAACGAGAAAGGGAACCAGTATGCCCCGCAGGGACGACATCAAAAAAGTCATGATTATCGGTTCAGGCCCCATTGTCATCGGGCAGGCCTGCGAATTCGACTATTCGGGAACCCAAGCGTGCAAGGCGCTTCGCAAACTCGGTTACGAGATCGTGCTGGTCAATTCGAATCCGGCGACGATCATGACGGATCCGGGCATGGCGGACGCGACCTATATCGAGCCGCTGAATCTGGCGCGCATGACGGAAATCATCGAAAAGGAACGCCCGGACGCGCTGCTGCCAAACCTGGGCGGCCAGTCGGGCTTGAATCTCTCGGCGGAATTGTACAAGGCGGGCGTCCTGGACAAATACGGCGTCAAGGTCATCGGCGTCCAAGTAGACGCCATCGAGCGCGGGGAAGACCGGCAGGCGTTCAAAGACACCATGAACCGCTTGGGCATTGAAATGCCCCAAAGCGAACTGGCGTACAGCGTCGAGGAGGCGGAACGCATCGCGGATCGTCTGGGTTATCCGGTGGTGATTCGCCCCGCGTATACCATGGGCGGCACGGGCGGCGGGCTGGTCTACAACGTCGAGGAACTTCGGGTAATCGCCGCGCGTGGCATTTCGGCAAGCCTTGTGGGTCAAATTCTGGTCGAGGAATCGGTCTTGGGCTGGGAAGAACTCGAGCTCGAAGTCGTGCGCGATTCCAAGAACCAGATGATCACGGTGTGCTTCATCGAAAACGTGGACGCCATGGGCGTGCACACGGGCGATTCGTACTGCGTGGCGCCGATGCTGACGATTGCGCCCGAACTGCAACAACGGCTGCAAAAATATTCCTACGACATCGTCGAGGCCATCCAGGTCATCGGCGGCACGAACATCCAGTTTGCGCACGATCCAAAAACCGGCCGCGTCGTCGTGATCGAAATCAATCCGAGAACGTCGCGGTCGTCGGCCCTGGCCTCGAAGGCGACCGGATTCCCCATCGCGATGGTGTCGTCCATGCTCGCGGGCGGCGTCACGCTGGACGAAATCCCCTACTGGCGGGAGGGAACGCTTGACAAATACGCGCCGTGGGGCGATTACGTGGTCGTAAAGTTCTGTCGCTGGGCCTTCGAGAAATTCAAGGGGGTCGAGGACAAACTCGGCACCCAGATGCGGGCGGTCGGCGAGGCCATGAGCATCGGCAAGACGTACAAGGAGGCCTTCCAGAAGGCCATTCGATCGATCGAAAACGGCCGGTATGGACTCGGTTTCGCGAAGGATTTCAACAAGAAACCCCTCGACGAACTCATGCGCATGCTGGCCTTCGCCAGCAGCGAGCGCCAGTTCATCATGTACGAGGCGCTGCGCAAGGGCGCCACGGTCAGGGATCTCCATGCAAAAACACACATCAAGGCGTGGTTCATCGAACAGATGAAGGAACTGGTCGAACTCGAGGAAAAGATGCTGGCCTTCAAGGGCAAGGGTCTGCCGGACGACCTGCTTGTTCAAGCGAAAAAGGACGGCTTTTCGGACAAGTATCTCGCGCAAATTCTGGGACTTCCGGAAGCGGATCTGCGCCGGCAGCGCATTGGACTCGGCGTCGTGGAGTCATGGGACATCCTGCCGGTCAGCGGCGTGGAAAATGCCGCGTATTACTATTCCACCTACAACGGCCCGGACAAGGTTGCGTCCAATCCGGCGCGGAAGATCATGGTGCTGGGCGGCGGACCGAACCGCATCGGCCAGGGCATCGAATTCGATTACTGTTGCGTGCATGCGGCCTTTGCCCTGCGCGATCAAGGCATCGAGTCCATCATGGTCAACTGCAATCCGGAAACCGTCTCGACGGACTACGACACGTCGAACCGGCTGTATTTCGAGCCGTTGACCGTGGAAGACGTGTTGAGCATTTACGAGAAGGAAAAACCGGAAGGGATCATCGTGCAGTTTGGCGGCCAGACGCCGCTGAACATCGCCCGGGAACTCGCGGAGGCCGGCGTGCGGATTCTCGGCACGTCGTGGGAAACGATAGATCTTGCGGAAGATCGCGACCGTTTCCGGAAGGTCATTCGGCGTCTGGGCATTCCGCAACCCGAATCCGGCATGGCCAGCAACGTCGAGGAAGCCTTGTCCATCGCCGGGGAAATCGGTTATCCGCTGATGGTGCGGCCCTCGTATGTGCTGGGCGGGCGCGGAATGGAGATCGTTTACGACGAGGCCATGCTGCGCCACTATGTGTCGGCGGCGGTCGGCGTAACGCCGGAACGGCCGATCCTGATTGACAAGTTTCTCGAAAACGCCATCGAGTGCGAGGCGGACGCCATCGCGGACGGAACGGACGCCTTTGTCCCGACCGTCATGGAGCACATCGAACTGGCGGGCATTCATTCAGGCGATTCGGCCTGTGTGATCCCGCCCATCAGCATCCCCGCAAAGCACATTGACACCATCTGCCGCTATACCCGGCAGATTGCCATGGATTTGAACGTGATTGGGTTGATGAATATCCAATACGCCATCTACAACGACACGGTCTATATCCTGGAAGCCAATCCGCGCGCCTCGCGCACCGTCCCGCTGGTGTCGAAGGTGTGCAATATCTCGATGGTGAACATCGCGACCCGGTTGATGCTGGGCGAAAAATTGGCGGATCTCGACCTCAAACAAAAGGCGGTCCCCCATTTTGGCGTGAAGGAAGCGGTGTTCCCCTTCAACATGTTCCCGGAGGTGGATCCGGTGCTGGGACCCGAAATGCGTTCGACGGGCGAGGTCCTCGGCATGGCGGATTCCTTCGGCTTGGCCTTCTACAAGGCCGAAGAAGCCACGCAGTCGCGCCTGCCCTCGGAGGGTTGCGTGTTGATCACCGTGACGGATCGCGACAAGCCGGGCATTCTCGAGGCGGCGCGGCAACTACAAAGCCTTGGTTTCCGCATTCGGGCCACCAGCGGAACACATGCCTTTCTCTCGGCCAACGGGATCAAGTCCGAACCGATCGCGAAACTTCACGAGGACCGTCCGCACCTGCTCGACGCGCTGCGGAACGGGGAAATACAACTCGTAATCAACACGCCGAACGGCAAGTATGGAACGGACGACGACTCCTATATCCGCAAGGCGGCCATCAAACACAAAATTCCCTATATCACGACCACGGCGGCGGCCATCGCCGCGGCACGCGGCATCGCGGCATATCGGCAGGAAAAACAGCAGGTGCGTTCGCTTCAGGAGTATCACGCGGGCATAGGCTGATCCGGCCGAACGGGGATACGACATGGCATTGGTTCGCTGGGGCATATTGGGAACGGCGGCGATTGCGGAATCGCTGGCCGAAGGCATCCGCCTCAGTTCGAACAGCCATTTGACGGCGATCGCGAGCCGGGATGCGGCCAAGGCCAAGGCATGGGCGGATCGTTTCGATGTGCCGCATGCGTTCGGTTCTTATGATGAACTGCTGCGTTCGGGCGTGGTGGACGCCGTCTACATCCCCCTGCCAAACAGTCTGCATGCGGAATGGACGATTCGTTCGCTGGAAGCCGGCCTGCCCGTGCTGTGCGAGAAACCGTTGACGGCCAACGCCGCCGAGGCGCGCGAAATCCTGCGCGCGCGCGACCGGACCGGCCTGCCCGTCATGGAAGCGTTCATGTACCGCTATCATCCCATGTACGCCCGTGTGCGTGCATGCCTGGATGAAGGCGCCATCGGCGAGGTGATCGGCATTCATGGCGTTTTTTCGTTCTTTCTTGACGATCCGTCCAGCATTGTCGCGTCGCCTGACTTGGCGGGCGGCGCGCTGCTCGACGTCGGATGCTACCCCGTGAATTTGTCGAGGCTCGTGGCCGGATGTGAACCGGTGCGGGCAAGCGCGATGATGCGCGGCGGCGCGGTTGACAACACGCTTATCGGCATGCTCGAGTTCCCCAACGGACTGCTCGCGCAAATTGAATGCAGCATCGAATGTTTCGAGCGCGTCCGCGCGGAAATTACCGGCACAAGGGGCGCCATCGTGATGGAATCGCCGTGGAACCCCGGCAACCGGCGCGCGGAGTTCATCCTGTGCCGGGAAGGCGCCACGGAACGTATCGAAACACCCGGCGCAAACCGCTTTCAACTCGAGGTCGAAGACTTTGCAAATGCCGTCCGGACGGGCACGGCGCCCCGGTGGCCCATCGAGGATGCCGTGGCCAACATGGCCGCGCTCGATGCGCTCATCACGGCGGCGCGGACCGGCACAGTCGTCGCCGTTGGATAATCGGAACGACGTTATGTCATTTTGCCATGCATAGTGTCGCTGAGCAGAAGACCTGAGTTCAACGCCGCGCTTAGATTTCGCTGTAAGTCGTTATTTCACAAGGCGGCCATTCCCGATTTGGGTGTCCCGGGTGTACACAGGTCGCATGTTTGTGCGTAAGAAGCCCAACCCGTCCGGGTCAGTCAGTGTGCAGGCGATCGACATATTCGGCGGCTACCGCGTGGTCAAGACCCTCGGTACGGCTCGTGATCCGCAGGAGGTGCAGCGACTGGTCGAAATGGGTAGGTTGTTCATCGCCCGTCACAGCGGGCAATACTACGTTTCGGGCATTTGTCCAAGAGCTAAAAAGAGGCGGGTTTCCCCATTGGAAACCCGCCGTGGCATTGTGTTCCGTAGCAATCAACCAACGGGAGGCAATGCCATGGATAAGTGTAGCACGAGCGGAAGGGATGCACAAGCGCAGCGGATGGCGATGAAGCGCCAAAGTGCGCGGATGTTGACGGAGGCAATGGTGGGGGCGGGGTTGTCGAAGTGGGAGGCGGAGGCGCTGGTCGCCAGTGTGGAGGAGGTGTATTTCTCGGATCCGGAATTGACGCCGGTGCTGGACGGGCAATTACGGTATAGTTGCGTACGGGCGGACGAGGGGCCGGGCAAACCGCTTTCGGCGTGCCGGAAGGTGTCGGTGACGTTGACGGTATTGCACCGGGAAGACAAACAAGACGTATCGGGCTTGGGCGCCGGCGGGATGAGCGCGGAAATCCTCCAGTGCGAACCTGGATGCGCTCGACGGCGAACAATACCCGTTCATTGTCGCCGCTCGCATGCGCAACGAAACGCAAGCCGTCCAGGAGGAGCTCCTTCGGCGCTGCGCCGGCCTGCGGGCCGGTGGGACGGCCTGAAGGGTTACCTGACGAACACCGATCGGCCACCCCAGGCGGTGATTGAGAACTACGGCCCACTGTGGCAGGTGGAGAAGGCCTTCCGCATCTCCAAGACGGACCTGCGCATTCGGCCCATGTACCACCGCCGACGTCGTCGCATTGAAGCCCACGTACTTGTGGCCTTCGTCGCCTACACCATTTACAAGGAACTTGAACGCCGCCTACATCTTGCCAAGGTCGCGATCAGCCCCCAATGCGCGGCTGAACTAACCCAGACCATGTACGAGTTGACCTTCCGCCTGCCCAACGACCCGCAAGAACGTCGAACGTTGTTGCAGATGGACGAGGAACAGCAGCGGCTGTACGACCTTTTCACTTGATCGGGTGTCCCAATGTTGAACTCAGGACGACATGCCGATTTGGAAATCGGCGCTACCAAGCGGCCATTTTCAATTTCAACACAAGATCTCGTTGCCCGATCCGACATGAAATGGCCCGGAAACGCCAATCTTCGTGGAAATTCTCATCTTTTTGTCTCAAGAACTCGGTACTCTCAAGATAAAACGATCCAACGGCCGATTACGGGTCGAAACAGGTTTTTCCCGATAGTCTCTTTCGCGGGAAAGAGGTAAACGGGAAGGTCGTATCACTATTCACCACCGGGCGGAATACGTCGCGCGAAACACCTTGCACCCGACAGCCAAACCAATTTTTACAATCCGAGGACGGAATACACGATGTCCTTGACGATCCCCTCGGATTCGAGGCGGGTGAGAACAGGCTGGAGTTCCTTCGGCGAACCGGCGAGGAAATAGGTCCAGCCTTCGGGCGTCGTGTCCACGAGTTCGCAGGTAAGAAAAGTCTCGTCGCCAGCCACATCACGCGGGGTAAGCCGACGCGACGTCATCAGAATCGCCGACTTGCGCAGGCGCCGTGAATCGTAGGGATGCTCTTCCAGATCCATGACCTTGCTCAGCCGCCGAATCTTGCGGACCATGATGTCCCGCTCCTGTTCCGTGCAGAAAAAAGTCAGGACCACGCTGCCGTCCACGTGGGCCTGTTCTTCGACGCCGTGGCCGACCACGGTGTCTATGCTGATTCCCTCGTTGCTGAAGGCGGATGCAATGCTGGTCAACGCGCCCGCGCGGTCAACCACATGCGCGCGAAACAGCCAATGCCTTTTTTCGGATTCATTCATCGCGACTTGCCTCCCATGGCCGCCGCGGGTCCAGGCCAAAGGCCAAAAAGGTCGGAGACACGAGGGTCCGCCTTTGCGAATATTTCGCGTTTCCCTGCTCGCGGCATTTTCTACCTCGACGGTTGTGCAAAACCAATTCCACAACGCCAATCATTTTACCCCAAATTCGGTTATGGAATCCGAATGCTTCAGGTGTGTCCCGTGAAGGCTAAAAAAGCACCGAATCCATAATATCCGCCTGGCCCACGGCGGGAATCCGTCTTTGGAGCATGTATGCTTCAAGCGATTTCTGGTACACTGGATGCGTGCAATGTTGATCAAGAGGCTTGGAGGGCCAGCCCATGGGTCCGTCCGCAATGTGTTTTCATGTCTGCACTCTTCGTGCGCGGCATGAAAATGGAACCGGCGCGGGGTACGTATATCCGACAACGCCGGCGTTTTCGTGGATTTCGTGGGGGGCGACGATTCTATGGGCCGCGGCCACTTGTTTGAACGCATCCGCTCTGGATCGCCCCATGGATCCGGTGATCCTTACCGGATCGCAGACGCCATCACTTATGGGACTTGCGCCGGGCGACATCGCCGCGTTCCGGTATGAGGGTGAATGGCGGCAGATTCCGGTGCAGGTGGACGAGCGCGCCATCATTGATTTTACCGATGTCTATAATGGCAACTGGTTTTTCGGGGATTTCAGGCGGCTCGATTATGTGGACGCCGGCACCCACACCGGGCCCGATCCCGATCCGGCTCTGGACGCGGACGATGAAATCGTATTCATGGCCAAGGATGCGGGCGCGCGCAACACGGAACCGATTTCCCTTCCCGACCACGTCCGTTACGGAACGGGCGTCGAGATAACGATTACAGACCCCTTGGGCGGCGAACCCGGCTATGTTTACTTGTTTCGACATGACGGGACGCTCGATCCGGGCGCTGGCGCGCAGTATGTCAACTACAATTTCAACCTCTTGTCGGGCGACTATAAAACCACTTACGCCATTCCCGGTCCAAATCCCGAAGACACCACCATCACCACGCCCTATTACCAGTGGCATTTCTGTGATCGGTGGAAATCGGACGGTCTGCGCATTTTCGCGGGATCGGCCACCGGCGTGAACATCCTCGACCGCCATAAAAACCTTTTTGCCCCGGGCAAATGCACCCGTTCCGAGGACACGTTCTGCGAATGGGAAGGCGCGTTCGTCGCGAACCGGGCGGGACCGATCCGCGTCATCCGCAATTATGTCGGCGCGAACAGCGGACCGCGAACGCAGCGTCAGAATATATTCTATGAACAGCAACAGATCATCACCACGTGGCTGCGGGTTCATTCGATTGACAGCGTACTGGACTTTTTTGACTACTCGCCCGCCGCACAAGGCATGACGTATTCGAACAACAACCTGCCGTCGGGCGTCGTTATTGACGGCGTGCCCGACGTGGTGCCTCCGGGGCCGTTGCGCTGGGAAATGGTAAGCGGCCCGCAGGGCACGCTGGTCATGTGGCACCTCTTTGAAACCGATATCGCAGGCTACGTCCCCACCAGTTATTATCTCGACGACGCCGCGCCAACCGTCCGCCAATGCACCGGGGATGCCTATGCCTTCGGATCGAGCGGGCACTGGTTCGACCAGTTTATTCCCAACACCGATCCTTACCTCGTGTATTATTCGCTATTTTCGCTTTCGCGTCGCATTTATTTCCTGCCTCCCGACGCATCGGTCGCGGATGCGCAATTCCTTGCAAACAAGGCGGAAAGACCCTTGAATATTACCGCCGCCGCATGGAATCCCGAAGAACTAGCGAACATGCCCGCGTCAACATCCCAGGGTTTGGCCGCCCTGATTGCCGCGATTCTGTTGATGGCCCCGTCATTGCTGCCGCAACGTGTCCGCTCGCGAATTCGTCCTTAGAACCCAAAGGCTTGTAACGTGATCTATCGCCCGGTGTTCAACGGCCCGTTCCGGAATCAAAAATAATCGAGATCATCCTCTTGGGGCATCTGGCGATCAAGCATGCAGAGGAGCCACGTCGCGCAGAAAATGACGCAATCAAAATAGCCTGAAATGACGTCTATGACGGGGTGGATCCAGTTTTGCGACTGGTTTTGAAGGATGAGAATGACAAGCAGAAAATAGATCACCCCGCTGAAAAAACAGATGGACAAGGTTTTTGTCCATTGGCGGCCCAAGGGCGCAAGCGCTTCTCCCAATTGTCGCCAATCGGGTTTTCCGGCAAACATGACGGCCGCGCCGACCGGCAGGTAGACGGCCATGACGATGGCCATCAGCCAGAACACCGGCATGGCCGCCGATTCATCGTCCATCAGGGCGGGCAGCCATACAACCAGCCGTTGGGAGCCGACGGCCACGATGTTTAGGATGATCCAAAGGGGAAAATAGCGCCTGATGGCTTCCCGATCGCCCGGACATTTCCAGATCGGCCGGTCAATTTGGCGGCCCATGCGTGAGAAGGCCAGCGATTGGGCCAAGGCGTATGCCGCAATTAGAAACGCATCGCTGCCGGCCTGATAGGCCACCAATGTTCCGCTGACGGCGGCCCCGGAATCGCCTTCCATGCCCATCCATACATTTCCCGCAAGGACCAGCGCGCTGGCCGGAACGGTGCACAGGAGGTAAAGGCCCAGTGCCGAAACGTTTTTTTGAACGGCTTGAACGGCTTGCAGGAGGATGTCCACCGGGCCTACTCCGTCACGTCCTCCGAAGAGGTCTCCGGCGCCTCGGGTTCTTGGGGCTCGATCGATCCGGACCGTGGCCGTTGAGCCTGCAAGACATATTTCGCGATGATGTCGCGGTTGTCTTCCGTTATGGCGGTAAACCGGGCGCGCACCAAGTGCTGCCGACCGGAAATATGCTCCACGCCCACGGTTTCCGCCTCGACCTCGAACGGTGGCGATCCGGGCACGGCAATCCGGGTGCGGATCAGGGTGGCCTCGCGAATCGCATGTTGCGTCACCAACGCGAATCCGCCCGCACTAAGACTGGTCAGGGTTCCACCAAACCGCGTCACGACCCTGCGCGGACGCAATCCGGCCACGGCATCCTCTTCCCCATACGCGGCCAGGATGCCCACCGTGGCCTCTTGGTGAAACCGGATGCGGTAAAAGTTGCGCGCTTGGATGCGGTTGAGACCCCGCGTATGCAGAATTGTCCAAGGAATTTCGGATTCATTTGCCCGCATGCGCTTGGCCGCGAACTCGTACCGGGCGTCGTTCTCGCGCCAGAGATGAAACCGCACTTCGTTGCCCAACGCCGGCAGGGGGGCGTCCTTGTCCTTGGGCGCGACATAAAAATACGCCTCGTCAATCGCGGAGATAAGGCACTTGGTCCACGTGGGCCCCTTGCCCGCCGGGGCAATCCAGAGCATTTGGCCGACATGTAATTCGCGCGTCGAAAAGATGCGCATGCCGTAAGCGATATAATCGAGACCCAGGCGGACGCGCAGGTCGCGCAGCATGATGCCGACCTTCTCGAAGCGATCCATGTCGCCCGAGGAAAACAAGGCGTCCATTTTCTGTTCGACGCACGCGTCGAAATTCCGGCGGGTGGTGAGGGCGGGCAGGGGGGTTTTGGGCGAATAGGCCTGAATCATCGAACGCAGTAAATTCTGCTCCTCGCCGGAAAATCCCCGTTCGCGCATCATGTTGTCCACAACCCGCCATTCGGCCCGGATCTGCATGCGCCGGTTCATCCAACGGCGAAGGGCTTCTATGACGGTAATCAGGATGAATGTGGCGAGAAAAGCCCCACAAATCCATGCGACTGCGGCCTGCGTGGTTTCCGGAAATTTGAATGGAAACACCGACTGTTGCACGGCGTCGTCTCCTCCAAAACGTTCAAGACGAAAATCGGGGCGCAAGGCCCGCTTGTTTCTTACAACGGCATCTTACCAACACTCCGAAAGACTTTACAATAGGCCCATAAACCCCGCGATCCACACGCAAGATGCGGACCGCTGCCTGTATACCGTTCCAGCCGCGTTTCGGGTTGAACTTCAATAATTGGGCGATTTGCCTCAAATGCCTGTCGGCGCAACCATCGTTCCTCTCCGTGTTTTTTTCGTTGGCGCGGAGACATACACAAACGTTGAGAATACCGGATTTTCGAACCTTGTTGCAGGCTGCAATTACCCGAAAAAGGTCTTTTTCCGGTTGAACGCATTACAGAATCCTATTGAGGCATTGATTGCGGAGTTACGGCAGGATCCGAAATACCGGTGCTCGCAGGCGCCAACGATCAGCGGGGCTTGTCCGCCATAAGCGCGCGCAGATCGTAGCGCATGTAGGGCCGGTTGCAGGCGGGATCCCGCAGGGTCGAGTTCGCCACCCACAGTTCGAGCGTGTCCGGCTTGAAAAGAGCGTTGTGCATGTTGCTGGACATCGAAACGCCGCGGGCCATGATGTCGAGGGCCGTTTGGACATCAATCTTGCCGTACATCTTTTCGACGCGGTTCGCGAGGCACTGGTAGCGGTCGCCCGCGGACAGCATCACGGCGTCTTCGAGCGGCCTTGGCAGCAACTCGTGAAACACGTTCGGCCCGATGAATTCAATCTTGCCGGGCCATGCCGCCACGCCGACGGCGGAACCGCGCCCGCCGTCCGCTTTCGAGTCACTGACGACGTAATAATACTCGCAGGTGCGCGGTGTGTCGGACATGATTCGCTTGACGTCGTCGAGGGTTTCTGCGGTTTCGAGGCACTCGCGCACGAGGAGCGTCATCGGCATGCCGTCCCATTTCTCCGCGCCGCCGCCGCCCATTTCGCCGATGGCGACGTGCCGCGCGTTCATCCCCGTCACGCTGCCGATGGTTCCCGAATAGCCGACATTGACAAACGCGTTCGCGCCTTCCGGTTCCTGGATGATGATGAGCGCCCAGCGGTCAAGGCCCACCTCGCGCATGTAATCGAGCACGCGCCCGTGCATCAGCGAACCATCCGCCGTGGCCTTGCCCCATACCGCGAATCCGCTGCAATGGAACAGTTCCGGGAAGATGGTGAAATCCTCCACCTCCTCAACGGGCAGACCGGTCGCCTCGGCCATGCCGGCGATTTCGTCCTTGTATTTCTGTGGGATAAAGGGGCTAGTCCGTTGCCACGCTTCGCGACTGCTCGCCTTGAAATTTTTCTCCCACGTCACCGCGCCGACGGTCTGGATGAGTTTCGCGCCGACGAGAATCTCGTCCTTCAACAGCGCGCCATGCTGGACGCCCATCTCGCGGTGCGTGCCTTTCAGGTGCAGCACGCGCGTCTCGCCGATCTGTTCGAGATACGCGGGGCCGTATTCGGCGAGCAACTTGCGCGGAGATTCCGGTGCGATGATGGCCGGAAACATATCCTTGACGTGGCTCGTGCCGACGAGCCAGTGGTCCGCAGGCAGCGTGCGCTCGCCGGACGTCTCGCTCGTCGAACCGAGAAGGGCTTCGCTGCGGTTGGCCGCCGCGGACGTTTCCATCGTGGCGTTCGTTGCCGAAGGGGGCTCCGGGAAAGCGGCCAGACACACAAGAACGATGCAAAGGCCGATCGCAAGGGGTAGGTTGCGCTTGCACATGATGTCATCCTTTACGTTGCCGGAGCGGCGCACGTTTTATTGACCGCCTGCACCCTTGCCGGGTTTCGTTTCGCCCTGTCCGTCCTGTTTCAGGTGTTTTTCGATTTTTTCCCGAAGCCCGGGCAGTTTCGGGTTGAGTTGCTCGGCGTGCCTCCACTCGGCCAGCGCCCGCGCCGTGTCGCCCTTGAGAAGATAGGCGTCCCCCAGATGGTTCCGGAGTTCCGCGTCGTCGCTGTCCATCAGTAGGATGGCCTTGCGAATCAGTTCGATGGCCTTGTCGGCCTGGCCGCGCCGGTAATATACCCAGCCGAGGCTGTCCAGATAATAGCCGCTGCCCGGATCGAGTTCGACAGCCCGCTTGAGCAGTTTCTCGGCCTCGTCGAGATTGATGTTGTGATCGGCGTAGAGGTAGCCCAGAAAATTCAGTATTTCCGGATCGTCCGGCCGTATTTCAAGGCAGGCCTTCAGGTGTTTTTCGGTGTCCGGCAGACGCTTCAAATTGTCGTAGACGATCGCCAGCGTATAATGGATGGCCGGATCGGATCCGTATTGGTCCAAGGCGCCCAGCAAGACCTTCTCGGCCTCCTCGTTGCGGTCCATGGCCAGATAGACGCGGCCGAGAATGATGTCCGTGGTGCGGCCGGCGAATCCGGTTTCCGCAAGCGCGGCCGCCAGCCAGGATCCCATGTCTTCCTTGCCGAAAAGCGTCATCATCTCGTTCAGGTGGCTGACGCATTCCTCCCCCGCGTCGCTTTCGATGGCGTCGAGCGATTCGAGCACCGGCAGATACGGCTCGCCCATTCCCTTGCGCGCGAGGGCGCGTAGAAACGATCCCAAAATGGGCGCACCCTCCGGCGGGATGAATTCGTCGGCTTGGCGATGCCTCCCCGCGCGCATCAACAAATACATGGCCTCGAGATAATGCCGCGGTTCGGCGCCCGTCATGCCGAGAACGGCTATCATCTGATCCGCCGCGTCCCCATAGCGTTTCAGGCGAGCCAGCGCCCCGGCATGGTTTTCGCGGGCGCGCGCGTCGTCCGGCGCCGCCGCGACGTATTGGGCGAGGTGTTCCGCGGCCTGTTCGTTGCGGTTCGCGTCGAGTTCGATGACGCCGATGATGTAATGCGCGCGGACAAGGTCCGGCTTGAGTTCAAGGGCCCGTTGGAGCGCCGCGCGGGCGCCGTCGCCGTCGTTGATGCGGGCAAGACTCAGGCCGAGTTGAAATTGAATGCCGGGCGAGTCCGGCACGCGCTTTGCCAAGCCGCGGTAAATCTCGGCGGCGCCGACGGCGTCGTTGGCGGTCTCCTGCGCGGAGACGAGCGCGCCGTAGCCGAGCGCATTTTCGGGATCGATTTCCAATGCCTTTTGAAAGCACTCGATCGCCTTTTCGGGATCATTCGACTGGTGCAGGATTTCCCCCAGGAGAATCCACAGGTTGGCGTTTCCGGGCGCCTGTTGCAGGGCGCGCTCCGCCATCATGCGCGCATTGGCGTAATCCTGCCCGTCGAGATAGAACCGGATTAGTTGAATGCTCAGCGCGACGGAATCGGGTGCGAGGTCGGAGGCGGCGCGCATTTCGGCGATGGCCTTGGCCCGCTGCCCTTTGCGCTCGTACAGCGTGCCTGCCAGAAAACGGCTGTATGCCTCCGAACGCGGCGGCGGCGCCATCGTCGCTTCGCGATCCATCAGCGCCGCGAGGCCTTCCCGCCATCCGCCGTTGCATCCGCACACCGCGCACAACGCAATCAGGAAATAGGCTCCGTGCCTGTTGGCCGGGCATCTCATGTCGTAGGCTCCATCTACTCGAACAAATCGCCCGGCGCCGGCGGCCGGCATATCGGCGCAAAACTCTTCCGGTGCGCGGGACACGGCCCCAGACGCCGTAGCGCGTCCAAGTGCTCGCGTGTAGCATACCCTTTGTGCCGCGCGAAACCATAATCGGGGTATTGCGCGTCGAGATCGTCCATGATCCGATCCCGTGTCACCTTTGCAATGATACTGGCCGCGGCAATCGAGAATGAACGGCTGTCGCCCTTGATGATGGCCTTCTGCGGCATGACGCATCCGCGAATCGCGAACCCGTCCACAAGGAGAAAATCGGGCGGCGAATCAAGCGCCGCGACGGCTTGGGCCATGGCGGCATAGTTGGCGGTCTGGATACCGTGCCGGTCAATCTCGGCGGCTTCGACGATACCCACGCCGATGACGTGCCGGCCCTCGTGCAATTGTGCAAACAGTTCTTCGCGCCGGCGGGCGGTGAGTTGTTTCGAATCGTTCAGACCCTCGATGGGCTCGGCAAGAATCACCGCCCCCGCGACGATCGGTCCCGCAAGCGGTCCGCGCCCGGCTTCATCCACACCCGCGACACGACGAAAGCCGTTGGACATGGCTTCCGCTTCGTACGCCATCATGTCGCCTGTGTGCCGCATGCCGCCAAGTCCCACCGGGCGCCAAACGGGCGGGCCATGGCCGCCCCTTGGCCGTGTTCGTGAAACGGCTACTGCTGCGTGTCCGCCGGGGCCTTTTTCGTTGCGCGGCCTTTCGCCTTGACGCGGGCCGCCTTGCCCGACCGTTCGCGCAGGTAATACAGTTTCGCGCGGCGGACGCTGCCCTCGCGCGTCACTTCGACCTTTTCGACCCGCGGGGAATGCAGCGGAAACACGCGCTCGACGCCTTCGCCGAAGGCCACGCGGCGAACCGTGAAATTCGCATGGGGCGTGTCCTTGCCCTTGCGCCCTATCACCACGCCCTCGAAGACCTGAATGCGCTCCTTTTCGCCTTCGACAATCCGGAAATGCACGCGCACCGTGTCGCCAATGTTGAACTGGGGAAGTTTATCCGCCGGCTTTTTCTGGGCGGCGCCAAGTTCCGCTAACGCTTTCACTGTTCCATCTCCCTTTTGCGTTCCGCCTCTTCCCGCTCGATTTCGGCGAGAAGGGCCTTGTCCGCTTCAGTACAATTCATCAACAAATCGGGCCGCCGTTCACGCGTGAACCGCAGCGCCTGTTTTCGGCGCCACCGTTCGATCGCCGCATGATGGCCCGACACCAATACATCCGGCACGCCCATGCCGCGAAATTCCGGCGGCCGGGTATACTGGGGAAATCCCAGCAAGCCGTCATAAAACGAGTCCGTGGCGACGGATTCCCACGCGCCCACGACACCCGGAAGCATGCGGCTCACGGCCTCGATGATCGCCAGCGCCGCCACTTCGCCGCCGCTGATCACGTAATCGCCTATCGAAATCTCGTCCGTGCACAAACCCGTCCGAACCCGCTCGTCCACGCCTTCATACCGCGCGCACAACAACACCATGTCGCGCGCCGAAGCCAGTTCGCGGACGACCTGCTGATCGAGCCGCCGCCCGGCCGGCGACAACAAGATGATCCGTTCCAGCGAGTTTCGGTCGCGCAGGCTTTCAACCGCCGCAAAAATCGGCTCGCACTTCATGACCATGCCCGCGCCGCCGCCATAAGGCGCATCGTCAACGGTTCGGTGCCGGTCCGTCGCAAAATCCCGAATCTGGGTCGCAACGACTTCGAGAATCCCTTCCTGGATCGCCTTGCCCAGCAAACTCACGCCGACGCCGGCCTCGATTAGTTCCGGAAACAACGTCAGGACATCAATCCGCATCGCTCCTTCACCTTCTTCGTGCTCGCGCTCAGGTTCGCGCTCGTAATTGAAAATTCACCTCGATTACGAGCACAACCATGTGCTACCGCACATCTGTGCGCGGATTCGACGATTCAACTGCATACAGGGCAATGTCCTTCACGGCCACGCGGCCCCGTTCCATATCCACTGAAACTATCACGCGATCAATGGCCGGCAGTATCAGGCTTCCGCCGTCCGTCCGGGCCACTTCGATCGCCGCATTCGATCCAGTCGCATACACCGCCGCCACGGTTCCCAGGCGGACATCCGCCTCGTCCGTCACGGCAAATCCTTCAAGGGCGGCCAAGCGGTTCTGCCAGCCATCCGCCGCCGTCACATCAACATCCGCGCAAACCGTTGCGCCGCGCAATTGCGCCACGGCGTCGCGCGTCACGCCGGCCGTCAAAATCACCCGGTCGCCGTCAATCCGCTCGACCCGGTACCGCGTTTCGACGCCCGCCGCGCCGGCTACGTACAACCACGCCACATCCGGCGGTATTTCACCGGAGAACGGCCGAATCCGCAACTCGCGCTTGGGCGGGTTGACCGAATGCACCTTGCCGATCTCGGTTCGCCGGGCCGTCATGGCCGATACGCCTCGCGCGGGCTACTCGACAATCTGCAACGACACGCGTTTGCCGGCTTTGGACGCGGCGGCATTCACCAAGGCACGGATGGCCTTGGCCGTGCGTCCCGCCTTGCCGATTACGCGGCCCATGTCTTCGGGATTTACGCGCAGTTCGATCGTTTCGCCCTCTTCGCCTTCCGTAACGGTCACCTGGACCTCGTCCGGATGCGCGACTAGTTTCTTCGCGATCAGTTCAATCAATTCTTTCACGGCACTATTCCGCCGCGGTTTCGTTTACCGCTTCCGTCGCTTCGGGCACGGGCGCCTCCGCCGGCTTGCCGGCCACATGCGCCGCCAATATGCCCTTTTTCGAGAAGACGTCCTTGACCGTGTCGGTCAGCCGTGCGCCGCGCGCCAGCCATGCCAGCGCTTTTTCGGTGTCCACTTCCGACACCGGCGCCGGATGGGCGCACGGGTGATAATATCCGATGGAATCCACCTCGCGGCCACGGCCGCGGCTGCGTGAGTCCATCACGACCACCCGATAATACGGCGCATGCGTGCGCCCGCCCCGCTTCATCCGAATTACCGTTGCCATTGCTCTCCTTTCATCATCGCCCAAGTACGCCGTCCGGCAGAACCTGCGCGCACTGCTGTCGTGCCCGTGCTCGTGCTCGTAACCGTACTCGCTATCGAAACCGCCGCGCGGTCTCGCCATCTGGCTGATTCGCCCGGACCAACCCTTTTCGGGTCCGCCGCTAAAAACCCATCCCCGGCGGGGGCGCCATCGGCGGGAAGGCGCCCTTGTTGCCACGGGGAACATTCTTCATCATCTGCTTGACCATCTTGCGCATCTTCTCGAAATCTTTCAGAACGGCGTTGACATCCTGCACGGAAGTTCCGCTGCCCTCGGCGATCCGGCGACGCCGGCTGCCGTTGATGATGTTCGGATGACGCCGCTCGTAAGGCGTCATCGAATAAATGATCGCCTCGGTGTATTTGAGTTCGTCTTCGGGCAATTCCGCGCCTTGCGGCATCAGTTTGCTCATGCCCGGAATCTTCTTGATCAGATCGCCGATGGACCCCATCTTTTTGACCTGCTGCATCTGCTGCAGGAAATCCTCGAGATCCCATGTCGCCTTGCGGGCCTTTTCTTGGAATTTCTGCGCCTGTTCGCGATCCACGACCTGCTGCGCGCGCTCGACAAGCGACACGACGTCGCCCATGCCCAGAATCTGATCCGCCATACGCCGCGGATGGAACGGTTCGAGAGCGTCGAGCCGTTCCCCCGTGCCGACGAACTTGATCGGACAGCCCGTCACCGTAATCAGACTGATCGCCGCGCCGCCGCGCGCGTCGCCGTCCAACTGCGTGAGGATCACGCCCGTCAACGGGAGGGCCTCGTGGAATTCCTTGGCCGCGTTGACCGCGTCCTGGCCGATCATCGCGTTGGCGACAAACAGAATTTCATGCGGCGAAACGGACTTGTGGATTTGGCGGACCTCGCCCATCATCTGTTCGTCCACATGGAGACGCCCGGCCGTGTCGAGGATGATCACGTCGCAATTGCGCATCTGCGCCTCGCCGCGCGCCATGACGCACGTGTCAACCGGATTGGCATGTTCGCCGAGGCTGAAACATTCAACGCCGGCCTGCCCGGCCACGACCTCCAACTGCCGGATGGCGGCGGGGCGATACACATCCGCGCCGACCAGCAACGGATGATGGCCGTTCTGTTTGAGCAGGCGCGCCAGTTTGCCGGCCGTCGTCGTCTTGCCCTGCCCCTGGAGGCCGACCATCATGATAATCGTGGGCGGATTCGGCGAAATGCGGAGCGGCTCGTTTTTGCCGCCCATGATCTTGACCAGTTCATCGTGAACGATTTTGACGATTTGCTGGCCCGGATGGATACTGTCGAGCACCCTCTGCCCGACGGCGGCATCCTGCACGTCCTGGATAAACTGCTTGACGACCTTGTAATTGACGTCGGCTTCGAGCAGCGCCATCCGGATGGCCTGGAGACTGTCCTTCATGTTCTTCTCGGTCAGTTTGCCCAGACCGCGAATGTCCTTGAAGACGCCTTCCAGTTTTTTGCTTAATGATTCAAACATACGGTTGCCAGTGGTTCATCGTCCGGAAACCTGTTTCGGTAGAGACAGATCTCCCCATTCACAGCAGAGTATCGTAGCATACGGATGCCCCTGACTTCAATTTTTACCCGCCCATCGCAAGCGAGGCGGCCTGCCCGGTCATCCGAAAAATTCGTAGAAAAACATACCGGGTTGACATGCCGGACATATTGCCTATAATAGAGGTAAGCGAATCGAAGGGAGAATCGGCCATGCAAACCAAAAAAAGCATCACAAGCACAAAGCGATGGGCGGCAATGGGTTTGGCGTGTCTGTTTTTGACGGTATCGTTTGCCGGATGTCCGTTTACGCCGAAGACGAAACCCGATTTCATGGCGTGGCCGGTGTCCGGCGCAGCGCCGTTGACCGTGCAGTTTATTGACATTTCCCAGGTCGCCCCCGGCGAAACCGTCCAGCGCTGGTGGTGGGATTTCGGCGATAACGGTTTCGACGTCGTCCAAGATCCGATTCACGTTTACACGCAACCGGACAAGTACGACGTCACGTTGATCCTTGAAACGCTGGCGCCCGAAACCAAGGGCAACACCGGCGTCTTGCATACGAGAGTCAAGAAACAATTCATTTCAGTGACAACGCCCGGCGCCACACCGGGCGACGCCATTCATCCCGGCGAAATGGTCTCCATTTCCGCCAGCGCCTTCAACATGGGCGCCACCGACGCCGAAGCCGGCGCCGAAGACGAATATCCGCGCCACCGCGTGACGCTGTCGGCCTATGAAATCGGCAAATTCGAAGTGACCAATAAAGAATTCGCCGATGCGCTCAACGCCCTCCTCGACGAGGGACTGATTGTCAACGAAACCGGCGGAGCCTATGCCGACGGCGACGTCTATGCCTACGGCAAGCGGGTCTTGGCGGCAAGCAGCGGCTACTGCCAGATCGCCTTTGCGCAGAACCGCTTCGAGCCGAAGGTGCGCGACGGGCGATCCATGGAAAACCATCCCGTGGTCATGGTCACATGGTACGGCGCCGTCGTGTTCTGCAACCGGCTGAGCCAGTCGCAGGGATTGACGCCCTATTACAATCTGGCCACATGGTCGCCCGCGCCAAATGGCGCAAACGGGTTCAGGCTCCCGACCGAGGCCGAATGGGAACGCGCCGCGGCATGGAACGCGTCGCCCAGCCCGTCGCACTGGATCTACGGGTTTTCAAGCAACAACATTGACTTCAGCCGTTGCAACTATGCCGTCATGGAAGAGGGACAGGCTGCCTATTACCCAAATCCCATCGGTCTTTCTCTGTTTCCATACACTACCCCAATCGGTTACTATAACGGAACGAACGGCACATTGAACCGGCGCAGCCCCGCCGGCTGTTACGACATGAGCGGAAACGTGCTCGAATGGTGCGGCGACCGCTATGGGCTGTATACCGAAGACGAACAGACCAACCCCGCAGGCCCGGCTTATGGCGGCACACGCGTCGTGCGCGGCGGAAGTTGGTTCCAAGACGCCGACGCGTGTCGCACGGCGCACCGGGCCAGCATGCGCCCCGACCGCGCGTTCATGTTCCTCGGTTTCCGCACGGCGCGGACGCCGTGAACCGGGCCGCGGCTTCCGTTAGCGGGCCGCCGCAAGGGATTCGATGGCGCGTGCGATGGTTTCGCGACGCTTCTCGATGGGTTCCGGGTCGCGGGTAAAGGTCGTGAGATCGGATGTAATGTCCGCGGGCACTTCCAACAACGCGCTGTATGCCGCGCGTTTCTCCCCGGACAATTCGGGGCCTCGTTCATCAATCATGCGCCGGAGGATGGCGAGATACTCGTAATCTTCGATGCCGTCGCGCAGCATCTCCCACCGGATGCTGTCCACGGGGCCTTCGAGGACCGGATCGGCGGGGCGTCCATCCGCCGCGGCTTCCGGCGGATAGATGAACCGGCCGTCGCCATTGCCCCAGGGCAATTTCGTGCCGGGCGGCGTGCCGTAGCCCTCCGTCCAACTCATCGTGTCCTCATACGGGTTCTGCGGATGATCGGGATCGGGATAGGCCGGACGGCTGTTCCAATAGTTGGTTTCCCAGACGAGAATCCCGTCAATCTTGCGCTGCCACGTCTGCCACAGCCACACACGCAGTTCGACCGCGGGATGATCGAGAAAGAGCGTGCAATAGGGTTCCTTGGGGCCGCAGCACACATACCACCAGAAACGATCCCCTTCCGCGCGCCGCGCATCCGCCGCCTCCATGCTGTAGGCCGGCGTCAACGGGCACCAGATGTTCGGCCCGCCTACCAGCGCCGGTTCCACCTGTTCGGTCAACATGCGGGGCAAATCCGGCGCGACATCCTTGAGGCGCCGGAATCCGTTCATCACGAATTCGTAGTCACGCGGCTCCGGTTCGTCGAACCAGTAGACATACGAATAGGGCAGCCACCCCTTTTCGCGTAGATGCTCCTGAAGCGAACGGCAATAGCCGCGAAACGCCGCTTGGTATTCCGGCGTATGCTCGCCATAACCGAGCAGGCTCGGTTCCCAGCGCTCGTGGAACGTTCCGCCGCCCATGCCCTGGATGGGAAGCCGGAACGAATTGAAGTGATACGTGTCCATCGCGCACGTCATGGCCGCGTCCCATGCGGTCCAGTCGAACGACGGGACCAGCGCTCCCGGATCGATCGGTTCGAAATCGCCGCCGGAAACAAGGTCTTCGCCCGTGGCGGCGTCCTGTATCGAAACGTTGTCGAACCACGCCGCACCCACGGTCGAGCCATCCTCGGCCCAAAGGACCGGGCGAAGCGTGAACCGAGCCGACCGCGCATTCTCCGGAAACGACTCGATGGCGGCATCAAACGACTGCCATGTTCCATCACCCCGCAGGACAATATCTTTGTTGCGGCCGGTCATCCAGGTTCCGTCCTTGTCAAAATGCGTAAACGTGACAAGAATCTCCTGTCCGGCCTCCCGGGTCTTGTACATGAACCGCAGACGGAATCCTTGCGACGAAATAGCCAGATGTTTGGCGTAGGTATGTTCCGCGGACATGGTGGGACTCGCATCCTCGATGAACAGCGCGCTTTCCCCCGCGAATCGTTCGCTTCGATCGCGGAGGCCGTGGCCGGTCCAGTCGCCCAACACCGGCCACGTCACCGTGAAGGGATCGAGCGGCGCGGGATCGTAGGGCGAAATGCGATGGGCGGCGAAATTGGCCCAATACATGTCGAGCACGGCCCGCTTCTGTTCGGGAGTCGCGAGTTTTTGATACACGAAGACCCTGTTCGGCGAGAATCCAAACGCCGATGTGCAGGTCATGCGGTCCGGCAAGGCAAAACCGAAAACGGTCACCCGCAAGGGGATTTCGATCCGCGACTCGCCAGTTTCCAGCCGAATGACGCCCGAATACACCCCGCCCGGCGTGTCGGCGGGAACCGCGACGCGGATCCACAGCGGCTGGTTTGTTCCGGCTTCCAGATCGAGCGGACCTTTCAACGGCGGCAGGGGATCCGGCCACGGCGCCGCCGCGCCGACGGCATCGGTCGGCTGCTCGACCGTCACATAACGCACCCGAAGCACCTCGACGCGTTCGGCGGAAATCATCGCATCGCCGGGACCACGCAGATCCGGCACATGGACGCGCAACCCCTGCATATTCCGGTTGGGACGCAACACGATCTGGGCGGCGTCGGCCTCGTTGGCCGCCGCCTGAATTGACACATATTCGGAAACGGCGTCCGGCAGGGGCCGACTCCGGCTGATCTTCCACCCCGACCGGCACCACCACAAGCCGAGGTCATCCGACGATTGCGGCAGCCGCCACCCGTACGAGGTCTCGTGCAAGTCCGGAACCCGGACATCCATTTCGGCCCGATACGAAAGCCCCGAACCCAGACTGAACCGTGCCGTGTACTTCCCCGCGTTGGGTGCGCGGTACGGCAGTCGGATGCTTTGCCGGCCCGGTTTGATGGCAACGTCAACGGCGTTTTCTTCCGGTTCCGCGCCCGTGCCTGCAAACGTCAGCGTAGGACGGGTGGCAATCGTCTCGTTGCTCGTGTTCAGAATATCGGCTTCAAGCGTATTGTCCCCGCCCGGGACGCATTCGCCGAAATTCGTCAGCTTGACCTCGATCCGCGGATCGGCCGTTTTCACCGCCGCAAAACGCGTGGCGCCGTTCAGATGCACGGGCGCGCCTTCCAGCGTCGCCCGATACCCATACGCGTCAATCTGCATGGAACCCGGATTGACACCGTCCGGCAATTCCCCATCGGGGCGCGGTCTCAGCCGAATCCAGACCGTCTCGGCGGGAAACAGGGATTCCGGAAGCGCGAAGGTCCGGCTGGCCTTTTCACGGATTGCGCCGATTTCCTGCCACACTTCCCCGTCCCGTCCAGCCTCGACCACCACCTCCCCGCCCTTGTACCAGCAGGTCCCGGCGCTGACCGACGCTTCGGTCTGCCGACGTCCGACTTCATGGCGATAGACCACCTCCTCCGTGCCCGGAAAGATCCAGCGCAGCGTGTTGAAAGCACCCTGGTGCCGGACGAGCGGACGCGCCTGATTGCGCGATTCCCCATAATAGGGTGCGGTGAACGTGTATGTGTGACCGGCGATGCGCTCGCCTTCCCCCAGCGTGAACCCGTCTTTCCGCATATAGATGGGATCGGCGCGCACCAATTCGATCGCATCAAAAAACACCGTGTCCGAACGTTCCCACTGGCCGAAGCGGAGGCGCGACATCCCGGCATCAATCCTCGCCGGAGCCGCGAATATCGAAATAAATTCCGTCCACGTATTTGGAATGCCGCCCAGATCGCGGTTGCAGAAGAAAGGTCCCGATATCGGTGTTCCCCCCGACGACGCGCCGTCGGATCGCGCAAAAAATCGCAGCCGGTACACCTTGTTCGGTTCGAACGCCGGCGGCTCCGACACCCAGAAATTGCTGTTTTCCGTGCCGCCCGTTCCCGTAACCGATATTGAACGCGCGTCATCCCGGCCCTCTGCGGCCCACATTCCCTGCCCGCCGGAAAGCGTCCAACCCGTGGGCGCGACCTCTCCTTCCGCAAAGGAAGGATTCCGAATCTCGACCGTCTGGCCAACGCTTCCCGCCGTAATCAGCAGCGCCCATCCCAGCAAACCCATTCCTGTCCGGTTCATGCGTCCTTCTCCTTGGCTTTTTCCTCGCACAAACGCCCGGGTAGCCTATGCCCTGTTCTCCCACTAAAACAAGAAACCCCGGCGCGGGGCCGGGGTTTGTGGTCCGTCTTTTTCCTTTACGCGGGCATCACCTTGGTCGCTTCCATGCCCTTCCGGCCCTGACCAGGCTCGTAGGTCACTTTTTGGCCGTCCTTCAACGACCGGAAGCCATTCATGGATATGTTGGAATGATGGACGAACAAATCTTCGCCCCCATCATCCGGAGTAATGAATCCATACCCCTTCTCATCATTGAACCACTTTACCGTACCACTTGCCATAATTCTCTTCTCCACTTGCAGTTCTTTTTCCCGGGCAGAACATCCCCACACCCGTCGCGACCCACGGCGCCGAAAACTAATTCCCGCCCATGACCCGCGAAATCACATAGACCAGTATTACACGAATCCCCTGTAAATGCAAGATCATTTTTCGTCCCGCCCCTTGCGGAAAAATAACTATAAAGCGGTAAGATACCGCTTCCACCGTGGACGCGGCATCCCCGCCGCGTACCTTTGCGTGCGGTCGTCCAAGCCCCGCTTCGAGAAAAAAGCAACAAGAAATTCCGGAACAACTTGCACAACAAATTGAATTTCAATGATTTAGCGAGTGCGAAGACCGCGGGGTTTTGAGAGCGATGACGATTACGATGAGAACTTGTAAAAGATTTCGGCTTTCTCCATGGGGGAGGAGAATAAGTTCTCATGGATTATCTTGCAAGTGAGTGAAAATGTTCATAACTCATTGTTTCAATTGCGATTACGAGCACGAGTACGAACACGAGCACGCACACGAAGAGAAACTGGATTAGGGACAACGCCCATGTCAGATTTTCCGTCTCTTGTATTTGCATCACGCTTGCCCTAGAATCGTCCCATGCGGCTCGCATGGGGCGCACCGCGAGAATTCTGTGATGTTTTCTCAAACCGCTTGTAGCATAGACAGGACCCGGCGGAATCCCGGAACAACACCGGTTCCGATGGGAAACCTGGACGTACGGAGCCGCACTTGAAAGCGGAGGAGCGGACAGATGAAGTCCTGATGGCGGAATTGAGCCGGGGCCGCGAAACGGCCTTGGCCGAATTGGTCCGCCGTTATCAGCATGACATCTACCGGTTCTGCCTGCATTATCTCAAGGATGCGGAAACCGCGCGGGAAATGGCGCAGGAGACTTTCATACGCGTCTACACGGCCAGCGGCCGGTTCGACGTGAACCGGAAGTTCAAGCCGTGGATACTGTGTATCGCGCGCAACTTGTGCCTCAACGAGTTGAAGAAGAAACGGGCGTTGTCCATGGAAACGCTCGAGGATTACGCCAGTGTGTCGCGCGAGGAATCGGGCGAGATCGTGCGTTATTCCGGTTCCGGTCCGGACGAGGTTCTGATGGCCCGCGAGCGTCTGGAACTCCTCGAACGCGCCCTGAACACTCTTGGCGAAGAGGCCCGTGAATTGATCGTGTTGCGCTTTTTCGAGCGGCTGCCCGCCAAGGAAATCGCCGAAGTGATGGGCGGCACCGACGGCGCTGTGCGAACGAAACTGCATCGTGTACTCGTGGCGTTGCGGGAACAATACGCCATATGCAAGGACGACTTGTGAACGAACCGGCTTGTGAAAAATACCAGGACAGTCTGCTGGGATTGATTGAAAACGCGCTCGAACCGTCCGCCGAGGCGGATCTACGGGAACATCTCGACCGCTGCCCCGCCTGCGCCGACGAATACCGTTGGCTACGCGCCGCCTGCGCCGATTTGGAAGCCTTGGGCGACGAATGGCGGCGCCAGGCGCCTCCCGTTGACTTGCTTGACGGCGTCATGGAGATGGTCGGGCGCATCAAGGAAGTCCGGCCGCGTCCGATTCATGCCGCACCTGCGCCTCTCCCCCACCGCTTCCATTGGATTCGCTGGGGCGGACTTGCCGGCGCACTGGCTGCGGCGCTCCTCTTGGTTTGGGCAACCGTGTTTTCGCCGGACGGACCGTCCGCGCCGGGACCCCAAGCGGGATCGGAAAGCGACCGGCGGCATGCCATGGACACGAACCGTCCGGCCCGTCTCGCCGCAAAGACACCGTCCCGTTCGAGCCAAATCGCCATGGCCGATCTGCAGAAAATTCTCGATCCGATGCGTACGCCGTCTTCCCAAGACACGGAAGACAAACCGTCTGCCTCCCCAAAGATGGAAGAAGCCAAAACGCCGAGACTGCACGAACTGCTCGAATTGCGAAAACAGGCCATTGACAGTCCCGATGCCCGCACCCGGCTGTCCTTGTGGGCCACGCTCGCCGATGCCGCGGCCCGCGAACTCGCCAAAGACGCGGGCGTACCCATTGACGCCAAGGTAGGCTTGGCCGGCCTCCTGCCGCCCAACGAAGCCGAATCGGTACTCTTGGCCGCCATCGAATCGTTTCCGGACGACCCCTATCTCCGCAAGGAACTGGCCGAAATTTACAGCACCCAGCCCGGCGGCGAAGCCAAAGCGCTCGCCCAATGGCAGGAATTGAGCCGTCTCGATCCGGACAACGCCTACGCCTCGTTCAAAATAGCCTCGAACATGTTTACGCAGGGCGACGTGGACGCCGCCCGCCTGGCGCTCGAACACGCCCGGGCCCTCGAACGCTTGGACGCCTATACCCGGAACGCCGCCAAATATTATGAGCGCGCGCTCGAAGCCGCCGGTACGGAATCCGGAGCCGCCGCCGCCGCCGCCGCGCTCTCCGCCGGTACGAGTGAATACGCCCATCTGCTCGAACTCGGCAACGAACTGCTTCAGACCGGGCGCAACATCGAACAACAAGGCGACGGCGACCTGGCCCTGTTCATTTACGATACCGTTCAAAATCTCGGCGCCATGGCCGTCCGCAACGCCCTGTTCAGCGCCGAATGGCTCGCCGGGCTCGACATCCAAAGCGCCGCCATCACCATGGAAGGCGAAACCGCCGCGGCGCAATCGTCGCCGGATACCCTGGCCGATCTCGCGCGGCAGATGCAGGATCTCGTGGCATCCTACAACGAACTGGCCGCGTATTACCGTTCGATTGACGCATTCTTTTCCGGCGACATAACCGACGCGCTTTTCCTTCTCTTTGCCAACCTGATTCTGCAAAACGGCGATCTCAACGTTCTCCAACTGCTGCCCCGGCAATAACCCGCGCTTCTTCATCTTGCACGGCCTCGCCTTCCAATGATAGCGTATCCGCAAAACACCGGAAAGGCGGATTCGATGGACCCGGCACGGATAAAAAAAGCGTTCAGGCAGGCTTTCCCCGATGCGGCGGAACCCTTTGTCTGCATGGCGCCAGGCCGTGTCAACATTATCGGCGAACACACGGATTACAACGGCCTGCCCGTGCTTCCCATGACGATTGACCGACGGATTGGGATAGCCTGCGCGATTCGCACGGACGCCCGCATCCGTGTCCGCGCGGCGGCGCCGGACTATCCGCCGTGTGAATTCGAGAACGGTCCCGCCATTCCGCCGTCGCCTTCCGGCGCATGGGAAAATTACTGCAAAGCCGCCGTGGAAGGCTTGAACCGGCATTTTCAGACGCGGTCCTTTCCCGGCATGGACCTTTTCGTCGAGGGAACGATTCCGATGTCGGCGGGTCTCAGTTCCTCTTCGGCGCTGGTTGTGGCGTGTTCGTTGGCCTACCTGCGTTGTCTTGGCAAGACGCTGGAAAAGGACATCACCCGGCTGGCGCTTGCGAACCTGCTGGCGGAGGCGGAACAGTATGTCGGCACCCGCGGCGGCGGCATGGATCAGGCCATCATCCTGAACGGGGACGCCGGAGCGGCCTGCAAGATTGATTTCTTCCCGCTACGTATCCAGCGCGTGCCCCTGCCGTCCGGCCATGTGTTCGTTGTGTGCCATTCGCTGGTCAAGGCCGAAAAGACAGGCGAAGCGCTGCACTTGTACAACGCCGGTCCTCGCCTGTGCCGCCTGATAACCGCCATGGCCGCCAAAACAATCAGCCGACAGTTCGGCACAAACGTCGTTATCGAACGACTGGCCGATTTATGGAACGGACATCTGTGCCTGACGTCTTCCGAGGTTGCCGCCCTGTTCGATGAAACCTTCCCGGCCGGGCGAACCTCCCTTGCCGATGCCGCAGACTACCTGGGCACCACGGTCGAACGGATCCGGGAGCATTGGCTGGGCGATCTTCGAGAGCCGCCGGACGGTTTCGCGTTGAAGGCCCGCGCACGGCATCAACTGACCGAATACCAGCGCGTGGAAGCCGCGCGCGATGCGTTTCTTGCGGACGATGCCGAAACCCTGGGCGAACTGATGAACGCCTCGCACGAAAGCTGCGCGCGCGATTACGCCATCAGTTGCCCCGAACTCGACATGCTCGTCGCCACGGCCCGCGAGGCCGGCGCGCTTGGATCGCGTTTGACCGGCGCCGGTTTCGGCGGATGCACCGTCAGCCTTGTCGCCAAAGATCGTGTCGGGGATTTCATGAAGTCCATCCAATCCCGCTATTACGAGACCTTTATGGCCGCCCGGCCCCGGTTAGACCTGCGAGAGCCCATGTTCGTCGCGCAGGCCGCCCCCGGCGCGGGATACTTCGACTAATCGCCGCCGCAAACCCGGAAAGCCGGCTTTCCCTCGACTTTATTAAAGCGATCCTCCGGGCGTCCACGATCGAAAGTGAAATTATGTGGTATGCTCCCGGATAGGACAACGAGGACCGGAGGCATGGCGGCGCTTTTTCAACGATGCGTCAGGGGACAATCGCGGGGCGGGCGCTTTTCAGCCTGTTTGACGATCGCGGCCGTTTTGACGGCGTGTATTTTTACTCCCGGCGCGTTTGGCGACACGCGCCGTATTCTGATAGTGGGGGACAGTCTCGCCGCGCATATGTATCTCAAGCGGTCGCTGCAACGGGTGCTGGATGAATCCGGACTGGGCGCGCTGGCCGTCGAAGGCGCCTCGACCGCCATCGGCGGAATGAAGGCGTCGCATTTTGCCTCCAATTACATCCTGCCCGGGTCCGATCAGGGTCTGCTGGATCGCATTGACTTGATGCTGTTGGCCTTTCCGACCATCGAAATCGTCGAAATCTGGCTGGGATGCAACGATATCCTGTGGGAAAGCTGGAACGCATCGTTTACCCCGCAGCAGGAAGAGGCGCTGCTCGATACTATTCAGACGGATTTGCAAGCCATTGTCACGCATATCCTCGCCGTGCGCCGCAACCTTCGTGTCGCGCTGTGCGATTACGACTACTTCAATTGCGTGGAGACGGTGACGCCCGGCCGCCCGGAATACAGCCTTTTCAGCGAGACGAACTGGCGTTACTGGGGCAGCCCAAGCCCTGTGCGGCTCAATGAAATGCTTGTGGCGCTGGGGGAAAGGAAACGCGCCATTGCCCAGGCAACCCCCGGCTGCGTCTATGTGCATAACTTTGGAAGAATGCAGCATTACTTCGGCTATCGCCCGTATTTTGAGGTAGGCGAGGCGCCGCTTCCCGGCATTTTCCCCGCGTATACCCCGTTTCCGGGCGGTTTTACGCTCTTTCCCAGTCCGCCCGCCGCGATGGACGACGATGCGGTTCACGGCGGCAAAGATTATCTCCATTTCAGCGTGAAGGGTTCCCTGTTTCTGGGCCGTGATTGCTTGAATCGGTATTACCGCCCATGGCTTGAAACCCCGGACTGGACCTTTGCCACCGATCCCGAACCGATCAACGGCATGCGGCGCGTTTCCCGGGCGCCCGTTCTGCGCTGGCGCGCGGCAACCGGCGCCCTGTACCACGATGTCTATCTGGGTAACGTCACCGAAGGTTTTGGACTGGTGTCGGACAATCAAACCGCCACGGAATATACGGCGGGGCCGCTTACGCCCGGCACAACCTATTATTGGCGCATAGACGAGGTTTTCCCCGATCATGTCGAGGAAGGCGATTATTGGGTGTTCTTTACGGAAAGCATGGAGGCTTCGGAACCGTCTCCGCCGGACGGGCAAACCGGCACGACGCTGCCGCTGACGCTTTCCTGGCAGGCCGGCATGGATTCACCCTTGCATGATGTTTATTTGGGAACCGATCCCGATGCGCTCGACAAGGTGGCCTCCGAACAGGCCGGAACAACCTACGACGCGGGAATTCTCGCATTCGACACGGCATATTACTGGCGAGTGGACGAAGTGCGTGACGGCGCCGCCACGCCCGGGCCGGTATGGTCGTTTAGCACGCAGCCGCCGGCGGCCATGGCGCCCATTCCCGCCGACGGCGAGCGATACGCGGGGATTCATCCCGTGCTGCAATGGACTCCGCCGCCGGACGCCACCGGACACGACGTGTATGTCGGGGCGTCGCTTACCGGCTTGCAATTGGTCGCGCAAGATCTAGCCGAGCCGTCGTTCGAGCCGGGGGAATTGGAACCCAACGCGGCCTATGTCTGGCGCGTGGATGAGACGTTGCCGGGTGGCAAGGCAACGGGCAAGGTTTGGCTGTTTACGACGGGCACGCGAAACACCGCCGCGTCGCATTCAAGTCCCGCCGACGGCGAAACCCGGGTAAACGTCAACACGTTCCTGCGCTGGCTGGCCGGCGAAGGCGCAACAGCGCACAATGTCCATTTGGGCGAGTCGCCTTCCAGTTTGCCGGAAGTGTCGCACGAACAGGCCACGCCGCAGTACGATCCCGGCGGGCTGGCCCATGGCCGCACCTATTACTGGCGCGTGGATGAAATGTACGACGCGACGGCCGAACCGGGCGTCGTGTATTCGTTCACAACCGAATACCGCGAGACCACGGAGCCGGAACCGGCCAACGTCTCGACGCGCGTGGACCGGCCCGTGCGCCTGCGTTGGGTAAGCGGCGCGGACGCCACGGCGCATCATGTGTATCTAGGTTCCTCGGTGGAGGAACTGGCCCCTTTGGCCATGGCCCACCCGTATCCGTGGATTGACGCCGGGGATCTGTTGCCGAATGCGTGGTATTTCTGGCGCGTGGACGAGGAAGCGGCAGGCAACACGGCTTCCGGGGCTGTCTGGTCGTTCAAGACACGCCCGGAAATTCCCGGCACGCCCGGCAACCCCACGCCGGCCGACTTGGCATTGGACGTGCCGCTGAACAGCGCGCTCGACTGGCCCGATTGCAGTCATGCGCAACACTACGATGTCTATTTCTGGCGGGACGGCGATCCCGAACCGGATTCGCCGTCCGCCGCTGTCCTGCCGGACAGCCTGTATCAACCGGAAGCACCCTTGGCCACGGACACGGTCTACCGCTGGCGCGTCGTGGCGTGGAACGACACCGAGAGCGCGCCAGGACCCGTCTGGACCTTTACGTCGAGGCGCACCGGTACGGTTGCGATATCCGTAACGCCCGAAGCGCCGTGGATATTGACGGACGCGGACAGCGCCCAACATGAGGGCGCAGGCAATCGAATTTTGTCCGGCATCCCTTGGGGAACCGCTACCCTGGCCTGGGGCGCATGGCCCCGCCATGATCCGCCCAATCCCTCCATCGCAACGCTGAACGTCCTGCCCGGGCAGACAACGAACATTGTCGGACTCTATGCGCGGCAAACCGGCACGGTAACGGTGTCGGTTCAGCCGCCAACCGCGCCGTGGCGTTTTGTGGACGGGGACGATGGCGTTCACAACGGCGTCGGCAACCATACGGAATACCAGACGCCGACCGGCGACATCCGATTCGACTGGCTCGATCTCGACGATTACATCACGCCGGTTCCCGCATCCGTTGTCCAAGTCCTCGACAAGGACGACACGGTTCTCTTTACGGCTTCTTACGGTCTTGTGCCACCGGTAATCGTCACGCATCCGGTTTCACGGACCGCCAATCCAGGCGAGCCGGTGTCGTTTGACATATCCGCCCAAGGCACGCCGCCGCTGGCGTATCGGTGGCAAAAAGACGGCGTGGATTTACCCGGTGAAACGTCGGCGGTTTTTTCTATTGTATCCGTACATGAATCGGACGAGGGCGATTACACCGGTTGGGCAGGCAATTCGGCGGGAACGGCCGTATCGAATCCGGCACGGCTAACGGTCAACGATCCGCCCGCAATTCGTATCCATCCTACATCCCGCACCGCCCAGACCGGCGAAACGGTGCGATTCGATGTGGCCGCGGACGGAACGCCACCGTTGAGTTTCCAATGGGTAAAAGGCGAACAAGACATGGCGGGCGCAACCGGTGTGTTCCTTGAAATTCCTTCGGTGCGCATCGAAGACGCCGGCTCCTATTGGTGCTCCGTGAAAAATGTTTGCGGCGAAGCCGTCTCGGATGCCGCACTCTTGACCGTCATTTCATCGGGCGAAGGTGAGGGCGAGGGCGAAGGCGAAGGCGAGGGCGAAGGCGAAGGTGAGGGCGAAGGGGAAGGCGAGGGCGAAGGCGAAGGCGAAGGCGAAGGCGAAGGTGAAGGTGAGGGGGAAGGCGAAGGCGAGGGCGAAGGGGAAGGCGAAGGCGAAGGCGAAGGCGAAGGCGAAGGTGAAGGCGAGGGCGAAGGCGAGGGGGAAGGCGAGGGCGAGGGCGAAGGCGAAGGCGAAGGTGAAGGCGAAGGCGAAGGTGAAGGTGAAGGCGAAG
>Ga0208825_1000016_pt1 | contig 186892 bp, 148 predicted proteins | sample AD_UKC113_MetaG_FD_184450 | JGI IMG/M metagenome (GOLD analysis project Ga0208825, IMG submission 184450) | Active sludge microbial communities of municipal wastewater-treating anaerobic digesters from Hong Kong - AD_UKC113_MetaG (SPAdes)... | ecosystem: Engineered > Bioreactor > Anaerobic >...
AAAATGGGCGTCATTTGTTCCACTCTATGGCTCTGTGCAATTAAATAATATCTATAATGGTATTGATGTCCGGTATTATTATGATAATAACCTAGTTCGATATGATTGGATAGTGCGTCCAGGTGGAGATCCAAGCAAAATAAGAATTAAGTTCGAGGGGCAAAATGGAATGCGCGTGAATGAGAAGGGAGATTTAATATTGCAAACCTCACTTGGCGAAGTGGAGCATGCAAAATTGCTTGCTTATCAAATGCAGAATGGAACACAAAATGTAATCGAATGCAAATTTAAAGATGAAGGGAATGGCATTGTTTCGTTTGAACTTGGGAGCTACAATCCAAATCAAGATTTAATTATTGACCCCTTAGTATTTAGCTCATATTTGGGCGGTACAAGTAGTGATTATGGATATTCTGTAGCAGCAGATGATTTCTCAAATGCATATATAACAGGTTACACTTCATCTAGTAATTTTCCAACAACAACAGGTGCATACGACCAGATTTATAATTCAACGGATGTATTTGTAACAAAAATGGATCCAACGGGGTCCTATTTAGTCTATTCAACATATTTAGGTGGAACATCGGGAGAATATGGATATGGAATAGCAGTAGATGGCTCAGGAAATGCGTATGTAACGGGGTATACATATTCATCCAATTTTCCGACAACATCAGGATGCTGGGATAATTCTTATAGTAGCTATGATGTCTATATAACAAAATTGAATTCATCTGGTTCAGCGCTTGTTTATTCTACATATCTTGGAGGTACTTCAAGCGATTATGGTTATGGAATAGCTGTTGATGGTTCAGGGTATGCGTATGTAACGGGGTATACATATTCGAGCAATTTTCCTACAACATCAGGATGCTGGGATGCAACTTATAATTCAACTGATATATTTGTGACAAAAATGAATCAAAATGGAACGGGGCTTGTTTATTCTACTTTTCTTGGTGGCACTTCATCCGATTATGGGTATAGAATTGCAGTAGATGGTTCAGGTTGTGCTTATGTTACAGGATATACTGGATCGAGTAATTTTCCCACAACTGCGGGTGCTTGGGATACTTATTATAATTCAACAGACGTATTTGTTACCAAATTCAACTCAACAGGAACAGGCTTAGTTTACTCAACTTATCTTGGTGGAACATCCTACGAGTATGGATATAGTGTAGCGGTTGATGGTTCAGGTTGTGCTTATGTTACAGGATATACAAGTTCAAGTAATTTTCCAACAACTGCTGGTGCTTGGGATAATTATTATAATTCAACTGATGCATTTGTTACCAAATTCAACTCAACAGGAACAGGCTTAGTTTATTCTACATATCTTGGAGGTACTTCAAGCGATTATGGACAGGGCATTGCTCTTGATGATATTGGGAATGCCATTGTTGGGGGTTATACAGGTTCAACAAATTTCCCAACTACATTTGATGCTTTTGATAATACAGCAAATGGAAGCAATGATGCTTTCTTTACTATCATAAATTCAGATGGTTCTAACCTTGAATATTCAACGTATCTGGGTGGTTCAAGTTATGATTATGGTTATTTGTATAATTGCGTAGCTTATGGTGGGAATAATGCAATAATTGCGGGATATACAGGATCAAGTAACTTTCCTACTACTTTCGGTGCGTATGATAGAACATATAATGGAGTTGAAGTATTCGTTGCTAAATTCGATGTCGGACCACCAAGAACGATAACAATTGAATCCATTAGTGCCTCGGAATTTTGTGCGGGTGAGGATATAACAGTATCATTTTCAATCGGAGGTATCTATTTAGATGGTAATGTCTTTTCTGTTCAGCTGTCTGACGAGAATGGATCTTTTACATCTCTTACAAAACCGACAGTAATAGGAACATTGGCAGGAGTCGATGCAGGCACAATTAATTGCACAATTCCTGAGGATGCTCCACCGGGGATGTTCTATAAAATTAGGATTGTCAGTTCAAAACCAACTATAACTAGCCCAGATAATGGATATGATTTAACAGTTATGCCATTCCCATTTTCATTCAAAGTTATTGGCAATGGTGCATATTGCGAGAGTGATATAAAAGGAGCGGAAATTAAGCTTGAAGATAGTGAGGAGGGAACACTGTATGAGTTATATAGAGATGGCCGAAGCACAGGAATACAAATAATCGGCACCGGCAAAGAACTAAGCTTGGGTTACCATAAAACCCCTGGGAAATATACAATTGAGGGGACAACTCAATTTGGTTGCAAGCGATTTCTAACTGCTGAAGTTGATGTCCGAATGATTCCAACTCCAAAACGCTATGATATGATAGGTGGTAGCAAAGTATATAATGAACCTGGTGATGGCACGTATTGCGAAGGTGAGTTGGGAGTAGCCATTGGGTTGAGCAATAGTGATGAAGGTGTTGTATATCAGCTCAAATTAAATGGTGAAAATGTTGGTGTTCCTGTGTTGCCTACGGGTCAAGAGATAAGTTTCGGGTTTTTCACAGAAGAAGGAACCTATACTGTCGAAGCCTTCACTGTTATAGGTGGATGTTCAAATGATATGAATGGAAGCATCACAGTCAGGAAAATACCCGCTCCTACTAAATACACCGTGACCTCTACGGGAAAATATTGCGAAGGAGAGGAAGGTGCTGAAATTACATTAAGTGGCTCGCAACCCGGTGTAATCTATCAATTGCAATTTAATGGTGAAAATATTGGAGCACCTGTCGATGGAACGGGGAGTGGCATCAGTTTTGGGAAATTCAAAGATGAGGGTGTTTATACAGTTATAGCACAAACAACCAGTATGGGATGTTCAACGCTAATGGAAGGAGAAGCACGCACGCATAAAATACCGAAGCCAAATACATACAACATTGCGGGATTGGATTACTTCTGCACAGGTAGCGAAGGATCGGAAATAATCCTTAGCAATTCTGATGTTGGAGTATTATATCAACTAATGATGGATGGCAATCCTGTGGGTGCACCAATTGCTGGAACAGGAAAAATCTTGAGCTTAGGGAAATATAATGTTTCAGGCACATATACTGTGGTAGCGATGACAATCGATGGAAATTGCACAAATGAAATGAAAGGAAGTATTCACTTGCGTGAAATACCTGCCCCTGAAATCCAAGTATCAGGCAATATGACACCTGAGTTTGGGAGCACAGAGAATTATGAAGATGCAAAAGCAGCAGAGGGCGATCATTATGAATGGAGCGTTTCTGGTGGTAAAATATTAGGGAGCAACACGACAATATCAATAAATGTTGAATGGGGAAACAATAAGAGCGGAAAGATAAGATTAATAAAAACAAATGCATATGGATGTTCGACTACGCTAGAAATAGATATTAATTTAATAAACAATATAAGAGCCGATTTTGAAGCAGAAGCAACCACAGGATATGCACCATTTGAGGCAAAATTCACTGACAAATCAACAGGTTATATCACATATAGGAATTGGGATTTTGGAGATGGGAAGATGAGCCCACAGCAGAACCCAACACACGTATACACGCTACCTGGCAAATATACAGTAAAGCTCACAGTTGGATATGATGATGTACTTCTTACAGAGACAAAATCTAATTTTATAGAGGTAAAAAGTAGTGCGGGAGTAAATAAGGAGCAAATCATTTCAAACAATGGATTATCGTTAAATTCAATTGAACCAAATCCGTCAAATAATGTCATCCGATTTAGCTATGGTTTATCTAGTCCCCAGAACATAACAATAGCAATATATAATATGTTAGGAGAGCGAGTTGTTACAATTTCAGAAGGATACAAAGCAGAGGGAACACATAATAGGGAGATAAACGTATCGCAATTGCCAAGCGGAGCATATTATTTGCAGATTTTAGGTGCAGCGGGGCAAGTTAATCAGATGATAAATATTATGCGATAAGGTGGTTGCACCATCTTGGTGCAATGTAAATTCTCTTGTAGAGGCGTCATATATGGCGCCTCTACATTAACAATGTAAATTTCTGTCATTCTGAACGTAGTGTAGAATCCATTTCCGGCAGTATGGATTCCTCGTTATGCTCGGAATGACACTATTATTATTCTGAACCTGTTCTGTAGAGACGCCAGGGATAGCGTCTCTACATTAACAATGTAAATTTCTGTCATTCTGAACGAAGTGAAGAATCCATTGCCGGTAATATGGATTCCTCGCTATGTTCGAAATGACAGAGAACTATAACAGAGGGCTAAAGCCCTCTGTTTGTGTATTCTATTCTATAGGAGTTTAAAATTTTTGGGACCCCTATATTATTTAAAGCCAATCACAAGGCTTTTACCAAAATCGGTATTAATTCTATATAAATCATCGAACCACGCTTCACGCAATGCAAACCAAATATCTGTATCATTAAAAACATCTCCACCGATTGTATTAACAAGCAAATTCAAGGATTGCAAAATTGCTTCTTTAGGACCAGTTCTTTCATCATTATACATTGTTTCAAATATAGCAATAACGCCTCCAAAATTTAATGCATTATATGCTTTTTTCAGTAATTCAAGTGTTGTTGAATATGGATATTCACTCAATACATCTGCAATAAAAATAAAATCATATCCTTCTCCAATTTCATCTTTAATAAAATCGCCTCCATACGTAGAAATTCGCTCTTTTAATCCAGATCTATCGATAAATTTTTGAGTAATAGGAATAACTTGAGGCAAATCATACGCTATTACCCTTAATTTTGGATAAATTTTTGCAAATTCAATTGAGTAAATTCCCGAACCTGCTCCCAAGTCAAGCATTTTTAAGCAATTTTTTAAAGGAATTGATGGCACAATTTGACTTGCATATTGTTTAGATTCGTGATATGATGCAAGAATGAAAGACTCAATCCATTTCACATCTTTTTCCCAAAGATTTTGGTATTTTCTTGGAATACCTTCTTTAACAGTATATGTTAAATCGCTCCAAACATCCCATAATGATGCAATATGGGTCAGATTTCCAAGATAATTTGGACTATCATTGCTTAAATAAAGTAATGTATCGACCTTATTAACATACAAGCTCATTTTTTTTTCGAGAAAACCGAAATTTACCAATGCATTAAGAAGACGTCCCAAAGCATTTTCATTTACTTCGATCTCAGTGGCTAATTGATGAAGATTTTTACCTTCATTCCCAATTTTCGAAAAAATATCAAGTTCTAGACTTGTAAATAAAATTCTGCTTATTTGGAACCCTTGCGCTATTTCTTTGTAATACATTGGCTTAGGGTCTACTACTAATCTTTGTTCAGAAATTTTCATAATTGTAATTTTTTTATATTCAAATTACTAAAATAAATATAAAAAATGAACAAAAATTATCAATTCTGAAGTGCTGATTTTTGGGTAATAATATTTTCTAATTCCTCTTCATCTAAATAATAATGGGCATTACAATATTGACATACAAGTTCAGTTTGATGAAGATGTTGCATTTCCTTGAGTTCTTCAAGATTAAGTAATGAAAGCTTTTGAATGAAACTTTCTTTAGAACAGCGACAAAAGAAATCAAGTATCTGACTTTTTAAAATATCAAAATCAAAGGGGAGGTGATTTTTCAAAAATTCGATTGATTGATTTTCATCGCAAAGAATCGCTTCTTCAAGAGATTTGATTTGATTCATGCTATTATAGATTTTCTCTAAGTCGTTGCGTTTATATCCCGGCATAGCCTGTACCATCAATCCACCTGCATATTTAATTATACCATCTGAATCTAATTCAGCAGAAATAATAACACCAGTTGGAATTTGCTCAGATTTATAATAATAATAACTGAGATTTGCGTCAATATCACCATCTTGTAATTCTATAATCCCTGTCAAAGGTTCAGCATGGTCATAAAGAATACGAGTTACCATAAAATAACCACTTCCAATTTCAATATTCGAATTTGTAAGATTATCATTTATCTGAACATAACCTCTAATTTCGCCATTCTGGCTAGCTTCGCCTAATACTTTTTTAAAATATCCATTTGAAATCAGTTCAATAATGGCGCGTTCTTCTCCTTTTAAAGTGGATGCTATAAGGGCTGCAGCAGTCATTATTTTTGAAAGCAAAATGGATGCTTTCGAATTTAAATTATGTCGTTCCGCTGCTTCACGAGAGAGATTTGTACTCTTTACAAAAATTGCTCGAAAGCAGGCGTTCTTTGCCAGCAATCGTATGGAACGGTCACGATTTATTAAATGAGAATATTTTTGTTCCACAATACTACATTAATGAGAATAATTTATTTACTTCTTCTATGATTTTTTTATCAACATAAGACGATTTAAGTACCTTATCATTTGAATATAGAAGTTTGGCTGTATCAAAATCTTTTTGAGAAAGCTTTATACCTGCTAAGATAAATAATCTAAATCCTTCGATATTCTCATCAGTGCTTTGAAAATCAAGCCAGTGCTCTGCTATTTCAAGATTATTCTCAGATAAATTAATTTGTGCTAAGCGAATTTGTGTCATTTCATTTTGTTCTATTGAGAGCAATTTAGAATTAACGATTTCTTGAAAGCTGGATTTTGCTTCTGAATAATTACCTAAGCTAAATTGAGTGCTTGCAAGATGATATTTTAAGTAATAATCATTAATAGATTTGTTAGTTTCTTGCTTTAAAATCTCAAGATTTCGCATTTTCTTAGATTGGTCTTCTTCATTATATCCATAATGATTTATGTAAATATCTGATTCAATAATTTTCAAGCCCATATTCTCAATACTTTCACGAATTTGTTCGTGAATGCGGCCTGTAAAAATAATTTCGGGATTATTGCGAAATATTCGTGTATAGCGATGAGTACTATATTGTTCACGGTCGTCATTTAGATAATTTTTAATAATTACATTTATTCCACCAATATTGCTATCATTTAGTAAATACAAATTACTTTTGAAACTTTCTTCATCCAGTATTTCATCAGAATCAATAATCAGTATCCACTCTTTTCTAGCAAATTTCAATGAAAAATTTCTTGCTTCTGAAAAATCATCGTTCCATAAATAGAAATAAACTTCGGCGCCAAGCGATGAAGCAATTATGGGAGTAGAATCATCGGAACCCGTATCAACCATAATAATTTGGTTACAATAGGGTAAAATCGATTGAATTGTATCGCTAATTGTATCTTCTGCATTTTTAGCTATTATTGCAGCAGAAATTGATAAATCATTCATATATTTGAATATTTAAATATTTAAAAATCATAGCCTAATGAGAACATATATTGAGGTTTAGACCAGACACGATACATATTGCTCCAAGCAATATCGAGTTTTATGGGTAATCCAAGCAGATAAGTGCGCACGCCTATACCTGCGCTCATAAGTAAATCAGCGGGATGTGGAGTACCATTTAGATCTTTATAAGTCGATTTAAATGAATCAGTCCATACTCCACCAATATCATAGAAGATTGATCCCATCACCCCTTGGAAAAGAACAGGAATTGGTCCCGCAAGTAATGCTGTAAATAATGGGAAACGCAATTCAGCATTGGATAAAAAGAATTTTGTCCCATATCTCTCCCCGACTGCCCAGCCTCGCATCGGCATATTAAATTGCATAAATCCGAAATCAATTGGGTCATCAAATGGCATATAATTACCTGTAAATTTTGCATTTATCCAGTTTTCAGTGCCACCAAGAAAATACTTTTGAGGATCAGGTCCAAAGCTGCCACCTGCTGCTCCCCGAATTGCAAATGTCAAGTAATTTTCGATAATTGGTTGATAATATCTAAAATCAAGATTTACGTTATAAAATGATTTTGCATTAGATGTAATTTTAGGGGAAGCCAACGCTTCAATATAATATCTTGCACCCATCATTGGACCAAACCATCCCCAAAGAGTATTATCAAACACATAACGAATACGCGGTATAAAAAGCATCCTTTCAATTGATGGCTCTGTTGGATAATCAACATTGTTTCTTGATAAATCCATCCAGCCAAGTCCAAATTCAAATCTCCTAAATAAATCAAACGGCAAAGATGCGTCGACACTTATCCCAAAATTCCTATATCTATAGAGCATATAATTACTTAATATCATATAAGCTGCACTATTATAAAGCGTAAAAGACCAATCGATTAGATTCGGCAAATAACTATAATTAATTAAAAATGAGCTATTTTTTACATCTGTCATTAAATATGCTTCAAAATATACGCGATTATCTCCGAGTACATCGCTAAACATCATCTGTGCTGTTCCCTCTAATCCATAAAAAGTGTTGTATCCAGGATTGCCAAGAATAATATCAGGTGAAAATTTGAGCTTATAATTGCGCTCCACAAAATTAGTATCGCTTGTAATATATTCTCCACTTGTAGTTGTCAATTGCCTTGCTTCAGTCTTTTTTAAAGCATCGGGGTTAGGTGTCGCAAACAATTGTCGCTCAAAATTTATTTCAAAATCTCCATATCCTTCCAATGTATCTTGTACTTTGACACTATCGGGTTTGATTGTTATATTTTTTGTCATTTCAGCTATTACTTTTTCTTTTTGCTGTTCAGATTCCCTGTATTCCGTCAAAGGCAAAAATGGTATTTCCACATTCTTTTCTAATGGAAAACGCATAAGATATATATCATATCCTCCATCGACCTGGCCTGTAAAAAGCAATTTGCTTCCGTCAGGAGAAAGAGACAATTGAGAAATTCCAATTAAGGAATTGGTCTTTGGTTTTGTGGTTAAATTTTCTAAATCTAATTCATATATATTACTTATTCCATTTTCATCAGAAACATAAAGCAATTTATTAGCTTTATTATTTACTGCTAAGCTTGTTTTTTGATACGAAGGTGTGAATGTTAATCTTTTCATTACTTTTTTATCAATAGACAAAGAATATATATCTTGCGAATTTATCTTGTGATTCCACATTTTAAAATCATTCATAGATATATCAGTTTTAAGATTATCACCTCTATCTGAAATAAAGTAAATTGTTTTACTATCGTCAGACCAAGTAAGGTACATATCCGAAAACACATCATTAGTCAAATTTGTCAAGGTGCTTGATTGCAGATCATAGATAAAAATATCGCTTTGGCAAGGCAATGTCGCAATAAAAGCAATTTGTTTTCCATCAGGCGACCATGCTACCGACGAAATTGATTTCAAGCCCCAGCTTAGCACATTATATTTTCCCGTGTTTGCATTGACAATATATATTGCATTTTCTCCGCCATGCTTTGCTGATATTGCAATTTTCTCACTCTTTGGATCCCATGAAATACCCGGAGTAACAACATTCAACTCTTCAAAATCAAGTTGGCGAAGACTTGTAACAAGTTTCTTTGGTGTACCCTTTTCATCTAAATCTCTTATCCACAATCCAAAGAGTCCATCCTTATCAGAAATATAAGCAAATTTCTGGCCATTAGGTGAAATTGCAGGAGATGAATAGTAATAATTATGAGTTTTTTTATGATTTGTCAAATGGTCGGCAAATTCATCAGGATCTTGAAATACCTTTAAATCGGGTAAATACATCTTTTTCATATCTTTTACCCATTTTTCGGAGAATTGATCTAATTTCATATTGAATGTGCTTGAAAATGCCATATCAACATTTCTATATGAATTCAGCTTATTAATAAGCTCACTAATTTTATCTTCGCCATAATTTTGTGCAATATACCAATAAAAAGTTTGCCCGCAACGATAAGCAGAATAACCATCCAAGTCCTTTAATTCAGGTAATAACTGGCTAATTGTCAAATCGCGCATATACATATCGGTCAAAGTGGTAAGTGTGCCAAGACTTTCCCATTCGGCAAGTCCCTCATTCATCCATATTGGAATCTCGAACATACTATTTGTAGATAGAGAAGTTTGAAAGGTTCCACCATAGAACATATCATTCAAAACAGCGTGAGTAAGTTCGTGTGCAATAACGTGGCGAAAGCTCTCGTAATTGCCATCGAAGGGTAAAACAACTCGATTTTTAAAAAGTTCAGTCACGCCCCCTACACCTTCGGGTAAATATTCCGATACAATATTTGTTTGTTGAAATTGGACATGTGAATTATAAACAATTATTGCAATACGCTGATTTATAGAGTAATTCAAATCATTTTGCAATTTAACAAGTGCTTTCTCTGCTTGAAATGCTGTAAATTCGCCAAGATATTTAGAACCCTCGTTATAATAAACATCGAAATGTTCTGATTGAATATATTTCCAATTGAAATGTTCATATTGTACTTTGTTTTTTCCGAATTGAGAGAAAGCAAATTGAGAATTGTAAAATACAAGTATTAATATTGCAATGCATATAAAGATAATATTTTTTTTCATATAATTTATGAAAATAAATTTCAAAAAATATATAAATTTGACGTATAGTTTTATCAATAAGTTTAAAAGAAAAGAGATATTATTAGAATTAGAAAAGTATAGAAGATAAAAATGAAATTTTGCTAATAGGAAAAAAAGTTATAATTTTGTATTTTTAAAAAATGGTCAGGTAGCTCAGTTGGTAGAGCAATGGACTGAAAATCCATGTGTCGGCGGTTCAATTCCGTCCCTGACCACATTCCTTAATGTTTCAAAACGAAATTTATTTCATACAGTGTTGTTCCCTTTATTAAATAAGTTTTACTGTTAGGAAATTTGATAAAATTGGGATTAGTACGCTCAAGGGAAATAGTATATGTGCCTGAAGGGAATTTTGTGGAATCCAAAAAATCTTTTTCAGTTATTGTAAATTCCCCATCATCTCTAATATATCCTTCTATACTTTGAAAATTAAAATTAGGATTCTCAGATTCCCCGTAATTCATCACAAAACGAACATAACCATTATTAGTAGCGTTCCATTTAAGGACAGTCTTGCGATTAGCATAAAGAATTTTGCCAGCAGGTGGATATTCGATTTTTATTGCGGGGGGTATAGTAATAAATGTATCAAAAGCGGGATCGATATCACTTATTTGAATATTAATATGATTAGACTGCGAACCACTATAAATTGGTGCAGTACTGCTAAAATATTCATTATAAGTTCCAGTTGATTTTAATGATGTATCATTAATTTCGATACTTTTTATAGGTACACAATTAGTATCTGTGGGCTCAGGGGGATACGGAAAGCTTTTATCCCAAAAACGAGCCATAGAAATATAAAAAGTATAAGATAAATTAAGATAGCCATCATTATTATTTATTGAATATGTAAGAAGGGAAATCTCCCCATAGATATTTGTAGTATCTAACATTGCAGCATATTGTTCATCAGAATATGATTCGTCGGGTTCAACTCCGGAACCCAAGCCTAATGCGTTGGATTTTACTACGGGCGTTGTGGGATTATCATCACAACTTGCAAAAACAAAAATACTGAATAAAAATATTGCCCACAATTTTAAATTGAACAACTTTTTCATTTTTCACCTACATTTATTTCAAATAATATAAATTTCTTGCAAATTCTCTAATTACAATTTAAATAAAAAATATTAATTATTAATATATTAAGAATATGTAATGCTTTGAAATTATTAGAACAATAAATATTCTGTAAATCTACGCAAATTAAGTGTGTAAAATTTTTAACATACTATAATTCCTTTTATTTGCTTAAATTTGAAATTTTATCATAATTATTTTTGAAAAAACTCTCTCAAAACGGATTTAAACCCAAATTATCTAAAAATGAGATGAACAATACTCTCATTTTTAATTTGCTACAGAAAGTTGAAAACTTTCTTGTGCGGGAATTATACATTGATAAGTCTTATAAAATGATTGCTGCGGTGAGTGGTGGCGTTGATTCTGTGGTATTGCTTGATATTCTTTATAATCTTTCCCAAAAAATTGGGTTTCAATTAAGTGTGGCACATTTCAATCATAAAATCCGCCCAAAGACCTCTGATTTAGATGAAGAATTTGTAATAAGATTATCAAAATATTATAACTTAGAAATAAATACTGCAAGCGGAAAAGTCAAAGATTATGCCAAGAGAAATTCCATCAGTGTGGAAACTGCTGCTCGTGTGTTAAGATATAATTTTTTCGAGAAAGTTTCCCGCACAATAAATGCTGATATACTTGCAACAGCACATACTCAAGATGATAATGTCGAAACATTTTTTATGAATATCTTTCGAGGAAGTGGGCTTACAGGCTTATCGGGCATACCGAAGGTGCGTCAATTAATCAAAAACGTAAGGATTATCAGGCCCCTAATTGATGTTCCAAAAAATGAATTAATTGAATATGCAGAAGTAAGGAATTTGCAATGGAGAGAAGATGAATCTAATGCATGGCTAGATTATACAAGGAATAAAATACGCCATAAATTAATACCATTTCTTGAAAATGAATTCAGTCCATCAATTACAGGAAATGTGCAAAGGATAACAAAATTCTTGCAAGGTGCTGATGAATTTATTCAAGAGCGTATTGAGGAAATCTCAGAAATCCTTATTAAAAAGGATACACCTGATAACTATTCAATAAATATAAATATACTTAATTCAAATAATAAATTTATCCAGGGAGAGATAATATCGCGATTTTTAAAGACAAATCTTGATATACCGCAAGTGAATTATTCACAAATTGATGGAATATTGAATTTAAAAGATAAAGAAACGGGAAGCATTTTTGCAATTGATAAATTTTGGATTTGCATTAAAGATAGAAAGGATTTATTATTTAAAAAGAATTTATTGCCCTTAAAAATAAATTTACAAATAGAAAAAATTGGAGAATATACTTTTGGAAATAAGAAATTAACGTTAAAGGAAGTGCCAAAGAATGAAGTTTTATTGAATAATGATAAAGGTATAGAATATTTTGATTTTGATAAATTTCCAATAGTTGTTAATTTACGCAATTGGCAAGAAGGCGATGTTATTAAGCCCTTGGGTGCGACAGGAAGAATGAAGGTAAGCGATTATTTAATAAATAATAAAATCAATACGTATGACAAGAATTTTATTTATGTTCTTGCGAAAGATAACGAAGTAATCTGGATTTTGAATCATCAAATAAACGATAAATATAAAATAACAAAAGAAACAAAAAGATTTTTACAAGGGAAAATTGTAGATTTATGAATGAGAATGACAGGATACAAATTGCAGATTATTACTTTGAAAAATATATAGATAGAGAAGTAATTCGGAATCGTGTAAAGGAATTAGGAAAAGCAATATCGAAAGATTATGCAGGAAAAGAGCCAACAATACTTATAACTTTAAAAGGGGCAATGGTATTTGCTGCAGATTTAATACGGGAAATAACATTAACCGTTAGAATTGAAACAGTAATAGCAAAGAGTTATGGAATGAAAATAGAAACAAGCGGGGAAGTCAATATTATTAAAAATGATATTGATATAAAGGATAAAGATGTGATAATAGTTGAAGATATAATCGACACAGGCATCACTATGACAAAATTATTAAAAAATCTTAAGCAAGATGAACCAAAGTCAATATCTGTATGCTCTTTATTGTTCAAACCCGATAAAATAAGTGAGAATGTCGATATTAAGTATCTTGGATTTTCGATAGATCCTTTATTTGTTGTGGGATATGGGATAGATTATGCAGAGCAAGGTCGTAATTTGAAAGATATATATATAAAAGTTAATTAATTACAATAATATAGGACTTATCTCAAATAATTATTAATAAAAAAAAACGTCTAAATTGGAAAAGGAGTAATAAATGGGTAAAACCCAGAAAGATAAAGATAATTTCAACAAAAATCAATTCAATGATTTTCGTAAAATAAATTCTGATGGAAATCAACCAAATTATATAAGGAATATAATTGTTTGGGTAATATTTGGTGCATTTTTATTTTTCCTTTATATTTATTTTGACCAAAGTCAATATAAAACAACTACAATAACATACACGGAATATGAAAACATATTAGACCAAGGATTAATACAAAGCGCCCGTGTAATCAAAGATGAGTCAAATAATTTCGAATTTTATGGAAAATTAAAAACGCCAATCACAATATCAATTAATGGCAAACCAAAGGAAATTACTGAATTCACAGTAAAGCTTGGATTTGTGGATGCTCAAACGGAAAAATTATGGAAAGAGAAAGGTATAGTTTGGACATACGAAGTTGCTAAAAATAACTTTTGGGGTCCAATATTGACAATATTGCCTTTTATATTAATAATATTTCTTTGGTTTTATTTTATGAGAGGGTTCCAAGGTGGACAAAATAATAGCACAAAGAATATTTTCAATTTTGGTAAGGCAAGAATAAAGCAGACAAATAAGAACGAGATACAAGTAACATTTAAAGATGTCGCAGGAGCAGATGAAGCAAAAGAAGAATTAGTTGAAGTAATTGATTTTTTAAAAGAACCAACAAAATTCCAAAGATTGGGAGGCAAAATACCAAAAGGCGTGTTGCTTGTTGGTCCGCCTGGAACAGGCAAAACATTGCTTGCGCGAGCAGTAGCGGGGGAAGCGGGCGTTCCATTCTTTTCTATATCAGGGGCGGATTTTGTAGAGATGTTTGTGGGTGTTGGAGCAAGCAGAGTAAGGGATTTATTTGACCAAGCAAAGAAAAATGCACCTTGTATTGTTTTTATCGATGAATTAGATGCTGTTGGACGACATCGTGGGGCTGGATTGGGTGGTGGTCACGATGAACGTGAGCAAACCTTAAATCAATTGCTAGTAGAAATGGATGGGTTCGAGCAAAATATGAGCGTAATAGTTATGGCTGCAACGAACCGCCCTGATGTGCTTGACCCTGCATTATTGCGTCCGGGCAGATTTGATAGGCAAATTGTTGTAGATTTACCTGACGTTAATGGAAGGAAAGAAATTTTCAAAGTACATACTCGGAAGCTACCACTTTCTAAGGATATTGATTTTGAAACATTAGCTCGCTCTACACCTGGATTATCAGGTGCTGATATTGCAAATATATGCAATGAAGCAGCACTTTATGCAGCAAGGCGAAATAGTACAGTTGTAACTATGTATGACTTTGAAATGGCAAAGGACAAAGTTCTGATGGGAGTCGAGCGCAAGAGTATGGTTATTTCACCCAAAGAAAAAGAGCTTACGGCATATCACGAGATGGGTCATGCACTTGTTGGGAAATTTTTACCAAACGCCGATCCGATCCATAAGATTACAATTATTCCAAGAGGTCGGGCATTGGGTTTGACTGCTTATACACCAAAAGAAGAACAACATTCACAGACGCAAGATTACCTTGAAACACAAATTATAATATTATTGGGTGGGCGATCTGCCGAAAAGATAATATTTAATACATTGACCAATGGCGCTGCTAATGATTTGCTACGTGCAACAAAAATTGCTCGAAAGATGGTCACTGAATGGGGAATGAGCGATGCTATTGGCCCAGTCAGTTTCGCAAATGAGCAACAGGAAGTATTTTTAGGACGTGATTTTGTGCAAGCAAAAGATCATAGCGAAGAAACCGCGCAATTGATTGATAGTGAAGTAAGAAAAATACTTATTAATGCAAGTCAAATTGCTGAAAACATTCTAAATGAGAATATAGATTTATTGCATAAAGGTGCAAGATTACTAATAGAGCGGGAAACACTCGATAACGAGGAATTCGAAGCATTAGTACAGGGTTTAGAATTACCTCCTTTAAGTAATAAAAAAATAGAAGCATTAAGAAATATAAAAATTGGAACGGGAGAGGAAGAAAAACCTGCCTCTCCAAAGTTACCTTCAATTGAAGGTCTAAATTTATCAGAAAGTTAATTAATAAATCAAAGGTTATAAATGACGACAATGGAATTTCCTGATAAGGAACAAGTTAACGAACAAAGTAAAACTGACGAACCGAAGGCAAAGAATGAAATTCAAAGCTTTTTTGATTCGTACAAGAAAAAAATTGATAACATTCAAAGGATTCAACCCAAATGGCAAAACTTACGAAGCGCTAGGCAAAAATTACTATCACTGCAAAAGGAGCTTAATACGCCTCCCGAATTTATTCCAAGAGGTGTTCTTGAAAATATTCAACGTATGATAGCAGATGCATTATCTGCTATAACTCAATCGCAAATTGCCGAAAGGGAGAATTACGAAATGGAATGCTCCGATAACTATTTGCAGCTGAAGAGTTTTTTTGAAAATATTATTCAAACTTTGGAATCTTCTGAAGATTTAACAAAATCCAGGCAACAACTTATTGATGCTCAAAGGATAATAAGTACAAAGACATTAAAACGTTCTCAGCAAGAAGAATTATATCAAATGATCAGATCGGGTTTTGATATACTTTTAACTAAACAAGAAAAGGAAAAGGAGAAATTTAACCAAGAAGCAAATCAGAATTATGAAAAAATAGCTCCTTTAGTTGAAAATGCTATAAATATCGCCAATTCCACTGATTCTTTTAAAGAAGCGCGGGAAGTATTGACCGCTGCACAAAATTCTGTCAGAGATGTGTTGCTTACAAAAGAACAACGTGACGAATTATTTGGAAAGTTGCGGATTGTTTTTAACGAGATTAACAAGAAAAATGACGAAGAGCGAGAAGAATTTGCAAAGATTTCTGAAGAGAATTTCAATCAATTAAGAGAGAAAATTGAACAAGAAGCAGCAAAATTATCCAATAATCCACATTTTAAATCAATTAGAGAGGATCTTTTAACAATACAGAGTGAATTACGTGTGATGAAACTTAAGCTCGAACACCGTAATAAGCTCTATACAATGTTGAAAGATACTTTTAAGGTATTAGATGAAAAGAGAGCAGAATATTTTGAAAAACGAGATGCTGCAAAGAAATCAGGCAGTTCTTTAATTAAAAATCTAGAAGAAAAATTATCAATTTTGAATTCTACAATTGAATCTGACAAAGCTGAGTTGGCTGAGTTGCAAGATCAGTTAAATAATCCTGAAATTGAAAACAAAGATGAGCTTATCCAGAAGAATGAAATACTTCTATCGAAAATCAACGAAAAAGAAAAGAGAATTAAGGAAACTCAAAGCAGATTAAAAGGATTAGAAAAAAAAGAAGAAAAATAGTATAGTTGAGTCGGGGCGAGTGGATTCGAACCACCGACCCCCTGGTCCCAAACCAGGTGCGCTAACCGGACTGCGCTACGCCCCGTTTTCAAAAAACTAGATTTACAAAATTACGAAATCTACAATAATTATACATAATAATACATCTCGAATTTCATAATTTACTTGTCAACAAATTTACCCTTTCATTTCTCTTCTCTGCTGCATATTTACGTAGGTCGCTTATTCTATCAGCTTCATCCATAATCTCTTCACCAAGAATCGTTTCAAGCACATCTTCCATAGTTATTAAACCTGAAACAGCACCATATTCATCAACAACAACAAAAAGATGTTGCCGTCTTTGAAGAAATTTCTCCAATGCAGTGCTGACAGAGGCGGTTTCAGGAATAAAATATACATCCTGAGCAAATTCTTTTAATGTCTTATTTTCCTGGTGATTTAAAGCTGCCTTAAACACATCTTTTGTTAATACATAACCTACAACCCTATCATCAATGCTTTCACCCTCCCATATAGGAAATCGGGAAAAAACCTGCAGTGGTGGCAAATCGATAATATCTTTCACCTTTGAATTAGCATTACAACTAAAAATGACTGTATGTGGTGTCATAACATCGCTAACTAAAATTTCGGAGAAGTTCATAATATTAGTTAGAATTGCATACTCTTTATCATTGAGACTACCTTCCTCGAGAGCAGATTCAAAGAGCTCGTGAATTTCCTGACGTGATTCCTCTCCTCTATTTTTGCCTTTGATTAATAAAATCAGAGTATTTTTGAATTTTACAATTGGAAGTGCAATATTATGTGTTAAATTTAACCAAAACAAGTACTTAAAGGAGTAGTTATTGGATTTAGTCTCGCCAAAAGCATAAATAATTCCACGAAGAATGAAATAAACCAATGCAATGCCAATAGTCACAAGAATTATATAATATAATTGCCAATTTATATTATATAAATATTTAAATAAAATTATATAAGCTATTGAACAAAAAAGGAATTCATAAATATAAAAAGTTTTTAAATTAGCATCAAAATCACTTTTGATTTTTTTTAATTTTTCTGTTTTCTTAGGATTAATTTGACTTAATACTTGGATTTCATTAATTGTAAGAGAATCAATAATACCTGAAAATAAAGAAAATGATAAAGCAATAAGAAAAAGGATAATACTAAGCGGAATATCCATTAATAAATTTCAAAAACTCCATATTTTGGTACATAATTATATTTATATAAACGAAATAAAAGAAAATTAATTAGAAAATTGCTTATTAATTACAGTAATCCGTCCAGGATATTGAATGGGTCCTAACGGAGTTTTTATTGTGGGTTGAATATCCAATTTTAACCTGCTAAGGTCAGAATGCATTCCGCCAAGAGCAAATGCCAAATTAATTAGCTTATCATAACCTTGATTACCAAAGAATTCAAATAAATCAAGATTAATAGTAAGAGGAATAATAACTGATTGACCACTTCCAGGGATTGTTATTGGACCATTGACTACACCCGAAACAGTAGGAGTATCGTCTAGAATTAAACGCCATTCCAAACTGGAAATAGTGGCATCTGTTTTAACAGGGGATGTTTTTCCATCATTTGGATTGAGTGCAGCAAGATTCAGTACAAATTGTGCAGGAAATTTCTTTTGAGTAAATATTTGAGATATTTGCAAAGCATTTGTCATATTTAAATCACTTATACTTGCCTTGCCTGAAATAGGAATACCTGCAACTTGGAAATTACTTACATTTTCAATTTTAAATTGCAATTTCTTCAATTTAGTAATAGTATTTAAAGCAGAACATGCTCCTAAAATAGCAGCAAGGAATCCAGCTATTATTGCTATTTTTATTATTTTTTTCATTAAAATAAAACTTTTGTGAATGGGACGTATTATTTATTTATTTCTTGAATTTTTCTAATAAATTTTATAGCAATGCTATCAGAAACAACGGGATCGTTTAATCGCTCAGGATGCCATTGAACAGCAAGAACAAAATTATATTTTAACGTGTCTATCGGCTCATAAGCTTCAATTAAAGAATCTTCAGAAAATGCAATTGCTCGAAACTCGGAGCTCAGTTCATCAATACCTTGATGATGATTTGTATTAACTTTATATATATTATTGTGCGCACAAGGTAGCATTGAAGAATTTGAAAATTTTACGAAGTGAAAACAGGTATCGGGAAGCTCGCATTGATGAATTACATTCGAGGGTCTCTGAGTTGGCAAATCTGCAATCAGCGAGCCACTTTTTGCAACATTAAGAATTTGCAATCCACGGCAAATAGCAAGCAAAGGTTTATTTAATTTTAGAGCTTGTTCAATTATTGCAAACTCTAATGAATCACGATAATTATCAATTTCACATAATGATGAATCCTCGGGCTTAGCGTAATATTGCGGATTTACATCAGGACCACCCGATAAAATGACACCGTCGCATTCATTGATAAGCTTTCTTGCTGAATCAATTGGCAATCCATATAGATTTATTGTTTCAATATTTGTATTATATTTTTTTATCCATTCTGAATATCGTTCATAGCTTTTTGAGCCAATAGCTTTCGAAATAGCAATTTTGATTGGTTTTTCTTTTGCACAACTTACTATAAGAATTGCTGAAATTGATAAAATTAGGATAAATGATTTTTTCATAATTTAAAATTTAAAGATGCAAATTAAAAAATTGCATTAATTCTTTCGATTAATTTATCTTGGTTTGTAATTATTTTAAATCTAATTGGTAAAACATAAATAGAGATATTATTCTCGAGAAAATATTCTTTAAATAATGATATCTTTACAGCATCTTTTTCAGTTGTAATAATTTGTGAATTTGTCTTTTTTGCAAGTGCACTGATAGATTTTATATCATTTATATCATAATTGTGATGGTCATCAAAAATTCTAAGATTATTTTTATCATAATTTATTTTCAATTCATCAAGCGAATTTAAAAATCTATTTGGATTTGCAATACCAACAATGGGAAGGAACTTAATATTATTCAATAAATTATCTGATATTTGATTCTCTTGAAACAATCGATAAATGTTATCAGATATAATTTTAAATTTACAAATTATAACATCATTTTTCAAAAATGGTTGAATTTTAGAAATATCACAAAATTCAGGGTACATAATTACATCAGCACGAATTAACGACGTCAAGGGTTCACGCAATCGACCACGTGGGAAAACAAAAGGTTTGTCAACCGTATTTTTATCAATAATCACAATATCCAAATCCCGGCTTATCCATTGATGTTGGAACCCATCATCAATTATTATAATATCAGGGTGAAACAGCTTTTCGGCGAAAGCGGCATTGACGTATTTCGTTTTTCCCGAAACAGCGATTGCGCGAGTTTTGGATTGAATTAGATACATTTCATCACCTAATAATGAAGGAGATGTTCGATTGCCATTTTCATCAATACCTGTAATGACATCATCAGTGCTTGATTTTGCTTTATAATTACGCCCAATAACGCATACTGCTTTATCTTTTGGTAAATAATTATTTATAATTTCTATCACAAGCGGTGTTTTGCCTGTTCCTCCCGCTGAAAGATTGCCAATACTAATTATTTTTGCTTTATATCTAACCTTAAAGAATTTTTCATTAGAAGGAATATTATCTGGCGGATAAATTATAGCATTTTGGAATTTGCAATTTCGTTTATTTACAACCGATTCATAAATTTTTGAAAGAAAATGTCTAATCATTGCATTTTCCCTTCAATATTATGAATCAACTCTGTAATCTCATTATTATTCAATTCGTTAGAAATAATGTATGGTTCTGATATTTCAATAGTGATTCGTGATAAAGGCAATGGAAACTCAAATCGGTCCCAGCTTTTTTTGAAAACAATTTTTTTGGATATATTTGCTTTTATATAGTAAAATCGCGCTCCTGATCTTTGAGAAGCAACAATTCCACCTGGTTTCAAAAAATGTCGAGGACCACGGGGACCATCGGGGGTAAGCAAGACATAATTATCCTGGCTTTTTTCAACTAATTGATTCATTACCTCTTTGCCACCTTTGGAGGATGAACCACGAATTAGCATAAATCCCCATTTTTCAAGCAAATCAGAAAGAATTTGGCCATCTTTGCTTTGGCTAACTACAGCATATGCGTTTTTATTTGCAAATATTCTCCATATAGGCATCATTTCATTATGCCAAAACACAACGATAGCGGGCTTTTGTGGAAATGAACCTTTAATATGAAACAGCCAAGTTTTGCTTATGGCAGTTATAAAAAAATTTCCTAAAAATTTGCAAAGTTTATTCTTCATCTATTATTTTAAAAATGACGAATAAATAATATTAGCAGCATTTTTGCTTGCGCCTACCTCGCCAAGTTGCTGCCTCAAAAATAGGAAATTACTCTGCATCTCGTCATATAATTTCCTATTTTCTACTATCTGGATTATCGATTTTGCAAGATTATCGGGATTTGCTTCTTTTTGAATCAATTCGGGTATCACTTGCTTTTGAGATAAAATATTGACTAATGATAAGTATGGCAAATTGATGATCTTTTTACCAATAAAATAGGTCGATAGAGATGTTCTATAAAACATTGCAAAGGGCATACCAAGCAATGCTGCTTCCAAATTTGAAGTTCCTGTTTTAATCAATCCCGCAAGAGAATTGCTCATTAATTGATGTGATGATTCGTCGGCAATAATTGTGTCGGAATTCGTTGCAATTTTCTTGGAAAATTCATATTTGAGATGTTGTGGCAACACAATTTCAAACTGAAAATCATTTAGTGAGCGGTTTAATAATTCGATTGTTGAATTGACCAATTTAATATGTGAATTAATTTCTTGCTTTCGACTACCTGGCAAAAATATAATACGTTTTTCGCGCTCTTCATAGTTTTTAATTTGTTGATGGAAAATCTCCAAATCAAGCAAGGGGTGTCCAACCCATTTTGTTTTTATTCCGAATCTTTCAAAATATTGGGCTTCAAATGGGAAAACAACAAGCAATAAATCAATCAATTTTGCAAAGTCTTTTGAACGGTTTTCACCCCATGCCCATAATTGCGGAGCTATATACCAGGCAACGGGAACATTAAATTTTTTGGCAAATTTTGCAACCCTTTGATTAAAACCGGGGAAATCGACGGGAATAAATAAATCAATATTTCCCTTTTTGATTAAATTTCCAATTTTTTGCAATAAAAATTGGAAAAAATTCGCCTTTTTTGCAACCTCCCAGAATCCAACCACTGAAACTTCGCTTATCGGGACAATCGATGAAAATCCCAGAGATTCCATCTTATCACCACCAATGCCAACGAATTCAATCTTTTCATCTATTTTCCATAACTCACGCATCAAATTTGAGGAATGTAAATCTCCCGATGCATCGCCTGCTATTATTAAAACTTTTTTCAAACGTCAATTATATTAATTAACAAAATTAATGTTGAAAACTTAAATAACGAACATTTTTCTAAATTTTTATATTTTAGTTTTTTTGGAAAATTGAAAACGGCAATGTCCGAATATATACATTTACATAATCACACACACTATTCGATATTGGATGCAATCGCAACACCCGGAGAATTAGTTCAGGCAGCGGTCGATGATGAGCAATCGGCGGTTGCATTGACTGACCACGGGGTCTTATTTGGATTAATGGAATTTGAAGAAAAAGCAAAAGAGAAAAATATCAAACCGATTTACGGGATGGAAGCATATTTGGCAACTGGTTCCCGATTTGAAAAAAATAATACATCAACTACAAAAAAGAAAAATTATCATCATCTGATATTACTGGCAAAGGATCTTCAAGGATATAAGAATTTAGTGAAATTGACAAGCTACGCTCACACGGAAGGATTTTATTATCGCCCAAGAATTGATAAGGAACTTTTAGAAAAGTATAAGGATGGTTTAATTGCAATGAGCGCTTGTATTGCGGGCGTGATTTCAGCTCCATTAATTGAGGGGGATTGGGATAGGGCAAAACACGAAGCTCAATATTTCAAGGATTTATTTGGCGATGATTTTTATATCGAATTACAAAATCATAATCTTTCTCAGGATGAAATTGTATTGCGTGATGCCCCGAAACTTGCTCGAGAATTGGGCATCCCGCTTGTTGCTACAAATGATATACATTATCTAAAAAAAGAACATGCTCTTGCCCATAATGTATACCTCCTAATCAAAGATGTTAAGGGAGGGGATGCACAAAATGTTGATATAACAAACCTGAAGTACCATAGCGATCAATATTATTTCAAGACGCAAAAGGAAATGATTGAGTTATTCAAAGATTTTCCCGATGCAATTGCAAATACCGTAAAAATTGCCGAACAATGCAATGTGAATTTCAATTTCAAAATTGCAATGCCACAATTTACTCTTCCCGAAAATGAAAAAGTGCAATCACTCGATGAATATCTTGAAAAGCTTGTTTGGGAAGGAATAAACAGGAAATACTCAAATTTAACCGATGAAATTAAGGACAGAACGAATTACGAATTGGATGTCATCAAGCGAATGGGTTTTTCCGATTATTTTTTGATTGTGGCAGATTTTATAAGTGCAGCGCGTAAGATGGGAATACGTGTTGGTCCCGGGAGAGGTTCAGCAGCGGGCAGTATTGTAGCATATTCATTAGATATTACGAGCGTGGACCCATTAGAAAGCGATCTGCTTTTTGAAAGATTTTTGAATCCTGAAAGAATTTCGATGCCTGATATAGATATAGATTTTGATGATGAGCGACGCGAGGAAGTTATTCAATATTGTCAAAATATATATGGTGCAAATTCAGTCGCACAAATTATCACATTTGGCAGATTATCCTCCCGGATGGTACTGACTGACGTTGGACGTGTGACGGGGGTTCCTTTGAATACAATCAAACAAATTACTTCCAAAATTCCAACGCAATTCGGTAAAGTATTTAAATTAAACGAAGCATTGAAACTTGCTGATTTAAATTATTTAAATACAACGCAAGATGAGAAATTAAAGCAATTAATTGATTTATCTTTAGTTCTCGAAGATAAGAACAGAAGCGCGGGCACCCATGCGGCAGGTATTGTGATTACACAAGGTGAGGTTAGCGATTATGTACCCGTTTTTCAAGGGGGGCAAAGCAGCAAATCCGAAGAATCGAGTATAAATATTGCAACTCAATATTCAATGAATTATCTTGAACACGCAGGCGTTATAAAAATGGACTTTCTTGGCCTTCGCACATTATCTATAATTGATAGAACGCTAAATTTAATTAAACAAAATCAAAATATTGAGTTAGATATAGACCATATTCCTCTTAATGATAAAGAAACGTATGAACTAATTTCTTCAGGAAAAACGCTTGCAGTGTTCCAGTTTGAATCCAGTGGTATGCAAGATTATTTGAAAAAGCTCAAACCTACAAATCTCGAGGAGCTGACGGCAATGAATGCACTTTATCGTCCAGGACCAATGGCAAGTATTCCTGATTATATTGATAGAAAATGGGGTGTAAAGAAAATCGAATATTTGCATCCATTGATGGAATCTGTCTTGCAAAAGACTTATGGTGTCATCATCTATCAAGAACAAGTGATGCAACTTGTTCAAAAAATTGCAAATTTCACACTAGGCGAGGCTGACATTTTACGTAGAGCGATGGGGAAAAAAGATGCCAAAAAAATTGAAAAATTAAAACCAAAATTTATTGAAGGTGCAAAGCAAAATGGAATTGATGCAAAACTTGCAAATGAAATTTATGATTTGATTGAGAAATTCTCAAATTATGGTTTCAATAAGTCCCATTCTTATGTTTATTCATATTTAGCATATCAGACAGCGTATTTAAAAACACATTATCCCGCGGAATTTTTAGCTGCAAATATGACCGCTGAAATCAATAATCAGGATTATCTTGTTGAACTAATGGATGAGGCTAAATCATTTGGAATTAGCGTTTTGCCACCTGATATCAATACTTCAGATGCTCATTTTACGGTGCGTGGTAATATAATTTATTTCGGAATGGCGGGTTTAAAAGGAGTTGGAGTAAACACTGTTAAACACATTGTTGAAGTCAGGCAAAATGGGAAATTTTTATCTTTCTTTGATTTTGTCAAACGGGTAGATCCAAAGCTTGTAAATCGGCGAGTGCTTGAATCTTTAATATTTGCGGGAGCTTTTGATTCGATAGCTAATGGGAAACGCCGAGCGTTGTATGAAGTAATTGATGATGCTATGAATTATGCAAAATCTTTATCAAAAAATGAGGGAGTAGATGCATTATTTGGCGATGCAGGCAATGGCAATAGCCATATTGAACCAATATTGCCTGATGTGCAGGAATGGAAAGAAAGCGAAAAACTTGCTCACGAGAAGGAAGTCCTAAATTTTTATGTTTCGGGCCATCCATTAAATGAATACAAAACAATCGTTAAATCATTTTCTGACATATCGATTGGGAAATGGAAAGAAGATGAAAACCACGCAGCCGAAAAAATTATGCTTTGCGGCTTAATTTCAGGAATACGGAATAACCGTGATAAAAAAGGCAGTCCCATTGCATTTGTGCAAATTGAAGATTTCTCAGGCAAAGCAGAAGCAATATTCTGGAGCAATTCTTATGCTAAATATGAAGCAATATTAAAGGAAGGGCATCCAATAATAATTAATGGGAAAGTGGATACAGCAGAGGAAGATTTGAAAATTGTGGTTGATGAAGCATTTTCTTTAAATGAAATTATTAATAATTTAAGCAAAGGTTATAAAATTATTTTAGATACATCTGCTGCAAATAGAGAAACGATATGGGAAATTCATCAGGTTTTCAAGCATACTAAGGCAAAAGCGGGTAAATTGGTGTTCATTTTGAATAATCGAAGCGAGATGAGACATAAAGAGTATATTGCATATGATGTTCCATTGAATTTTGAAAATGAAACAATTAAAAAACTTGAAAAAATTCAAGGCGTTCAAAGTGTAAGAATAATTAGAGATTGATGGGAAGTTTATGCTTTTTAACTTTTTATTTTGAAAAAATATATAATTTAGTAAACAATTAAAGACCATTTATTATGTTTAAGCAAATAATTAGTTGGATTATTGCAATAATCGTTGGAATAGTTGCAATTCGCGTTATTTTATTTTTATTTAGTGTAGTGATGCACGGATTTTTCTGGTTGATTCTCATAGCCCTTGGATTTTTAATCGCATATCCACTTCAGAAATTTTTAAGGGAAAAAATATTTTAAATATTTTTCATAAAAAATTCATTTTTTCGAGACATATTGCGAGTCCTTTAAATAGAATCTTAACGGAAGATCCTTTGATAAGTTAATGCCAATACGTGGCGCCTGCACAATATCTTTATCTGAATATGTATTATAATCACATAAAAAAATATCATCGGAATCCAATCTGTGAAGGTTGTGACTTTTATTAAGATTGAATGCCCGAGCAAAATTGCCAGGACCTTTGCATAGGTTTTCTATTTTATCAGTTTTTCGAAATTCTATCATTTTATCGATACCTGCAATTGGCTTTCCCGCACGTAGAAGCACTGCTGAGCCAACTCCCGCATTTTCTGTGACTATATTTACGCAAAAATGAACACCATAAATGAAATATACATAGAGCACTCCCCCATTTTCAAACATCGGAGAATTTCGTGGTGTTTTCTTAATTGCAGCGTGCGATGCAAAATCGCCATCGGGCAAATATGCTTCGGTCTCTTGCATCTCGCAAGCAAGCACATCACCATCAATCACACGAACGAATAATTTCCCTATAAGCAAGCGGGCAACATCGTCGGTTTTTTGTTGATAAAATTCAATCGGAATACGTTTAGATAAATCAATTTTCATAGTCTGCAAAATTACGGGGTTGATGAAAATTAAGGCATTGGTTTATAATTTAGATTAATCAAAAAAATAAATTTTACATTCCCCAAAACAAATTTAAATTCGTTAATAATATATAAGGAATATTTTTTTTAAATATTCTTATTTTTGTAACTTTAATTGAATTTATTGTGTACCAAAAATTATTTATACTACATCCTATAATAATAGTCCTTACTTTTAGCTTAACATTTTGTCAATCAACAAAAGAAGAAAAAGAATTAGATGAATTTTCAAAGAAATTTATTCAATCAGATCAACCGATGGCAATCTATCCTGAAACGCCCGAAGATGGAAAAGATATATATGTATTCTATAATCTTGGAAATAAAAATGCTAGGATTAAATTTGCAGATAGCTTGACTGTGACAATTGATATAAATAATTATCACAAAGAATTGAAATATAGGTATATTATGAAATCCCATAGTAAATATAAAAATATTTATTATGCTCAATTCTATATACCAAAGGATTCCTATTTTGCGACAATACAAGTTCTACCATATGGTGTTTATAGAGGTGATGAATATATTTCTGGGGCAATTTTCAAAAATGGTGAATTTCAAAAAGGTTCACTTATTGAAATGTTGAAGGGACAAAAAAATCATACCGATATTTTTGATATATTTAAAGAAGATGCAAAATTATTCCCTGATTATGCTGCAAGGTATGTCCCATACTGGGAAATGACTACTTTAGGTTATGCTGATCTTAATAATATCAAAAATGATATAAATAATATCATTGAGATTTATTCAAATACAAATAATTTTGATTCAAAAATATCATCTTTAATTGCATTGTCCTATGGATATTATCTCATTCAACATTATGATTCATGTTTGAAGGAACTGGAAGATCTAATAATTTTATTAAAAAAATCTTCAAATGAGAATGTAAAGATGCCGGATATAGAAAATCTTAATTCCTTTATTAATTTAAGTATAAAATCAAATGACGAAGTTAGTGATAAAATTTTACCTAAAATATTTGAGATTGTACCATTAATTAATTCATATGAACTCGACAATTATTTTGTCCATATATTATATTCAGAATTTATTGGAGTAGAACCACAACTAAGGTGCAGCAAATTCTGGCTCTTTAATAAATTTAGTTATGAATTTTCAAATTTTAGCAATTATATAATCCATAAAGTTGATTCAACATATAGAAACAATATTCGTGTAGATTTCGCAAGGTGGGTACCACATCTATGCTCTGAAGTTGGAGAAATGACAGGTTGTTTAAACAAAACACAAAGAGATGAACTCTTTTTATTGGGATATAATATTGGAAGCAAAATTGACTATCTTTCAACTGATACAATAACTACTGCTTATATGGGTGCAGAAGGTATTACAGGTTCTATGATTTTAGACTTAGGAAAATCTCTTTTGTATTCAGAACAGAATGAGAAAGGATTACAATATTTAAAAAATTATATTTCCACAACACCAATACAAAGGTTTAATAATGGAGCATTATCTCTAAGTGCAGTAGAATTAACAAAATATTATTTGAAAGATAAAAATATAGATAGCTCCGAAAAATATTTAAAATTATGCTTTTATTATAATTCACCTTTTTCATATCAGTTATATGATTCATTAAATACGATCTATAAAAATTCAAACATATCACCAAAGGACATCCATTATTTCACTAAAAATCAGACGGAAACAATTCTAAAAAATATTACACCAAATTTTGTTATTAAAACTACAAGAAAAAGTTATAAATTCAATGATTTTAAAGATTCGCTTGTAATTATATTTCTTCTTGATAACACCTGCGCGTCCTGTAATATTGGCTTTCCCATTGCAATGGCTTATATAGTCCAAAATTATCCGAATATAAAAATTTTAATTGGACAGAATAATTACGAGGAACACAAGCAAGATCTATTGTCGGATCCAAATCTCCAAAAATTTGAATTTATAACAAATAATGATGAATTGTTCAATTATTTTAAAATTAATGAATTGCCTAAAGTATTATTTTTCAAAAACTCAGCTTTAATTGAACAGATTAATTCAATCCCGACTGAGAAAATTGCATATAAAATGTTAATAGAAAAGCATCGTTAAATAAATTAAATTATTTGAGTAAAAATGAAAACAAAGCGTTTTTTATCAACTTTTTTGTTTATATCACTTGTGATATGCTACATTTCTTTCGCAGAGGCAAACGAAAATATTATGAGCTATTTACAACTTGAAAATCAGTTCATTGCAGACAAAGAGGGTGTAGAACCAGGTGATTACTTAATTTCATATAATGAAAACACTCTTTTTTTAATTGAAAAGCCTATTTCAAGTTTAAAAAAAGGCGATAAAGTAATTATTTATCAAATTAGCCAAGAGGGACATAAACACAAAGAGGTTACAATGCAAGCAGACGATTGGCTCAATAATTTTACTTGCTATAATAACAAGCTATTTCTATTAGGTCAGTACTATATTTATGTGTATAAAAATTTATTTACGGGAAATCCAATTTTTGAATATAAAATAAAAATTCCTGAATCATTTTCACGTATTTATATCTACGATAAAAAAATAATTCTAACTAAATCCTGCATATCTTGTGAAGATAATGGTACTAAGGCTTTTATCTATGATTTAACTAAAAATCAGGGTTATACCCATATTTTTGACAATCCTGTTGGATTTGCACTAACATATATGACACCAAAAAGGAATATTAATTTTTATAAAGGTAATATAATTATTTCTGATATTACTAATTATAGAATAAGAATCTATGATTTAGACTTCAAATTAGTTTCCGAATTTTCGCGCCCAACATCAGATTGGGATAAAGGTTCCAATCAAGTTTTCAATGAAGAAATTAAAAATATTAAAACTCCAAACATGTTGAATTCCAAAAGAAAATTTATCACTGAGAATTCATACAAGCACAATGTTGTTCATTTAGTAGATTTTCTAAACGATTCTACGATAATGGTATGCTGGACATCAAACAGTTCACAAACAAATCAGAATGAAATAAGAACATTTTATGATGTTTGGAGAAAAAATAAAAATTCAAATAATTGGTATTTGATTTATAAAAATTTAACAGATATTTCACCGAAACCGCAAGATAAATTTAATTTTGATTATTTTTACCAACTATTTTGGCAATATTTTGTTTTAAATGATAAAGTGATTGTCTCGTCATATTTCCCAATTGATTTAAGAAAATTGGACTTAAAAAATTTAACATTTCAGGAATTTAATAAAATGCAAGGTGACTATTATAAAAATAACGATATAAAATGTTCATTTTTCATATATAAGTTCAAAGAGAAATGAAAAGATATGAATTAATAATTATTTTTATTTGTTTAATGTTTTTCTTTTCTGTTGAGAATATATTTCCCGCAGAAAATGAATTAAGAGTGGAAAATTTGAAGGGCGATTCTATAAATTTGAATCAAAATTTGAACCCAAGTCAAATGAATATTATTGTCTTTCTTGCATTGCCAACGTGCCATGATTGTTGTTTAAAGCTCAATAAATTTTTCGTGGAATTATCCAATAAAGAAAAAAATATACGGTTTTATTCAATAATTGGATTATCAGGGACAAAGAGCAATATTATGGATAAAAGGCTCGATATGAATTATTTTAAGAAGTATTTTAAATTACCAATTGATTATTTTTTTGTTTATAATTCTGCTGATAATTTTGGCTATTCAAATTACGACTCCGAATTGTTCAAGAAATACAATATTATCAACACGCCAACTGTATTGATAACCAGCAATAATAAATATCTATATATAAACTATGATGAGCTTTTTGAAAATGAAACTTTCAATTCCAAAATACTCGAAAGTACGATAAATAAATTAAGAGCAGTGTCGGAAAAGAGCAATTAAATAACATCGACAAGATTTCATTTACTTCTACATCTTCAATTACTCCTAATTTTATTGAAGAAATAATTGTATACAACTTTTTCTTTCAAGTATCATTTTCTATAAATTAATTTTAATTTATCATATTTATTCTATTACCTTTATTCTAAAAATATTGAATGTGTAGAAATATTCGATAACGAAATAATTATTATTAAATATTCGTTTTACAATAGTATTATATTGCTATTATTTTATTTATAATTTTTCATTATTTTTGATTGATTAATTATTTTTTAATTAATTTATATTAATAATGAAATTATAATATATTATTTTTTAGTAATTTAATATTATTACAATTTGTATTTTGAGAGAAATGAATTTGGAAGTGAGGAATCAAGTTTTAGAGAGTTTAATTAATAATTATTTTGATAATTTCCCATTTAAAATTGCAGTTGTCAATCAAGAGCAAACGGTTGTCGCAGCAAATCGTAAATTCGAGGAATTTTATGGTCAATGGGTCAATCATAAGTGCTTTGAACTATGCCATAACACAAAAATCCCGTGTATTCGGTGTCAGGTCCAAAAGGTCTTTGAGTCGGGAAATGCGGAAATAGTCAATGATACAAGTATTGATTTAGATGGCAATATCAGCTTTGATTTAGTGATTTTCTCTCCAATTTTCAATAAAGACGGCGAAATCGAGTTTGTGCAGGAGCTTACCATACCACAAAAGGAGATAAATCATTGGGAAAATGATTTTAATTTACTTTTTGATAATATCCCAAATTATATATCAATTACAGATAAGGATTTCAATATTTTACGTGCAAACCGCAGAATGATTAACACGTTCGGGAATGTACGAGGGAAAAAGTGCTATGAAGTATATAAACGCAGAAAGCAAATATGTTCTCACTGCCCTGCAAATGAAACATTTGAAACCAAACGCGTTCATTCTTCGAGCCAAATTGGTATAACCGCTACGGGAGAGAAAGCATACTATATGATGACTTCAATTCCAATTGCTTATGACCAAGACGGTAATGTCTCACAAGTAATGGAAATCAATTCAGATATTACTGAAATCAATAAATTGCAGGAGCAATTGAATTTTTTACATAATTTTTATGGAAATTTGATTGAAAATTCATCTGAAGCTATTATTGCCATTGACCGGAAAGGGAAGCTTCAAATTTTCAATTCAGCCGCAATGGAAATTTTCGACCTCGATGTAAAACGTAAGCCGGGCATTGCGCAAGCAAGAAAGATGCTACCTGAAAATTTCTTTCTTAATACAGAAATTGAACATCCACCTGAAGAATATGTAAAAACAACTCTTATTAATTCAAAGGGAGAGGAGGTGCCTGTACATTTAAAGATATTCGATATAAAGACCAAAACCGAAATAATGGGCAGAGTGGCAATCATTACAGATTTACGTCCAATAATAGAGCTAGAAGAATCAAGGGCATTAGCGCGTGAAATTGCATACAAAGAGAAATTCTCAATGATTGCAAAGGATATGAGCAAAATACTTAAAAATATGCGTAATTTTTTAGGGGAATTTTCAGATTATTTCAAGGAATCTACTTCTATTAATTTTACAAAAAAGTGGAATTCGTTTTATGAATACACAAATGACTATTTGCAAATATCAAATTTGTTCATTAAGTATGCTTATGGGGTAAATTTTAAGAAATCCTTAGTAGATTTAAATCAATTTATTAAAGAACAATTTGAATATTGTAAAAAGATATTTGAATTTTCAGAGATAAAAATTGATTTAAATTTATCTGCTGAAGATCCTGTTATTAATGTTGATAAGGATGCTTTGAGAGATGCAATTAATATAATTCTGATGCATTTCAAAATATATATTGCTGAAAATTGTGGCAAAATCACATTCCGGACTTATTATTCAGATCAAATCGTCAAATTCGATATTGAAGCACAATGCAAAAAAAATCCTCCTTTGGATTTCAATGAAGGTATTGCGCTTGGTGTTATTCAAATAATTGCAGAAGCAAATGACTTTACATTCAATGTAGCTTCGGTGCAAGAAGAAAACATTTTAAAAATTTCATTGATTTTCAGCTAAGCCTCAAATTGGCTCCCAATAGCATCGCTTTGGTGATGTAATTTTTCCAGCATCTTTTAGTTTTTTCATTGCTTTTTCGATTTCTTTTTTATCCAAACCCGTTAGCTTTTCAATATCACCATTGCTGAGAGGTTTGCCTGATTTTTTCATTACTTCAAGAATTGTTTCTGTTGTTTCCATAATTATATTTTATATTTATTAAAAATACTAAATTAATCAATATTAAAAAATAAAATTCAAAATTTTGTATATCAGGCGTGCCGCTGTTAAATCAGGATGATGTAATTCGGGAATTGGTGCAAGCTCCACAACATCAAATCCCACGATACTTTTATTTGCTTTCTTTATAGACCAGAAAATATCCAGAACATTCTGATAGGTTAATCCGTCGGGTTCAGGAGTACCCGTGGATGGTATAATTGAAGGGTCAAAGGCATCCAAATCAAAAGTAATATAAATATCATTGCTAAGTGTTGAAACAATATTATCAATCCAATTATCCCCATATTTATTATTTCTTATCCCCGAAGCATAAAACGTATGAATATTATGTTCCTTAATAAATTTAGCTTCTTCGACACATTGAGCACGGATACCAACTTGTGTCATATTTTCTGGTGGGAAAAATTCAGCGACACGCGCCATAGCACAGGCGTGGGAATAAGGTGAATCTTCATAATTATCCCTGAGGTCAGAATGAGCATCGAATTGCAATAGGCTCATTTTGGGATATACTTCAAAATGAGCTTTAATAGGTGCTATTGAAATTGTATGCTCGCCGCCAAGAGTCACTACAAATTTATTTTGTTCAATTAGTGTTTTTACTATTTCATATACCTTGAAAATTGCATTTTCATCATAAATATTATCAAAATCAACAGGTTGAATAGTGGCAATTCCATTATTAAAGCAAACTTCTTTATCAAATTCATCATCATAAAATTCTACATAAGCGGAAGCTTTCAAAATTGCATCGGGTCCATTGGCTGCTCCTTTTCCAAAGCTTGTGGTATGCTCGTAAGGTGCGGGAAGGATTATGATTTTTGAATTATCTAATTGTGAAACATTTTCAGGAATTGCAAGAAAATTGTATTCTGGCGATAAGACATCAAGATACATTCATACCTCTAAATTTTAAATTTTCGTTTATTATAAGGTGAATTTTATTCATTAACTTAATTTCTTCTGTTTTATTTTGCAAATCAGAAACTTCGATTGGTTCATTAATTATCACTCTTATTTTTACAGAATTAAATTCCAATTTCCCTCGTGGAAATATTAAATTTGAACCAATAATTGTAATAGGGACAATAGGTTTCCCACCACGATAAGCCAACAAAAATGCACCTCGTTTGAAATCGCCCAGCGTCCCATCAATTGAGCGAGTGCCTTCAGGGAACACAAGTACTGAGGCACCTTGATGCATCTGATTAATCGCTTCGTCAATACTTGCCATTGTAGATTTTGAAGCAGTTCTTCTAAGAGCAATATATGGCGATTTTTTTAATACAAGTCCAAAAAAAGGAACACGTTCAAGTTCTTTTTTATAAATTATTCGGAAATCATTTGGAAGAGTTGCTTGCAAAATTGGTATATCAAATAAATTTGAATGATTTGCAACAAATATGTAATTTTGGTGAGGGTTTATATTCTCCAGACCTCTGATATCAAGTTTAACATTAGTAATTTTTAATAATTTCTGACCCCATTTTTTAGCATAGATATAGAATTTTTTATTTCTATTGTCTTGTGATAAAAATAATGTTTTTGAGCCAAAAACAATTATACTCCATACAATTCTCAAAGCTTTAGTAACAAATAAGCAAAATCTAGCTATCATTTTCACACATTATTTTGCAAATTTGAAGGATCTTAGGGTCAGCGATTTGATATATATGGGAATGGATATTATTTTGGTATTTTACAATACCATATTTCTCCAAAATTTTAAGATGTTTTGATACATTTGCCTGAAGCAATCCCGTTGTTTCAACAATTTCATTTACTGATTTACATCCACTTTCAAGGCAACGTATAATTTTCAATCGTGTTTCTTCGCCCAAAACTTTAAATTTCACTGCAAGATTATGTATATTTTCATTATTTATAATATTGTCTTCCATTTGTTGTTATAATTTAATAATATTTTTTTTATCTTTTCGTTTATAATTTATTCAAAAATTTTTATAAATACATAAATATTTATATAAAAATATGGAAACGAATAAAACAGTAATAATATTTTCAACACCTACTTGTCCAGCATGTCAAAATGCTAAAAGGTATTTTAAGGAAAATAATATACGTTTCAAAGATATAGATGTCTCAAAAGACGAATTAGCTTTAAAAGATATGATAAGAAGAACAAATGGAAACAATGCTGTACCTGTAATTTTAATTAATAATCGTCCAATTATTGGATTTAATAAATCAGAAATAAATCGATTGCTAAATATAAAAACTAATTCTAACTAAATTTTTTTAATAATTAAAATATAAAGGAGAAATAATATGACTATCAAACCAATTGGAGACCGAATACTTGTAGAACCCCTCGAAATGCAAAAGCAAACAGAGGGCGGTATAATAATACCTGATACTGCAAAAGAAAAACCTATTACAGGCAAGGTTATCGAAATTGGCACAAGTGAAGATGTGACAAGCAATTTTAAAGTTGGAGATAAAGTAATTTATGCAAAATATGGTGGAGATGAGATCACAATTGATAATAAGGAACTGAAAATTATTCAATTTTCGGATATTCTTGCAAAAATTATTGATTAATTGTGGTCAATTCAGGTTGCCTCAAGAAGGTTTTCTCTGTTCCTTTTTGAGGCGACCGAGATTTTAAATTCTTTACTAAAATATTCTTATGAAATAATTCAAATGAGAATTTATATCGAAAAAACACTAATATGTTTATTTACATAAGTTAAAAAAAATAAATTTTGATTTTTACAATATAGAATGTTAAAACTAGGTATCGCGGGAAATCCTGTATTTCATAGTAAGAGTAAAGAACTCTTTAAATTAATTTCAAAAAAGAATAATATTGAATTAAAATATCTACCAATTTCAACTTTCAATAGCAAGAGTATAATTGATTTTTCTAAGAATTTTAATCTGAATGGAATCAATATCACTAATCCATTAAAGCAATCAATAATGGAATTGCTATCAAAGATTGATTATCAAGCAAGCAACCTCAATTCTGTAAATACAATTTTGTTTAATAACGAATCTATGATTGGCTACAATACAGATTACTTTGGTATTTTACAGACAATTTGGGACAACAATTTAATTTTTAATAAGAAAAAAGTCGTAATACTTGGCTCGGGTTCAGCAGCTAGAACAGCTGCGTTTGCCATAAGAAATCTTAATGCTAATATTTTTATATGGGATAGAATCGAAGAAAAAGCAAAAAAGGTAGCCGAAGATCTTGTTGTGTCATATATAAACGATAAAAATCTTATTCAAAAGATAAATGAATTTGATTATATAATATCAACAATCCCCCCAAATTCAAAAATACTCAGAGAACTCAAGTTTGAACCACATCAAATAATTATTGATACTATTTATAATAATTCCTACTTTTATGATAAGCAGAAGCTATATAATTATCATTTCATTTCTGGTTATAATTGGTTAATTAATCAAGTATTATTGTCATTCGAAATGTTTACAGGAATTCATTCAAAAAAAGAAGAAGTAATTAATGAATTCGATAATTATCTGAATACAAAAAATGATAATTTTATCTTTGTAGGTTCATTTACTGATAAAATTAATGAACTATTGAATCATCTTGCTTCTGAATTGAACTTTAAAATAATTGATACAAGCGAAAAGTTCAATGATCTTATTATCCCTCAGGGGAATCTTATTCATACATTTACAAATATCCTTGATAGGATATTAAATGAAATCCATACTTCAAATGATAAGTATTTGATAAAATTCAATAATCCCTTATTTTATGAACCTGATATCTTGGAAATGGCAAAAAAGATAGGTGAAATTATCTGGCTTTATGACCCTTTATTAGATAATAATAGTAATAACGAACTATTTTTTAATAATTCTGACTATAGCTTTATTTTATCCGAAGATATAGAAGAATCAAAAGAAAGAATAGTTTCTGAATTAGAAAGAATTATATAAGATAAACAAAGCAAGCCACGGAAAATACAGACCAAAATATTATAGATAGCTTTCAAACTATAGATTCTCCTGTAACAATCGAGTTAACAATCAAAAAATCAAAATTCGTTGGCAACTGTTTCCCCATTACATTTTCAAAAGAAATAGAAGAAATTCTGAATAATATTCGGAAGGAGCATTATACGGCAAATCATAATTGTTATGCATATAGAATGGGAATTGATGACAATATTTATCGTTATTCCGATGATGGAGAACCAAGTGGAACCGCAGGCAAACCAATTTTACAAGCCATAGATCATTTCAAATATAAGAATGTATTAGTAATTGTAACTCGATATTTTGGCGGAATAAAATTAGGTGTTGGTCCATTATTTCGTGCATATTATGATTCCGCAAATGCATGCCTTTCAAAGGCATTGCCCAAGAAAATCTATATAACTCGTTCTTATAAAATTATAAGCGACTATAATAATATTACATTATTAAAAAGAATATTTGAAAAATACGCCATAGATTATAATGCTGATTATTCAGAAATCGTCGAATTTTATCCAAATGTCTTAATTTCGCAAGTTAATGAATTTGAAAACGAGATAGTTAATAAATTTAATGGCAAAATACATTTTGAAATAATTGGAAAAATTGATGGAAATTATTAAGGAACCAAATGAAATGCAAGATATTGCTTTAGATTTAAAGAATCAAGGCAAGACAATTGCAATAGTACCAACGATGGGCTTTTTGCATGATGGGCATCTTGCTTTAGTTGATAAGGCAAAAGAAATTGCAGATGTTGTTATCACTTCCCTTTTTGTCAATCCAAAGCAATTCGCACCTAATGAGGATTTTGATTCATATCCTCGAGACATTGAACGTGATAAGGCATTGCTTGAAGCAAAAAATGTTGATTATTTATTAGCACCCGATGCTTTAGGTATGTATCCAATTGGATTTTCTACGTCACTTCATATTTCAGGATTAACAGGAGTATTTGAAGGAACTTCACGCCCGACGCATTTCGATGGAGTTGCATTAGTCGTGCTTAAGCTTTTTGAAATATCTCAATGCAATTATGCAATTTTTGGACAAAAAGATTATCAGCAGACTCTTGTAGTTAAGCGGATGATTTCGGATTTAAATTTGCCCGTGAAAATGGTTGTATGCCCAATTTATCGAGAAGCAAATGGTCTTGCAATGAGCTCAAGGAATAGGTATTTGACAGATGAAGAAAAAGAAAAAGCTTCTATAATCTTCCTTTCTCTTGAAGCAGCAAAAAAAACAATCGCCCAAGGGGAAAGAAGACGTAAAATAATTAACTCAATAATTTTGTCCACAATAAAAACCATTCCCGAAATAAAAATAGATTATATAAATGCTGCAAGAGCTGAGTCGCTTGAAACACCTGATGAATTTTTTCCTGGTGAAGAAATAGTTTTGTTAATCGCTGTATATGTCGGTAGAACACGATTAATTGATAATACGCTTATTAAAATACCTTCTACATTATAATCTTTTATAAATTATTGAATTGTATTTTACTGATTGGAATTTTGAGCTTCAGGCTCTTCTTGCACTTTTTTCAATGAAATTGAGAATATATTTTTGCCTAAGCCATCTTTGATAATATAATATCCACCGAGAAGGACTTGCACAAGATACCCAACACCGTGATTAACTGTTGCAAAAGCAAGAGCTTGTTCGGGTTGTATTCCATAAAAGCTTACTAATATTAATTTAACGACAATATGAAAGACACCAAACGATCCAGGTGTCGGTGCAATTGTAAATGCTATACCTGAAGAGACAAGTAACAATACTGAATCAAGGAAATCCAGACCGTGAGTAGCAAAGCTAAATGCATAAAACATTATATATAATGGCAGAGCATACAAGAACCATATTAATGCAGATTGAAAAAGCAAATTGAGATATTTTTTTGGATTTTTAATTATTGCAAAACCTTGTCCGAATTTGTTGAATATATCGAGAGCACGGTGATATAATTTCTCCGAAATTGGTTTAATCAAGGTGCGAATTAAAAATTCAAAGAATGGTGGATAGAAGCAAATAATTAAGACAGCAGCAATAAGCAATATAATCAATGCTATATTTTTATAATTAATCGAAGTGGGCATTACTGCGATAATTTTATCGCTAAAATAAATAAAAACAATCCCAAAGAGAAGCACTAACATAAATAAATCGAGCAACCGCTCCAAGACAATCGTTGCTAAAGTGCCTGAAAAAGAAATTTTCTCCTCACGAGCATAAACCCAAGGGCGCACAATCTCCCCGCCGCGTGGTATAATATTATTTACAGCATAACCAATCATTACTGTTGCAAACAAATTTCTCAACTTCACATCTTTTTTGATTGGTTCCAGAATAACCTTCCATCGTGTTGCTCTAAACCAATGCGAAAGCACCATAATAGGAACTGGAATTATTATAAACCAAATATTTGCTGTCTTTATATAATTCCACAATTGAACTAAATCTATACCTTTGAGAGAATAATAAATTGAGAGAATCAAAACTACCCCAATAATAGCATTTTTTATGATATCTCGAACTTTGATGTTTTTTTTCTCTTTCAATTTTTTCTCTTCAAAAAAGTTTTAAAATTATTAACAAAATCTTTGAGAGCTTGCGAGCGATGAGATATTCGATTTTTTATTTCAGGTTCTAATTCTGCAAAGGTTTTATCGTAACCCTCAGGAACAAACAAAGGATCGTATCCAAATCCATTCCTCCCCCTTTCTTCAAGTATAACTTTACCATGGCAGGTGCCAAAACCTTTAATAAGATTTTCGCCATCAAAAAAACAAATTACACATTGGAATTGAGCGGAGAATGAGTCGCCCTCAAAATGTGATAATTCATTGATTAACTTTTTTCTATTATCTGAATCATTCTTATTTTCTCCCGCAAAACGGGCAGAGTAAATTCCAGGCTGACCATTTAATATGTCAACTTCGAGGCCAGAATCATCAGCAATTACAGGAATATGCAATATGTCATAGATACCACGTGCCTTCAATTCGGCATTTTCTGCGAATGAATTTGCTGTTTCCTCGACCTCAATTTTCTGTGAGAAATTCGAGAGTGTTAAGAAATCAAAAGGATTGGAGAAATTTGATTCTAAAATTTTAATAATTTCATTCGACTTATTGTGATTATTAGTTCCAATGACAATTTGCATAATGCACAATAATTAGCTTGCGCCTATTGCTCTTCTTCATTGATAACCCACACTTTTATTGTAGTGGTGACATCAGTATGCAATTTGATTTTAACATCAAAAATGCCAAGAGTTTTAATAGGTTCATCAATAATTATATTACGTTTATCAATATTAAAATTGAGTTCAGCAAGTTTTTCGCTAATCAGCTGATTTGTAATCGAACCATAAAGGTTGCCTTCTTCTGTTGTACGCATTGGTATAGTCAGTTGAATATTTGACAACGCTTGAGAAATTGACTCTGCATTTTCTTTTTCTTTTGTCAATTGGTTAATCAACTTCATCTTTTCACGTTCAATTCGTTTGACTGCATCATCTGTTGCAATAAAAGCCAAATTATTTGGAATTAGATAATTTCGTGCATATCCATTTTTAACACTGACTACATCGCCAATATTACCTAAATTTTCAAGATTTTTTCTCAATATTATTTTCATAATTTTCCATATGATTATTAATTATCACTATTATTAGTTGCATCTACTTTTTCAGTATTCAATTCTTCTTGTTGCTGAGATTTAGTATCGGCTTTTTTATTAATCGATTCTATATCAGGCTCGCTAACAACTTCTTCCACGTTTTCAACTTCTTCGATTTCTTCCTCGACAGCCAAAGTAAGTTCTTTGCCCGATTCTAGGGCATGCTGTTTGCGATATTCAAGCAATTTTTCGGATAATACTAAAGTCAAGTGTCGGAGTACTGTATCATCCAATGTTAAATATCTTTCCAATTGCGGAATAAATTCGGGTAACGAACGGAATACTGTATGGACATAATATCCATTTTGCTTTTTATTGATAGGGTAAGCGAGGCGACGACGTCCCCATTTATTTGTTTCTATAATGGTCCCACCATTATTTGTAATTTGATTTAAAACTTTTTGGATAATATTATCAATATCATTATCATCAAATGCTGCATTGATAATAAATGTAGTTTCATATAATTTTTTTTCACTCATTAAATTGCTCCAATCCTAATTTTCAAAAACTTCAAAATTAAGAAAAATATTGTTAATGTTTTAATTATTATTAATTTATATTTAAAATTGATTTAAAAATCTCACATCATTATAATAGAAATATCTGATATCATCAACTCCCGTAAGTAAAAGCGTAACCCTCTCGATTCCAAAGCCAAAAGCATAGCCTGAATAAATTTCAGGATCTATTCCACCACTTTTCAAAACATTAGGATGCACCATTCCGCAACCCACAATTTCAAGCCACCCCGAATTTTTGCATACTCTACAACCCTTACCACCACATAAAAAGCAGCTTATATCCATTTCTGCGCTTGGCTCAGTAAAAGGGAAGTATGAAGGGCGAAACCGAAACTTAATATCATCTCCATACATCTTTTTTGCAAACGCAATCAATGTAGCTTTCAGTTCAGCAAGAGAAACATCTTTATCTATATATAATCCTTCAATTTGATGGAATTCTGCTAAAGACCGGATATTAATAGCCTCATTTCTATATACTCTCCCAGGCATAATGCTCCTAATTGGTGGTTTCATACCTTGCATTACACGAATTTGCACAGGAGATGTATGAGTGCGAAGCAAGAGATTCTCACCATTTTTTATAAAAAATGTATCCTGCATATCTCGAGCGGGGTGGTCTTTTGGAAAATTTAATGCATCAAAATTATGATATTCATCTTCTATCTCGGGTCCTTCGGCAACCGTAAAGCCCATTTCTATAAAGATATCAATCATTTTATTCATCGTTTGAATTACAGGATGAGCAGAACCGACATTCATTTTCCTACCAGGTAGTGTGAGGTCAATGGTAGGTTTTGAAAAATACAGGCTCTGATATTTATTTTTTTCTGATTGATAAATTTCTTCAGCGAATTTCCTCAATTCGTTCAGTTGCTTTCCATATTGAGGCTTTTGCTCTTTTGGCAATTGGCTAAGCTTATCAAATAGTGATTGTATCTTTCCTTTTTTGGAAAGATAAAGGGATCGAAATTCTTCGACTTCGTTTAAATTTGAAAAGTCAGAAGATCTGTCCTTTATTTCATTGAATAATGATGTGATTTCTTCGAACATCGGACAAACAGTTAGGAAACTTTTTGAACAATTGCTTTAAAAACTTCAGGCTTATTCATTGCAAAATAAGCCAGTACTTTGCGATTAATGATAATATTATTCTTTCTCAAATCATAGATTAGCTTTGAATAAGTCGTACCATTTTCCCTAGCAGCTGCATTTATACGTGTTATCCACAATCTGCGGAAATTTCGCTTTTTTAATTTTCGCCCTACATAAGCGTGGGTAAGACCTTTTTCAATATGATTCTTTGCAACGGTCCAAACATTTTTTCTTCTACCCCAATAACCTTTTGCGAGTTTTATAAAACGTACTCGTCTTCTGTGGGATGCTACTTTATTTTTTGATCTAGCCATAATTACTCCTTTTTAGATTAATATAACAAGTTGAGGGAGAGCACCTTCCCCTTTCACTTATGATTGATTTACAAATTCAATTTTATTTCATTGCAAGCATTCTGAGAATTGATTTCTCATTTGTACTATCAACTAAAGTTGCCTTTCTTAAATTACGTTTCCGTTTTTGCGATTTCTTTGTCAAAATGTGGCTATGATAAGCTCTATCACGCATAATTTTACCTGTTGCGGTAATTTTAAAGCGTTTTTTTGCTGAGCCCCGTGTTTTCATTTTTGGCATTGTTCACTCCAATTAAAATTGATTTTTGAAAACTTGCAAATTACGAAAAAATTAGGAAATTTCAGTTTTTTGTGATTTTTTTGCTTTGCTTTTGTCTAAGGCTAATATAACACTCATACGCTTGCCATCAAGCTTGATTGGTGTATCAATCTTAGCAATATCACTTAAGCTTTCCACAAATTTACTCAATAATTCCTCGCCTACCTCACGGTGAGCTATTTCCCTCCCCCGAAACATAACCGTAGCTTTTACTTTATTTCCTTCTTCTAAAAATTCTCGAGCGTGGCGTACTTTAAAATTAAAATCGTGTTCTGCTGTACGCCAAGTAAAACGCAATTCCTTCATTTCTTGTGAAGATTGCTGCTTACGCTGAGTCTTTTCTCGTTTTTGTTGTTCATATATAAATTTTCTATAATCAAGAATTTTGCAAACAGGTGGATTTGCATTTGGTGAAATTTCTACTAAATCAAGGTCTTTTTCTTCCGCTATTCTTAATGCTTGCAGGATTGGAACAACTCCAATCATTTTTCCATCTTGGTCAATCAAACGAACTTCTTTTGCATTTATTTCGTCATTGACTCTGTTCTTGTGCGTAGTTGATGGGAGAGTTGCTGTTTGTATTGTTTTCAATTTACCTCATTTTTTTGTTTTACAAATTTGAAAATTACAAAATTATAAATTTTTAATTTATTAACGTAATTGAGTATGATATATTGAATTTTTAAAATATTTAGTTTAAACTAAAATAATTTAAATCTTTTTTCATCTCTATAATAAATTTTTTTCAGGTTATATTATGACAAACGAAGTATTAACTATAAAAGGAATGGAATGTGCACATTGCGTAAAAAATGTAAAAAATGCACTTTCTAAATTAAATCTTAACATTAAAGATGTGCAAATTGGCTCTGCCTCTATAGAATATGACGAGGCAATTACTCCACGAGAATCAATTGTCAAAGCAATTGAAGATGCAGGCTACGAAGTAAAATGACTTCAAAAAAGAAAATAGAGACGGTTGCTTTACCTGTTGAAGGAATGACATGCGCAAGTTGCGTAAGAAGAGTCGAAAAAACCATTAGCAAATTCAAAGGCGTAAGCAATGTCTCAGTAAATCTTGCCACTGAACGAGCAACTTTTTCTTTTGATCAAGATGCTGTCAATTTGGGAGAAATTGCGCGAGCTGTCGAAGATGCAGGATACAAATTGCATCTCCTCGAAAAAACAAAAAATAATGGGAATATTCTAACTCAAAATTCTTATGAAAATGAAATAAAAAAAGACTTAATTATCTCAGCCGCATTTAGCATACCCATTTTTCTAATAAGTATGCTGATGATGTTCGATTGGTTTAATAAAGCTATTCCAATCAACCCCATTACAATAAATAAAATACTCTTTATACTCGCTACATTCGTAATATTTATCCCAGGAAAACGGTTTTTCAAAATTTTTTGGAATAATCTAAAGCATTTTACAGCTGATATGAACTCACTTGTTGCAATTGGTACAGGAGCAGCATATATTTATAGCTCAATGAATGTCCTGTTTCCTGAATTATTCTCAAATCTCAATAAATCGCATCAAGTATATTTCGATTCAGCCGCTGTAATTATAACTCTTATTTTATTTGGAAGGTGGCTTGAAAGTAAAGCAAAGTCTCGCTCGGGTGCTGAAATACAAAAATTAATTATGCTTCAGCCACAAAACGCGACAATTAAAAAAGATGGAGAATATCTCACAATTCCAATAAGCGAATTGCAACCTGGAAGTATTGTTGCTGTCAAACCTGGTGAAAAAATACCTGCTGATGGCAAAATTATTCTTGGCGAATCATCAATTGATGAATCAATGATAACGGGCGAAAGCTTACCTACCGAGAAGTCTACAGGAAATAATGTAATTAGTGGAACAATTAATAAATCCGGGTATATTGAATTTGAAGTTTCAAAAGTTGGCAACGACTCGATGCTTGGGAAAATTATAAAATTTGTCGAAGAAACCCAGTCAAGCAAACCACCAATTCAAAAATTAGCTGATAGAATTGCAGAAATATTTGTACCTGTAGTTGTTGGCGTTGCAATAATTACATTTATCATTTGGATGTTTATCCCAAGCTACAATCAATTTAATACTGCTCTTGTTAATTTTGTATCTGTGCTGATTATTGCTTGTCCTTGCGCTTTAGGACTTGCAACCCCTGCGGCTGTGCTTGTTGGTTCAGGACTTGGTGCATCTAATGGAATTTTAATTAAAGATAGCGAAACGTTAGAAAAGGCAAAAAAAATCACTACTATTGTGTTTGATAAAACAGGGACTTTAACAATTGGGAAACCTCAAGTTGTTAATTTCATTTCATTTGACCATAGCGAGAAAAATTTTATTAAATACGCCGCTTCATTGGAAAGCAAATCAGAACATCCCATTTCAACTGCAATTGTGGAATATGCAAAAAGGCAAGATATTGATTTCAGTGAAGTTAAGCAAATTAAAATTCACCCTGGATTTGGAATTGAAGGCAATGTCGATGGTTGCAATATTATTATTGGAAATGAATCATTGATGAAAACAAATAATATCAAGTTTTATAATCAAACAGGCGACATAATTGAGAAAACCGATGATAGTAGTATTGTGTATCTTGCTGTAAATAATGAAATAGCAGGCGTATTTGTCATTAAAGACATAATCAAGGAAAATGCAAGCAAAGTCATTCAGGAATTAAAATCTATGGGAATTAAAACTGTAATGCTTACAGGGGACCGTCGTGAGAGTGCAGAAAGGATTGCAAAGGAATTGGAAATTGATGATTTTGTCGCTGAAGTTTTGCCCGAGGATAAGGCAAAGAATATAGAAATATATCAAAATACAGGAGAATTTGTTGCAATGGTTGGTGATGGAATCAATGATGCTCCTGCACTCGCACAAAGTGATATTTCAATTGCTATGGGGAAAGGTACTGATATTGCAATTGAAACAGCATCGATTGTTATTATGAACGATAATTTGACGAATGTGGTCAAAGCAATAAAAATTTCTAATTTGACATTAAGGGCAATCAAGCAAAATCTATTTTGGGCATTTATATATAATTCAATAGGGATACCTCTCGCTGCATTTGGCATACTTAATCCAATGATTGCAGCATTGGCAATGGCATTCAGTTCAGTATCAGTATTAACTAATTCTTTAAGAATAAGATATAATAAAATATAAAATATGTGGCTGTACAATCTTTGTGCAGGGCAAATTCTCTTGTAGAGACGCCATTAAATGGCGTCTCTACAATACAAGTAAAGGGCAAGGTATTGAAGAAAGTAGAGGCAGGGTGCGCGTATCTCTATCACTAGGGGCGATTCATGAATCGCCCTATTTTTGGAACTTACGACTCCAATTCGTAGGTTAAAGGCACAATCAAGGATGATTGTGCTACTATTTCGAACCTCATACTCTCAAAAGCAAGGATGCTTTTGGTACAAATGCTAATTCAAATTGTTGTTTTTATTGCTTAATTTTGAATAATAACAAATTATACAAAATGACTATATCGGGTTTTTCTTTTGTTAAAAATGGCGCAAAGCTTTATTATCCAGTCAAGCAATCTATAGCTTCGATTTTACCGATTGTTGATGAATTCGTGATTGCAGTTGGCGATTGCGATAGCGATGATAGGACAATCGAGGAAATTCAGTCGATTAATTCAAATAAGATAAAGATCATCAATACTGCTTGGGACACAAATAAATTTCCAAACGGGATGGAAAATGCCCACCAAACTGATATCGCAAAATCACATTGCAAAGGTGATTGGTTGTTTTATTTGCAAGCTGATGAGGTTTGCCACGAACAAGATTTAAGTAAAATTCTGAGAAGATGTGAAGATCTTTACGATAACAAAGAAGTTGAGGGAATATTATTTAATTATTATCATTTTTGGGGGGATTATTGGCATTATCACAGATCTCATTCATGGTATGCAAAGGAAATAAGGATTGTTCGCAATGATCCCGATATTCATTCGTGGGAATCTGCACAATCGTTTCGTAGAATTCCTAATTTCGATGGTATTCACTATCGTCAAAGGGAAAATACATTTAAACTCAAAGTTGCTCCTGTTGATGCGTACATATATCACTATGGGTGGGTACGACCTCCTGAGCTTATGCAGAAAAAAAGCAAAGCACTTGATTCAATTCATAAAGGAATCGATACTGCAGAGAAATTGTATCTACAGAGACCAGCTTATTTTGATTATGGATATATAGGAGGATTGAAGAAATTTGAAGGTATTCATCCTCAGGTTATGCAAGAAGTAATTGATAAATTTAATTGGGCTGATAAATTGAATTATACCAATAAAAATGCAAATAATTCATTTAAGCATAATAAATTTTGGAACAAAATATTATCATTTATAGAGAATAATATATTTGGTGGCGAGCAGATATTTGGTTTTAGGAATTGGAAAAAATTGACTATATAAATTAATTTTTTTAATAATTATAATTATTCATCTTTTTGGAAATACTATATTTACATATAAAGAACTTACGAAATCATATAAATACTGAAATTGAAATTTACAACAATTTAAATGTTTTTTATGGTAAAAATGGTTCGGGAAAAACTACAATTCTCGAGGCAATATCATTATGCTCATTAGCAAAAAGCTTTACTCAAACGCCTGATACAAATTTAATTAATACGGGTGCTGACGCTTTTCAAATCAACTGCGATGCTAAGAATATAATGAATTTGGATTATAATATAAAATTGCTATATCAGAAGGGAATGCGGAAAAAGATAAGCACTAATTTTGGAGATAATCTATCACCAAAAGATATAATTGGTGAGATGCCGCTTGTCGTTTTATCGCCTGATTTGAATGAAATTTCTAAGGGTGTACCTGAAAAACGCAGGGAATTTATTGACAAAATTCTTTCACAAATTAGCAAATCCTATTATGAGGAATTAATCAACTTTCGGAAAGCATTGAGAAATCGTAATGCAATTTTGAATAATTATAAAAACGAGGGAATATTTAATGGCAACGTCTTCGATTCGTGGAATGAAATTTTTATAAATTATGCAACCAAAATTGTATATAAACGTCTATTATTTTTTAGAGATTTCCCTGAATTATTTAGAAATTACTATCAATATATAACATCTAACAATGAAGAAGTAAATTTGATATATGAGCCTAGTGGATTTGATGAAAATGAAAATATATATAATTTTGATATTAATGATATAAAGGGACATTATAATAAAATTTCTAAGGAGAAATTAAATATCGAAAAAATACGGGGATTAACTCTTTTTGGACCTCAAAAGGATGATTTCCAAATATTGATAAATGGTTATCCCGCAAGGGATAGAGCATCACAGGGGCAGCACAAATCAATAATAATAGCATTAAAATTTGCAGAATTCGATTATATGAAGGAAAGGAAAAATGAACTTCCAATTGTGTTATTAGATGATATTTTTTCGGAACTTGATGAGCATAGGTCGAATCTTGTACTGGGGGAATTACTCAAAAGAAATGCGCAAACATTTATAACATCGACAAATCGCTATCCCTTTGAATTATCTGACAATTATATTGAAAAGATTTCATTTTATAAAGTTGAAGATGGAATAGTAAAAAAAAGCAACCTGTTATAAAGCATAAAACATTTCTAATCAGTATAATTAATTAATAAGGAATTAATAATGAAACTCATAAAAAATACGATTGAAGATATATTCAAAAAAAGCGGACGGGAAGATTTACTTTACAAGTCGGAAATTAATTCTGCAATCAATGAAATTTTTGGAGAAAATCTTTCAAAAAAAATTATAGTTAGATACTTTAAGGATGGCAAATTGTTTTTGGAGGCGGAGAATTCAATTTGGGCTTATGAATTATCATTGAATAAAGGGAATTTAATAGAAAAAATAAATGAGAAATTAAGCAATCCTGTTATAAAAGAAATTATAACACGATAGTGGCAAGAATTCAATACTAGACTAAGTTTTATGGAAATTTAGAACTTTGAAAAGTCATTAAAATTTCGTAATTTTGTAAATATAAAAATAATAATTATAATATGGCAGAAGATTTTGATATTATTCAAGTAACAGATGACTATAATGAAAGTAGCATACAAGTTCTTGAAGGTTTGGAACCAGTTCGGGAAAGGCCTGCAATGTATATTGGAGATATTGGAGAGAGGGGCTTACATCATTTAATACAAGAAGTTGTAGATAATTCGATAGATGAGGCGGTTGCGGGATACGCAAAGCATATAAATGTGATTTTGCATAAAGATGGAGCCTGCACAGTCGAAGATGACGGACGAGGAATTCCAACAGGAATACACCCTCAAAAAAAGGTATCGACATTGGAAGTAGCAATGTCGTATCTACATTCAGGAGCAAAATTCGATAATAATAGTTATAAAGTATCTGGTGGTTTGCACGGAGTCGGCGTATCTTGCGTAAATGCGCTTTCAATAGAATTTGAAGCGATAGTTTATCGTGATGGTCATATTTATAGACAAAAATATTCTAAAGGAAAAAAGGTTACAGAAGTAGAAATCGTTGGGGATACAGACAGAACGGGAACTACAATTCATTTTTTACCTGACCCAACAATTTTTCGCAATCCTGTATTTAAATTTGCTAAGGTTTCAGAAAGATTAAAGGAACTTTCATATTTAAATAGAGGTGTAATCATCACTCTGAAAGATGAGAGAGAAAATATTGAGGAAACATATCATTATGCAGGTGGATTGATTGATTTTATAAAATATGTTGATATATCAGTTAATAGCTTGACAAAGCCGATATTAATAACAGGCTCAGGCAAAAATGATTCAGGCAAAGATGTAATGGTGGAAATTTGTTTGGAATACACCGATAGCTATAATGAAAATATATTATCATATGTAAATAATATCAACACAATAGAAGGCGGAACCCATGTTTCAGGATTTCGGTCAGCACTGACTCGAGTATTAAATAATTACGCATCTGAGCGGTTGAATGGAAATAAAGCAAAGGTACAACTTACAGGGGATGATTTTCGAGAAGGATTAACGGCAATTATATCAGTAAAAGTACCAGATCCATTATTTGAGGGGCAAACAAAGACAAAGCTTGGAAATAGCGATGTGGAAGGTATTGTAAGAACAATAACAAATGAAAAATTATCTCAATATTTAGACCAAAATCCTACAGAAACTAAAAGGATATTAGATAAAGCAATACTTGCAGCAGAGGCAAGAATTGCAGCACGTCAATCCCGAGATATAGTGCGTCGGAAGAATGCATTTGAAAACAGCACATTACCAGGTAAATTATCGGATTGTTCTTCGACAAATCCTGAGGAATGCGAATTATTTATTGTTGAAGGAGACTCTGCTGGTGGTTCGGCTAAACAAGGTAGAGACCGCCGTTTTCAAGCAATTTTGCCATTGCGAGGAAAGATTTTAAATGTTGAAAAGGCGAGACTGCATAAGGTTTTGGAAAATGAAGAGATTCGCGCAATAATTCAAGCTTTGGGAACAGGTTTTGGAGATGATTTCGATATAAGCAAATTACGATACCATAAAATTATATTGATGGCTGATGCTGATGTTGATGGTGCTCATATTAAAACACTTTTGCTGACTTTATTTTATAACTTTTTAAATGAATTAATACTACAAGGTAAAGTTTATGTTGCGATGCCACCTTTATATCGCGTTAAGAAAGGCAAAAAAGAATTTTATGTTTATGATGAGAATGAACTCAATGAAGTGCTGTTAAGTCTTCAAAAAGATGATCCTAATGCAAAAGTTCTATCGACAGAAGATTATGAGAATGATGATAGTGAAGAAAAGAAGGAATTGAATATGAATGGAATTTCTATTTCTCGATTTAAAGGACTTGGCGAGATGAACCCTGAGCAATTATGGGAAACAACAATGAACCCTGAAAAGAGGACATTAATTCAAGTGGAAATAGGAGAAGCAGCAGAAGCATCACGGATATTTCAAATGCTAATGGGAGAAAAAGTCGAACCTCGCCGGGAATTTATTGAGAAAAATGCTAAATATGTTAAAAATTTAGATACATAATGAAACAAAATAGGTGGTGTCTTTTATTTATTTTTTTATTGAATTCGGTATCTTACTCGCAGTTTACTAGCAATTATCAGCAATGCGAACTATCTAAAAACTTTATTGAAAAATATAAAGCACAAGATTTTGAAGGCATTTATGCAATGTTTGATTCTACAATGAAGGCACAAATTCCAATTCCAACTCTCAAACAAATTCAGACACAATTATTCTCACAAGTTGGCGAAATAGATAGCATTATTATGCAAAATTGTACAACGCAAGGAGAATATATAACTTGTATCAATACAGTGCATTTTGAAAAAGGAGATTTGAATTTTTTACTTTCATATAATAAAGAAAATCAAGTTGCAGGGTTTTATATTCAGCCTGTGATGCATAAATCTAACTATACTTTACCTGAATATGCAGATACGACAAAATTCGAGCGGAAATCATTAAAATTTGGTAAAAAATTCCCTTTGGATGCAGAATTGACTTTACCAACAGGGAAAAAGGATGTGCCTTGCATCATTTTTGTTCACGGTTCTGGTCCAAATGATATGGATGAAACAATATATGATAATAAACCATTTAAAGATTTAGCTTATGGCTTATCCTCAAATGGAATAGCAACCTTTCGTTATAATAAACGAACGAATCAGTACAGCAAAGAATTATCAAAATCTATGGATACAATGACATTAAATTCAGAAGTATTGGAAGATGTTGTATTAGCGTATAAATTCGTTGCAAAACAAAAGGGCATTAATTCTTCCCGTATTTACATTCTTGGACATAGTTTAGGTGGCTATGTAATACCAAAAATAGCAGAATTATTACCAAAGGCTGCAGGATTTATAATACTTGCAGGCTCTGCGCGTCCATTAGAAGATTTATTGATTGACCAGACACAATACATTAGCGAATTACCGAATTCTCAAATTACTCAAGAACAATTAAAAGAAATTAAAGAGATAATTGAAAAAATCAAGAAAGAAGATTTTTCATTTATGAAATCCCCAACAGATTATCCTTTTGCAATGCCACCGGCTTATTGGCAATATTTACATAAATATGACCATATTAAATTAGCAAATCAGATTAATCAGCCTGTATTGGTATTGCAGGGAGAGAGAGATTTTCAAGTGACAATGAAAGATTACGAAATATGGAAATCTGCATTTCGAAATAATAAAGACGCACAGTTTAAAACATATCCAAATCTGAATCATTTATTTTTGGAAGGGACCAACAAATCCACTCCCGATGAATACACAAAAGCAGGACATATCCCGATCTATGTGATAGAAGATATATTTAATTTTATAAATATAAACAATTAATTAAAATTAAATAAAAATACACACAAAATTAACATTTGAAATTTAATTTAGGATTTTTATGGTTTTAGTTTATAAATACGAAACGGAAAAAGTGCAAATTAATCAGAAAAGTGTTGTGATAGTTGATGATGAGCCTGATATAATCGAGTTAGTGAATATACATTTAACAAAAAATGGCTACCGTGTTCGATCCTTTGAAAATTGGACATCAGCAATGGAATATTTAAATTCAAATATTCCTGATTTAATAATACTTGACTTAATGTTGCCGGATGCAGATGGATTGGAAGTATGCAAAACACTAAAGAAAGATGATAGATATAATAATATTCCTGTCATAATGCTTACAGCAAGAACAGACGAAATGGACCGAGTGCTTGGATTAGAAATCGGGGCGGATGATTATATCACAAAACCTTTTTCACCACGTGAATTAGTGGCAAGGGTTAAAGCTGTACTTCGTCGTGTGGAAACGGGAACAAAGTCTCAGAAGATAAATATTGGTGGAATATTAGATATTGATCTGCAAAGGTATGAAGTAAATGTAAATAATAATAGAGTAGATTTGACATCGACAGAATTCCGTATATTACGAATGTTAGCAGAACGTAAAGGATGGGTATATTCAAGGGAAAGTATTTTGGAAGAATTAGGAGGATATGAAAAAGGTGTTTTAGACCGAACTGTAGATGTTCATATTAAAAATATTCGGGAGAAACTTGGGCCTGCTGCTAGGTTCATAAAGAATATCCGAGGTATCGGATATAAAATTGAAGAATAAATAATGAAATCAATATTTACAAAATTATTCGCGGGATTTCTTATTATACTTCTAGCTTTTGCAATAATCACTTCAGCTCTTTCTTATAGTTCAATTAAAAAATATAACATAGAAATATTCAAAAAAGATCTTACAAATTTAAATGACGTATTAGGAGGAAACGTAAAGAATTACATTATTTCAAAGGATACAACATCGTTAAGACAATATATTAAGGAAAATGGCAAGAAGATAAATATACGCTTGACAATTATTGGAAAGGATGGCAAAGTACTTGCGGACTCAAAAGCAAATCCTGATACAATGGAAAATCATTTAAACAGACCTGAAATCCAGCAAGCACTCTTACAGAATCATAAAGGAAGCTCTGAGAGGTACAGCCATACATTGAAAAATGATATGCTATATGTGGCATTACCGATTTATAGTAATAGCAATGAGATAATAGGATTTGTTCGCACAAGTTATTTTCTTAAAGACTTAGATCCACTAATGCAAGATTTATCTAAAAATCTTTTAACAATACTTATTATTTCAATAATTTTTGTGATGTTTGGAGTTTATATTATTGCAAGAAATATATCAAAACCAATTTCACAGCTCTCAACCGCGACAAAAGAAGTTGCAAAAGGTGAATTCGCCACTCAATTAACAACAAAAAGGAAAGATGAATTTGGCGAACTTGTTGCAGATTTTAATATTATGTCGAAGCAAATACATGAGCTTTTTAATGAACTAAATTCCCAAAGAAATGAACTCCGCTCGATAATATCAACAATTCCCGATGGTATTTTAGTTATTAAAAGCAATTTAATTTTGCTTACAAATAATGCTTTTGAAAAGATATTTAATTATATACCAACAGACAAAGCTGAACTCCAAGAAATAAATTCTTATCAAATTTTAACAAAATTACTTGAACAATTGAATTCAGCTGGAATTTTTTATACTGAGGAAATAGAAATTAATAATACTTCTTATACTGTGTCGCTTAGTAAAATAATTGGAACTGATGAGATAATATTTGTTTTTCATAATGTCGCAGAATTAAAGAAGTTAGAAAAAATCAAGAAAGATTTTATAGTCAATGTTTCTCACGAACTTAAAACACCTCTAACTGCAATTAAAGGTTTTATTGAAACCTTGGAAGAAGAGATAACCGATAGCGAACATCTACGTTATATTCAAATCGTACGCAGGCATACAGATAGATTAATTGATATAGTTCAAGATTTATTACTTCTATCTGAATTGGAAGATAAATCAGCAGTTGATAAGTTATTGATTACGTCTGTAGATTTTTCAATTTTAATTGAAGGAATAGCTAAGCTTTTTGAACCAAAATTAAAAGAAAAGAATCTATTTTTAATTATAAATATTGAGGCTAATTTTCCAAAAATCAACGTTGATTCTTACAGATTTGAACAGGTTATGATTAACCTTATAAATAACTCAATAAAATACACAGAAAAGGGTGGAATTCAAATCAATGCTTACACAGATGACGACAAAGTAATAATCGAAATTTTGGACACAGGTATTGGGATAAGTCCTGAGGATCGAGATAGGATTTTTGAACGATTTTATATAAGTGATAAATCACGCTCTAGAAAATCAGCGGGCAGTGGTATTGGTTTGTCTATAGTGAAACATATCATTCTTCTGCATAAGGGAAAGATTTCTGTGGATCCAAGTTATACAAATGGTGCAAAGTTTGTAATAGAATTAAACAGACAAAATCAATAGAAATTATTTAAATACGTCGATTTAATAACTAAATTAATTTTTTCCCTTTAAAAATTTCAATTAACTAACAAACAAAAACATCTATTTTAATATTTAAATAGTAATGAACGAAATAAAATCAAAGAGAAAGCGAATAATTAGAGAAAGCGAAGTACTAATTTCCACTAGTAGTATAAAAGAAAATAAGACCTTAAATTTTTCAAATATAAATGATAAAATATTACGCGAAATTGGAAAAATTGCTAATGAAAATAAATGTGAAGTATATGCAGTGGGCGGGATTGTACGGGATACTATCCTTGGATTGAAAAGGCAAGACTATGATTTTACAGTGGTTGGCGATTCAATTGAATTTGCAAAGAATGTGGCAGAGTATTACCATTCTAAACCTGTAATATTTCAAAAATTTCTTACAGCAATGGTTCCTCTTGGAAAGGAAATTCAATTAGAATTTGTTGGTACACGAAAGGAAATATATAAACCCGATTCCCGAAATCCTATTGTGTCAATTGGTACATTGAATGACGACCTACAACGGCGTGATTTTACAATAAATACACTTGCAATTGCATTAAATAAAGATAAATTTGGGGAAGTAATTGACATTTTTGGAGGTGTTGAGGATATCAAGAGAAGAATTATAAGAACACCACTTGAACCACTTAAAACCTTTTCTGATGATCCTTTAAGAATGATTCGGGCAGCACGATTTGCATCACAATTAGAGTTCGACATAGATCCATCAACACTTACTGCAGCTAAAGAGATGGCAGATAGAATCACAATAATTTCACAAGAAAGAATAACAAATGAATTACTGAAAATTCTTAAATCGCGTAAACCAAGTATAGGATTGAACTTTTTATCCGAAATGGACCTATTGAAGTATATCTTCCCTGAATTAGGAGCATTAAAAGGGGTCGAAATTGTTCAAGAAGGACAAAAGCAATTTGCACACAAAGATGTATTTAGGCACACATTGAAAGTAGTAGATAATATATCAATTATGACTGAAAATGTTTGGTTAAGATTTGCAGCATTGCTTCACGATATTGCCAAACCTCAGACAAAGCGTTTTGTGCCAAATACGGGATGGACTTTTTATGGACACGAGGAGCAAGGAGCATTAATGGCAGCAAAACTTTTTCGCCGTATGAAACTCCCACTTGAACATTTACCATACATTCAAACGTTAATAAGACTGCATCAAAGACCAATGATGCTTGTTGATAGTTCAATCACCGATTCTGCAATTCGCAGATTAGCATTTCAAGCAGGTGATGCGTTGGACGACCTAATATTATTATGCAAAGCTGATATTACAACAAAGAATCCGAACTTGACCACGGAATATTTAAATAATTATGAAATTGTGATGAATAAAGTTCGTGAGGTTCAGGAAAAAGACAAGCTTCGTGAATTTAAATCGCCTGTTTGCGGTGAAGAAATTATGGAAATTTGCCACCTTAGACCTTGCAAGGCAATTGGAATAATTAAATCTAAAATCGAAGAGGCAATTTTAGATGGCATAATCCCTAATCAATACGAATCTGCAAAAGAGTATTTTCTAGAAAATCTTGAAAAATGGATTTTAGAAATTCCAGATAAAGATAAGATTTCAAATAATTAAAAAATACAATTTCGAAAATATTGCAAATAATTTTAATATTTTTGTAATAATTTTGTAATTAAATTAATTATATTGAAAATTATGAATAAAATTATTGTACTTGGTTGTGGATTAGTCGGGCGTGCAATCGCTTTAGATTTATCGAATGATTTTGATGTGACATCTTGCGATTATGATGAATTTAAATTAAAAGAAATTAATCAATATGGTATTAACACACTAATCGCAGATTTGAGCAATTACCAATCTATATCTAACCTAATAGAACCCTACGATGTAGTGGTTGGCGCTGTACCTGGATATATGGGATATCGCGTAATCGAGGAAGTAATTAAAGCGGGCAAAAATGTTGTAGATATATCATTCTTTCCCGAAGATTCATTGTCATTAAATATGCTTGCGACAGCAAAAAATGTATCAGCAGTAGTTGATTGTGGAGTTGCACCTGGGATGAGCAATATACTGCTTGGATATCACAATTCACGGATGAAAGTGAATAATTTTATGTGTTATGTTGGCGGTTTGCCATTTATTCGGAAACTTCCATTTCAATATAAAGCACCGTTTTCTCCAATTGATGTAATTGAAGAGTATACACGCCCCGCAAGATATGTTGAAAATTCAATAATTAAAACAGCACCTGCACTTTCAGATGCCGAATATATTAACTTTGATAAAATCGGAACTCTCGAATCTTTCAATACCGATGGTCTGAGAACAATGCTAAAAACAATGAAAGTACCTAATATGAAAGAAAAGACATTGCGATATCCTGGACATATTGAATATATAAAGGTTCTGCTTGAAGCAGGATTCTTTTCCAATAAAGAGATTTTAGTTGGAAAAAACACAGTAATACCAATTGAAGTTACAAATAAAATTCTTTTTGACGAATGGAAATTGGATCCTGATGAAAGAGAATTTACAGTAATGAAAATTATAATTGAGGGAGAAGAAGATGGAGAGAATGTTAGATACACGTATAATTTGTTTGATAAATATGACGAAGCAACAAGGATTTCCTCAATGGCAAGAACCACAGGGTATACAGCCACGGCAGTGGTTCATCTAATGCTCGAAGGGAAATGCAAGCAAATTGGTATTATCCCGCCTGAATATATAGCACAAAACGATGAAAATATGAATTATATTATTGAATACCTTGCTGAACGCAACGTCATTTATCATTTAATAAAAGAAATATTGAGCTAAATGCTATCTTCTAATTTTTGAAATAAATTCTTCTACTTCGGGAATACCACCCTGGAAAATCAAATAGCCATTACTTGGCTCACGCTCTGTAATATCGCGAGAAATTGGGGTGAGCATAATTTTTTTGACTTCATCAGCATTATCTGTCTGCCCTAAAGCCCAGCCAAGCTTAACATAAGCTACTTCAGGTAGCATATTTGCCAATGGAACAACACCAAGATCCATCAAATCCCTGCCAGTATCATAAACATACATTTGAGCGTAACCCCAAAGTGTTTGCACACTCATAAATACAGCCACTCCGTTATCTTTTGCACGTTTTAATGCGGGATAAAGGGGTTTATTAACGTGTCCCAAGCCAGTTCCCGCAATAATAATGCCTCGATAGCCATTATCGATAAGACTATCAATAATATCAGGTTTCATATTTGGATAATAATAAACAATAGAAACCCTTTCGTCAAAATAAGGCATAAGTTTGAAATTTTTATCGCTACGGCGTCTATGATAATCATTACGAAGAGGTGTGATTTTATCTCTATCAACCATTGCAATTGGAGTATCACCTACTGTACGGAAAGTCGAACGATAACTTGAGTGCATTTTTCGCACGCGAGTACCTTGATGTAATAATCCATACATATCTGATGTCGGACCGAACATACATACCATAACTTCTGCGATATCGCTTTCAGCAGCTGCTTTAACAGAATGTATCAAATTATATGCAGCATCAGAGCTTGGTCGGTCGCTCGAGCGTTGCGAACCAACCATAACAATAGGAACAGGAGAATCTTGAATCATATATGAAAGAATTGCAGCAGTATGGTGCATTGTATCAGTTCCGTGACCAATAACAATTCCATCGACACCTTTTTCAATTTCGCGGGCAATTGCTCGGGCTGTGCCAATCCATTGTTCAGGACCCATATTTTCGCTAAATACACCGTAAAGCTTTTCTGTTTCAAGGTTGCAGATATCGGCAAGTTCAGGCACTGAACCATATAACTCACCCGGAGAAAATGCAGGAATTACTGCCCCCGTGCGATAATCCAATCGGCTTGCTATTGTCCCACCTGTTCCGAATAGCTTAACACGTGGTTTTTTGGGTGAATATGGAAATTCCTTTTCAGGAATTTGATAATGTGCTTCTTTGCGGCCTTTAATTTTAATATCATTAACTTTATTCCATAAAATACCAATATTATACCCGCTTGGCAATTTTAAAACAATATGAAATTCATCAGCGGTTTCTGAACGTGGGAGAATAATCCCCTGAAAAGTATGTTCATCTGTGATTAAATCAACTTCACTCCAAATAAAAGCATTATATTTCTTGAGTACCTCAAGAGATTTTGATCTATAACCTTTATATAACTCTTTTTCAGTATTTGTATTAGATTCGACTTCTGCCATTTTAATTTTCTTGTTTTTGTAAAATTTCTTTAACTAATTTATGAACTAAATTTCCATCTGCGTGATATTGCAATTTTTCCATTACAATAGCAGTTAATAATTTATCTTTTTCTTGTCCATTTCGTATTTCTATAGAATCCAAATCATTAAGGGATTCCAAAATTGTGGAATGGATTTTGAGTTCATCGATTGAAGGAGGTAATAAATCTTCTGAAAATTTTCCATTTTCTATTGTTTTTTGAATTAGCTCTAACAAATTGAATTTTGTCATCTTTCCATTGGCAAAATGCTTCAAAATTTCAAAAAGATCATCGGGGTTTATTGCATCAAAATTTATATCTTTTTTTCTAAGCTTTTTGGGGAATATAATAAAAATTTCTGATGCTAATTTAGCATCAATTTTTAATTCTTTTATAATTTTTTCAAATAGGTCTGAGTATTTTGATATTGCTAATTTTTCAGCTGATATTTCATCAATACCAATAGAGATATAATGATTTTTCTTTTCCCAAAATGGGACAGGAAGATTATTCCTAATTTTTTCAACTCGTTCTTGCATAAGAACAATTGGTGGTAAATCTGTATCGGGATACATTCTTTGAGGGCCTGGTAAAATACGCTCAAAACCCGTTGTGCCATCCTCAAGAGCTTGACGTGTTTCATTTGGAATGCCAATTGTTGCTTCTTTTGCTCTGATAATTACTTCATTTGCTGCAGTTTCAGTATCTTGATAATTTCCCCAAACAAGCACCAGTGTATCATTTTCTGCTGAGCCAACAAATTTTTTTAAATTTGCCCACTCTGATGATGGAATAAATTCACTTTGCGAATCAGAATGCATTATATTAGGTAAAGTCGTTAAGCAGGCAATCACACGCACTCTATCGGAGATTTCTTTTGAAAAATACGTATCAGTCTGTGTTTGCCAATGGAGCAATCCACGGAAGCCTTTAAGGACCACGCATTTTACACTTAACCCATTGGAAACAGACTGGGCAATTGGTGAAAAATGACTATGACGCATTAATTTAGTCACATCTGCATATTTTGCTTGGAATGTTTCAGTAGTAATCCCGCGATGTTTTAATTCTTCACGTAAATGAAGCAAACTCCATTGCCGCATAGCTTCGTTATAAGTCAATTTCGGAATCATTTCAATATGTGAAACGCCTTTTATTTCGGAACGTGTTCCCCCTCTCACACTAATATTGACATCTTCTCTTGCGGCGCCAATACCTGTACGCACTTTATGAGTGCCACGAGCAAGATTGCTAATTATTCTATTAACATCAGCAATCTCTTGCGGTGTTCGCATCTCAGGGGCTGTGACAGTTTCAATTAGTGGCATACCAAGTCTGTCGGTCAGATACACTCTTTGATGTCCAATATCGCTATATTCGCGGCAAGCATCTTCTTCGATAGATAACTGAATGACATTAATATACCTATCTTTATAAGGAATTATACCACCGACAGAAACAATTGCTGTCCTTTGGAATCCCGTAGGAATACTACCATCAAGATATTGTTTGCGGGCAATATGCACCTCATCAGTAATATGAGCATTATAAAGCATAGAAATTTCGATTGCAATATCGAGAGCTTGATCATTCATTGGAAATGGTGGGGTATCATCCATTTCGTAAGTACAAACGGTATCATAATTTATATGATAAATGATGTCTTTTTTTGTTTTAAACTCCATTAATGCTGTGCCATCATATTCACCTAATTCAGAGAGAGTTGGACGCATATGGCGAAGAATTTCAGAATTATATTTTTCAGAATAATGGCCTGCGGGACAGCGGCAGAACAACTTTTTTTCAGTCAATATTTGTTGATGAACTTCAAGACCGCCTTTAAATCCTATGAGGGCATAGTCTTCGGGGGTCATTTTTTCAAATGGTTTAAATTCAAAATCAAAATTATCAATATCCATATTATAGATAAATAGAGAAGATAAAAATACAAAATTACGAAAATGGGTATAAATATTAATAATTTCGCAAATGAAAGATATAACTATGATAATTACTTGTATAATTCACAAAATGATTGGAGAATTATTTACTCATACAATTGCTAATTTATAGGTGAATATTTTTATAATAATTTTCCAAATAATGTGGCAGAATTTGCCTTTTCTATTTTCACATTAATAAGATCGCCTGCATTTACATTAAGATTAGTATTATCAAAAATAACTACTTTATTTGACTTTGTCCTTCCCATCCATTCACGTGAATTTTTTTTACTTCTGCCTTCGACAAGTATCTCATAAGATTTGCCAATTTCTGATTGATTTTTTTTGTAAGATATTTTATTTTGAATATTAATAATTTCATTTAAGCGAGCAATCTTCTCACTCTCAGCCACATCATCTTCCATTTTATAAGCTTTTGTACCTTGCCGAGCAGAATATTTGAACATAAAGGCTCCATCAAATTCAATATTACGTATCAAATCCAACGTTTGCAAATGATCATCAACTGTTTCACTGGGAAATCCTGTTATAATATCAGTCGATAAAGCACAATCGGGGATAATTTCCCTAATTTTAGCAATACGATTTAAATAATGTGCCCGCTTATATTTTCTGTCCATTAACTGCAATATTCTGTCTGAACCTGATTGAAAAGGTAAATGCAAGTAGTTGCAAATATTATCATATTCAGCCATCGCATAAATCAAATCATCGCTCATATCGAGTGGGTGAGAAGTTAAAAACCGTATTCTCATCGAAGGTGCGGCTTTTGCGACTTCTCTCAATAAATTTGAAAAATCAGTATTAGAACCTACATCCTTATAACTATTAACATTTTGGCCAAGCAAGGTTACTTCCTTATAACCTTTGTCCTCGAGTGATTTTATTTCATTTATAATAGATTCTTTAGAGCGGGAGCGTTCTCTTCCGCGCGTATAAGGTACGACACAATATGAGCAGAAATGATTGCAACCGCGCATAATCGCTAGCCAAGCAGATATGCCATTTGTTCTTAAAGGTTCTATATCTTCATAAGTTTCCACCCTGCTTAATTTTACAGCAATTCCTTTTTCGTTTGATAATGATTTTCTAATCATATCAGGTGCAGCTCTATATTCATCGGGTCCAATTACAAGCTTAACTAAATCAGATTTTTCAAAAATATCATTACGCAATCGTTCTGCCATACATCCAATAATACCGACAACAAGGTCAGAATTAGATTTTCGATAATGCTTTAGGTGCGTTAATCTATTATAAATTGTTTTTTCAGCATTTTCTCTAACACTACAGGTATTTAGCAAAATTACATCAGCATAGTCAGGTGATTCAATGATATTGTAGTTACCATCGTTAGTTAAAATACCTGCAATAAGCTCGGTATCATATTCATTCATCTGACAACCATAAGTTTCTATATATATTTTGATTTTATCCATAACAATTAAAGTAAAAAAAGATATTTGAATCTTTTGAAAAGTTATTTATTGTCGATTATTATAAATTTTTATTTTTTTCAATAATATTATAAATAATTCGTTTATATTACTAAATAGTAATATTTAAACAAGGAATTATATGGAATATTTAACTAAAGAAACTTTTCTCGAAAAAGTATTTGACTATGAAAATAACGAAGAATGGACATACAAAGGCAATTTACCTTGTATCATTGATTTTTACGCAGATTGGTGCGGACCATGTAAAATGGTTGCCCCAATAATGGAAGAACTTTCAAAAGATTATGCAGGAAAAGTTAACATCTACAAAATCGACACCGATGAACAAACAGAATTAGCAGAGGTATTTGGCATTCAGAGCATCCCATCAGTACTGTTTTGTCCTGTTTGGGACCAGCCAAGAATGGCAGTAGGTGCAATGCCAAAGGAAACCTATATTCAAGCAATTGAAGAAATTTTCGGAGTCAAACCTCCAATTATATTATCATAATGCTACAGAAAAAACAAATTGTTAAATGGACTACAATAAGCATAGTCGGGGCTTTGCTCGGCTATGCTTATTATTATTTTATAGGTTGCAAATCTGGGACTTGTAAAATTACTTCTAATTGGTTTAATTCAACAGCTTATGGATTTATAATGGGTTTTTTACTTGGTATACCTGATTTCAAAAAAATGAAAAAGCAAAAAACAGATTCACCACAAGATTAAATTAAATTTAATTCAATCCAAGCACTCTCAATAATTGTGAATATGAAATTGCACCACTTTGCATTTTTGTTCCATCAATAACAATTGAAGGCACACCATTAATTCCATAATGACGTGCTAATTCAATATCTTGAATCACAGCATGTTTAGCAGTATCAGATTGAAAATCCTTTTTGAACCGCTCCATATCTAATCCAATATCCTCAGCGCATTTAATAAGTACCTCAGGATCATTTATATCTTCACAATCAACAAGATGGGCTTTTTGCACTCTATCAAAATAATCCCAATGTCCTTCTGTTCCACGTTGAAATTCTGCTGATTTGCAAGCCATCAATCCTGGCATAGAATAAGGATAATCAAAAGGCTTTGTCTCCATTAAATCAGCATTAATCCTGTGTTCATCATCATTTTGATTTGCCAAACGCCAATGTCCAATTATCTCTTTTTTTGCCTGTTCGGGATTTCCAAACATACGTGAAAGAGATTCCTTAGATGGTGCAAGTGCAAATGACCTTTGAACAATTTCTATCTCGGGATGTTCTTTATGCAATTTTCTCATTCTTGGAGAAAAAGCAAAGCACCAAGCACAAAGTACATCATGAAAAAATTCAATTTTCATATTATAATTTATTTAAAATTTAGTATTATCTTTTTTATTTACCAATTTTTACGCAACGCATTGAAAGACTTCCATAATGGAAGCCTTCATAAAAGTAAGAAATGGGTTCATTTTTCTCCTGTAAAGCAAGGGCATAAACAAGTGGAAAATAGTGGCTCGGTTCGGGTACTGCGAATTTGGATGATGTTCCAATTTTTTGATAATCAATAACACCCTGATGATTATGATTATCAATAAAATCCTTAATTTTCGTATCGAATTCTAATGCCCAATCCAATGGTTTCGCATTAATATTTGGAAAATCTACGATACGTAGATTATGTGTCAAATTACCACTGCCAATAATTAGCACTCCTTCTCTACGCAATTTGGATAATTGTTTTGCCAAATTATAATGATAATCCATTGGTTTATAATAATCTATACTCATTTGAAAGAGTGGAATATCAGCTTTGGGAAACAATCGTGACATTATAGACCAATTCCCATGATCAAAGCCCCATTCTGTATCTTCTCCAACATTAGCGGTGGTGATGATTTGTTTGGTTTCTCTTGCCAATTCTGGAGCACCTGGAGCGGGATAAACAACTTTATAGAGTTCATCAGGAAATCCATACATATCATAAATCATTTTAGGTTTTGGTGAAACATTTACGAACGTGCCATTCGTACACCAATGCGCTGAAATGCATAGAATTGCTTTGGGTTTGGGTAATGTTTTACCAAATTTTTGCAATGTACGAGTAAAATCATTTTCTTCAATAGCATTCATTGGAGAGCCGTGCCCTATAAATAATACGGGCATTAAAATATCTTCATCCTTTGTGTTGCTAAATGCATCAAGCATAGTTGCCATATTTATTACCTTTAAACTAGAAATCAAAAAAACACTTTCACCCACCAATTTTAAAAATTCTTCTCGAGTCATAGATTCGTGAGGAATTTTTTAATAATATTATAATATATTTAAATTGTATTTATATTTTCATAAACTAAATTTCAAAGAAAATAATTAAATCATTTTTAAAATCAGTCTTTGCAGTTTGGGTATCAAACTTGAGCAAAGACTGATTGCAATCACACAATTATCATTTGAAAATTTCATTAAGGAATTGCTTCATTGCTTCAAAAGAGCGTTTATCTGCTTTTTCGTTATATGCTAATCCCGTTGAGTTATCGCTACCATTGGCTGGATTAGTAAATCCATGAACAGAATTACCATAGATATTCATTTGCCAATCTACTTTAGCATTACGCATTTCATTTTCGAACCCAAGGAATTCTTCATTGCTCACGAATTTATCATCTCCACCGTGGCAAATAAGCACTTTACCCTTGATATTCTTTGCATCAGCGGGGTTTGGTGTTCCAAGATTTCCGTGGAAACTCACTACACCTTTGATGTCAGCGCCGCTACGTGCTAATTCAAGAACTGTTCCACCGCCAAAGCAATAGCCAATTGCCGCAATTTTGTTTTTATCAACATTTGGTTGCTTCTTCAATGTTTCCAAAGCGGAATTGATACGTGAGCGAAGTAGTGGAATATTACTCTTATATTTTCCCGCTTCTGCTCCGGCTTCATCAAAGCTTGTTTTGACTACACCTTTGCCATAGATATCAGCCGCAAAAGCAATATATCCGAGTTCAGCAAGTTGTTGGGCTCTCATTTTTGGATAATCATTCAATCCCCACCACTCGTGTACCACTATTACAGCAGGTTTTGGTGACTTTATTCCATCATCGTAATAAAGCCAACCTTGCAACTGAGTATTGCCGTCTTTATAATCGACAGCTTTTGATACAATTTTTGCATTGCTAATTAAAGTAGTTGCAAAAATCATCGTTAGAACCAAAATTGTTTTTTTCATACATACTCCAAAATTTATAAAAAATGTTATTAGACATTATTATAAAATTACATTTTTACAACAATATTATACAACCCACCATTGCGTTTATCAGCAAAATCAAGTGCGTCGTTAATCTGGTTGAAATCATATACTTTATTTTCGAGAGATGTCAAATCTAATTGACCATTTTTCATTAAATTAGCCATCTCAATTCCATCTGCTGTTGAAAACCAAATCGAGCCTGTGACATTAATTTCTGTTCCAAGCAAAAATCCGTAAGGAATAGACACATTCCCCGTTGCTCCACCAATAAATACTGCTGTACCAGATTTTTTCACTGTAAATAATAACTGATTTACTGATTCTGTTCCAACATATTGGAGGCAATCAATTAAAGCATCGGCTCCCTTACCTTCAGTAGCTGCCATAATTTGCTTCATATAATCTTCATCTTGCAATGAGATAGGAACAATTTTCTTTGAATTAAATTGAGCTAATCGTTCCAAGCGGTCTTTGCGATTTGCAACAGCAATAATCTTGCTCACACCCATTGCTAAAGCCATAAGCACTGTACTAACTCCAAGTGTACCTGTGGCGCCATTTATTAACACAGTTGAATGAGGATTAACTTTTGCATACTTCAATGCTTGATATCCGGTACCTATATAACCTAATCTTGCAGCATATTCATCAGGAACTGAATCGTCAAGAGGGACAATATTTGTAAATGGGATTTTCATATACTCAGCAAATCCACCGTGATATTCATTAAGTAGTTCTGCACCATTTGGATTGAATGTAAACATTCCCACAAATGCCATAGAATCACTCAATTGATTTTTACCTTTCAAACTGTATTCGTCTGTTCCATTCGAAACAAGTGAGTTTACAAATACTCTTTGCCCTTCTTTTACACCTTTGACAGACTTACCTACTTTAGCTACTGTTCCTACAACATCAGAACCAAAAATTGCAGGTAAATTAGGCCTTATAAAATCACCGCCAGGATTCAATAATCCCTTTGTAGAAGGTGCAATATGCACAGCAGATACTTTTACAAGCACATCATTATCATTAATTTCAGGAATATTAATTTCTTCAATTTCTAAAGGTTTTCCAAGTTCTTTTAAGAGTGCAGCTTTCATTTTGTTTGACATTTTTCTCCTTGTATTTTAAAATATAAAAAATTTAATCATTACTAATTTGTATATTAGACGTATATAAATTTTCTAATTGTTTAAACATAATATGTTCAAACAGTGTAAATTTCTTAAGTTCTTAATTTATTAAGCGTGCAGCAAAACCAGTTTCAATATATGTTTTAATGTTTTCACTTGCATATCTTAGCCCATCAATCAAAGCGTTGGGGGTCATTGAAGAATTATGGGGGGAAGCAACCACATTTGGCAAATCCATGAAAGGATAATTTAACCTGAATTCACCGTGTCCGAATGGTTCAATCCACCAAGCGTCAATTGCTGCATAAAACTCAGGATTGTCTTTTAAATGTTCAAACAAATCTTTTTCGTTAATGATAGCGCCGCGTGCTACATTAATAAGTATAGCATTGGATTTCATTAAATTCAATTCTCGCCGTGTAATCAATCCCTTTGTTTTTTCATTAAGTGGAATTGTGATAATCAAATAATCAATTTGTTTTAAAAACTCATCAAGATGATCAAGCGTGCACATTGAATCGATATCCTCACTTGTTTTGCCTGATGTATTAATTCCAATAATTTTTGCACCAAAAGGTTTCAGTAATCGAGCCGTTGCTTTGCCAATACCTCCAAAACCAAGTATACCAATCGTCGATCCTTTTATAGATAAAGTAAAGCTTTCCAGTTGCCGAAATACTCCTTGTTTCATTAGATTTTGATATTTATTAAGTCGTTTGGCACAGGCAAGTAACATTGCAACTGTATGTTCTGCCATTGGTTCAGCATAAGCACCTTGATTTGCTGCCACTTTTACATTGGTTGGTAATTGATTTAAATTAATATGGTCATAACCCGCAGAAAGCAATTGAATAAACTCTAAATTATTATACTTTATATCTTGGGAAGTGAGTCCTTCAGTTTTAGGATTCCAAGCTAAAATAATATTAGAATTCCCCAAAAAATCGCCTTGATGTTGTTTCGGATGATCTTGCAGGAATTCAATTTTTACTTTTTCCTCATTAATTTGTTTTGAAAAGTAATTCAAGATGAAATTCTTTTCGTCTTGTGTTGCTTGATAAGTTACAACTAGATTTTTCATTTTAAACAAAATATTAAATCAAAATTTCTATTTATTTTCTTTTGATGATTTGAAAATCAAATTATCTAACCCCCAAATACCACTACCACGCGAAGCAATATAAAACAGAACAAAACAGTATAAAACAGCTAATTCACCATGATTTAAAACGGGCAGTAATCCCAAATTAGCATGAAACATCCAATAAGCAACTGCCATTTGACCACTTGCAATAAATGCTGTAACGTGTGTGAAAAGACCAAACATTATAAACAATCCACCAAAAAACTCAATAATTCCACCTACTACAAGAAGACCCATTGGCATACTTCCTGCCCCTGCTTCGGGAGGAAATCCAAATAATTTCATTGAACCATGCCATAGCAATAGAAATCCTACTACTATACGTAGTATTGCATATAAATACTTCTCCCATGGTTTCATAAAGAAAGCCATAAAACCTCCTTATATATAAAATAAATTAGTGAAACAAAAAAATTACGGATGTATACTTAATGGTACTTCTGCCACGCTATATAAATACCAAATTAGAAATGCACCGCCTCCTAGTCCCAAATCCTTCATAAAATGAAGTTGTTCATTCTGTCGAATCATTGGATCTTTTACAGTCCAGTAATTATGCATAATAAATGCTGTTGGAACTGTAAATATTACAATCAATAATGCACCTACGTTTACATAAGCACCTAATATAATGCTTATACTTCCAAGAAAAATCATCAAACCTGTAAAAACTACTGCAAGGTTTGCAAATGGAACGCCCTTCGATTGTGCGTATGCAGCCATATTTTTTGTTTGTGTAAAATGTCCTAAACTGGAAAACAAAAAAATCATTGCAAATAAAATTCGCGCAATAAGAATTAAAATATTCATAATAACACCTTAAAATTAAAAAAACAATTTAATTTATATTATACTAAATTAATTGTTAGTTATAACGAATATTTTATAATTTTATTTTAAACACACTTATTATTTAAATATATTGTTTTTAAAATTTCTATAAAAAAGTGAATAATAAAAAGTTGGAATTCGCTAAGTTATTATATATTATGAAAATATTAAGGCATAATCCCCTGCCAGGGATTATGCCTTAATCATAGTAAGGCACATTTTAAACCTATTAGTTGCATAAAGAGCGTGAGGAGAGTTCGCAGGCATAATTATCATCTCGCCTTCCTTTACAATATGTGGTTTATCTGAAATTCTTATTTCCGCCTCTCCATCAAGCACAATAACAAATGCATCGAATGGCGCTGTATGCTCGCTTAAGCTTTCACCCTTATCAAAGGCAAAAAGAGTGACTGTGCCTGTTGGTTTATTGATGATGGTACGGCTGACCACCGTACCATCTTGATATTCGACTAAGTTTTTAATTGTTAATGGTTTTGCAATTATATCGTTTGAATTAGTTGTCATATTATTCCTTTATTATAGTTTGAGAAATTACACCTTGATTTGTATATATTGTTAAAATATACACACCACTTGATAAGTTATTTAAATATAATTGTTTATCAATATTATTTGAATTTGCAAAATTTTCCGAATATACTTTCTGACCTATTAAATTCGATACTTCAATTGTTCCACTTGTTTGATTATCAAATTCTGCAATAATATTAATTTTATCAGAGAAAGGTGCGGGGTATGCTATAAGAAGTATATTAGCGTCGGCTGAATATGTTGCGTTTTCCTCAACGAAATCTTTTAATGTTCTTACATAGATAATTAATCGCTTTGATGAAGAACAATTGTTATTATCTGAAACAAACAAATAATAATAATTTGAGCCGAGTGGTGGTGAAACCAATGGTGGTTCAGCAATCCTATTGCCATTATTATCCTCCCAATATTTAGAATATGGAGGTGCACCGCCTGTAATGCTGATAATTTGGTCATTTAAATTGATGAATGACCCTAATTTAAGAAATACAAATATTGGCAATTGTATCTTAGGCGCAGTATTCACAGTCAAAAAGAGTGATGCAGATTTGGTCTCAAGAGTTTGATTGTCTTTTACAGTGAGAGTATAAGTTTGAGAAGAAGTTGGATTAACAACAGTTGGGTTGCCTGTATTTGCATTTTGCATATTATAATTTGGTATCCACTGATAAGAGAAATCTCCCGAACCTCCTGTAACGGTGATTAATTGGCTATCCTCATCAAAAGTGCCTAAACTAATGCTATTTCCTTTGCATGTGGATTTATCGGTTAAATTAATTTGGAATGGAATTGTTTTGGTTTTGAATTTAAATTTTCCCGACCATAACCCCTCACCGCAATTATTTACAGATCTCACACGCCAGAAATACTGTTGATTATAATTCAATTCATCAGTCAATTCATATTCATTTGTTATAATATTAGAAAATGTATTAACTATATTTAAGAAATTAGCATCTTTAGCAATTTGCAAAATATAAGAATCAGCAAGAGGATCTTCCGTCCATTCAAAAGTAAATTGAATATCTAAATCCACAGAATTATTAGTTGGATTAATTAGTGTGACAGTGCCAGGGCAAAGATATATCAGGAAATTCCAAGTATCGCTCCATTTTCCAAAACCTTGTTCATTCTCTCCTCGCACGCGCCAATAGTACGTAGTATTATGATTTAAAGGTATTGAAGATAGGTGATATTTGATGTCTGCTATATCTTTAACATCATAAATAATATTTATAAAACTCGGGTCTGAGGCTACTTGCAATTGATAATCATCAGCAAGGTATGCGTAATTCCACATTACTAAAGGCGTTGTTGTGCTTAGTGTTGCATTGTTTGTGGGTGTGTTCAAAATAACTTGATCTGTATGATAATTTGTTACTGTAAATGTCCAGGTCTCGCTCCACAGCCCATCACCAATATTATTCGATGCTTTTACTCTCCAATAGTATGTTGTGGATGGTTGAAATACATCATAATTGATAGTTAGTGCAGTATTTTCAGTTGTTTGAGAATAAAGAATTGTAGAAAAATCGGACATTTCAGAAATTTCAATAGTATAATTCCAAGCTTTATTTGCTACTTCCCACGAGAAGGGGATATTTTCATAAGGATTATAAGATGAATTGTTTGTAGGTGTCAAGAGAGCTACTTGCGCAGGTGGTTGATTATAAATTTCGAAGAAATTCATAATATTTTGTAATAAGTTATTGCGTGTGCTTGGTGGCGCTTGATCATTTAATTTTGATAATGCATATGAAAATACTATAGTTTTTTGATTATATGATCCAGAATTTTGAACAGATACAATACCATAATTATTTTCATTAAATACAATTTGACCCGTTGAGGGTGAAAATCTATCTTCCCAACCGCGGTATGTCTGTGTTGTTGTAGGAAATGCCATACCATCAGCAACGGAACCTGCACCACCGACTAAACCACCAAATGTATGAGTAGCCAGTCCATCATCTGCGCTCGATAATCCAAATAAATCAAGCAATTCAATATCTGAGACTTGTTCATATCCCAAAGCTTCCGAGCTTTCGAGATAAACACGACCTCCGCTTGTAAGGAAATTTTTGATCATTGTAGCCTGAGTATTGTCAAAGTAAGAAAAATCATACGAATTCCCATTTCCATTCGAAAGAAAAACAACATCATAACCAATAAGATTTTGCGGAAGTGTATTAGAATATACAATATTTTGATAACCATTTGTATTTAAATAATCCCTGATAAAAGAGCCGCTTGTTGTTGGCCCGTTTGAATATTTTTCATATACAAAAATTCCGTGACTACCTAGATAAATTATAAAATCAAAATCCTTGCCTGCAACAATTTCATTATCAATTCCCTCGAGATGCAAATGAATTGTGGCAGTTGAGTTGATATTGTTAAGTATTTTTAAAGATGTGCTTAAAGTAGTAAAAGTTGTTCCTTCTGCTGATACAGAATTAATGAATTGATTATTAATAATTTGCAAATTAGGATCAGAAGTAGAAATCGTAAAACGAACTTGATTTGCACCATCCATTGAATAATTAAATATTTCAAAACCAATGTTATAAGTTTCCCCAATTTTCTGAGATTGAACAGACCTCAAATCGAGTTTCAACGGAAATTTTCCTGTAAAATCTTGCAATAGAGTCTTATATGCATTAACTCTTCCATAACCCAGTTTACCTACATAAGAGGGGTTAATGGAATCAATTTTATCAGTATTGCCAAGCATTCTGCGAATAAGTGCTTCATTGCTTGTTGCTGGTAAATATGACTTCAACAGTGCGTACATACCTGTAATTTGTGGAGAAGCCATAGAAGTACCCTGGAATTTTGCATAACTATTGCCGGGGATTGTAGATAAAATTCCACCATCAACATAAGCGTCCCCTCCGGGAGCAGCAATATCGACATAATATCCGTAGTTAGAATAATATGCTTTTTTATCAGTAGATGCAACTGATGAAACCGATACCACATTTTTATACGCAGCAGGGTAGAATAATGCTTGAGAATTATTATTTCCTGCTGCAGCTATTATTACTGTTCCGAGCGAATAAGCATAATTCATTATATCTTGTCCCGCCTGAGAATAGCCACCGCCTCCCCAACTGCAATTGATAACATCAGCACCCATTTCTGCAAGATATTTAATACCATCAAAAGCATTATAAATATAGGTCAATCCTGCGTTGCTACCGTGTTTAGTAGGTAGAAATTTTACATTCCAGGAAATGCTTGCAATACCAAAATTGTTATTTGTAGAACCTGCTGAAATACCCGCAACGTGTGTACCGTGTTGATTTGCTGTCGATGCCCAGGGATCATTCACAGTTGAGCCATCATCGGGATAAAAATTCCAACCGACAAAATCATCTGCAAATCCATTCCCATCATCGTCAACACCATTCACATCACCAGGGTCGAATTGCCATTGTCCATCAATATACTCAATAACATATCCATCGCCATCAGCATCTTCACCGAGATTTTGATATAAATTGTTAACCAAATCAGGGTGTTTCCAATCAACACCACTATCATTGATACCCACTAATACGGGATTGTTTTCCCCCTTGTGAATGTCCCATGCAGCCGGACACATCATTTGTACAAGATGTTGCTGTTCTGAATAACGAGTGTCATTTGGTATTTCACATTCATAATATAGCGGCACTGGCTCAGCATATTCTACTTCAGGTAAAGTAGAAAATTCAGCTGCTAATTTTAAGGGATCGATATTTTCGTCAAATGTAACAGTATAAATTCTATTGATTCCGTATAAATTAGAGCTAGCCTGAATTTTATCCTGTGAAATTTTCTTTGATAATACTTTTGGAGAAATAAAAGCCTGCTCAATTTTATTAATACTGTATTTTTTAGAAATTCGATCGAGGTTTTTTAACCCAAATGATTTAGAATATAATTTCTGAGTATGCTTATCGAATTCCCTTAAATTAATTGAGCTTGTACTTTTTAATTTAATATAAATTGTACCATTCTGAAAGAGAGGCTTGCCATCCGAACCTAAATATTTGTAATAACCCACCGAATTTGAATTTGTTGGATTTGTTTGAATGTTATTTAAATTATTGAAGTCCTGAGAAAATAACATTGCAGATGAATACAGGAAAACAACTGCAATAAGATAGAAATGTTTCATAATACACTATTTCCTAAAAATTAATAATACTAAAATACAAAAAATTATAAAATCATTTAAATGAAATTAATATTGATTTTCAAATGATTATTATTATTTTAATTCAATTTATTAAATTATAATTTTCAAAATTGCATTTTGTATTATAAATATTATTACTTAAAAAAAATAAAATAAAGGTAAGAAATGGAAGATAAAATTACTATTGGTATTTTCGGATTTGGTAAGACGGGCAGACTGGTTGTGAAGGAATTTCTGAATGACCCAGATTTTGAGGTTAAATGGGTGTTTAGAAAAAACAATATAGACGTTGAAAAATATGCAAGCCGATTATTGGGTTATGAATATGATAAGGGGGTTATTCAGACAATTCAGAATCTTGATGAGCATTTCTACATCGATAATCCTGTCGATATTATCGTTGATTTTGCACATTCAACAGCAGTAAATTATTATGCAAATGCTGCCAATTCAGGAATTAAAATTATTTCAGCTATTTCAAAATATGAAGATGAAGATTATAAGACATTATGCTCATTAAAAGAAAAAACAGCTGTAATATACTCGCCAAATATAACACTGGGTATAAATTTCTTACTTGTTGCTTCCCAAATTCTTCAAAAAATTGCACCACACGCTGATATTGAAATTGTAGAGGAACATTTCCGTTCAAAACCTGAAGTTTCAGGAACAGCTTTAAAAATTGCAGATTTACTGCATTTAAATCGAGATAAACATGTTAATTCAATACGTGTTGGCGGTATTGTAGGTAATCATGAAGTCATATTTGGACTCCCTTATCAGACAATACGTTTAAAACACGAAAGCATTACACGAGCTGCATTTGGTCAGGGGGCTATATTTTGTGCTAAGTGGCTGATAAATCAACCAAAAGGATTGTATTCTATGGAAAATATAATAAGTGAAATGTTTGCCAAAAATATACCAATTTATTAAAAATTACAACACATTGTTCATTAGAGTACCCGATATTTGAAGGATATTGATTTCTAATGTTTTAAGTACATATCTCAAATCAAGTAATTGAGTTTGAGCTTGAATATAGTTTAGTTGTGTTTGACGGAAATCAAATCCATTTATCTGTCCAAGTTCATACTGCCTTTGTGCAAGATTCATATTATTTTGTGCAATTTTAATTTTTTCTTCTTGTAATTGGTATTGTTGAAAAACAGATCGATAAGTAATATAATTATTATAAAGCCCAGCTTCAATTGTCTGTTGCATTTGCTTTGTTTGGAGATGATCGTTTTGCTGGTCGATTTTCAAATTTTGTAATTGAATGCGGTCTTTTGTTCCATTGAATAAATTAAACCTAACAGATAATCCATAATTAAATCCATTTGTTTTATTTGTTTTTAATAATCCTGAGGAATTATTTTGATTTAGAAAGGAATAACCACCAATAAATGAAATTTCGGGATAAAATTGCGATTCTTGAATTCTTATATTATGCGTATTTATAATTTCTTGAATTTGCGATAGATTTAAGTTAGCATTATATTTGAAAGCACTATCTTTTAAATCATTATAATTTGCTAATTCATTCAATTGTATTGAATTTTCAGGAATTATTTGAGATTCAATATTTCTATTAATAATTTGATTTAATTGTACTTGCAATTGAGTAATTAAATTCGTTTGCTCAATCACAGCAGAGCTATCATTCAAATAATCCAATTGTGCGAGCTGCAGTTGAAACAAATTCGATGTACCAAGTTCCATTTTCTTTTGCTCTAATTGATACCTATCATAAGAAATACTCTTCGAGAGATTAAAGGAATTAAGCTTATTGATTTCATTGACAAGTTGGTAATATGCTTTTGCTAAATCCGAAACAGTTTGCTCCATATAATATCGAGTGTTTATTGCTCCTAATTGTTCCAGATCTTGAAATTTGGATTTCTGAGCAAACATTTGAAATCCATCAAAGACCGTCCAACTTAAATTAATTGCAGCATTAGTGCTGTTATTGTTTGCATTTGGATTCGAACGTGTATCGCCGCTATATAATTGTTGTTCTGAATTTACTTTATCATAATCTTGGCTAAATGTAGCATCAAGAGTAGGCAAGAATCCAGCATTTCCAATTGTATTATTATTTTGGGATTTTAATTGTTCATTTTTTATAATATGAATTTGATAATTATTTTCCAGAGCAAGATTAATTAAATCAGATAATTTTGTTGTATCCTGCGTATATAGATTAATAAAATTTGAAAATAACAATACTGAAATAAATAATAAAATAAATTTAAATTTCTTCTTCGACATATTTCCTTTCTTTTTTAGATGTTAAATATGTATATAATGCGGGAATAACAAACAAAGTTAAAATCAAAGCAAAAAACAATCCGCCAATAATCACATATCCAAGCGACACACGACTTGTCGAAGCAGCACCAATCGATAAAGCAATAGGTACAGCACCAAGAATTGTAGCAAGACTAGTCATAAGAATAGGGCGAAATCTTTGGGTAGCGGCATCAATAACAGCATCGTGGATACTCAATCCTTGCTCTCGCCTTTGATTAGCAAATTCAATGATTAAAATCCCATTTTTTGTGACAATACCTATTAACACAATCATTCCTATCTCGCTAAATATATTTAATGTACTTCCCGTAATCCAAAGGGATAATATAGCCCCTGTTATAGCCAAAGGAATTGTGAACATAATAATAAGGGGGTCACGGAAGCTTTCAAACTGTGCTGCAAGTATGAGAAAAACAAGTATTAATGCAAATAGGAAAGTGCTTATTAAGTTTGAAGAGCTTTCAGAGAAATCTGCTGATGAACCTTTTAAAGCAGTAGAAAAAGTAGGGTCAAGTTTTTCTTTTGCAATGCGGTTCATTTCAGCTATGCCATCACCAATTGTTTTGCCTTTTGCTGGAGCTGCTGAAATAGTTGCAGAAAGATAACGATTGTACCTAAGAAGTTGTGGGGGGCGACTCATTTCTTGCAAGCTGACAAGATTATCCAATTTTACCATATCACCATTTGCATTGCGAACCGAAAGCATCCGCAAATCCAATGGAGTTGTCGTTTGTGTTTTATCAGCTCTTGCAATCACATTATATTGCTTGCCATTTTTTATAAAATATCCAATTCTCTGTTCGCTTAGATAAATTTGAATAGTTTGAGCAATGTCGTTGACAGAAATGCCCATATCGAGTGCTTTATTTCTATCAATATTAATCACAATTTCGGGTTTATTGAATTTCAAATCAACCACAGCCATATCAAAAACAGGGCTTTTCTGAACCTCAGCTAAAAAAATTGGAAGGTATTTACGCATTTTTTCCATATCAGGCGCTTGCAACACAAATTGCACAGGCAATGAACCCCGTGAACCTTGCCCTGCTGCTATTGTGGGTTGTTGAATTACAAGATTTTGAGCAAAATTATAACGTTTAAGAATTTGTGTTAATTCATCTGCAATTTCCATTTGAGTCCTATCTCTTTTTTCAGGATCCACAAGTGTAATTGAAATATTTGCCCGATTTGATGTAGTTATAGAACCAAAACCAGGTGAAGTAGTTGCTGTGAATGATTCTTTTTCGGGTAGAGTATCAACAAGGGCAATAATTTCTTTTTCAAAATTATCCATTTGCTGGTATGATGTACCTTCAGGTGCAGTTGAATTAATACTTATTTGACTCTTATCTTCCATTGGTGCAAGTTCTGTCTGCAAATGCGAACCAATCAGGAAAATAATCGCAATGCAAGCCAAAACAATAGGAATTGTAAGCCATCTTTTGTCAACAAATTTAGATAATAGAGAATTATAGGACTTAGTTAAATTATTAATAAAATTTTCGATTGTATTAAATAATTTATGATGAGTTTCCCCCATTTTTAGTAATCGTGAGGACATCATAGGTGTTAATGTCAATGAAATGAACATTGAAACCAATATCGAACTGGCTAATACTAATGCAAATTCTCTGAATAATTTACCTGTAAATCCCGATAAAAAGAAAATTGGCAAAAACACACTTATTAATGTTATAGTAGTTGAAATGACTGCAAAAAATACTTCTTTACTTCCTTTAAAAGCTGCTTGAATTGGATTGTAGCCATCTTCCATTTTGGAAAAGATATTTTCAAGCATAACAATAGCGTCATCAACCACCAGCCCCGTTGCAAGCACAAGCCCAAGCAGGGATAATATATTAATTGAATATCCGAAAATAAAAAGAAATAGGAATGAGCTCACTAACGATATTGGAACGGCTATAATTGGTATTATTGTTGCGCGCCAATTACGTAAAAAGAAAAATACGACCAAAAGCACAAGGAAAAATGATATCAAAATCGTTTCTATAACTTCTGATATTCCTTTGCGGATACTTTTTGTATTATCTATAACAACATTTGTGATTATATCATTAGGTAATTCCTTTTTTATATTTTCTAACTTGGCTTTTGCTTCATTAACAATTTCAATATAATTAGCACCTGGTTGAGGCAGAAGGGCAACTCCGACCATTGGTAATCCCCCATTTCCGCGCATAATTGTTCTCTCATTTTCAGCACCAAGAACGGCTTTACCAATATCTCGCAGTTTAATCAAAGCACCATTTCGCTCGGCGATAATTAGATTGTCAAATTGTTCAGGTGTTGATAATCTGCCTACTGTTCTAACGGATAGTTCAGTCGCTTTATTATCGATTAAACCTGTTGGCAATTCAATATTTTGAGTTTGAAGAGCATTTGAGACATCCATTGGAGTTAGCGAAAAAGCTTCCATTTTGATTGGGTCAAGTATTAGCCTCATAGCATACTTTTTTTCGCCCCAAATATAGATTTGGCTTACCCCTTTAATTGTTTGCATTCGCTCTTTGACAACATTATTAGCAATCTCAGTAAGTTCCATTAAATCGCGTTGATTGCTTTGCAAAGTAACGACATATATCGTTTGTGCATCAGCATCAGCTTTTGTTACAACAGGTGGGTCACAATCAGGGGGTAGCTGTCGAATAACTTGTGAAACTTTATCACGAGTATCATTCGCAGCGGTTTCCATATCGGTATTTAAATCGAATTCAATCGTAATCGAACTACGACCATCAGAACTAGTTGAGCTAATGTTTTTTATACCTTGAACACCACTAATTGCCTCTTCAATTACTTCAGTAATTTGAGATTCGATAATATCTGCATTAGCACCTGTATAGGTTGTCCTTACTGAAATAATTGGTGGATCTACACTAGGATATTCTCTTACACCCAAAGAAAAATATCCAACTAATCCAAATAAAATAATAATTAAAGAGAAAACTATTGCCAGAACTGGCCTTTTTATACTTAAATCTGAAAGTGTCATTTTTAATTAATAATTACATCATATTACGAACTTTTACATTCATACCGGGTCGAAGCTGCAGTAATCCTGTTGTTATTATTGTATCACCCGTTTTTATACCTTTAACAATATAAATTGTGCTATCTGTACGTAACCCTGTTTCCACAGGGGTTTGAGATACTTTTCCATTTTTATATAAATAAACAACTTGTTTATCCAAATTTGGAATGATAGATTCTGATGGAACCATAATAGCATTTTCAATTTTCCCAAGCATAACCCTTACTTCAAGAAAATCGCCGGGCCGGAATTTATTACGTGAATTATCTGCGATGGCTCTTACATTCAAATTTCTTGATGTAGTCGATATTCCAGGGTCAAAGGCATATACTTTTGCATAGATTGTATCATTTGTGGATTTAGATATAGCTTGAACCATTTGGTTTTCTTTAATTTGCCCAATGTACTCTGCAGGAACTTGAAAATCTATTTTAATTGGATTTGTTTTGACAAGCGTTGTTATATATTGTCCTGCTGAAACGTAAGCGCCAGGACTAATATTGCGTAATCCAATTTTTCCTGCAAAAGGAGCAGTAATATTCGCATAATCTATATTGACTTTTAATTGTTCAATCTGTGCCTGTAAATCTGATATATTAGTTTGAAGATTTTCTACATCTTGTAAGCTTGCGCCATTAATTTTATACAATTCTTGGGTTCTATCCAAATCTTTTTTTGCTTTCGCAAGTTTTACCTCAAGCGCCGTTAATTGAGCTTTCCAATCTCGGTCATCAATTTTGATAAGCAATTGCCCTTGACGAACATTTTGACCTTCTTTAAAATTAATAGACATTATTTGACCTGCAATTGGAGCTTTTATTTCAACTTGTTCATCGGCTAAAATTGTCCCTGTTGTATATATTTCATTAATAACTGAAGTGGGAGTTGCAATAAAAATTTCAACTTCTTGTATGCTTTGATTTCGTGTGTTTTCGCTACGAGATTCATTTGATGTACAAGAATAAAAGAGTGTTCCTGTAATCAATATAGTAAACAAGAGCAATATTTTCCGATTTATATTACACAGATGCATTGATTTTTCCATTTAAATACCCTATGTAGACGTAAATTCTTAAAATAAGTTTATAATAGTAAAAGTATGTTATAATTCGGTGCTTTCAACTTATTTTTGCTATATTTGTAAAATATTTATAATAATATAAGGAAAATCAATGATGAAAATTACCTTTCCAGAACCCTACCAACATCTTCATAAACCTATCCGAAACATCAATGATATCATAGACGAAAGGCGTACTCCAGGACAAATTGCTTCAGATTTTGTCACTAAATTAATCGGATCATGGAAATTTTTAATAACACAATCAATCTTTATTGTTATATGGTTATTATTAAATGTGGTTGTACTTATTTATCATTGGGATCCTTATCCATTTATCCTTATGAATTTATTGCTATCACTGCAAGCGGCATATGCAACACCTATTATAATGATGAGTCAAAATCGCCAAGAAGAACGCGACAGAATTGATGCACATAATGATTATGAAATCAATCAAAAGGTAGAAGAAGAAGTTAAAATTATTCTTCAGAACCTTGATTCCCAAAATAATGCACTTCAAAATATTTATGATGAGATAAATGAATTAAAGCAAATAATTACATCTCCTTTAAAACCTGACAATGAGAAAAAAAATTAAAAATATATTGTATTGCTATTAAATTTTTTTTCCGTAATTTTGATTTTCAGTAATTATTACTGAAAGAAAAACATTGCAAGAAACAAAAAGAATAAAAGAATTCTTATTTCTTATAAAGAGAAAATTAGAAAATGAACAAACCCAACTTTTACAAGTTGGGTATTTTTTTATATTCCTTAATTTACCCCAACAATTTCAATCGAATTTCAATTCACAAACCGCAAATGAGCGGTTTTTTTTTAATATTTTATCAATAGGAGTTTATAATGTATTCACAACCAATCATTAATTCAAAAAAATACCACAAAGCATCTCAAAAATTGAGAGCATTTTTCGAGAAGAGCGGATTTGTGGAAGTTGCCACACAATCACGTTTAAGTATATTATCAGCGTGCGAGGATCCATCAACAATTGCAACATTTCAATATTCGGGACAAGTCTGGCCTCTGAAGCAAACGGGACAGATGGATTTAGAATATGAATTATTAACAAATCCGGAATATCCGGGTGTATTTTGTCAATCGACTTCTTATCGGCAAGAACCTAATCCAATTCCAGGAAGGCACGACCTTATTTTTCCAATGTTTGAGTTTGAGGCGCGCGGTGGAATGAAGGATTTAATCAATCTTGAGAAGGACTTACTGAATTACCTTGGCTTTCCTAAATATATTCTTCAATCAGAATTTGTAAAGAGTAAGAATATTGAGCATTCGGGAGATGATTTCTTTGAAATAAATTATCTTGATTTAGCAAAAATATTTGACACAAAGGATATCAGTGCTGAATACGAAGAGAAAATAGGAAATGATATAGCAAACGTTCTATTTTTAGAGAATTTCCCCGAATATACATCCCCCTTTTGGAATATGAAGCGAAATAGTGATGGCATAACAGCAAATAAAGTGGACGTTATTCTTTATGGAATAGAAACATTTGGAAGCGCCGAACGTGAAGTGGATCCAAATATTATGCTCAATCGCTTTCATACAATATCTAACGGAAAATATTCAGAATTGCTATATGCACAATTCGGACGTGCGAGAGTAATGCAGGAATTAGGAGCATTCTTAGATTTGCCAATGACGCCAAGATTTGGCGGTGGTATTGGAATGACTCGATTTATTCGTGCTTTGGATTTGCTTGAAAAATAAAACTTTCGTAAGAATGTTGATTTTAGTAGCGGAGACAGGACTCGAACCTGCAACCTTCGGGTTATGAGCCCGACGAGCTACCAATTGCTCCTCTCCGCGATTTTATTATTTACAAAATTACGAATTTCTTATTTAATAACGATATTAAAGATATTTTAATTTATAGTTCAAAATTTGCAGTAAGTTTATAATAATCTTTAAATGATTTTTTATTGCTTGGCAATGTCTTATCAAGATAGTCAATCAAATCCACCCCCGCGGAAAACCATAAATAATTATTATTAACTTTTATTTTTATTGAAGGTCCAAGCCATAAATAAACAGAATAAAAATCAGACCACCAATCGTTAAATTCATAAATGAGATATTGATCCATATATAGTCCGATGTCAATCAAATTACTAATTTGATATTCTCCATTTGCAAGCCATTCGACTTGATCCAAATAATTAGTATTTTTTGATTCGTGGCGTAAAGATTTCCAATAAATACCCATCCCTTCAATATGGATCTTATTAAAGAGTTCAATATCAGCTGTTAGCGATGGCACAATATTATCGCCAACGACAGGTCGCCCTCCCCCACTCTGAAAATTGCCACTCCCTATTCCTATTGATGGAGTTAATACAAGATCGCCTTCAAAAAATTTAAAATCCATACCAACCCCAAATTCAGTAGCTAATGCTGATGAATCATCCCTGATGCCACTTACCCAAAATGTTGCATAAAAATTTAAATCTATATTTTTAGATAATAGATGATAAACATATATTTCGGGATAAAATCCAAAAACAGGGTCCAGGTTCAAATCAACTACAAATCTGTCCCTAACATCATCTTGAGTTTCTTCAGCCACAAGTCGATAAGAAACAATAAATGATAGAAGAACAAGAGTAAAACAAAGTTTGGGTTTCATAAGAAATCAAAAAAATAAAATTAAGCAATTTTCAGAATTATTTTGAAACTAATTTGAAATAAATTCGTAAATAATTAAAAAAAGGATTAAAATGAAAATTGTTCAAAGGTCTCGAAATCATAGAATAGTTGCAGGAGTGTGCGGCGGGCTTGGCGAGTATTTTGATATTGATCCTGTATTTATTCGCTTACTTTTTGTTATAGTTTCATTTTTCTATGGAATTGGGGTTGTTGCTTATATTGTTTTATGGATAATTATTCCATCCACACCTATGGAGAGTGCATATATGACAAGCGAAAATCCATCTAATCCGCATAGTGATTATGACAATAAATCTACAGAAAATATAGAAGTGGAAGACGATAGCAATATACGTAATAAGAATACACAACAAGTTCGGATATTTATTGGCTCAATTTTACTTCTTATTGGAGTTTTAATTTTACTGAATGAATTAGTTCCAAATATCAAAGGGGAATTGATATGGAGTTTTATCCTAATAATACTAGGTATTTTTTTAATAATATTATCATTAAAAAAGAAAAAAGAAAATGAAAACTAATTATTTATTTTGGGGGACATTGCTGATTTTTTATGGATTATTTTTGCTACTTTTTGAATTAAATGTGTATTTCTTTATTGGAATAAGCTGGGTAATAATTGCCGCCATCTTATTAATAATTTTAGGATTATATTTTATTTTTCAAAAAAATAAAATTGCAAAAATGATACTAATAATTGCTCTATCTCTTGCAATATCATTTGCAGCGTTCAAATTGACTGAAAATATAATTCATCCCACATATAGCCATCAAGTAATTATCAATTACCAATAAAATTGTAATTTGCTTTTTTTAATGGAGTTTTTTATGAAATATTCAAAATATTACATTCTATTATTATTAGTATTAATCTTATTCTCAACGTCCGCATATTCACAAAAAAAGAAATCGACACAACCCGCACAAGAAAAGAAGGAATTACTTACCCCGACAACAATACAGGATTTAAAATTGAGATTGGTTGGTCCCGGTGTCATATCAGGAAGAATTAGCGATTTAGCAGTGGATCCTAATAATCATTCCGTAATATATGTCGCAGTCGCATCGGGTGGTGTTTGGAAAACGACAAATGCGGGAATTACATTTGAGCCAATTTTTGATGATGCGGGAGCTTTCTCTATTGGTTGTATAACAATGGATCCAAATAATTCCCATATAATTTGGGTTGGCACAGGCGAAAATAATAGTCAACGTAGTGTGGGCTATGGTGATGGAATTTATAAATCTCTTGATGACGGTAAAACCTGGAAGAATATGGGTTTGAAAAATTCGGAGCATATTGGTAAAATCATTGTTGATCCACGTAATTCTAATGTTGTTTATGCAGCTTGTCAAGGACCGTTATGGGCAAAAGGTGGAGATAGAGGATTATTTAAAACAACTGATGGCGGCAACTCTTGGGATGCCATATTAAAAATTAGCGATTGGACAGGTGTATCGGATATAGCAATTGACCCGCGTAATCCCGAAATAATTTATGCGACATCATATCAAAGGGCAAGAACTGTATGGACAGTCATAGATGGAGGTCCCGAGAGTGCGATTTATAAATCAAATGATGCAGGAAAAAGTTGGAACAAATTGACAAATGGACTTCCAAGCGGCGAGCTTGGAAAAATTGGAATTGCAGTATCTCCTGCGAATCCAGACTATATATATGCAATTATTGAAACATCAGGATCTCAAAATGGAATTTATCGATCGACAGATAGAGGAGAATCTTGGGAAAAACGCAATAGTTGGATTTCGGGTTCTCCACAATATTATCACGAGATAATATGCGACCCAATAAATCCCGAGAAAGCATATTTTATAGATACTTATATGCAATATACTACAGATGGGGGCAAAACATTAAAAAATGTAGGACTGAAATATCGTCACGTAGATGATCATTCAATATGGATTGACCCAAAGGATACACGCCATTATTTAATAGGTGGCGATGGCGGTCTTTATGAAACGTATGACGATGGAGTTGAGTGGCGATTCTTTGCAAACTTACCTTTGGGACAATTTTATCGAGTTCAAGCTGATAATAAAGAACCATTTTATTGGGTATATGGTGGAACGCAAGATAATAGCTCTTGGGGCGGACCATCTCAAACAAATTCGACAGGAGGTATTACAAATGATGAGTGGTTTCAAATTGTAGGAGGTGACGGATATGAAGCCCAAATTGACCCCACAGACCCTAATATTGTATATGGTGAATTCCAATATGGCGGGGTTGTTAGAATGGACCGAAGAAATGGAGAATCGAAATTTATCCAACCGCAACCAAAAAAAGGTGAAATGCAACGCTTCAATTGGGATACTCCATTATTAATTAGCAAACACGACCCTAAAACTATATATATTGCTTCCAATGTACTATGGAAAAGCACAAACCGCGGTGATAGTTGGACACAAATAAGTCCAGACCTTACTCGCCAGATGGACCGCAATAAATTAAAAATTATGGATAAAATTTGGAACGCTGACGCTATCGCAAAAAGTGCTTCAACATCTTTGTATGGAAATATAGTTGCCTTTAGCGAATCACCACTAAACCCTAATCTGCTTTTTGTTGGTACAGATGATGGATTAATTCAAATCACAGAAGATGGAGGAAAAAATTGGACAAAAATTGAGAAAGTTGGTGGATTGCCCGAATTGATTTATGTAAGCGACTTGTTTGCTTCGAACTTAAATGAAAATGTTTTATATGCTACTTATGATAATCATAAATCAGGTGATTTCAAACCATATATCTTCAAAAGTAATGATAAGGGCAAAACGTGGACATCAATATCTTCTAACTTGCCTGAAAGAGGTACAGTTTATACAATTGCAGAAGATTTTGTAGATCCGAATTTATTATTCGTAGGTACTGAATTTGGGTTATATTTCACAAACGACGGTGGGAACAAATGGGTTCAATTGAAAGGTAATTTCCCCACAATAAATGTTCGCGATCTTGATATACAGCAGAGAGAAACAGATTTGATTGTGGGAACTTTTGGCCGTGGAATTTATATATTGGATAATTATTCTCCACTCAGAAATCTAACAAACGAAAATCTGGAAAAGGATGCTTATATTTTCCCCGTCAAGGATGCAAAAATGTATGTAATGGATGAGTCAAAAGCAAAGTATACACAAGGTGGCTCCTTTTATCGGGCGGATAATCCTCCATTTGGTGCTACTTTTACATATTATTTAAAGGAATCTATTAAAACGCAAAAAGAAAAAAGAAATGCATTAGAAAATGAAGCATCGAAAAAAGGGGAGGAAGCCCCATACCCTTCCCTCGAGCAATTAACAAAGGAAGATTTGGAGGAATCGCCATATTTACTATTTTCAATTTATGACCAAAATAGTCAGCTTATTCGTAATTTAACAGCACCTGCAATAGCGGGTGTTCATCGAATTAGTTGGGACTTACGTTATCCCGATTTATCACCTGTGAAGAAAAATACAGATATTAATAAAAATTCAGGATTTCCCGTATTGCCAGGAAAATATAAAGTAATAATGAGTAAAGTAATTGATGATAATACAACACAAATTGCAGGACCCATTGAATTCGAGGTTAAGCATTTGAATAATGCCACATTACCAATTGCAAATCGTACAGATTTAGTTGCATTCCAAAAAAATGTTGCGAAGCTTCAGCAAGCTGTGATGGGCACTCAATCATATTATGAAAAATTACTTGAGCAAATTGAATTAATGAAAAAAGCAATTCTAAGCACACCAAATATTGATACAAAATTATATAGTCAACTTAGGAAAGCTGAAATTGATTTGAAAATGCTTGGAATTACTTTGAACGGCAATCGAACTATAGAAGCACACAACGAAAATCAAACACCATCAATAAATGATAGATTAAATTATGTCATCTGGGTGGTATGGGATTTAGATTCTGCCCCAACAGAAACAGCAAAAGACAGCTACAATATTGCTTCTGACCAATTAAAAGAATTTTTGCAAAATCTCAGATATATCGAAGATAATCAAATTAAGCCAGTACAAGATACTTTACAGAAACTTGGCGCTCCTTGGACACCAGGTAGATTTCCTGTATGGGAATAAATAAAACAATTGACAATTTTAATGCTATAGGGATTCAAATCCTTGAATTCCTATAGCATCATTTCTTAATTGTATCGCTTCCATTTTATCATCAGGATAAGGTTTGAGCAAAGGTTTAATTTGTTCGCGAGTTAATGAATGATCAAGCCACATATCTTCATCTTTCTTATCAATAATAAGAGGCATACGTTTTTTTGTGTTATGAATTACCTCTAAAAGGGGATTTGCAATAGTTGTAATAATAGTAAAGGTATTGAATATCTCCCCTGTTTCAGCATTCACCCATTGATCCCATACTCCACCAAGTCCAAATATTTCTTCATCCTTTAATTTAATCAAATATGGTATTTTCTCATTCCATAAATGTTGCCATTCATAAAAACCAGTGGCAGGAACAAGGCAGCGGCGCGAAAGTATTATTTTGCTGAAAGATTTTTTTTCAAATATTGTTTCAGCCCGAGCATTTGCATTATGTGCTCCCATTTTCTTTTGGGCTGTAAGAGATGGCGTCCAAGATGGAATTAAACCCCATTTGAAAAATTGAATTATATTAGATTCAGCTTTAACAACTACAGGGACTTCTTTATCTTCAAACGCAGATACTTTTTCAAAAGGTACATACTTTTCTTCTTCCAATATCTTGGCTTTAAATCTTTTTTGCAATTTTATAGCATCTTCAGCAAGCGAATAATAATAACACATTTAATTAAAAAAATAATATGCAAAAATAAAAAAAATTATTGTAATATTTGAATTTAAATTGTTTTTGCGTCTTTCGAGCATAGAGAGGAATCTATCTTTACGGAGTATGGATTCTGCACTTCGATAGGAATGAAACTATGGGTTAATCTATAAAAAATGCCAATAGGCCAAGCAAAATTAATACCGACCCACTTACTAAGCGTGAGTGATGGTCCATAAAATGAAAATTGACTTTTTGCACCCCACGCATTCCAAGATTAACGAGCAAGAGCATACCCGCAAGAGTCACGATAAAATATACAACTGAAACAATTGCAATTCCGATCCACCCTCTTGTGCTAGCAGGAAAGTAATATGCTTCAATTTCCATGCAAGGTGAAAAAAACATTGCAATTGCAAGGGATGTAATAATAGCAGTTTTATTTTTATTTTTTTCTTTTATTATTTTTCCTGGATTTATATGTTCGTGATAACGATGTATATGATTTTCCTTAATATCCAAAATCACATAAATTGCCCCCAAAATGAAAAGAACAAGCGGTGCAGCTATCTTTGTAACAAATTCGTAAGATGAAGATAATGTATATCCAAAAAATCCAATAATAATACCTACAATTATCGTACTTAATATATGAGCAGACCCTGCAATTAATGTAACAGACATCGCTTCTGGTATAGTCCAATTTTCTGAACGACTTATCGCAACAATGCTTAGCCAATGATTAGGAATTGAAGCATGAACAAGGCTTAAAAGTAAGGCACCAATAAAAATTTGGAATAATGAACTCATTAAATTTATATATTAAGTCAAATTAAATATTTAATAAACATTCAAAACGATGAAATATTGTAAATTAACTTATTCTAATAAGAAATTAATATCAGGAAAGCGATCTTGCAATTTCTTTATTTCATTTTGCACTTCTTTTTCAGTAGCATAGCCCCAGATTTTCACTTGATATTTTATTTCATTATTGATTATATATCTCTGGTAATAAGCACGGAAACCCAGTTTCTCCCAATTCGTTACTTTTGTAAGGGCATCAGACTCAGATACAACAATTTGTGCTAATATTTCATAAGGAAGTAATTCTGGATCAAGCCAGCGCACTTCTGCTCTACGATTATAGGACAATTGCCATTCTTTTATGGGTAAATAATATAAAGGATTTTCGTTCCCTCTTGCTTTCAATCGAATTTGTTCGGGCTGAGCACCTGAATCAATTAATATTTGTCGAATATTCTGCGCCCGTTCAAGAGATAAATCATAATCTTTTGCACTATCAATTTCAAAATAAGAATAGGCAGATATTTCAATCATACTCTTGGAATTATTTTTTAATAAATTTGCTAACTCACCTAATTTCTTATAATAAGATTGCGGAACTTTATTAGATGTATAATCAAAAATTGTCAATATTTGGTATGGAATATAAATTTCGGGTACTTGCAAATAAAATTTCCGTGCGTCATCTATAAATTTTTGATTTATATATAATGCGGATTTTATCAATAATTCGGGATAGTATTTAAGTTCATTTAAAAACGTCAAATTATACTGATAAAATACTTTTTGTCCAAAATAAATTTCTGAAATAACTTTGCTGATTTTATCAAATTCATTAGATTCAAGTGAATACAAGCGACCACCTGTAGCATCGGCAATAGTATTCATTTGGTAACTTTTATAATCATTTGATAATGTAATAATGTAAATGGGGATATGCATCGAGCAAGCAATTTTAATTGCTTCATCCAATGTTGAAATAATAGAGCTATTTTCTTCACTATATGCTAACAAAATGATAATATCGTTTTTATTCACATTAGTATCTCTAATTTTCTTTAATGTACTTATAATTGCTGTAGAATATGCGGCGGTACCTGATGGTTTTATATCAATAGTTGAAAAATTTACATAAGCTTTTCGCGGTACTTCATTTTCGAAATGCATCTCTAAATTTTGATTAAAAGTACCGAAAGAAACTCTATCAAAATTATCAAAATTTCTAAGAGCAGTGCGGATCTGTTCGCTAACTTTATCTAATTCATAAGCAGCTAACGAATTTTCAAGCAAAATATGAACAGAAATTGGATTTGCAGTGTCGCTTAGCCTCTTTTCCCCTACAAATTTTTGACTAAATGACATACGCATACCATACGAATTTACATCAATTGACAAATTCAAGCTGTCGAGATTCAAGTTTGTAATGAAATTGCCAAATTCATCCATTGGCAAAAGACTTAGAGTCATTTTGTTGTCTTCAAAATCTGTTCGGATGATTTTAATATTTTTCAAATTATAACGAACGGTCGAAGGAAGCAAACCATTGAGATAATCAGATACTTCAAGCGATGGTTCATTGAATTTTTTTTGAATAATCTCAGCACCTGTTTGAATTTCTTTTACAGGATGATTTACAAAAATATGTATATCCAACTTCTGCGTATCAATTGGATTGACAGCGATTAATTTATATGTTGTATCATCCATTGGCGATAGATAAACTGAATCTACTGCTTTAAAAGTACGTGGGATTCCCTCAAAATAAGCACAATCTATGTTTTTGAATTGCCATTTTACGAGTGCGGAATCCCCCTCATTAATTGTTATGTCATTAGAAAAACTATCAATTTTAATTTTTTGAATTTGTTTATTTGCTGAGCAGCTTATCGAAATGATAAAAAGCAGAAATAATATTAATTTTGTAGAGATTTTATTCAAATTCATTTAGTCATATTGGTTTTTTATAAAATTAAGGAAATTTAATAAAACAATTAATTATTTGACACAAATTAATAAAACGAACATTTGTCATATAGATGTCAAATAATTTTAAATATAACTTTGATATTCCCATAATAAAATTTTTATCCTGTAAGAAATCTTAATTTCATAATTTTATAAATAAATCAAAATGATAAAATGATAAAAGATATTTTATATTATCAACTAGGCGGTAATTCAATTTTAGATTATCTTATTATAATTGGTATAGTAGTAATATCGTATCTACTAATAAAACTTATTGAACATACTGTAATCAAAAGACTTAAAGCCAAGTCTGAAAGCACAGAATCAAAATTAGATGACACATTAATCAAAGGAATTGAAAAATATATCTTGCCTCTTATTTTGATTAGCATAATTTATATTATGCTAATTCAATTGCATATCATCGGTAATGTCCGCAAAATCATTGATATTGCAGCAATGATTTTGGCTACGTATTTTATTATTCAGTTTGTTTCAGCCATTATTTCGTATTATATTGAAGTTAAGTGGCTCAAAGGCGAGGATGTAACTAAATCGAATCGAGTGAAAGCTATTTTGCCAATTGTAAATATTATAATCTGGACAATAGGTATAATCTTTTTGCTCGATAATTTAGGGCTGAAAATATCGGCAATTATTACAGGACTGGGCATTGGCGGGATTGCAATTGCTTTAGCCACTCAGACATTATTAAAAGATTTATTTGGATATTTAATTATATTATTAGATAGACCATTCGAAGTGGGCGATTTCATTGCAGTTGATGCATTTTCGGGAACAATTGAAAAAATTGGAATTAAATCTACTCAAATACGTAGCATTGATGGGGAGATGCTTATTTTTTCAAATAGCGATTTAACAAACTCCCGCATTAAAAATTATCACAAAATGATAACGCGTAGGGTATTACTGCGGTTTGGAATTGTCTACGAAACTCCACTCGAAAAAACAAAACAAATTCCTCAAATTATTGAAAAAATTGTAGAGAAAATTGAAGGAACAAGATTCGACAGAGCTCACTTTGTACAATATAGTAATTATAGCTTAAATTTTGAGGTTGTATATTATATCGAAGATAATGATTATACAAAATATATGGATATTCAACAAGAAATTAATTTAAAGATTGCAGATAAATTTGCTGAAAATAATATTCAATTTGCTTATCCAACACAGGTGATTTACCTTAACAAATCAAATAATTTAGATAGTAATATGGGCGAGTTATAGGAAAAACAACATTATAGAGCAAGTAAGATATTAAAAATAATAAAAATCAGTCAATAAAAAAGACTATTAACCTTCAAGCAATTCTTTTTCTTTATCAGCAACAATTTTATCTAGTTTTGAAATGAACTCATCAGTAATTTTCTGTAGTTGGTCGGAGCCTTTTTTCTGGTCATCTTCGGTTATTACCTTATTTTTTTCTTCTTTTTTCAATTCTTCCATTGCATCACGGCGTATATTGCGAATAGCAACTTTACCTTCTTCGGCATATTTTTTAGCAAGCTTTACAAATTCCTTGCGACGTTCTTCGGTCAAAGGAGGAACGGGAACTCTAATGATATTTCCATCGCTTTGAGGATTGAAGCCAAGATCAGCGGTTTGAATTGCTTTTTCAATTGCTTGTATCATACTTTTATCATACGGATTAATCACAATTGTGCGTGCATCGGGAGTAGAAACATTTGCAATTTGGTTCAAAGGAGTGGAACTTCCATAATAATCAACATAAACACCATCAAGCAAGGATGTACTTGCACGACCTGTGCGGATTCTCGAAATTTGATTTTTATAATAATCGAGCGATTGCTCCATTTGTTTTCGCGTATCATCAAGAATATCTTGTACTGGCATAATATCTCCTTTATGAAATTAAAGTACCTAAATTTTCATCTAACAAAATTCTTTTCAAATTGCCTTCAACTAAAATATTGAATACTCTGATTGGGAGATTATTTTCTCTGCAAAGAGTGAAAGCAGTTTGGTCCATAATTCTCAAATTTTTTTCGATAACATCATTATATGAAATTTTATCATACATAATTGCATCGTGATTTTTCTCGGGGTCGCAATCATATACACCATCGACGCGTGTTCCTTTCAAAATCGCATCTGCTTCGATTTCTATTGCACGAAGCACAGCAGCGGTATCAGTTGTAAAATATGGATTACCTGTGCCTGCACCGAAAATCACAATTCTACCTTTTTCAAGATGCCTAATTGCCCGACGTCTTATCAGAGGCTCAGCAATTTGTTCCATTTTGATTGCAGATTGAAGGCGAGTTTGGACGCCAAAAGTTTCAAGTACATTTTGGAATGCAATTGAGTTAATTACAGTGGCAAGCATTCCCATATAATCACCTGAAACTTTGGAAATACCTTTCGTAAGTCCTTGCACTCCACGAAAGATATTTCCACCACCAATTACAATAGCAATTTCAACGCCTAATTGATGGGCAGCTACAACTTCTTTTGCAAATTTTTGAAGTGCATCAGGGTCAATACCAAAACCCTGATTTCCCATCAACGCTTCACCACTTAGCTTTAATAATATGCGTTTATAAATTGGTGTCATTTTATTTATTAATCTTCTTCTGATTCACCAAGCAAATATCTACGGAAAGCCTTAATTTTAATTTCAGCACCCATTTCATTGCAAATTTCTTTTAAGACATCTTCGACAGTTTTATCCCCATCTTTAACAAACTGTTGCTCTAATAAGCAAAATTCCGAAAAATACTTTTCGAGTTTGCCTAGGGCGATTTTTTCTGCAATCTCGGGCTTTTTACCTTCATCTATTGCCTGTTGAATATATATATTCTTTTCATTTTCAAGTGTAGAGTGATTGACTTGCGATCTATCAATAAACTTAGGGTTCATCGCAGCGATTTGCATAGTAATATCGTGTGATAAGCTTTTGGCAAGTGGTGTGGGATTTGATGCACCTTCAAAGACAGCAAGCACAGCGAGCTTATTTCCTGTATGCATATATTCATCAATCCATCCATTTTCAACTGTCAATTTATCAAATCTTCGAATTTGAATTTTTTCACCAAATTTTGCCAAAATTTCATTATGAATACTTTCAATGGTATCATCACCAACTTTTAACTTTAATAATTCATCAACTGTATTTACATTGCTATCAAAGAAAGCATCACGTAAAAGTGACACATATTTTACAAATTCTTCGTTTCGAGAAACGAAATCGGTTTCGCAATTAACTTCAATAATAATCGCTTTCTTTAAATCAGCACTTGTCTTTGTATAAATAAGTCCCTCTTTTGCCACTCTGCCTGCACGATTAGACGCTGAAGCAGCTCCTTTTTTTCTTAGAATTTCGATAGCTTCTTTAGTATCGCCATTTGCTTCAACTAATGCTTTTTTGCAATCGCCAATACCCGCGCCTGTTTTTTCACGCAATTCTTTGACCATCTGGGGTGTTACTTCGACCATAATTTTATCTATTTTTATTTTATAATATGCAGTTTTATTAATTTTCTTCTTGTTGTATATCAATATCTGTTATCTTTGTTTCGTTAGGATATTCTTGTTCAGTCGTTTCTTCTTCAGAGGGGACATCTTCAGATTGCGTCTTTCTTCTTTCGCGGAATTTCCGTTTTGTTCTAACTTGTTGTTCTTCAGTTGGCTCTTCTAATTTAGATTGTAAATGTTTTTCACCTTCTAATTCAGCTATTCTAACTCTTGAAAGGCTACTGCCTTCAATAATAGCATCGGCGATGATATTTGAAATCACTTCTAATGTTTTAATTGAATCATCATTTGCAGGAATTGGAAAATCAACTAAATCAGGGTCAGTATTAGTGTCAACAATTGCAATAATTGGAATGCCAAGAGTTTTGGCTTCTTGCACTGCAATATGCTCCTTTTTTAAATCTGTAATAAATAATGCACCTGGCAATCGATTCATATTTTCAATTCCGCCAAAGACTTTTCGTAATCTCTCCCTTTCTCGATTTAATAATAACCGCTCCTTTTTTGTCAATCTTTCAAAAGTTCCATCAGTTTCCATTTTGTCAATTGTATTCAACCGTTTGATACTCTTGCGAATTGTAATAAAATTAGTAAGCATCCCGCCAAGCCAACGTTCTGTGACGTAAGGAGCACCACATCTCTGTGCAACCTCTTCAATAATTCGCCTTGCTTGTGGCTTTGTACCAACCATTAGGATTATTTTGCCTTCTGCAGAATAATCTAATGCTGCTTTTCTTGCATAATCGAGAAGAATTTGAGTTTTTCGGAGGTCAATAATGTGAATTCCATTTTTTTCTCCGAAAATGAATTTTTGCATCTTGGGATTCCATCTACGTGTAAGATGTCCAAAATGCGCCCCCGCTGCCAGCAGGGTTTCGATTGAAACGCAATGTTCCATAATTTTCTCCTTGTTTTTACATCTGTTCCTATCATCTTGCTCAAACATTCAAATTGAACACAATCAAGCAATCCAGGAACATGGATTATTTTATAAATAATTGACTAAATTCTTATTAAAAAGACCGAAAAATTAATATTAACGTTTCGAGAATTGGAATCTTTTACGCGCTTTTTTCTGGCCATATTTTTTACGCTCTACCATACGAGGATCTCGACGTAGCATGCCTTCAGGTTTCAATTTATCGTGATATTCATCATTGAATTCTACTAAGGCTCGCGCTATACCCAACTGAATGGCACCAGCTTGTCCCGTAATTCCCCCACCTGTTGTTTTAATAATAATATCCAATTTTCCAAGTGTATCAGTTAATCTTAATGGTTTCAAAATTGTACCGCGTTCATATTCCACAGGAAAATACTCAAAAAAAGGACGATTATTTACTGTGATTTTTCCTGTCCCTGACATAAGTCTTACCTGAGCTACTGATGTTTTTCTTCTTCCTGTCGCTTGAATTACGTTCATATTAATTCTCCTTGTAATATTTCAGTGTATATAATTGTGGTTTCTGAGCTTGATGGGGATGTTCTATGCCTCTATAAACTTTTAATTTCTTTATTATTTGTCTGCCAAGCCGATTTTTTGGTATCATTCCCCATACTGCATGTTCAATAACATAAACAGGATTTTTTTCAATCATTGTTTTAAAAGAATTAAATCTTGCTCCAACGGGGTACCCTGTATGATGGAAGTACTGCTTCTGTTCTGTACGCTTTCCTTCAACCTGTACTTTTTCAGCATTTATTACAATAACAAAGTCGCCATTATCAACATGAGGGGTAAAATTTGCTTTATGTTTGCCACGCAAAAGAGCCGCTACCTCAGTTGCTATACGCCCTAGAGTTTTCCCCTCAGCATCTATTATCCACCAATTACGTTCTGCATCTTCTTTTCTCAAAGATTTTGTTATATGAGCAGAAATTTCCACAATTTTCTCCTAAATAAATAAATTATTAAATCTTTACTTTTTTCGATTTGAAAAATAATAAAGTTACAAAATTAATAAAATTTTGAAAAATACAAAACATTATTACTTGATTAAAATTAAAAAAATAAAATAATCAAAAAAAACGCTTTTCGTCAATTTTACTTATGTTTGATGCAAATAATATTTCCAAATATATTACATTAGCACCTATGGAAGATATTACTGATCTTCCATTCAGAATCATTTGCAAAAAATTGGGTGCCGACCTTGTTTTTACTGAATTCATTGCAAGCGAAGCTTTAATCAGGAATATCGATAAATCCATCAAAAAAATGCAGTATCTTGATGTGGAACGCCCAATTGGTGTGCAAATTTTTGGAGGAAATATTAATTCATTAGTACAATCTGCAAAAATAGTTGAAGATTCAGGCGCTGATATATTAGACATCAATTGTGGATGCTGGGTAAAAAAAGTTGTAAAAAATGATGCAGGTGCTGCATATCTAAAAGATCCTGATAGAATGGCAGCAATGGTAAATTCTGTTGTAAATGCTGTAAATATCCCTGTTTCTGTAAAAACACGAATTGGTTGGACAAAGGATAATATTAACATCCTCGAAGTTGCAAAAAAAGTTGAGGATGCAGGAGCAAAATTCATCACAATTCATACCCGCACTCGCGATATGGGACTTGGCGGTACAGTAGATTGGAATTGGATTAATAAAGTGAAGGATATTATATCAATTCCCGTAATATTGAATGGAGATGTGCAAACCGCTGAGGATGTTCAACGAGCATTTGCTACAACACTTGCGGACGGCGTTATGATTGCACGTGGAGCGATTGCAAATCCATTTGTATTTAAACAAGCAAAAGAATTAATGAATTTCGGTCATATAATCACTAATCCAACTCCCGAAGATAGAATTAAGCTATGTTTGGAGCATCTTGAATTAAGTATTGATTATAAAGGAGATAAAAAAGCTATTATTGAATTTAGAAAATATTATAGCGGATATTTAAAAGGATTATATAATGCCTCAAAGGTGAGAATGAATTTGATGAAATTAGATAATTTTGAAGATATTAAAGCCACTTTATATAAATTTCTTAATGAACTCCCTCGATTAGAAGTTTTAAATTAAATAAGTCAATTAACATTCTTAATTTTGAAATTATTAGAAAATCAAAAAGGAGAATTTATGAACAATCACGATGCCGACGTTGTTGTCATTGGGTCAGGTCCTGGAGGATATGTTGCTGCAATTCGAGCAGCACAATTAGGACTTAAAACAATTTGTGTGGAACGCTCAGAACTTGGTGGAATATGCTTGAATTGGGGTTGCATACCCACAAAAGCATTGCTCAAAAGTGCGGAAATGATAAATCATTTCAAGGAAGCCGAAGTTTATGGATTAAATCCCGTAAATACATCATTTGATATACAAAAAATAGTAGATAGAAGCCGTAAAGTTGCCGATAAAATGTCCAAAGGAATTCAATTTCTTTTCAAAAAATACAAGGTTCAATTAGTTGTCGGGAATGGCACAATCAAAACTCCTACAGAAGTGGAAGTCCGTGATAATGATGGAAATCTTACAGATTCAATCAATGCAAAAAATATAATTATTGCAACGGGAGCGCGCCCTCGTATGTTCCCAGGAATAGAAGTAGATAGAAAAAGTATTATCACAAGTCGTGAAGCAATGATTCCTGATAAAACTCCTGAGTCAATAATTATAATGGGTGCAGGTGCAATTGGTGTTGAATTTGCTTATTTTTATAATGCACTTGGAACGAAAGTTACAATTATTGAAATGATGGATAGAATTTTGCCCGTTGAAGATGAAGAAATTTCAAAAGAGCTTGCAAGAATCTATAGAAAATATGGAATTACATTATTAACAAAAACAAAAGTAATTTCTGCAAATGCACAGAAAAAAAGTGTTGAAATTAAAGTTCAAAAAGATGATGGCTCTGAAACAACATTGACAGGTGAAATTGCTCTAAATGCAATTGGAATACAAGCAAATATTGAAAATATTGGATTGGAAAATATTGGAATTGATTTGCAAAAAGGTTTCATAAAAGTTAATAATCATTTGCAAACAAATATCCCTAATGTATTTGCAATTGGGGATGTTGCAGGTGCACCCTGGCTTGCTCACAAGGCATCTGCAGAAGGGATTGAAGCAGCAGAATTTATTGCGGGACATAATACTAATGGAATTGATTATAATAATATACCTGGGAATACATATTGTGTGCCACAAGTGGCAAGTGTGGGTCTTACCGAAGCAAAAGCAAAAGAACAAGGTTACACAGTAAAAATTGGCAAATTTCCATTTACAGCAAGTGGCAAAGCAACAGCAATTGGTGAAACAAATGGATTTGTCAAAGTTATAATTGATGAAAAATATGGTGAAATTTTAGGAGTGCATATGATTGGTCCTGATGTAACAGAGTTGATTGGCGAGGCAACACTTGCTCGCTCAGTTGGCGCAACCGGAAAGAATCTATTCAAAACAATACATGCACATCCAACATTAAGCGAAGCCTTGATGGAAGCAGCAGCCGTTGCATATAATGAAGCAGTAAATATATAATAAGTATGAATATGCAGGAAGAATTAAAATTTGATGAATTTCCAATTACATCCTACGAACAATGGAAAGATGAAGCAATTAAATCGCTCAAAGGTGGGGATTTTGAGAAAAAACTTTTTACAAAAACTATCGAAGATATAATTCTCAAGCCTATTTATAATGAAAATGATTTAAAAAATAATCCATTATATAATTTTCAATATCCGGGGATTGCACCATATAATCGCGGCGAAAATCCTTTAGGCTATAAAGCCAACCCTTGGTTAATTGCCCAGGCAATCCCCTACCCTGATATCAAGCAATTTAATACTGCATTGCAAAATGATTTGGCAAATGGCCAAAATGCTATAAATATTAAAGTGCGGGGTATTAGTAATCACCATCGGCAAATCAAATATGGAATTGAGCTGAATAATATCGATGATTTCGCTAATGCATTTGAAAATATAGATTTAACAAAATATCCGATATATTTTTCTACAGATGATTTTTTCTATGATTTCTCTAAATTATTTCAGGATTTTTTAAAAAAATCAAAAATTGATATATCAAAATTTGAAGGGAATCTCGGAGCTGATATTTTTGGTAAATTATTATCAACAGGGAATTTGGCTTTATCGCTAAATAACTATTATAAGCAAATTGAAGAATTGATAAATCAATATGATAATTCCAATTTTGGAGTAATAAATATAAGCGGTGGTATTTTCCTTAATGCTGGAGCAAATACAGTTCAGGAATTAGCCTATTCTTTTACTGAAGCTATTGAATATATCAAGACATTGCAATTGCTTGATTTAGATGTTGATACAATTGCTCCAAAAATACGCTTCTCTTTCGGGATTAGTTCGAATTTCTTTATGGAAATTGCAAAACTCCGTGCTGCAAGAATTATTTGGACAAAAATCATTCGAGAATTTGGCGGAAATGAGCAATCGCAGAAAATGTTCATTCATTCTCAGACATCCTTACGAAACAAGACAAAATTTAATCCTTGGTCAAATATAATGCGGAATTCTACAGAATGCCTTGCTGCAATACTTGGCAATTCAAATAGCATTGAAGTTGGATATTTCGATTTTGCTTATGGTTATCCAAGCGAATTATCGAGACGACTTGCTCGGAATACTCAACTAATCTATCTCAATGAATCGCATCTGCTTGATACAATTGATCCCGCTGCAGGTTCATATTATTTAGAAGAATTAACAAATGAAATATGTATAAAAACCTGGCAAAAAATCCAAGAAATTGAAGCAAATGGAGGATTTTTTGAAAATATAAAAAGTGGAAACATACAAACTGAAATTCAACAAACAGCTGATAATCAAATAAAGGATTATCATAAAAGAAAACTTGTGCTTGTCGGCACAAATAAATATCCTTTATTAAATGAAAAAATACCGGAGGGTTATATAGAATATGAATATAATGAAGAAGCGCCATCAGAACAAAATAATGAATTAAATATTGAGCAATTAAAGGTTTTACGTTTTGCAGAAGATTTTGAAAAATTACGTGATAATGCAAACGCATATAAAGAAAAAAATGGAGCATATCCATCCATCACATTATTTAATTTTGGAGAATTATCTGAATTTAAGCCACGAAATGACTTTGCAGGAGAATATCTCGCAATAGGTGGATTTGAAATTAAATCTACACCTGCATTTTCAACTCCATCAGATGCAATGAAATATCTACTCGAAAATCCAAGCAATATTATAACAATTTGCTCAAGCGATGAAAAATATGTGAAAATCGTACCTGAATTTGCTCAATTGGTAAAGAAATTTAAGCCATTGACATATATAATTCTTGCGGGCTATCCAAAAGAGCAAATTGACTTATATAAACAATTTGGTGTAGATGATTTTATTTATCTAAATTCCGATGTATATGAAACCCTTTTGAGAATTCAAAATATTAATCTTATTAAATAAAAATCAATTAAATGAAAATACCCGATTTTTCAAAAATAGATCTAAATCTTTCAGATATTAAACAAATACAAAGCGATTGGGAAAAAGCACTTGGTGAAGATGATATTTCCAAAAATTCGCTTACTCCTATTAATACATTAGAAAATATAAGTATTAACCCATTATTTACAAAAGATGATTTGCAAAATCTGAAGCATTTGAATTTCACTGCGGGCATTCCACCGTATTTACGCGGACCTTATGCAACAATGTATGTTTCAAGGCCCTGGACAATACGACAATATGCGGGATTTTCTACAGCAGAGGAAAGCAATGCCTTTTATCGCAGGAATTTAGCAGGAGGACAAAAGGGATTATCTATTGCTTTTGATTTGCCAACGCACCGTGGATATGATTCAGATAATCCTCGAGTGATAGGAGATGTCGGCAAAGCGGGCGTTGCGGTGGATTCAATTCTGGATATGCGGATTCTATTTGATAGCATACCATTAGATAAAGTATCAGTTTCAATGACAATGAATGGCGCCGTTTTGCCTGTACTTGCTTTTTATATCGTAGTCGCCGAAGAACAAGGTGTGCAGTTAAATCAATTAGCAGGGACAATTCAAAATGATATTTTAAAAGAATATATGGTGCGAAATACATATATCTATCCGCCCGAGATGTCACTGAGAATTATCTCTGATATATTCAAATTCACATCTCAAAATATGCCAAAATTCAATAGCATTTCAATTTCGGGTTATCATATTCAGGAAGCGGGAGCTCCCGCAGATCTCGAACTTGGCTATACACTTGCAGATGGACTGGAATATGTGCGTGCAGGGTTAAATGCAGGGATTGATATTGACGCTTTTGCTCCGAGACTTTCCTTCTTTTGGGGAATTGGAATGAACTATTTTATGGAAATTGCCAAACTACGTGCTGCACGTGTTCTTTGGGCAAAAATCATAAATCAATTCAATCCAAAGGATCCAAAATCTCTTGCATTGCGAACACATTCTCAAACATCGGGTTGGAGCTTGACAGAGCAAGACCCATATAATAATGTAATTAGAACAGCACAAGAAGCGCTTTCCGCTGTTCTTGGTCATACACAATCGCTGCATACAAATGCACTGGATGAGGCACTTGCTTTACCCACAGATTTTTCAGCACGTATTGCACGTGATACGCAAATTTATTTGCAAGAGGAAACATTTATAACAAAGACGATTGATCCTTATGGTGGTTCATATTTTCTTGAAAATTTAACAAATGAATTAATGCACCGTGCTTGGAAACATATAATTGAAATTGAAAAGCTTGGCGGTATGACAAAAGCAATACTTACAGGCATTCCTAAAATGCGAATAGAAGAAGCATCCGCAATAAGGCAGGCAAAAATTGATTCAAATGAAGAAATCAGAGTTGGAATAAACAAATATCAGAATCAAGAAGATACAAATATCGAAATATTAGATATTGATAATACAGCGGTGCGGGAAAATCAAATCGCACGCTTACGGGAATTAAAAAGCCAACGCAATGAGCAAGATGTGAAATCCGCACTTAATGCAATCACGCAGGCAGCACAAGATGGGACGGGCAATTTACTTGATCTTTCAATAAATGCAGCAAGGGCAAAAGCCACATTGGGCGAAATTTCAGATGCAATTGAAAAGGTTTGCGGTCGTTATACACCACAAATAAGAGCAGTGAGTGGGGTGTACGGTTCAGAATTTAAAGACCAATCAGTAATTGATGAAGTAAGGAAAATGGCTGATGAATTTGCTGACACATTTGGGCGACGTCCGCGTATATTGGTTGCGAAAATGGGACAAGATGGACACGACCGCGGTGCAAAGGTTATCTCAACTGCTTTTGCAGATTTGGGATTCGATGTTGATATTGGTCCTCTATTCCAAACACCTGAAGAAACTGCGCGCGATGCGGTCGAGAATGATGTTCATGCAATTGGGGTTAGTTCTCTTGCAGCTGCACATAAAACGCTTGTACCACAATTAATTGAAGAGTTGAGAAAATTCGGAAGAGAGGATATCCTCGTATTTGTAGGAGGTGTAATTCCCCCGCAAGATTATCAATCTCTGTATGATGTTGGAGTTTTGGATATATTTGGACCTGGTACGGTAATTCCTGTCTCAGCAAAGAAGATACTTCAGCATTTATTTGAAATATTAAGCTAATACTTAAACGATGGAAAATAAAATTTCTAAGTCTAATAGTAGAAGCAAATTTAGAAAAGCAATTTTAACAGTTGATGATTATTATAATGGAATAATCTCAGGAAATCGAGCAATTTTATCGCAAGCAATTACCCTTATCGAAAGCAAATCCCAACAAGACGAGCAAATTGCACAAGAACTTATTACACGTATTCTTCCACTTTCAGGAAAGTCAATTAGAATTGGCATATCGGGTTCGCCAGGTGTTGGGAAAAGCACATTTGTTGAATCATTCGGCAATTTTCTTATTAATCAGGGGAAAAAGGTTGCAGTCCTTGCAATAGACCCATCAAGTCGTCGTACGCACGGTTCAATACTTGGTGATAAAATACGTATGGAAAATTTATCTCGAAATCAATCAGCATTTATCCGACCAAGTCCAAGCGGGGATGTGGCGGGCGGTGTATCTCGCAAAACACGGGAGACAATATTGCTATGCGAGGCTGCAGGATATGACATTATTTTGATTGAAACTGTCGGCGTAGGTCAAAATGAAGTAGAAGTGCGGTCAATGGTAGATTTTTTTCTTGTATTGCTATTGCCAAATGAGGGAGATGAGCTTCAAGGAATAAAAAAAGGAATAATTGAACTTGCTGATGCTATCGTAATCAACAAATCCGATGGCGACCAGGCAGCTATTGCTGAACGCACAAGAAAAGAATATCAAATGGCATTGCATATTCTTTCTCCAAAAGACAAAAAATGGACTCCAAAAGTGCTGACCTGCTCTGCATTATATAGTCAGGGAATCGATGAAATCTGGAACACAATAAAAGATTATTTTAATTATGCAAAGGAAAATGGGATTTTCGATAAGAACCGCAAGGAGCAACTTCTTGAATGGTTTGATAATTTATTAAAAGAAACAATACTTGATGCTTATTTTAGGGACAAAGAATTTCGTGAAAAAATAGAAAAACAAAAAGAAAAAATCGCAAATCAAGAAATCTCGCCTGTGAATGCCGTAAGGGAAATATTATAATAAATGAACTTACGACTTAACTCTTGGGTTCATAATAGAAACACACACCTTTCACCAATTTCACCGTAGAGACGCCATATATGGCATCTCCACGGTGCATCAATATGAACCTACGACTTAAGTCGTAGGTTCACAATGGAAACACACACCTTTCACTTCTTTCGCAGTAGAGACGCCATATATGGCATTTCTACGGTGCATCAATATGAACCTACGACTTAAGTCGTAGGTTCATATAGTGATAAATATTTTATACATATAAAACGGTAAACATTAAATTCTAATAAAAATATTATTATTGAATAAAATTTTTGTAATTTGTAAATATAACCTAATTAAAGATAAAAAATGAAAAGAATCTTTTTATTTTGGTTGATTATTTTGATTTTCCCGTTAAGGATATTTTCACAACCTATAATTTCGTATATCCTTCCCGATATAGGAACTCCCGACTTAAACACATATATTGAAATAATAGGTCCATCGACGCTCACTAAAAATTTCGGCAATGATGGATTTTATTTAAATAATCTTGGTGATCAAATTCGTTTGGAGGTAGTCAATCCTGTTGATACTCAAAAGATTATATTTGGACCAATTGTGATAAGTTGGGATGGAAGGATGATTTCATCGCAAGTATTTGTCCATCCAAATGTTGTACCAAATTCATGGGATTGGGAGCAATTATTGCCTGAATTTCGCATTCCAATACGTGTTAATATCAATGGGAACTATTCGAATGTTGACACATTTTATATTGTGCAACCATTTCAAATGGGCGATATATCAAGTAAAATCGATTCTATACTTGGGCAAGGGACTTTAGGGAAGCGTTCACGACGAGGTGCGATGATTATTGATTCAGCAATATTAGGAAATAGGAGATATTCAGTTTCTTTAAATGACTGCGATCCATATAATTCGCCAGATTCGGGCAATCAAGCATATTTGCCATTTGTTCTTATAGCAAAGGGGCCAATCTCAGGTGGTGCTAATACTATCATAGATGTAAGTGGTGGTTTGCCTCGAATTCAAGATGCAGGACCTGGCGGTGGTGGTGGTGGTGGACGATTCCATGATGTTGGGTTGTTCGATAATAATATTGGCGATGATGGTGGAAATGGATTTGTGGCAGGCGGACCCGGCGGACGTAATAATTCAGGAATACCAGGCAAAACAAATACTTATAAAAATTGGGGAATTGGTTCAGGCTCATTTGCAAATGGATTAAATAATGTTGCTGCACCCGAACGAGGTCAATATGAGTCATCAGGTGGAGCAACAGGTCATCCTTTTGGCAAATCAGGTGCAGGCTGCAATGATGGAGACAATTGTATGCTGTATGGGGCTTATGGTGGAGGTTCAGGAAATAAACAAAATTTAACAGGCGGCTCTGCGGGATATGCTGTTAATGGTACAGGTCCAAACAATTCAAAAGGGTTAAGTTATGGTAATACAATGATTGTACCACTTGCGGGCGGTTCGGGTGGTGCGTCAGGTAATCCACAGGGATACGATACATATTCTGGTTCCGGAGGTGGAGGCGGCGGAGCGATTTCAATTTACGGTAGAGAACTACACAGAATTAGTCTAAAAGCAAACGGTGCAAATGGAGGAAGTGGAGATGGAAATGGTGGAAATGGCTCGGGAGGCTCAATTATATCGAGCACAAAAATGATATACGATAATTCCTCGATAGAAATAACAGGTGGAAAGAACGGTTCCGAAACTGGATCTTATGGTAGAATTCGCTTTAATTATGGTTCACAAAGTAATTTGACGTTAGTTACTCCAAATGCTGCCCCTTATTATGGATTTTCGACAGATACATCAAGAACTGTATTTAGAAGCTTCAATTTAACGGGGAGCAAACCCATAAACAAGCCTTTAAAATTATATTTAAAACCCGAAAGTGGCACTTGGACCCAAATAGCGGATATTACAGATCCATCTCAAAATTGGACACAACAAGTAAGCCTTCCCGCACCAGATACTTTATTTTACCTAGTTGGAATTCTCGAGATTGAGAACCCAAATTCAAATGAATACGCTGCAATTCCTTCAGCAATATTTTCGCAATCGGGAGCTAATATTTTACATTATATAAAACAACCCGAATTAGTAGGCGATTCAATAATTAATGCAAGATATTTTGAATGCGAAAATTTTCCAAAAACTCTAAAAGCAACAATATCTAATTTTGGAGAAAGCAATCTCGATTTACAATTTCAGAATGCAAACTTTAAATTTGGAAATAGAGGATTCACAATTATTTCACCTACGGGCATTAAATCCCTTCAACCCGATAGCTCAGTGGAAATAGTTGTATCATTTACACCACCAAATAATACACAAAGATTTTTCACCGATACATTGCAGATATTGCATAATAATGTTCTTGTTCCAAATCCTTGGAAAATTGCTTTCAATGTTTCAATAGATACTGTATTATTAACAATACAAAATACCAACAAAATTCTGCCTATATCTAGTTCATATCACGGTTTGGATACACTTGATTTTGGAGAAATATGCATTGGCGAGTCTTTGCTTGAAAAATTTATATTGCAGAATTTTTCATCAAATTTTGTGAATGTTTCATCAATTACATTTGAAAATAATTTATTTTCAATTTATAACACATTGCCAATACAGATGGATTATAATGACCCGGCAAATCGAATGGACTTAAATATCTTTTTAAACACTCTATTGGTAGGGAAAATACAAGATAAACTCATAATCAAAATCAGCGATTGCCCAGGATACCAAAAGACTTTTATTGTGAAAGCTTTCGTCAAGTCGATTGATTTGCAAATCCTTGGCAACTTCAATTTTGGCACTGTAAGTATCACAACAACAAAGACAGAAGAATTCAAAATTGTTAATCACGGAACGGGACCGGCATATATAGATGCAAATAATGGATTATTTTTAAAAACGAATAATGAATTTAAGATTTTAATGATTGCTCCGCCTTTACCTGCATTAATAAGACCTTTTGTGGATACAATATACTGCACAGTTCAATTTACACCAACAATAGAAGGCACTATAACAGATTCACTTTTTGGTTATTCAATAATAAGTATGGGGGCTTGTCCTGATACTTCTGCACAGGAACTAGTTGCAAATGTTGTCAGCTCGAAAATTTTAATATCAACAAATTCAATAGATTTCGGATTAACGGGAAAATGTGGGGATATAATAAAGACATTTTACATCAAAAATCTTGAGACTGCGACTGAAGATTTAAGAATCACAAAGCGGGCAAGCATAACAGGATCTGACGCTGCAAATTTCAATATTGCACAGGAGCCAAACCCCATTCCTTACACTTTGAAACCAGGTGATAGTGTAATTTATTATGTGCGCTTTATAGCTGCAGCAGGAAATGAAGGCGTGAAAACTGCACAATTGCAAATTGAAACAGATTCACCAACTAATCCTGTGATAACAATTGATTTAACAGGAGAACGTGAAGATTTACATGTGCAAATTTTGCCAAGTAATGATATATATTTAGGAGATATTTATGCAGGATTTAATTATGATACTGTTTTAACATTGACTAATCTTGGAAGGCTTGAACAAAGAATTTCAGATGTATTGATTAGCAATCCCGATATCACAGTCTTTCCAATCGGTGGAACATTAATTCCTAATCAGGGAAATAATCTTGATTTTACATTTACAGTAAATTCAAAAATCGAAGGCAATCAAACAGCAAATATTCGTTTTATTTTCAATTATCCTTGCAGGGACACACTTTATGCAACATTACATTTTAATTCGATTTTTGCAAATTACACATTACCAAATCAAATTGATTTTGGAACATTATCACCTTGTGAGAGCAAAACAGACACAATATATCTTGAAAATAACTCTGCGGCTCCTTTTGTGTTGAAATCTATAAGCAACATATTTGGCGCAGATAATTCATTATTCACATTATTACCACCAACAATAAAATTACCAGATACATTATTTACAGGTGATAAAGTTGCATTTATTGTGAATTTTAACCCACAGAGCTCATCTGATGGAACTAAAACTGCATATTTTGAGATTACACTATACATTAATGGTGTTGAAACAACTAAAAGGATTGATTTAATTGGTGAAAGAAGAAGTGGATTTGTGGTTTCCCCTCCGGAATTATATTTTGGTAACGTGGTAATAAACACACAAAAAACAATGTCTATTGTCCTGGAAAATATAGGTCCGTGGGATGTTGAATTCATAGCACTTGATTATCCACAATTACCGAATTTTATTGTTTTGAACTGGTCTGCGCAGACATTAACCCAGGGCAATCAATTTAATCTTGATATAACATTTGCACCAACAGCAATTATGGTATATAATGATACAATAACAGTGCATTTTTCATCAGCAAATTGCCCTGAGGAAACACGAAAGATTGCATTAATTGGAAATGGAGTACCTGCAAAAAATATATTTATTTGGTTGCCTGATTTAAATGTATCAAGTAATGAGGATAATCTGCATATTCCAATATATGCAAAATTGGATAAGGTTGGCGATACTTTATTGAATTTTAAACTTGATACAATGGTAATTGCGTTCAACCGCTCAATTTTTTATCCAACAGGACTAAGCAATCAAAATTCGCGTATTATTAAAAATGAAATTCAAAATAATCTAAGAGTAATTACCCTTGAATTTAATAATGTAAATTTAAGCGACCGAGATAGTATTTTGACAGAAATAATTGGTAAAACAATGCTTGGCGACGTAGATGTTGCACCATTAATGATTACAAATATTGTATATAAGCAAATTGAATTAGTCTCAAATATTTCGCATAAAGATGGGAGCTTGACAATACCATATTGCAGTAGAGGAGGAAATAGATTTTTAATTGTCAATCCAAAATTGGAAGCACCAATTGTACAACCGAACCCAACAACAGGAGAAATAATAATAACATTTAGCGGGATTGAGAGCGGACATTATTCGCTCAGCATCAGCGATATAAATGGAATAACTAGTCTTCTTGATGAATGGGATTTTACAGCGGGCTCAGAAAAATTCTATCAAAAGGCATTTGATTTGAGCAATTATGCAAATGGTACATATTATATAATTTTGAAAACACCAACAAATATTTATAATTTATCATTAGTAATTATTAAATAATTTAGAAAAATATGAAAAAAATAAAGTTAATGAAATCAATAAACAATAAGTTGTCAGAAATCGTAAGAACTATACAATTTATAGGGATGAAAGGGTCAAATTTATCAAAAATAACTAATTGGGAAATTATTTGCCTTCTCATTTTCATAAGTTTCCCAAATTCTATTTTTTCTCAGCAATTAACGCCTGAGCCAAATTTCTTTATTGGGGGATATGGTGGCGGCAATTATAATATCCATAATGCAGCATTCAAGGAATTACCAGGCTATCCATCTTGTTGCCCAAAATTTGAGACAGGCAATGGACTGGGATTTACTCTTGCGGGTTTATTACGCTATCCCATAAATGAGAAATATTCTGTTTCAGTACGAATTGGATATCAAACATTGAATGGAAAGCTTGAGAAAGTCGAGCAAATTGGCAATACAGAAATACGGAACGCAACTCCACCGTATGAAACGCAAGATATAGTTAAAGCATATTCAAATCATATAGTGGATTCTAAAATTGGAATTCTTGCTATTGAACCGTATTTCAATTGGTTTTTTTGGGATAAATTTCGGTTGAATATCGGGTTACCGATTGGATTTCAATTACAAAGCAAATTTTCGATGAAGGAGCAGTTGACATCACCTGATGATGTTGTTTTCAAGGATACAGATTCGAGATTGAGAAATGTTTATAATAATCAAAAAATACCTGAAACGCAGACATTGCAAATATTTGCAAAAGCTTCGCTAAGTTATGCATTGCCAATAGGAATAAATAAGTATTTAGTTCCTGAGGTGGGGATTGCTTATCCATTTACAAACATATTTTCAGGCGATTGGAAAGTGATGCCTATCAATTTTGGCGTGGCATTGGAACTCCCGATTTATCCCGTAATTCATAAGGAAAGAATAGAACGTGAGGAATATTATCGCGATACAATTATAATAGCACAATATGGATTAGCAGAAAGCAGAGTTTATTTACAAAAAGAAGAAATAAAAGAAAAGAGCGAGGAAATTGATAATAGAATTATAACCACAAAGCAGCATTTTGAAAATTACATTAGAGAAGTACCAAAAAGTGCAAAAATTACAGGCAATCTTGATATTGTAGGTATAGATTATCAAGGAAATCGCACAAAAGATCCAACGCTTGTGATTGAAGAAAATCAAGTTACAGAAAGCTTTCCTCTGCTACCTTACGTATTTTTTAAGGAAAATAGTGCAGATTTAAATCAAACTGCGATGAAATTAGATAAAAACCTTGATATGTTTTCGATGGATTCTCTAACTTGGGAGACAATGGAAATATATTCAAATTTATTAAACATTATTGCCACAAGATTAGACAAATATTCAAATGCAAAAATCAAAATTACAGGAACTAATAGTAATACTGGTTTTGAGCAAAATAATCTGACTCTATCGCGTGAAAGGGCAGAAGCAGTAAGAAAGCATTTTATTAATAATCTCGGAATTCCACAGAATCGAATTGAAACAGCTTTTCAAAATCTGCCAACAAATCCATCAAATCCCACTATACCTGATGGAATTGAAGAAAATCAAAGAGCAGAAATATCAAGCAATAAATTTGAAATAACAGCACCTGTCGAATTAAGCCAAATTGAAAAAACAGCAAATCCACCAATTGTTGAGTTCATTCCCCATATTCAATCAGATTTACCAATCAAAAATTGGACGATGACAATTAGCCAAAATGAAAAAACAATTAGAAGTTACGAAGGCACAAATATAACTCAAATAGATAAATGGACTGTTGGCGAGGCTCCTATACCATTATATGAATCACCAATTAATGTGAAGATGATCTTGCGGGATAGTTTAAATAACGAATTCACTATTGACAAAAAACTGAATATATCACAAAAAACAATCAAAAAGAAAAGGGAAGAAATCCATAATGATACAATTTACCAGCGATATTCATTGATAGTTTTCGATTTTGATAAAGCTGACTTAACTCCGTCGCATAAGAAGATACTTGATGAGATAAAACGCAATATTAAATCTACTTCTAAGATTACAATTTATGGTTATGCAGATAGAACGGGCACACCTGAATACAATAAGGACCTTGCAACAAGGCGTATTGAGGAAACAGTAAAATATTTGCAATTAGACCCTGCAAATGTCTCGAAATATCCAATTGGCAGCGATGAATTAATCTTCGATAACAATACACCACAAGGTCGTTCGTATTCGAGAACTGTGAGAATTATAATTGCAACACCTGTAAAATAAAAACTATGAAAAAAGTATTTTTTGGTTTTTTATTTTTTTTAATTTATTCAAGTTCAATTTTTGCTCAACCGTTATTGCACCCATATAATTTGGATTTTGGACTTTCAGAAAATGGTTCAATGCCTTTAGGATGGAAAATTAATGATAGCGATAAAAAATTAGGATTTAATGCATATTCGACTGATTCGCTTGCGGAAAAAAATTGCTTTTTTTTAAAAATTACAAGTTCAAAGAAGCTATTAGCATTTCAGCAGGACACAAATTCAAATAAAGAAAATATATCCCGAGGGATTGTATTTCAAACATTTGTTGCTGATTGGTTTAGAGGAAAAAATGCAAGATTTTCAGCTAAAATAACATATAAATCGAAGGACACAGGTGATTTTCTTTTACTAATTGTTCAAAGCGAGAGTCCGCGAAACAAATTGATAAATGCCAAATTTTCCGACACAATCAGGAATGCAAAAGAAGATAATTTCTCTGTAATAGCTTCAATTGATACAAATGCTGATTTAGTACGGATTGGTTTTGCATTATATGGAACATCGGACGCGATTATTGAGGAATGCAATTTTGAACCTATTATCGAGAAAAGCACATTTCAAACAAAGATTAATTTAAGCAATGAGAATCTACAAAATTTAAAATTGCTTGCACGAATTTATGGAGAAGCGAGGTATTTTTATCCCGATTCTAATTTAAATTTCCAATTCTGGGAAAATTTTTTATACAAGAATATAGAAGATGCATTGACAATTCGAGGTAAGGACGAATTCATTAAAAAGATCCAAAAAGATTATTCTGCAATTATCCCAAAATTTTCAATATCTGAATCATATAAAGGAAATAATTATCAAATCATATCAAAGCCCTACAAAGCTATTTCTGACACAACAAAAATAATGTATAATTATTTTTATCGAGGTGGTGTAAGCATTTTGCAAACTGATGTGATAAATTCTAAAATCAAGAATATATATGAATCTCAGCGGTCTGCTCCTGCATTATCACTGCAAATTTTGAATGTTAAGAATATAGTATTAAAGGAAATAAATCTATCTGCAAAAGTTAAATTTACTCCCTTTTCGCCATCGGGAAATGCATTAATTGCTTTAAGGTTTGATGACCCTAATAATTATGATTTATTAAATCAGTTAAGTCAAGTAATTTGGGATACTACCAATGGCTGGGCAGATTTAAGTATAAAAATTGAAGTACCTCAAAATACTGCTTATATAAGATTAGGATTAATGATGAATGGCGACGGAATTGTCAATTTTGATAATCTTCAAATTACGGCAAAGGATGAAAATGATAATTCAATAAATTTAAATATGCGAAATACTGATTTTGAAGACCCATTGATACAGACTGCAATACCAGCATGGGTTTTTCCAAAATATTGTAAAGAAGCAGGATATACGATGGAATTGGATACAATCAATTCTTTTACGGGCAAGTATTCCTTAAAATTATCATCAGATACAAACTATGTAAAATTTTATCCACCACAATCATTTTTTGATGAAGTCTATAATAATATCGAATATTCAATTCCAATCCAAGAAAATAAATTTATCGAAAAAAATATAACTAAATCAATCACAAATCCTTCTCCTAATCTCACATCCAACAATGCAATTGCACGAATTTGCACTTCAATAGATTTGTGGAATATTTATAAGCATTTCGGGCTTAAGAATATTGAAGATACGGCATTTGATAGAATTTTAGAAAATACTTTAATAAATATTGCAAACAAAACTGATGAAAATGAATTTAGAAAATCATTAGAGGAGATTGGAAGACTTGCGGGCGACCTTTCATTTAAAATTTGGAATGGGTTTGATAAAACTTTGTATTTTCCCTATATTAAAATAACTTTTGAAAATGATAAATTCTTAATATATTCAAAGAATGATAAAATTCCAAATGGTAGCCAAGCTATAACAATTGAGGATTGTGATTTATCAAATTTAAAAACAGAAATTTTAAAAATGAGCAACAGATATGGTGACAGGAATGAATCAGAAATAAATCAAAAGTCAATTATTGAAAATGAAATTTTAAAAATGCTTGCAGGCAAACAGAATACAGAATTAAAGATTAAATTTATACCCCCTGATTCAAAAAAGCCGCAAACAGTTAGTATTACAAGAAATTTAAACAAAATTTTGGATCTAGAAAAGCCATTTTTCTCAATTGAAATTGTTCCGGGATTGATTTATATAGATGCAACAATTATGACAGATAAGGAATTCAAAAGCATTTTGCCAGAATTGGAAAAAGCTGAAACTAATGGAATAATATTTGATTTTCGAGGTTATTCTTTGCTTTCAGAACATATTTTAGGATTCTTTAGCACAGCAACATTAAGGGGTGGAAGTACAATTATTCCACAGTATATATCACCATTTAAATTAAATATACAGAATCAAATACTTAACGCAGAAATTTCCCCGTTGCAGAAACTTAAAAACAAGAAAATTGCATTCCTGATGGATTCAAAGACATCATCTTATTCTGAGTATATATTAAGTTTGGCTAAAATAAATAAAATTGGTACCATAATTGGTTCGCAATCGCAAGGGAATTTCACAGAATCAAACAAAGTAATGTTGCCGGGTTATTATTTTATAACAATGAGCGGGCAGTATTTTACATTTGAGCAAGAAATTGATACACATTTACCTTTGAAGCCTGATATTGAGGTCCAAAATACAATAGAATCATATTTAAGAAATGAAGATACACAATTGAAAGCAGCAATTAATTATTTAAAAAATCAAAATTAAAATAAAAATTAAAAAGAAACGCGAACTGTTTTAGGAAGTTGTGTGACAATTTTTTCTTTCTGGCTATCAGGTAATTTATTTTTTTTGATTGATAGAAGTTTAAGAGAGTTCATTTTTGTGATATTAGCAGGCAGATAAGTTAAATTATTATTGTCAAGCCAAACCCATTTAATTTTGTGAAGTGAGCAAAACGATTCAGGTAAAGAAGAAATTTGATTACTGATTAAAATGAGATTTTCTAACTCCGCCAGATTGCCAATAGAATTCGGAATAGATGCAATATTATTATATGAGAGGTTCAATTTTTTTAAACGTGATAAACCAGAGATAAAATCCGGAAATTCCTGCAAATCGGAATTCAAATAATCCAATTCCACAATGTTTGTGAGATTTCCCATACCTTGCAGTAGCAAATTAGGATTGCCTGATATATCCAGAATTTCTAAGCTTATGCATTTTTCAAGATTCGCAATGAGTTTTTTAGAATTTTGAAAGGATAAATCGAGCAATTTCAAATTTTGTAAATTATTTGATGAGAAATTAGAAATACTATTTTTCCCCAGTATTAATTCGCTTATATTTGTTGGAATTGTACCATTAATAATAAAATTACCTAATTGATTCTGTGATAAATCAATTATCAAAAGCTTCTGCAAGCCAAATATATCTGAATTAATATTAGAAATCCGATTTTTGGAAAGGTCAAGCTTTTGAAGATTTTGTAATTGTTGTATTTCATTAGGAATATAAGCAATTTCGTTATCGCTTAAGCCTAATATTTTCAATGAATTAATCTTAAAGATTGATGTAGGTATATTATTTATTCTGCAATTATTTAGCTGCAATTCTTCCAGCTTGTAATTATTACCTGAAATATTAAATTGTTTAATATAATTTCTTGATAAATCCAATATTTTAAGGTTTTTAAATCTTGAGAGATTAATATCAATATTTGAAATCATAGATGAAGAAATATCAATAGATTCAAGATTTGGAATTTTATATAAAACCTCAGGCAAGCGGTTGAATTTATTATTAGATAATTTGATTTTCTTTAATTTAGTGAGATTAATAAGTTCATCGGGCAAATCTATGAGTTGATTATTACTACAATCCAAAAACTCTAAATTGACAAATTCACTAATACGTCTATCAATATATTCTAAATTATTATTTGAAAGATTAAGAGTTTTATATGATGAAGCAGACTTCAGTGCATTATCAAAATTAAAATCTTTAGAATTAGCTTTTAAATTAATATTTTGGAATCTTTCTTTTGTCTCAATTTGCTTTACATTAGGATTTGGCTGTCCATAAATATTAAATGTTGCTAAAATAATACAAAAGCCTGATAAAAGTCCGCTTTTCATTTAAATATACATTTAATCAATTCATAAATAATAACGGATTATTACTGTTATTATTACACTGTAAAGAAAAGCAAAATTAAAAAAATTATTTAATGAGGATTTCGTCAAATTAAAATTAATAATCATAAATATAATGTTAATTACTTTATCTAGTGGTCAGCAACGTGAATATCCTGATGGAACAACAGGAATGGAGATAGCAAAATCAATATCGGCTGAATTTGCACAGAAAGTTATTGGTATTTTTGTAAATGGGAAGAAGTATGATTTATCCCGCAAAATCAATGAAGACGGAATTGTAAGGTTTATAACATTTGATGATGATGAAGGTAAGGAGATTTTCTGGCATTCATCAGCACATTTAATGGCAGAGGCAGTGAAATCGCTTTATCCTGGAACAAAATTTGGGGTTGGTCCCGCAATTGAGCAAGGTTTTTATTATGATATGGAATTACCGGAGGGCATTAATTTGACATCAGAAGATATACCAAAAATCGAATCAAAAATGAAGGAGCTTGCTCAAAGAGATGGTCAATTTCAAAGGTTTGAAATCAGTTGGGATGAAGCGGTTGAATATTTCAAGAAGGAAGGAGATCCTTATAAATTAGAAATTCTCGAAGGATTGAAAGATGAGGAAATAACATTATATAAACAAGGCAATTTCACAGATTTATGCCGTGGGACGCACATTCCTGATACAAAATTGATAAAAGCCATAAAATTGCTAAATATAGCAGGAGCATATTGGCGAGGCGATTCAAATAATAAAATGCTTACACGAATATACGGCATAACATTCCCCGAGCAATCAATGCTTGATGAATTTTTGAAAATGCGTGAAGAAGCCGAAAAACGCGACCATAGGAAATTAGGCAAGGAATTGGATATATTTATGATTTCTCCTGCAATTGGTCCAGGATTACCTGTTTGGCTTCCAAATGGCACATTTATCCGCAGAAAATTAGAGAATTTCCTAAAAGATGAAATGTTAAGGCGTGGATATGTAGAGGTTATCACTCCTCATATAGGTAATTTAAATCTTTACAAAACTTCAGGCCATTACCCTTATTATTCTGATTCGCAATTTCCACCAATGAAGGTTGAAGATGAAGAGTATTTGCTAAAACCTATGAATTGTCCACATCATCATCAAATATATGCTTCAAAGCCACGTTCGTATCGCGATTTGCCCATACGGCTTGCTGAATTTGGTACAGTATATCGTTATGAACAATCTGGTGAATTAACGGGTCTAACACGTGTGCGCGGCTTTACTCAAGATGATGCCCATATTTATTGCACTCACGAGCAATTAAAAGACGAAATCAAAAGCACAGTGGAGCTTACGCAGCTTGTTTTCAAAACATTTGATATGGAAGTAACCACTCGCCTATCGTTTCGCGATGAGAATTCCGAAAAATGGGCAGGTGACCTTGAAATATGGGAAAAAGCACAGAAGGAATTAAAGGAAGTTGCTGATGAAATGGGATTAAATTATACCACAGGCATAGGTGAAGCATCTTTCTATGGTCCAAAAATCGACTTTATCGTAAAAGATGCCATCGGGAGAAAATGGCAGCTTGGAACTGTGCAAGTGGATTATGTCATGCCTGAGCGATTCGAGCTTGAATATACCGATGCGGATAATCAGAAAAAGCGTCCTGTTATAATTCACCGCGCCCCATTTGGTTCAATGGAAAGATTTATGTCGATACTGATTGAGCATTATGCGGGAAATTTCCCTGTATGGATTGCACCAATTCAAGCAATGATTTTGCCAATCAGCGATAAGCAAATTGAATATGCTAAAAAATTAGAAGATGAATTTACTCAAGCTGGCTATAGAGTGCAGATTGATAACCGAAGTGAAAAAATAAATCGCAAAATTGCAGATGCAGAAACCAAAAAAATTCAAATTCAATTTATTGTTGGGCAAAAAGAAGTGGATTCCGAAAGCATATCTTTGCGAATACACGGTAAAGGAGATTTAGGTAAAAAATCTATCGAGGAAGTTATGGAATTGCTTGCGAAATTAAATGTTCCAGGAAGTTCAATCGAAAAAGTTCTAGGATAATATGAGAGTAGCAATACCAACAGATGACAAAACAAATATCTCGTCTGATTTCGACAACTGCATGGGATTTGTAATTTTTGAGGCGGGGAATGAGAATGTGCGATTAATAGAATTCAGGCAAAATCCGTTAAAAAAAGAAGAAAATTATAGCCAAGAGAAAAAGAACGAGATATTATTTAATTTGCTTTGTGATAATGAAGTATTGATATGCCATAAAATTGATAAGGACTTATCGGATATGCTAAAATCATCAGGTTTGAAAATTTATAAGACTCTTGAAACAGTAGCGCTTAAAGGTATTGTTAATACAATATGCCATTAGGCACTTTTAATATAATAAAACTTTTATTTTATTAATAGATTGAATACATAATAATGTTCAATTTTAAATAATTTGTACCAATCTTTGATATTTTGAGTACCTAAGATGCAATAATCACCATAACGAACAACGCCATCATCCCCTTTAATTTTAAATGGGGATGTGAAAACAAATATAGGAACTTCTTTATTTGTTGGAATATAAAATGAATCTGAAGCACCACATTGATTAACGGCTCGTAGGAGAAAATCTTCTTTACATTCAAGAACACCTTGTCTTACTACACCGAGATAATTCAATAATAATTTCATAGAATCATTTTGAAATTGTCCCATCAAATTTATCGAAACTTCTTTAAAATATGTATCGAATAGACATAAGCGTCCCCAATCAATTATATGTTTTAGTGTATCACCTTTACCTGTCACTTCAGGAATTGTATCTACACGTTCTTTAATTTGAAGATCATCGTGATTAACGAGTTTACCTTCTTTATATTCATCAACAGTTAAGAAGAAATGTTTACCACGCAAATTCGTATCTGCACATACTGCACTAATATATTGAATATTCAATAAATCATACAGCATACGGCTTGGAACATCTCTTTGATATTTATACATAAACAATACACTATCCACTTGGGAAAATGCTGAATAGGTCATCACTGAACAAACTAAGATTATGATTAATTTTTTCATTACGTCACCCTATAAAAATGTGAAATTGTATTAAAATTTAAATTATAAAAAAGTATATTTGTAAGCTCAATAAAATTTTTGATTTATAATAAGAATGCAAATTAATAAATTATTTTTAAATTTTATATTCAGCATTTCGTCTAACAGAAAAGATAATTTTTTTATGTATGAAGATTGCTATTCCAAGTGATGATAAAGTGAAGATTGCCCCAAAATTTGATGAGGCAAAGGGATTTATTATTTATGAATTGGATAACAAATTACTTGTTAATTTTGAATATAAAGAAAGGTTGGATGGTGTTGCATCAGAAGATGCAAGCAATCGTAATGATGAGTTAATAAAATTATTGGACGGATGCTCTTCGGTTATATGCAATAAAATAGACAGTAATATACGCCAAGGGCTTGCGCAAAAGAATATTAAAGTTCTTAAAACAATTGAAAGCAATGCAAAAAAGGCTGTGCTTAATTTATTCTGTAGTACTGATTAGTGTACGCCAAGCAGGATTCGAACCTGCGACCCTCAGCTTAGAAGGCTGATGCTCTATCCAACTGAGCTATTGGCGCAGAGAATATTTACAAAATTAAGCAAATTTTTGGATTTGAACAAATGAGATTTTTTCGTAATTTTGTATTTGGTCAAGCACCACATAATTTAAGCAAACCCAACTCCGCCAGGTCCGGAAGGAAGCAACGGTCAGTTTGACTTACTTGTATGTGGAACGCTTGGCCTTTTTTTATTTATATATGAAGAAAGAAATTATAATTTACCACCGATTGAACGATGTGCAAGTAGCAATCACCGAGGATGGTTCTCTTTCGGAATTGTATTTTGAAAATCCCGAAAAAGAGCGTTCTCTAGGTAATGTTTACTTAGGAAAAATTGCAAAAATTGTTCCTGGCATAAATGCTGCATTTGTGGATATTGGCACAAAACAAGGTGCCTTCTTGCATTTTTCAGATATTGAAAGCTCTCCTGATATTAATCTAAATGATGAAATTGAAGAAATCGAAGAGCCAAAGGAAAAAAGGAAATCAACTTCTCACAAAAAGGAAGATAGTAGCATTTCGACAAAATTTAAAGTAAATAAATCTAAAGAAATCGATTTAAATTTGCAAGAGGGACAATTTGTAATTGTCCAGATTATGCGTGAAGCATATTCAAATAAAGGTGTGCGGGTCACAACACGTATAGGGATACCGGGCAGATATATTGTGCTTTTCCCATTTTCCAAAAATATTGGTATATCGCGAAAAATCACAAATCTCAAAGAAAAAAGCCGCTTGCGTTCAATCGCTCGCAAGAATTTTCCACGTGGATATGGATTTATAATTCGTACAGCAGCTGAAGGAAAATCGGATGCAGAATTGGTCCGGGACGCAAACGATCTTGTGAAATTATGGCAAAACATTCAGGAAAAAGTGCGAACTGCACACGAACCTATGCTTCTCTATCAAGATTTAGAAATTGCCACAAGCGTTGTGCGGGATCATTTCACCCCTGACGTTGAGCAGCTTGTCACAAATTCATCTCGATTATATAAAGAAATCATTGAATATTTGCAAAGGAACTCGCCAAATCTGGTTGACAAAGTTAAACTCTATCAAGGTAAGCAACCTATATTTGAATTCTTCGGCATCCATAAAGAAATTGCAAAAACATACCAAAAGAAAGTATTTTTGAAAAGTGGTGGATATATTATTTTTGACAATACAGAAGCAATGACGGTCGTGGATGTCAATTCAGGGCGGTCTAAAGAACGTGAGCAAGAGGTTAATTCATTCCAAACTAATTCGGAAGCAGTTGTGGAAATAGCAAAGCAATTGCGTCTGCGGGATATTGGAGGCATTGTCGTAATTGATTTTATTGATATGTCATCGGAAGCAAATCAGAGGCGAGTATACTACGAAATGAAGCGCGAGCTCTCGAAAGATAAATCTAAGACAGTAGTATATCCATTGACCCAACTTTGCTTAATGCAAATCACACGTCAAAGGTTAACCCAAGCCGTCGAAGAAAAAATCAGCGATCCTTGTCCTACCTGTGAAGGAATGGGGCGCATACCATCTAAATTTATCATACTCAATCGAATAGAAAATTGGTTGAAAAAATATAAAACAAAATCAGATGAATTCTCGCTCGATTTAGTTGTTAATCCATATATGTTGGAATATCTGAATGATGGTGAAATATCAAATCTAACACGATTGATGATAAAGTATTTGCTAAAAATCAATGTCCGCACAAATGAGCAAATAAAATTAGATGAATTCAAATTCTATTCTATAAGGCAGCAAAAGGAGATCACAAATGAATATTTATAAAATAAGGTGAAAAGGAAAGACACTATATTTCTCTATTTTCGTCTAATTTTATATTTTAATTTAAAAGCATAATGGATTTTATTCTCCAAATCATAGATTTTATTTTGCATATTGATACCCACCTTGAGGAGATTATTGCAAATTATGGAACCATTACATATATCATCTTATTTATACTGATATTTATTGAAACGGGATTGGTGATTACACCATTTTTGCCGGGCGATTCGCTGTTATTTGCTGCGGGAGCGATGGCTGCAATTGGCTCATTAAATATCTGGGCAATTATCATTTTCCTGATAATTGCAGCATTTTTAGGCGATACATCAAATTTCTGGATTGGGCATTTCTTTGGAGAAAAAATTCTATCACATCCAAAAAGTCCTGTTAAAAAGAAACATATTGACAAAACTCATACATTTTTTACAAAATATGGTAATGAGACAATTATAATTGCACGATTTGTGCCAATTGTGAGGACATTTGCACCATTTCTTGCGGGAATTGGCAATATGCATTATGGAAAATTCATTACATATAATATAGTTGGTGGAGTTCTGTGGGTTTTAATTGCGACACTCGCGGGCTATTTTTTTGGGAATATACCTATTGTAAAAGATAATTTCTCATTAGTAATATTTGCGATTATTTTCATTTCAATTTTGCCAATGGTATATGAAGCACTTAAGCATAAGCTAAGCAAATCACCCGATAATCCATCTTAATTTTTTGTTATTTAACTTTTTAGAAACTTTCTTTCATCTATCATTATTATAGAATTTTGTAAGTTTGAATTTTTTTATATAATAAATATCCTATTAAAAATGAAGATTTGGACTATACCTAATTTGATGAGTTTTATCAGATTATTGCTTGTACCTTTTGTTGCATATTATTTATACAATGAAAAAATGGCAGCTGCATTAATTTTGATAGGAATAGCATATATACTAGATTTATTGGATGGCTGGGTAGCAAGGCGATTCAATCAAATATCGGAATTTGGAAAAGCCTTTGACCCTTTTGCAGATAAAATACTTTATGGAGTTATAGCGCTTATATTAGTAATAAAAAAGTTTTTACCACTATGGTTTTTTATTTTCGTAATTGTTAGAGATGGATCGCAATTAATTTATGGTAGCCATATTTTCAAAAAATATAAACGAATAACGCCATCAAATACTTACGGGAAAATTGCTGCATTTTGTCTTGCTATTTCATTATTAGGTATAATATTGAAAATACCATATATAAACCCTTATTTATTAATCATTACTACAATTTTAATGTTCATATCAAGTTGTATCTATATTGTTGAGATCAGGAAATTTGTAAGAAATATAGAGCGCAGTCAGTAAAATAAATATACTTTATTTTTCAAAATTTCAGTAATTTGCTTTTTTTTAAATTTCCTTTTTGAAAATTAATCTATAATTATGTACGATATTATTTGGTTAATTCCTTTATTACCATTATTCGGTTTTTTAATCAATGGTATATTTGGCAAATATCTTAAAAATGAAGCACTTATTGGAACTATAGGTTCCGCAACTGTCGGAGCATCGTTTGTTATATCATTTATAATATTTTTAAATCTTCTTTCACATCCTATCGAAAATCCTATCATAGTTGATGTTTATGAATGGATAGCAGCGGGCTCGTTCTCGGTGAAGGTATCATATCAAATTGATCAATTATCAATACTTTATGCAATGATTGTAACAGGTGTTGGATTTTTAATTCATATTTATTCAATAGGGTATATGCACAAAGACCGAGGTTTTGCGCGGTTCTTTGCATATATGAACCTGTTCATATTTATGATGTTGAACCTTGTGCTTGCAAGCAATTTCCTGCTGACATTTCTTGGCTGGGAAGGCGTTGGGCTTTGCTCATATCTATTAATTGGCTTTTGGTATGATAAGAAATTCGAAGGTGTACGCATCAAATGGACAGGCGATGCAGCTAATAAGGCATTTATTGTCAACCGTATTGGGGATTTTGGATTTCTGATTGCAATGTTTCTAATATATCTAAATTTTGGGACACTGCAATATATAGATTTGCAATCCACATTGTCATCAAATGCAATAATGTATCATTCGCAAGGGTTAATAACAGCAATCACATTACTTTTATTTTTAGGTGCAACAGGAAAATCAGCACAAATTCCACTTGCTGTTTGGTTGCCTGACGCTATGGCAGGTCCTACACCTGTGTCGGCACTTATCCACGCTGCAACAATGGTCACTGCAGGTATATTTTTACTTGCTCGGAACTCTTTGCTTTTTGCTTTATCGCCTACAACAATGTTGATTGTTGCAATCGTTGGAACTCTCACTGCTTTTTATGCAGCATCTACAGCATTAGTTCAGAATGGGATAAAAAAAGTATTAGCGTATTCAACTGTAAGCCAACTTGGATATATGTTTGCAGCATTAGGAGTCGGAGCATTTACTGCTGCTGTATTTCACGTAATGACACACGCATTTTTCAAGGGGCTACTCTTTTTAGGAGCGGGTTCAGTTATGCACGGAATGCACGATGAAGAGAATATTAAGAAAATGGGGGGGTTAAAAAAATATATGCCCGCCACATTCAAGACTTTTTATATTGCTGCTTTAGCCATTTCTGGAATACCTTTGTTTAGCGGGTTCTTTTCAAAAGATGAAATACTCTGGCAAACATTCTCCAATGGTGGTGTTGTAATCTGGATTGTGCTAGCGATTTCGGCATTTTTCACAGCATTTTATATGTTTAGACTTATCAATCTTGTGTTTAATGGTGAAGAACGTTTCGATACAAAAGAAGTTCATCCACACGAATCACCAGCGGTAATGACTATACCACTTTGGATTCTTGCAGTTCTTTCGGCATTGGGTGGCTTTTTAGGAATACCTTATGCACTTGGCTTCTGGTTTAGCGATAAGCCGAATTTTATAGAAAATTTCTTGCATCCAATCTTCAACGACGCAAATACGGTACTTGCAATGAATCTTGAAAGTGGAGCTCACACAGGAGAATATATTTTAATGCTTGTTTCAATTGCCATTGCTGTTTTAGGTATATGGCTTGCATATCGATGGTATTATTACGATGCAAAATGGTCTACACCACGCAGGCTGGTCACCAATTTTAATACAGCATTCAAAATATTATTCAATAAATACTACCTTGATGAAATATATTTCCGAGGTATTGTGGATCCTATTTTTGCAACAGCAAAAAGCTTTCTATGGAAATTTGTAGATGTTAAAGTTATTGATGGAGTCATTAACGGCACAGCATCACTTACAACATATTTAGGTAGTCAAGTGAGGAAAATTCAAACAGGATTTGCACAAAGTTACGCAGTTTATATGATTGCAGGCGCAGTGATAATTTTAACATATTTGTTAATCATTTTATAATTTAATTGAAAATACAATAAAAAATATGACAGCACTATTTTGCACATTATTTTTACCCTTATTAGGCTCAGTGATAGTTTTACTGCTCTCAAGAAACAACACTAAACTGATTAAATACTTTTCATTGGCAATATCAATAATAACTTTTATTTGCTCATTATTTATATTTTTTAATTTTGATAAAAGCAATCCAAACATCCAATTTTATTATCAAGCAATATGGATACCATCCATAGATGCAGGATTTAGGGTTGGAATTGATGGATTATCGATGTTGCTTTTAATGCTGACTGTATTTATATCACCAATCACAATCGCTGCAAGTTTTAGTGCAATTCAAGAACGTGAAAAGGAATATTACTTTATGATATTGCTTCTTGAATTTGCAATGATAGGGGTATTTATTTCGTTAGATTTATTTCTATTTTATATTTTCTGGGAATTAATCCTAATACCAATGTATTTTATAATTGGTATATGGGGAAGCAAAAATCGAATTTATGCCGCAGTGAAATTCTTTATATTCACAATGTTTGGCTCACTGTTGATGCTTATTGCATTAATCTATATGGGAAATTATGTCGGAACACAAATTTTAAAGACAGGATTTACAACAAATTACTTAGTAATCAGACAAGTTTCTAATTTAATTCCTCAAAACATACAGAATTGGCTATTCTGGGGCTTTGCAATTTCATTTTTCATAAAAGTTCCATTATTCCCATTGCATACTTGGTTACCTGATGCTCACACTGAGGCACCAACACCAGGGTCAGTTGTACTTGCAGGAGTACTGTTAAAGATGGGAACATACGGTTTAATAAGATATAATCTTGATTTATTTCCTGCATCCTCAATTCAATTTGGGCCGCTAATTTCTTGGTTTGCTGTAATCGGAATTGTATATGGGGCACTTGTTTCAATGGTCCAAACAGATGTAAAACGGTTGGTCGCATTTTCATCCGTAAGCCATATGGGATTTATTGTGCTTGGTATCTTTTCAATCACAGCAATTGGCTTGCAAGGGGCAATAATTCAGATGATTAATCATGGATTATCGACAGGAATGTTATTCTTAATGGTGGGTATGCTATATGAACGTAGGCACACACGCGAGATTTCTGAATATGGAGGCATTGCACGGGTTGTGCCTGCTCTTTCAACATTTTTTGCAATTGCAATGTTTGCAAGCGTTGGATTACCAGGGCTCAACGGATTTGTTGGAGAATATATGACATTGCTTGGAGCATTCACTTCTCCATTTTTGAATTCATGGGCTTATACTATTGTTGGAGCATTAGGGATTATTTTTGCTGCTGTATATTTATTATGGATGTTCCAAAGAGTGTTTTATGGTACAAATGATAACCCCGCTAATGCGCATTTAAAAGATTTATCAAAGCGCGAATGGGCAATACTTGTTCCTATAGTTATTTTCATTGTTTGGATTGGCGTTCATCCTAAAACATTCTTAAATGTATCAGAAAGCTCAACAAAAGCATTGGTCAACAAAATTGAAACTGTAAAATTTGGAAAAGGATCTTTCCCACAAATGCAAGCAGGACAATTACTAAATGCGCAACCAAAAGTCTTACAACAAATAAATCAAAACAACCTGTTAAATAAAGGAACGAATAAATAATTATGAATAATCAATTGTTATATTTTTTGCCTCTCTTGATAGCATCAATATTTGCTGTACTAACTCCAATGATTGATATATTATCAGGGAAAAATCGAAAAGTAATATTTTATACAACATTGCTGAACTTTATTTTGATAATAATAGTGAATCTTTTTTTGCTAGTCCAACCAGGTTTTAATACTCCAATATTAGATACACAACAATTTGGAAATTTCTTATCTGTATTCTTGAGAAATTCTATTATTTTATCTTCCTATACTATATTTTTTGATTTAATATTTGCAGTAGCTGGATTTTTGACACTACTTGGAGTTAGGCAATATTTAATTAAAGAAAATTATGAACACAAAGAATTCTATTCTTTGCTGTGCTTTGCATTCTTAGGAATCACGTTAATAGTACATTCTAATAGCCTAATTATATTATTCCTTGGAATTGAAACAATGTCTATATCCTTTTATATTTTATCAGGATTCATTCGGAATAAAACAAGTAATGTCGAAGCATCTCTTAAATACTTTCTGCTTGGTGCATTTGCTACGGGCTTCCTTGCTTACGGTATGGCAATGGTATATGGAGCAACAGGTTCGCTTGACCTTTCAGAAATTCGTATCAAAATTGCAAATAATCAATTCAATTTAGTTTATCTTGCAATAGGCATTGGTTTGATGATTGTGGGGCTATCATTTAAAGCATCGACTTTTCCATTCCATCAATGGGCACCTGATGTATATACAGGAGCACCTACAGTTGTTTCGGCATTTATGAGTACAGCAGGCAAATCCGCAGCGTTTGTTGCATTCATTATTATTTCAAGATCTATAATACCATTGGATGCATCAACAGCGAAACCACTATCTTGGGCTGCTAACTTCATATCACAATATTATAGAGAAATTCTTGCATTTATTGCTGCATTTACAATGTTAGTAGGAAATATCACAGCACTGATGCAATCTAATGTAAAGCGAATGCTTGCATTTTCTTCGGTGGCTCATGCGGGATATATGATGATGGGAATTGTTGCTAATAATTCAGATGGATGGAGCGGTATAATGTATTATGCTGCAGCTTATGTTTTAATGCAAATTGGTGCCTTTATAATTGTATCTCTCATTGAGAAGGAAGATGACCAACGATTGAATTTATCCGACTATAATGGCTTAAGCAAAAGCAATCCATTCCTTGCCGCAGCTATGTCGGTATTTATGTTATCTCTTGCGGGTATTCCACCTTTTGCTGGATTCTTTGGGAAATATTATTTATTCTTTTCAGCAATCGAAAGTGGATATCTCTGGCTCACAATTGTAGCAATCGTTGCGACACTTATTTCTCTATATTTTTATATTGGTTTAATTATTAATATGTATTTTAAATCAGAAAGTGGTGCAATTGAAAAGGTGCATCTTGGATTAGCAAATATATCGGTAATAATATCTGTTATTGGAGTGATTTTCTTGGGGATCTTTCCAAATACAATTATGAAATTTGCTATTCTATTTTTTAAATAAATATGAATTGGAATAATTTAGAAATTTTTCGTAATTTTGTAATATTATAAAATGAAATTTTAACTATGGCAAAGAAAGAACAAAGAATAAATATTATTTTAGAATGCACTGAAGCACGAGCAGAAGGAAAAACTCCTTCCCGTTACGTTACGACTAAAAATAGGCAGAATACACCTTCGCGACTTGAATTGCGAAAGTATAACCCTTTTTTAAGAAGATACACATTGCATAGAGAAATAAAATAAAGTAAATTAATTTTTTCATTTTTTGAACCTCCACATTAAAAAACCTACGTTGAGAAACGTAGGTTTTATTTTTTAAAAATCTCATTTTAAAGGAATTCTATTATCCCCTCCATCTTCCCCATCCATTTCCTGGTCGTGGTCCTTTCTGTTCTGCAACCCATTTATCCCAGATTACAATCTGTGTATCATCTAGGATGGATCGAATATTGGAAAATAATATCTCTGTGCAATCAAATAGTTCGTTTTGCAATGTTGTGCGAGCCCCCGAATTAGCTATTGCTTGATGCATTTCTCTACAAATTACATTCAACCTTTGTAATGCTGTTGTGCGGTCATATAATCCTTGCTCTAAGCTATCAAGCACTGCTTTTCTTTGAGTATTTGCGTTTTCAATAAAAACTAATATAACTTGATAATATGTTTCTCGTGCAGTGCTCTCACAATCAAGATGTTCTTTCATAAATCCTTTGATTGAATCAAGTTGGTTTGCTGTCAATTTCAGATGATTAAAAATCGGTCGAAATTGAAACTGTGGGGTTTTGCAAAATTGCATTCCATTCCTAACTATTTCCTCATCCCTCGAATTCCTAATAACTGCGGGATACTCAATTGATGGTTCTGTTATCTCTAAATCATCAATTTGAGCTCCTCCTGATACATATTCAGGGACATTTGTGTTGTCGGTTCCAAGATTTGGTGAAACAGGATCATCTTTTGAACACGAACTAAGACCAAATATCATAGCACTCGCAAACAGAATTGCAAGAATTTTTGTGCTTACGGTTTTGCGCATAATTCCTCCTAAATAAATTTTTATTTACAGTATTTAGACAAAAATTCAAACAAATAGTTTAATCTTCGTACATAGTTAATATTTCTAATGACATACTAACTAGTAAAATTGTTTTTGATTAATCATCCCAATATTTTACAAGTCCCCAACCTATTCCGTTTCCTGGATGATATTTCTTATGATGGAAAAGCCATTTTTCCCATTTGTCTTTTTGTTTTTCTGTCAAAACAAGGTTCACATTGACCATCAATACATCTACACATTCAGTAAGATTGGTAATCAATATCGCCCTTGCATTTGAATTCTCAATCGCACGCCACATTTCAGTATTGATTTGAGTTAATCGCAGGCCTGCATATGAAGAGTCGACCATACCCGTACTTAGGCTATCAAGTAGTAATGATCGCTTTGCATTAGCAAAATCAACATATTTCAATACTGTATCATAATATTGCATCCTTGCATTACGTTGACAAAAGTAATGTTCCATCATAAACTGATTAATTAAAATAAGTTGATCCTGTGTTAAGTGCAATTTGCGGAATATTGGACGAAAATGATATTGCGGACCCACTTTGCAAAAGAGCAACCCCGATTCAATTTTTTTTGGGTCCATATCAACATCGATGTAAGCAGGACTTTCAATTGAGATATTGATGATAGTTAATTCATCAACATAAATACCACCCGAAACATATTCAGGCATATTGGGATATTCGTTTTCTGGAGAAACAGGGTCATCGTTAGTGCATGAACTAAGCACTACTGTCATTGCTGCAATTATCAAAATTGTCAGAAATGATATTGTTGAATACTGTTTTTTGAACATAATTCCTCCAAAATGATAAGTTTAAATTTTTAGAAGAAAATATTTAAAAATTATTTGATTAAAAATGAAGTTTTTATTAATTAAATCAATTATTCAATTTTTACTTTATAACTTTTCCCGTCTCTTTTGCCCATAGAACGAGATCTAATATATCTGAATCGAAATAGATATGTTCAGCAAAATCTTTATAAATTTTTTCTACTTTGAAGTAATCTTTCCAATTATTTATTTTAAAATCTTTTTCAATCAACTCAAGTTCTTTTAAATTTCTTAGAATATGCCTATCCAATATTGCCAAACCCTTATATCCAATATTCCTCATAAAATGAGATGATTCTTTTAAACTAAACCCTCTAACTTTCTTAGCAAGCATATTCCTTTTTGAAAAATTATCAATATCATCATCCAATATTTTTTGAATTTGTTCAAATTGCTCCATATTTTCCATAATATATTTCGCTTTTTGATTATGAAATCTGATATAATGTTGCGGATCGCTTAATATTTTTACAGGATTAAATGGATGCTGAATAAAATCATATTTTTGCAATTTCATTTGAACCTGTAATGCATTTTCTGCTTTGCTCATAGGTGTGCAAATACAATATGCCAATTCATAAAAATATCGCTCGGGAGGAACTTTTGCAAAATCATCTATTCGTGTATCAATTTCAGTATGAAATTGGCCATATATTTCAAAATATTTATCGATAATTTCATTTTTTTTCATAATTAATAAGAATAATATAAATTTCAAAATTACAAAAAAGATTAAATTTGTAATTTTGCTAAAATTATTAATTAAATATTAATGACGCTTGACTTTTTTCATTTAGTAATAATACCTTTGCTGATAGTATGCGCTCGTATAATGGATGTCAGCCTAGACACATTTCGTATAATATTGGTTTCAAAAGGTTATCGCACTATTTCGGCTGTTCTTGGATTTCTCGAATCATTTATTTGGATTGTTGTAGTAAGCCAAATCCTAAAAGGAGTAAATAATTTTCTTTATTATTTTGCGTATGGAATTGGTTTTGCACTCGGCACATATATTGGCGTCACACTTGAGCAACGTGTATCGCTTGGGCAAGTTATTGTCCGCATTGTTACTCGTTTGCCTGGCGAAAAGCTCGCTGAATATTTAATTTCAAAAAATTATATCGTGACACGTGTGGATGGCGTTGGGACCCTTGGCAAAGTAAACATCTTGTTTCTTGTCATTCATCGCAAGCAACTTGATGAAGTAATTGATATCATTAATCAATATAATCCAAATGCATTTTACACTATTGAAGATGTTAGGACGGTTAGTGTTATGCATCAGAAAAAACCTAAAAGAAAAATAAATGATGTTAAATTTTTTAAATTTTTCCAAAGATAAAAGGAGATATTATGCAAGATAATCAAAACAATGTTGTATCCTTACCCCAAAATGCCTACAGAGAATTAAAGCCAGGCGAGGAATACATTCCTGTTATTCCCGCTTCACAAATTGTTCCGCAAGTGACAACTTGGTCGGTTATTTGGGGCTTGATTATGGCAATCATTTTCTCAGCAGCAGCAGCATATTCAGGGCTAAAAATCGGTCAGGTAATGGAAGCCGCTATTCCAATTTCTATAATTGCAGTAGGAGTTTCGACATTATTCAAAAAGAAGTATGGTCTAAGTCAGAATGTAATTATTCAATCAATCGGAGCCAGCTCAGGTGTTATAGTAGCAGGTGCTGTTTTTACAATACCTGGCTTATATATTTTGAATTTGCCTGTTAATTTTTTCCAAATCTTTTTTTCTTCTCTTTTCGGGGGATTTCTTGGAATATTATTTTTAATTCCATTCCGTAAATATTTCGTAAAAGATATGCACGGTAAATTTCCTTTCCCCGAAGCAACTGCTACAACTGAGATTTTAATAACAGGCGAAAAAGGTGGCAAACAAGCTGGCTTGCTCGCAATTAGCGGTTTGATTGGTGGACTTTATGATTTCTTATTCCAATCTTTTCAATTATGGTCAGAAGTATTTACTTCACGGATTTTTGGTTTCGGACAAGTTCTCGCCGAAAAAACTAAGATATTGCTTCAGTTTAATGTTAGCGCAATGATTGTTGGATTTGGTTATTTAGTTGGTTTAAAATATGCCTTGATAATAACGCTTGGCTCATTTTTATCTTGGTGGGTATTTGTCCCACTAATAAATCAAATTGGCAACATAATCGCCTCCAGCAGTGGTGGGGTCAATATTTTTGCAGCAATGGCACCTGAGCAAATTTTCACAGATTACGTCCGGCATATTGGTATCGGAGCTATAGCGATGGCAGGTATTATTGGCGTTATTAAGGCTGCGCCTGTAATTGGCAAAGCATTTTCACTGGCTACAAAAGGAATTTTCGGAAAAGGTGTTGCTGAAGAAACAGAAATCCGCACACAAACCGATATAAAGATGACATACATTATCATTTTCATTGCCCTTACAATTATTGCAATATTCATTTATTTGCTAGTTGGCTTTGATATTACACTCGTACAAGCAATAATTGCTCTTCTAACAATTGTAATCATTTCATTTTTATTTACAACTGTGGCAGCAAACGCAATTGCTATTGTAGGCAGCAATCCTGTTTCGGGAATGACCCTAATGACGCTAATTCTTGCATCCGTTATATTATCAGCAGTAGGGCTTTCTGGACCAAAAGGAATGACAGCAGCGTTAGTTATGGGGGGTATTGTATGCACTGCACTTTCTATGGCAGGAGGATTTATCACTGATTTAAAAATTGGATATTGGATAGGCACTACTCCAAAAAAGCAAGAATCTTGGAAATTCTTAGGAACATTGGTCTCAGCTGCAACTGTTGGTATTGTAATATTTATATTGAATCAAGCATATGGCTTTACTCCGAGCCCTGAACATCCAAATCCTCTGGTCGCTCCTCAGGCTAATGCAATGGCTGCTGTTATTCAACCTTTGATGACAAAGGGTGCCGAAGTACATTGGATATTGTATTTAGTTGGCGTCATTATGGCTTTAATTGTTAATTTCTTAGGAATATCTCCATTACCTTTTGCTTTGGGTATGTATCTTCCAATGCATTTAAATATACCATTGCTTGTAGGAGGAATCATTTCTTATTATATGCAAAAAAGCAAGAAAGGAGAAGCAGTGGCAAAAGCACGCCATCAAAGAGCAACCCTTATTGCATCAGGATTTATTGCCGGTGCGGCATTACTGGGTGTTGTAGGCGCTTTGCTGAAATTCTTTAATGTTGATTTATCAACAAATTTATGGACAACAAATGAAATAGGCGGCGAAATTGTTGCAATTATTGCTTTTGTTCTATTAATGGTATATTTCGTTTGGGATTCGCGTCGAGCTAAAGCCGAAGAATAAATTATTATTTATGGAAATTGCAAACCCGAAGCCGAAAAGGTTTCAATTCATAGATGTTTTGCGTGGTTTATCAGTGTTTTGGATGATTGAGGCGCATTTAACAGATGTAATACTCGATTCAAATTTTAAGAAAACGGCTTTTTTTCACTATATAGATATTTCGAACGGATTTGTTGCTGTAATTTTTCTTTTTTGTGCAGGAGCAAGCTTTTATATTTCATCATCCCGTAAATTTGATGATTATAAACATTTTCGAAAACCTTTTTGGCTTTATTTGAAACGATTAGCATTTATTCTTGTAATTGCGTTTGCTTTAAATCTCCCACGTCTTTCTATTCGATTAATTAAATATGCTTCATATAATGAAATTTTGAAATTTCTCGAGTGCAATATCCTCCACACAATTGTTTACTCGTCAATTCTTGCCCTGATTATATTTTTAATAATACCAAAGTTAAAATATTTAAAATATATCTCATTAATAATTGCTCTTGCTATATATTTTGCAACATCATATATATGGACACTTGACCCATTTCAATATATGAATGCATTTTTTGCACCTATGTTTGCAGAATGGCCTATATCTCATTTTCCATTATTCCCGTGGATGGGACACTTTTTTGTAGGAATTGCTATTACTTCATTTTTTATGGAGGCAAATGACAAAGTTGCTATATCTAAAAGACTTGGCATTATTTCATCAGTATTAATTTTAATTACATTATTAGCAAAAAACTTCAATTTATATAATTATCCTTATGTTCAAAATTGGTGGGATACAGACCCAGGACATTTCATTTTTAGAGTAAGTGTGACTATTTTATTATTCAGCATTTTGTATTTAACTGAGAATTTATATAGCGATAAATGGTACTCTAATCCATTAGTATTGATGGGACGGGAATCATTATTTTATTATGTCGGAAATGTCATATTAATCTATGGTTCTGTTGCTAATATCGGTTTTAAACAAATATTCCATTCGAGCGCCTCACCTATTTCTACATTGATTGTATACATAGTTTTTACTATTGCCTTATATTATATTGGTGTTTTATGGTTTAAAACTAAGACAGAGAAACCTAATTTAGCCAAAAAAATAATATATTCTATAGGTGGATTATTAGTCACAATAATGATATTTAACAAATAAAAAAAGGCGGATTGAATAAACCCGCCTTTTCTTTTTTGTTTTGTATTTTTGTCATTACTCAAATCTAAAGCTTTGAATACATTGCTCAAAAATGGGTAAATAATCTTGTTGCTCACCTGCAAACCAGTTCATTGTTATTCGATAGAGTTTATCTCCATTAATCACAAAATAAACACGTGATAAGACATCCTTACGTGCGCTATAGCTCATAACGTAAGCATCTTTACCCCCAATTTTTGTCTTTTGAGGTGTTGCATTCTTGTAATTAGGTCTATTTTCTTCTACAATTTTTTGAAGATTTTTATTTTTTGATGCATCAATAACATCCACTACAATATTGCAATCTGCACGGCGAGTGCCAATATAATTCTTTGATTCTAATACCCCCGATGAAGATGGGCCACGTTCAGCAGAAAAATTATCAGGAATTTTTATTGAATATCCCATTCCTGACTTTGTAACTAATGTCTTTGAGGGTGGTGGTTGTTCAGTAACAGTTTTGACCGTATCAGAAGTCGCAGATGGAAACTTACCTGGTTTAAACGATTTTATGGCTCTATCAAAGGCTTCTTTATATTTATCATAAGTGCCATCGAATGCTTCAATCTGAAATACATTCACAGTTGTCGGATCGTTTTGAAGCACATAAGTTTCACCATAAAATACACCACTATTTAATTCAAATGTATAGGTCAATTTTTTTGCAGGATATCCTGCAAATTGCACATCTTTTATTTCGTAAACATCATCAGTAAATTTTTTGATTTTCTTGATAACACTATCAATTGTCATCGCTGAATCCATTTCGAAAAGATTAATATCGATTTTTGCACCTGGGAAGCCCTCTGGATCGTACCGTACAAATCGAGTTTTACCTTCATTTGAATTAAAAACAACAAATCGTATAGGATTAGTTGTTTTGACCCAATTTTTTGGGTATTCAATTGTTAATCCTGAAGTATTATCGGTATAAGTTTCATAGCCTTCTACTTTTGGAGCTTTTGGACCTTTTGAGCAACTCGCAAGAATTAATACTATTGTAAAGAAAGCAAATAATGTTGTTATTTTTTTCATATCAACCTCGTAATAATTGAAATTTAATTTAAAGCAAAATTAAGAAAAAAGGTTGTGAAAAATGTAATGAAAATAAATTAATTTAACAATGCACCTTCCTTAATCCATTGCCTTACACCTCGGATATGATTGTCAGTTATAGATCCCCGATAAAAATATGTTAAATGTGGTAATCGATTCTCAAGAATTTGAACTAAAATACTTCCATCGGGATTGCCGGGAATAATTAATCCTGGATATTGCATTATCTCAAAATAATCATCAAGAACAACTCCTCCTGCTTTTGAAAATCCACTATGGCACCCCGCATAAGCGCAATTATACCTCAAAAATGGAAGTACTTGCGCAGTGAATTTGACATTTGAATCGGGGAAAACAATATTTTCTCCATTAGAATATATACTCGATTCGCTGCAACCATAAGTCATAAGAATAAGTACCATCAAGGAAAATGTAAGCAATATTATTTTAAATACTTTCATCATGAATAGCTTTCATCAAGATTAGGAAATTCTGAATTTTTAATATCCTCTAAATATCTCGATGCCGAATCGCTAATTTCCTCGCGTAAATGTGCATAATGCCTTACAAATCGGGGTGTAAAGTCTGTTGTAATACCAAGCATATCCGTATAAACAAGAATCTGCCCATCGCAATGTGGACCCGCACCAATGCCAATTGTAGGTATTGAGAGCTCGCGGGTAATTTGTTCAGCTAATTGTGTTGTAATTTTTTCAAGCACAATAGCGAATGCACCTGCTTCTTCAAGTACTTTTGCATCGTTGAGAATGCGGTCTGCTTCTTCTTGGGTGGTGCCACGAGTGCGATATGTACCAAATTTATAAATACTTTGTGGAGTAAGCCCAAGATGCCCCATAACAGGAATACCTGAATCTGTAAGCATTTTTACAGTATCAGCCACTACTTCCCCACCTTCGAGTTTGACAGCTTCTGCACCTGCCTCCTTCAGCAATCGTCCTGCATTATAAAATGCATCTTCTTTTGAAATTTGGTAGGACATAAAGGGCATATCTGCAACAAGCAATGCTCGTTTTATCCCATTTTTAACAGCCTGAGTATGGTATATAATTTGGTCAATTGTGACAGGTATTGTAGTTTCAAGCCCTTGCACAACATTGCCTAGCGAATCGCCCACCAAAATCACATCCATCCCAACTTCATCAAAGATACGGGCGATGATCGCATCATAAGCAGTCAGCGATGCAATCTTTTCGCCCTTTTCTTTCATTTCTTGCAATCGCAATGTTGTTACTTTACGATTGTCAATTTTAATATTTTTTGTCATATAAATTTATTAAACATAATTTAAGGCTTGAGTTAAATCTGCAATTAAATCATCAGAATCCTCAATTCCAATTGATAAACGAACAAGTCCATCAGTAATTTTTGCTTTTAAGCGAGATTCTTTATCCATACCCGCGTGTGTCATTGATGCAGGATGTTGTATTAGAGATTCAACTCCACCAAGGCTGACTGCTAATTGGAATAGCTTCACGTTATCCATTAATTTTGTTCCTGCTTCATATCCACCCTTTAATTCCATTGAAATCATCGAACCACTCCCTTTTTGCTGTCTTTTGGCTAGCTCATATTGTGGATGGCTTTTTAATCCTGGGAATTGAATATTATCAATTTTTGGATGATTTTCTAAAAATTCCGCAACCTTTTGTGCGTTTTCTTGCTGCCGCAATACACGAAGGCTTAATGTCATCAGCCCGCGATGAACTAGAAATGAATTAAATGGATCAATTACGCCACCAAAATGATTGCTCATCTTTCTCAATATTGCATAATGCTCGGGAGTTTTGACTACAATAATACCTGCAACAACATCAGCGTGGCCATTTAAATATTTGGTCATACTATGCACAATAAAGTCAGCGCCAAATTCAAATGGTTTCTGAAGTATTGGACTCATAAAAGTATTATCTACTGCAAAATATATCCCTTTTTCCTTTGCAATTTTCCCAACTGCTGCCAAATCAGTAATTGCCAAGGTTGGATTGCCTGGTGTTTCGATATAAATCATTCGAGTGTTTGGTTTTATTGCATTTTTGACTTGCTCAATATTGCTTGAATCTACAAATGTTGTTTCAATTCCAAACTCAGGCATAATTGATGAAAGCAATACAGATGTGGCGCCATAGACAGATTCGCTGCACACAATATGATCACCTGATTTTACCATTCCTGCAATCATAGTATGCACAGCCGCCATACCGCTTGCACAACCTATTGCTTTATATCCGCCTTCAAGTTCAGCAACTGCGTCCTCCATTGCTTCGACTGTGGGATTCCCTAACCGTGTATAAATAAATCCTTTTTCTTCACCTTTGAATAGTTTAGCACCCTGTTCTGCATTTTTAAATTTAAATGTGGATGTTTGATAAATTGGTGTGACAACTGAACCGAGCTCATCCTTTGAGCTACCCGCATGAACACATAATGTGCTAATTCCTAAATTTTGATGATTTTCCATAATTGTAATAATTTAAATATGCAAATTAATACATTGGAAAATTATAGTATTTTTTTAATTCAAATGCAATTGATTCATAATTGCGTAAAAAATAATAAATTCAGCAATATTTGGCAAAAGCATCCGTGCTTTTGTTGAACCTACGACTTAAATCGTAGGTTCTATGCCATTTATTTCATTCCTCCTGTGCTTTCAATTATAAAAAATATATTTAATTAGTTTATTTATTTTAAATTTGTATTTTAAAAAATCTTAATAAAATGAAAAAATTTATTGTATTATTTTTTATCTGTTTTTTCCCTGCTTTTGCACAGAAAAGCGATATTCAGAAGGCTTATGACGCCTATCAAAATGGATATTATAAAGAATCAAGTGAATTATATACCGCAATAATAAATTTCAATCCTAATTATATGCCTGCTTATTTTGCTCGTGGCGTTTGTTATTTGAATATGCAGGATTTTGAGAAGGCAGAAGCTGATTTTTCAAAAATATTAGCAAAAAATCCTGAGGATTTCAATGCCTTACTTGGCCGTGGCATTGCATATCGAAATTTAAAAAAATATAATGAAGCTTTGCGGGACCTAACTCATTGTATCAAAATCAATTCTTCTTCTTATCAAGCATATTACGAGCGTGCAAATGTTTATTATCATCTTGAGCAAGATATAAACGCACTTGCTGATTATAACAAAGCAATTGAGCTAAAAAATGATTATGACATTGCTTATTATGGGCGAGCTTTGATTTATTATTTTCAAAAAGAGGATAAACCCGCCATTAAGGATTTCGAAACATTTTTAAGTATGCACAAAACAGAAGACACATTATATAAAGATGCAAATAGAATTCTTAAGTACTTGAAGGATTTGCAGTAATGCGAATTGCATATTTATCTACTTTTTTCCCATTTCGTGGTGGTATTGCACAATTCAATGCATCATTATATCGTGAATTTGAAAAATTAGCTGAAATCCAAGCATACACATTCATTCGCCAATATCCAGGGTTTTTATTTCCAGGTCAAAGTCAATTTGTGTCGGAAAACGATCCAGCCGACAAAATTCCCGCAAATCGCATACTTGATACAATTAATCCTTTCAGTTGGGGAAAATGCGCGAGAGAAATTCAAAAGTTCAATCCCGATTTACTAATAACAAAATTTTGGATGCCATATTTTGCACCATCGCTCGGAAGGGTTGCGAGAATTTTACATAAAAAGGGAACAAAATCAATTGCAATTTTGGATAATGTAATTCCTCACGAAAAAAGGATATTTGATATAACGCTCATTAAGTATTTTCTTAATTCCCAAGATGGTTTTATTGTGATGAGCCAAAAGGTTGCTGATGATTTGCTTCAGTTTATTCCAAATGCGAGGTATGAATATTTTCCTCACCCGATATATTCCCATTTTCAAGGACAAATTCCGCAAAATATTGCACGGGAGAAATTGCAAATTCCGCAAAATAAAAAAGTACTTTTATTTTTTGGCTTTATTCGTGATTATAAAGGGCTGGATATATTGTTGCGTGCAATGAAATTGCTTCCTGAGGATTACCATCTTATTATAGCAGGCGAAGTTTATGGCAATTTCAATAAATATCAAGAAATTATCGATGAATTGAAATTACAAAATTCTATTACGTTGTTAAATCGTTACGTAACAGATGATGAAGTACCCGCAATATTTTCTGCATCAGATGTGTGTGTGCTTCCTTATCGTTCTGCAACACAAAGTGGTATTATTAGCGTCGCCTATCAATATAATTTACCTGTAATTGCAACTGATGTTGGAGGGTTGCGAGAAACGCTTGAACAAGACAATACGGGCTTAATTGTAGAGAAAAATGACCCTGGCGAGTTAGCTGCAAAAATTCAATATTATTTTGAGAATAATTTAAAAGTCGAATTAAGTAACAATATTGATTTGTTTAAATCAAAATATACTTGGGAAAATCTAGCAAAAAAGATATTGGAATTATCTAATAAAATTTGAGAAAATCAATATTCACTACTTTTATTTGCTTTTTTTTGAGTAATTTAGAAAATTTTCTAAATTACAATTTTATAAAACATTACGATAATTAAAATAAAACTTAAAGGTGTCTTATGAAAGAATATGAAGCAAAGGATATCCGCAATATTGTGTTGATGGGACCTCAAAGCACGGGCAAAACTTCATTTTCTGAATCTATATTATATCAATCGGGGATTATTAATCGCAAAGGTACAATTGAGGATAGAAATACTATTTCTGATTATACAGAAATCGAGCAAGAGAAAGGGTTTTCGGTATTTTCTTCCTTAATGTATTGCGAGTGGAAAAACATTAAAATTAATTTTATTGATACTCCAGGACTTGATGATTTTGTTGGTGAATCACTTGCTGCAATGCATGTTGCAGATGCTTCTGTAATTTTTATAAATGGAGCAAATTCAGTTGAATTTCAAACAAATATTATTTTTGATAGAGCAAAAGAGCTCAAAAAACCGATTTCTTTTTTAGTAAATAATCTCGATATTGAAAATATCAATTTTGATAAAATTCAAAACGATTTAGTTGGGACTTTCGGTCCAAGGGCAGTAATTTTACAATATCCATTAAATTCCGGACCTGGATTTAATGAAATCGTTGATTTAATAAAAATGAAATTATTAAAATTTGCCGAAGATGGAACATATACCGAAGAAGACATACCTGCAAATTTCACCGATAAAGCAAATCAATTGCGAAGCCAATTAATTGATTCTGTCGCAGAAACTGATGAAGAGCTAATGCTACAATATTTCGATTCGGGAACTCTTGAAAATATTGAATTAGTTGAGGGATTGAAAAAAGCTTTTTTGAAATCTGAAATTTATCCTATTTATGTTGCTTCGGCAATGCTTAATATTGGTGTAAATTCATTTTTAGATGGTGTAGTGGATTATTTTCCCCGAGCAAGCGATATTACATACAAATCAGATTCGCAAGAAATTCAAGTCGATGCCGCATCGCCAACATCATTATATGTATTTAAATTATATTCTGACCCAAAGATAGGCGATTTAACTTATTTGAAAGTTATCACAGGCAAATTATCTTCGGGTATGGAATTGATAAATCACAAGCGCAGTTCGTCAGATAGATTTAGTCAAGTCTATGCTGTACAAGGCAAAAAACGTGAGGAAATTCCTGTGGCACAAGCGGGCGACATTTGCGCTACTGTGAAATTGCGGAACGCAAAAGTTGGCGATACATTCCACGAGAAGGGTTTTGAGGTTGCGTATCCAGATATTGTATATCCAAAGCAAAAAATTAGGATTGCTGTTGTACCAAAAACAAAGGGCGAAGAGGAAAAGGTAGGAACAAGCTTACATCAAATTGCATTGGAAGACCCATCTATTATAGTTGAACATTCGCCGGAATTAAAGCAAACAATTTTATATGTGCAAGGCGACCAACAATTGCAAATTATAAAGTGGAGGCTTTCCAATAGATTTAAGGTTGAGGCAGAATTTATCGAACCACGAGTCCCATATCGAGAGACAATCACAAAAGCAGCGCGTGAAAGCTACCGCCATAAGAAGCAAACAGGTGGTGCGGGACAATTTGCAGAAGTGCATATTATGATTGACCCTTGGTATGAAGGAGCATCAGACCCCCCAGAATTGACAATTCGCGGACGTGATTTGATGGACTTAAATTGGGGCGGGAAGCTTGAATATGTCAATTGCATCGTTGGTGGAGTGATTGACCAGCGCTTTATGCCTGCAATTTTGAAAGGAATAATGGAAAAAATGGAAGAGGGACCGCTAACGGGTTCATTTGTGCGTGATGTGAGGGTGTTTGTATATGATGGGAAAATGCACCCTGTGGATTCGAATGAAGCAGCATTTAAAACAGCTGGGCGTAATGCTTTCAAGCAAGCTTTTGTGCAAGCAGCACCGAAAATTCTTGAGCCAATTTATAATGTTGAAATTAGGGTGCCTGAGCAATATGTGGGCGATATTATGAGCGATTTACCATCACGTCGTGCAGTGATTTTGGGTATTGACGCAGAAGGGAAAATGCAAATTATCCGAGCAAAAATGCCACAAGCTGAACTTGATAAATATTACTCTGCTCTCAAATCAATGACACAAGCAAAAGGAACATTTACCTACGAATTTGCAGAATATCAGGCTGTGCCACCTAACGTTCAACAAGAGCTAATTGATAAGTATTCAAAGCAAGCGCAAGAAGAAGAATAAATTTTTGTGTAAAATTATTAAAAGATTTTCCAAAGCCATCCAATCGGGGATGGCTTTTTTTGTAGAAAAACAGAAAAAAGACGAACATTATTTGGCAATCTTCTGTAATTTTGAAAAAAATAAAATATAGTAAGGTAAATAAAATGTTAAAATATGTTAAGTTTTTGCCAATTTTACTTTTTACATTATTTTTTGCACAAAACGCAAAAAGCCAGAATGACACAACATTTGACACACAAATTATTTTCAATGGCGAGATGAGGATACTTTCAGTGCACGTACCAAAATTAACAAATGGGGCGGAGAAATATAAATTATTTATATGGCTACACGGTTTAGGGGACAATAGCACAAATTTTTTAAATGTGATGGTTTCAAGTGGACAGCTTAGTTTTTTAGAAAATACTATTATCGCAGCACCCGATGGAGGAAATGACCAAGCAAGCGATTTTTACTCTCCCGAAGGGGATGAGGTATTCATCAAGATTTCAGAGGATTGGGTAAAATCTAATTACGAGGTGGATACAAATTATATTTATTTAGGTGGATTTTCACTTGGTGGACGCAGTGCATTGAAATATGGATTAGACAACCCAACTGAATTCCGTGGTTTATTGCTGAATACACCTGCTTTGCAAGGCTTAAAAGATGTAAGAGGATTATTAGGGATGCAATTTAAATATGAAAATGCAAATAAGATCCCAATTGCTATAACAAATGGTGGGGATGATATTGTATATATCAATATTGATGATTCTTTGTTCAAATATCTTGTAGAAAATAATTGCAAAGTAATAAAGAACACTATTAATGGAATGGGTCATCAGATTCCAGGTGCTACAATTTTAAAACCCTGTTTTGAATTCTTAGATAATCCAATGAAAAATGAACTAGATGCAGAAATGAATGCAATTATTTATCCAAACGAGTACTCTCGAATTTACTCTCAATCAATCACACCTATCATCAGAGTTAGAAATACAGGTGCAACACCAATAACTTCAATACACTTCACTTATATAATTAATGATGTATCAAAATCTTATTCCTTGCAAGTTGGATCAACACCTCTTGAATCATTCCATTATCTTGATATTGAATTGCCGCTAAATGAAGTTCCCGAAGGCATTTCAGAGATAGTAGTCCAAATAGATTCAATCAATTCTATTGCAGTAAACAATCAATTAAGTAGAAAATCATTAAGCAATCTATTTCTAGTGAATTTGAATTCAATACCGCTTCCTTATAAATTTGGATTTGAGGAAAATGATCAAACCTTTTCAAAATGGCAAACAGTTGGATCGGGTAATTTATTCACTTGGAGTTTAGACTCCAGTAAAACAGAGGGGGAATACTCTCTTACGATGTTTAATACACCCTATTTTTTTGATAATATGGGGATAGCTGAGAATATGTTCTCGCCAATGTTGGATCTTACAACTGTCAATCATCCAATATTAACATTTGATGTTGCTTTTAATTATTTACATTTCACTCCACCATCTGCTTCACAGGAAATATCATTATCAGACACTCTCAGGGTTTATCTTGGATCACCCGATTTGCCTAATATTTATTTTAAAATATATGAAAAAGCAGGTGCAGATTTAGCAACTGCATCAGAACCTATCCTTAACCCTCAATCATTAAATGGTTGTATATTTACTCCAAAAGCAAATGAGTGGAGAAAAGAAACAATCGATTTAATAAATTATCGTGATTTGCAAAATGCAGTATTGCGATTTGAATATACTTCGGGTTTGGGTGGAACTATATATATTGATAATTTAATTTTTGATGATATAACTGATGTAAATGAGTCTGCACTTGTAGATAATTCAATGATAGAAATTTATCCAAATCCTGCAAAGAATTATGTAAACATTGCATTGCCTGATAATTCCAAGTCAATCGAGATCTTTACAGTTGAAGGTTTGAGGTTATTTTCAAGCGATATTACCACAAATAGCGGTATGCTTAAACTCGACATTGGACAATATAATCCAGGAATTTATATAATAAAAATAAATACAGGAGAAAAAATTGTAAATGGAAGATTTGTTATAAGTAGATAAAATAAAAATACTTTTATTTCTTTTTAAATTTATAATTTTGCTTTAAGTATTATTGGGGAAATTCTCATAAATTATAAATAAAGGGAGGATTTATGGATAATCAACAGCAGGCGAGAAGAAGTATGTGGAGTTTTGTTTTTGAACTATTTTCTTTCGCTTTGATTCTGACGATAACATCCTGCACAAGTTCCAATGAACCCACAGTATATACACCACCGCGTCAGCTTACAGCAGGCGAAGAGAAATTAGTATCAGTTGATAACTCATTCGGCTTCAAATTATTTAAAGAAGTTAACAGTGAAGATGGCGATAAAAATGTTGTCATCTCTCCGCTTAGCATTTCAATGGCATTAGGTATGACAGTGAATGGCGCTGCGGGCGAGACCCGCGATGCAATGCTCAAGACGATGGAATTATATGGACTTTCGATGGATGAAGTAAATCAATCTTATAGGACGCTGATTGATTTGCTGGCAAATTTGGACCCAAAAGTTAAATTCCAATTAGCAAATTCAATATGGTATCGAAATGATTACAAATTTGAGCAAACCTTTTTCGATTTATGCAAACAATATTTTGATGCAGAAGTGATAGGACTTAATTTTAATGAGTCCGAGAAATCAAAAGAAATAATCAATAATTGGGTTAATGAAAAAACCAAGGGGAAAATCAAGGATATTGTTGACCAAATTGATGGCAATTCTATGATGTTCCTTATCAATGCCATTTATTTCAAAGGTGCCTGGCATAGTAAATTTGAACCAAAGGATACATACAAAGGAAAATTCACTAAATTAAATGGTGAAAAACAAGATTGCGATATGATGAAGCAGGAATCTCAATTCGAATATTATTCTAATGATTATTTCCAAATAGTAGATATGCCTTATTCTTTTGGTGATTGGAGTATGACAATTTTCTTACCACAGCTTGACAAGTCATTTAATGAATGCGTAGCTGCTTTTACAAAAGATAATTACGAACAATGGATAGCAAATTTAGATACCGAAAAGATTGCAATCGAAATGCCAAAATTCAAAATCGAGTATAAAACTTCATTAAATAACACTTTGAAAAAACTTGGTATGGGTATTGCGTTTATTCCCGGCGAAGCGGATTTTACCAATATGAGCGAATTATATGGAGAGCGTCTCTATATCGATTCAGTGAAGCATAAAACGTTTATCCAGGTTGATGAAGAGGGAACGGAAGCCGCTGCAGTTACATCTGTTGAAATAGGTCTAAAATCTATGCCTAAGCTCAAAAATGTTATGATTAATCGTCCATTTTTGTTTGTCCTACGCGATACGCATTCGGGAACAATACTATTTATTGGGAAGATACTGGAAATTGAGAGCTAAAGATTTTTATTTTTCTCAGTCAATTCTGCATAATATTTGCAGTATTGGTTAATTAAACATTGTTCGCATTTTGGACTACAGGCGGAACATATTTTCCGCCCGTGTTCAATGATAAAATATGTAAAGTTAATCCATTTATCTTTAAGTACAATTTCATTCAATTCATATTCAATTTATTTTTAAGTGCGTGGCTCGAAGCTTTAATATATAGAATTTCTTTATTTCTATTCATCTTTTTTGACTTAATTGATTTTTAGATAATACTACTAATACCCCAAAAAAACACCATAATAGAACTTCAATCATTGATTTTTTTATCACTATTCATAAATTATCATTGTTAAGATGTCTTAATATATCCTTAATATTCTTCATTTTTACTCAACCGCAACTTAACATTAGTTTCTCAAATTTGTATTATCAAAAAAAATTAAATAACAATTTTTATTAATAACATTTTAGGATTTATAATATGAAAAAGATACTATATCTTTGCTTGTTCCTTGTTATTGCGGGGAACGCGTTCTCTCAAGAGAAAAATGCAGTTGGAAATGTTGGACCAGTGAAATTTAGTGGGTTGATGTTTGGTGACCTATTTTATAATGCTGATGCAATAGATTCAACGCAACGGGATGTAAATGGATTTAACTTCAGGAGAATTTACTTTACAGCTGATTATACAATAAGTGACCAATTTTCAGCAAGATTTAGACTTGAATCTTCAATCGCAAATGGATCGAATATAAGTGTATTTGTAAAAGATGCATACTTACAATGGGCAAATATATTTAGCGGATCTAATTTGGTAGTAGGTGTTTCGCCAACCCCTGCATTTGATGTATCTGAAAGTGTTTGGGGATATCGATCATTAGAGAAAACGATAATGGACTATTATGGTATCGTAAGTTCTAGAGATATGGGTATTGATTTAAAGGGAAAAATTGATGACAAAGGTATTCTAAGATATTGGGTTAAAATCGGTGATAATTCTGGGAATAAACCTGAAACAGACAAATATAAGCGTTACTATGGTTCACTTCAAATTACACCAAGTTCAAATTTTTTAGTCACACTCTATGGAGATTATAACACATTAGCACCAAAAAAAGATTTAAATAACTCCGCAACAGTTTTTGCTGGCTTTGTTAATTACAATGCGGGGAAGATTTTTTCAATAGGTGTTGAAGGCTTTTTAAAGAGTCAGCAAAATAATTATACAGCACCTGGAGGGACTTCTCCCGAATCCCAGAGCGGTTATGGAATTTCCATCTGGGCAAAATCAATGTTAACCAATTATTTAGGAATTGTTGCTAGATATGATATATATGACCCGAATACTAACTCAGCAGCAAATAATGATAAGCAAAATTTAATAATTGCAGCTGTCGATTTAAAAGCAGCTTCTAATATAAGCATTATGCCAGGTATTGAAGTTCGTACACTTGAAGGGAAAGACCATAATGATATTGTACCAAGAATAACTTTTTCTTGGAATTATTAATTAGAATTACTATTTTAAAAATTTAAAATAAAGGTATAAAATTATGAAAACCAAAATATTATTACTAACAGCATTAATGTTTGGAGCATTTACGCTCAACACATCTGCACAATTAAAATTAAATGGTGCAGGCGCAACGTTCCCATACGTTATATATACAAAATGGTTCGACGAATACCACAAGAAAACAGGAATTGAATTCAACTATCAATCTATTGGAAGTGGTGGTGGAATTAAGCAGGTCATCGAAGGCACTGTGGATTTCGGAGCTACTGATGCCCCAATGTCCAATGATCAATTGAAACAAGCAAAACAAAAACAAGGAACAGAAATACTCCATATTCCAACAGTTTTGGGTGCGGTAGTAATGACTTATCATATAAAAGGTGTAGGTCAAGGTTTGAAATTAACTCCTGATGTATTGGCAGATATTTATCTTGGAAAAATTACACAGTGGAATGATACTCGACTCAAAAAATTAAATCCTGGAGTAAATTTTCCAAACGAAGCAATATTTGTTGTGCATAGGTCCGATGGTAGTGGTACGTCAAATATATTTACAAGTTACTTAAAAAAAGTAAGCCCAACGTGGGCAAAACAAGTTGGACAAGGAACTTCTGTAAAATGGCCTGTTGGTTTAGGTGGCAAAGGGAATGAGGGTGTTTCAGGTATAGTCAAACAAACAGAAGGTTCAATCGGTTATGTTGAATTAGCATATGCGGAGCAAAATGGTTTAAGTTATGCTTCAATCAAAAATAAAGCAGGAAATTTTGTACTTCCAACATTCGATGCTGTGTCAGCAGCAGCTTCTGGTTATATAAAAAATATGCCATCTGATTTGAGAGTAGATATAACCGATGCAGATGGCAAAAATTCTTATCCAATTTCAGGGTTTACTTGGCTGCTCGTTTATCAGAATATGAAAGACAAAACAAAAGCCAAAGCTTTAGTAGAATTTTTAAAATGGGCAATTACTGACGGGCAAAAATATGCTAAAGACTTATATTATGCTCCATTGCCAAAAGAAGTTGTCGAACTAAATAAAAAGAAGATTGCAGAAATCAATGTGAAATAATAACACACACGTCATAGCCCTTTTATATATTAAAAAGGGTGAGTTCTAGAAAAATCCTCTTTCTCTTTCGAAAGAGGATTTTTTTGTTTAGAGTGCTGATGTATCATAAAGCAGGAACTATGTCAAATAGATTTAAGAAATTAATTCAACAAATTAGAATTGTTAATGAATGGAACAAATAAATTATTAAAATCTCTCTCTAAGATTATATAAATAAATAACTCACAACACTGTGGTCCCCATCATTGTTTCGCGAAGATTTATATTCTGTTTTTTTCATCTTTTAATAGTATTGATTCTGCAATATTATTGAGCAAAGGTTGAAATATTTCGAGTTATTTCTATATAGATTTCGATTATCATTTGTTAAGTCTTTTTAACATATTCTTAACAATCTTAATATTTGCTCAACTTTATTTTAACATTAATTCTTCAATTTTGAATTAATCAAATATGAATACAATTATTAAGGGATAATATTGCAAAACAGTAAAGAACTAAATCAGGATCAGGAAAATAGCGAGAAATTGCAACCAACTACTGATTTTATAAAAAGAAAGGACAAGATTCGAAAAAGTAGGAACCTTGGGGATTTTATTTTCAATAATCTTACAAAGTTCTTTGCTTCTTTATTGCTTCTTCTTGTTATTCTGATGGGATTTATGATGTATCTGCAAGCGTTACCATCAATCCAGAAGTTCGGATGGGGGTTCTTAACCAGTATGGAATGGGATCCGGTACAAGAAAATTATGGTGCGCTTCCTTTTATTTTTGGAACCTTGTATTCATCCTTACTTGCAATACTCATTGCACTTCCATTAAGTGTAGGAATAGCAATTTTTCTATCAGAATTTTCACCAAAGTGGCTCGAAGGTCCATTATCAATGTTAGTTGAACTTCTCGCTGCAATACCAAGTATAGTATATGGGCTTTTTGGAATGTTTGTAATTGCTCCTTGGCTACGCCAAACTATTGAACCTTTTTTAGGGGATAAATTAGGGAATATTTTTTTATTTAAAGGACCACCATATGGTCTGGGGATGCTTGCAGGGGTTTTAATTTTGACAATTATGATTCTTCCAATTATAACTTCTATATCACGGGATGTTTTAAAAGCTATTCCCGATTCACAAAGAGAAGCTTCATTTGCACTGGGTGCAACAAAATGGGAAACAGTTAAGATTATTCTTGCTAGTGGAAAATCGGGGATATTAGGAGCAGCTCTTTTGGGGTTAGGACGTGCGGTTGGTGAGACAATGGCTGTTACGATGGTTATTGGAAATAATCCTCAAATATCAACTTCACTATTTGCACCAGGTTATACAATGCCAAGCGTGATTGCTAACGAATTTACTGAAGCAACTTCCGACCTCTATTTAAGCTCACTCATTGAAATTGCATTTTTGCTGTTTATTTTAACAATAATCCTCAATTCTATTGCAAGGCTTATTGTATGGAGTATTACAAAAAAATACAGTAAAGGAGTCGAAGTATGATGAGCTACTATAAATGGCGCAAATTTAAAAGTAGTGCAATGATAACATTATGCCTTATAAGTGTGCTTATTGCCATTGTTCCATTATTTGTGATACTACTTTACACAATATCAAAAGGAGTAGACGCTATCTCATGGGATTTTTTCACAAAAATGCCAAAACCTGCGGGTGAGGCTGGTGGAGGAATGGCAAATGCTTTAGTCGGTAGTGGCATTTTATTAGGATTAGGTAGTATTGTAGGCTTACCAGTGGGAATTTTATCGGGTATTTACCTTTCTGAAAATAGGAACAGTATGTTTGCAAGTATTGTTCGTTTCCTTACTGAGGTATTAAACGGTATCCCATCAATTGTAGTCGGTGTTTTTGCGTATGGAGTAATTGTTGTCCCAATGCACAGATTTTCTGCTATTGCAGGAGGTTTTGCACTTGCCATTTTGATGTTACCTATTGTCACAAGGACTACCGAAGAAATGCTAAATCTTGTTCCAGCATCTTTCAGAGAAGCATCGCTTGCATTGGGAATCTCCAAATGGAAAACTACTTTATTTGTAATATTTCCAACAGCAATGAAAGGTGTATTCACAGGAATTCTGTTATCAATAGCAAGAGCAGCAGGCGAAACTGCTCCCCTTTTGTTCACATCATTAGGAAATAGATTTTGGTCAACACAACTTGACCAACCAATTGCTTCACTCACTGTATTCATATATGATTATGCGAAAGCTCCTTTTGACGATTGGAACCGTCAAGCGTGGGCGGCTGCTCTTGTTTTAGTTGTTATAATTTTATTTATAAATATTATATTCCGTATAATTTCAAGGAAAAGATGAACATCTATTTTAATGGAGGTAATGTGCCCAAAATATTAAAAAATTCGGAAATTGAAACGGCTGATTTAATTGATAAAACTAATGATAAAATAAATGTCAATTCTCTAAGAGCATTTTTTGGAAAATTTGAAGCTATAAAAAATATTACATTGAATTTTTCTGAAAATAAAATTACAGCTATTATCGGTCCATCTGGGTGTGGTAAATCCACTTTATTACGTTGTCTTAATAGAATGCATGAAGAGGTTGGAGGGACTATGAAAGGTGAAATTTTATTGGACGGTGAAAATATATTTAATCACGATCCAGTATGGTTGAGGAAAAAAATTGGAATGGTATTTCAAAAACCTAATCCGTTTCCAACAATGTCAATAGCTGACAATGTTACAATTGGGTTGCGATTAAATGGAAGGCATTCAAAGCGAAAATTAACTGAGGTTGTGGAGTCTTCATTAAGACAGGCATTTTTATGGGATGAAGTTAAGGATAATTTAAAATCGTCGGGCGCTAGTTTATCCGGTGGCCAACAACAACGTCTTTGTATCGCAAGAACTCTGGCTGTCAATCCCGAAGTTATTCTTTTAGACGAACCAACAAGTGCATTAGATCCTATTTCTACGGCTAAAATTGAAGAAATGTTAATAGGGCTAAAAGAAAAATATACCATAGTAATCGTGACACATAATATGCAGCAAGCTGCAAGGATTAGCGATTATACTGCTTTTATGTATCTTGGGGAGCTAATAGAATATAATTTGACCAAAAAAATATTTCTTGCTCCCGATAAAAAGCAAACTGAAGATTATATTACAGGTAGATTCGGTTGATGCATAATATGTGATATAACCAAAAGAGAAATTAGAATAAATTTATTACATAATTAAAAAAAATGAGATTCTTTTCCATAAGTATTTGCTTAAGGAGAATAAAATAATTAAAAATAAGATCGATATGGAAAGACGTTTTTTAAATGAACTTGATGAATTGAAAGTCGCAATCAATAAGATGGCATCGTTAGTTGACGAACAAGTCGATAGTAGCTTCAAGATTTTAGAAGATGGGAGCACTGAATTCAAAAGAATAAAACAGAAAGATAGAGAAGTAGATGCTCTTGATAATTTAGTAATGGCAAAGTGTGAAAATTTGTTAGCATTATTTCAACCGGTCGCAGGAGATTTGCGTTTTATTCTCGCAGCAATTAAGGTCGGCAATCAACTCGAGCGCTGTGGAGATATTGCAGTGAATATTGTCCAGAGAATCGACAAAATTGAGAATTTTTATGAATTAGTTTCGGACCTCGATATTCTTAAGATGGCAGATATTGCTCGTATGATGGTTAAGGATGCAATAACCGCTTTTGTGAACCAAGATACAAAGCTTGCAGAAGCAACTTATGAAAAAGATGATATTGTCGATGCTTTTAATAAATCAATCTTTAACCAAATTGTTGAAAAAATAAAAAAGAATCCTGACATTACTGAGCCTTGCGCACACTTGATAGTACTACTGAGGCACATCGAAAGATTAGCAGACCACGCAACTAATATTGCTGAAGATGTTATATTTTTGACCGAGAATGAAATTATAAGCCATAAGAAAAAACTTAAGAATTTTCACTCCCCGTCACAAGATTAAATAAGCTTAATAAAATAGGCAAAAATCTTATCTACAATTCATTAATTTTCAAGTTATTTTATAAAGGCGTTACTTCTCCCCTTCTAATTCTGCGTAATATTTGCAATATTGGCTGATGGAACATACATTGCATTTTGGACTGCGAGCAGTGCAAATTTTTCGTCCGTGTTCAATGATAATATATGTAAAGTTAATCCATTGATCTTTAGGCACAATTTCATTCAATTCATATTCAATTTTTTCGGGATTATCAGTATCAACAAAACCAAGGCGATTTGATAAACGTATTACGTGTGTATCAACCACAATCCCTGGTGTATTGAATAAATTTGCAAGCAACACATTTGCTGTTTTACGACCAACGCCGGGCAATTTCGTTAATTCTTCCATTGTATTTGGCATTTCGCCGTTATATTGTTCAAGCAGAATGCGGGCAGATTCCCTGATTTTGCTTGCTTTTGATTTATAGAAGCCTGTGGAATAAATATCCTGTTCCAATTCTTCTTGTGGTACTTTCAAATAATCATCGATAGTAATATATTTTTTGAAAAGCTTATCGGTCACTTTATTAACCCGGTCATCTGTACATTGTGCAGAAAGCACAGTAGCAACAAGCAATTCAAACGGTGTATTATATTTCAAAACAGTATGGGCATTTGGATATTCTTTTTCAAGAATAGCAATAATATTTGCCATTCGTTTTCTTTTATTTTCAAGAGTTTCGTTATTATAATTATATTTTTTCATAATTTTTTTTATAATTAAATGTCATTGAATCTTTTAATTCTCTATGATATATATAGGTTCGATTTTCAGATTTAAAAATATTAGCTTTAGATTCTTTAACACGTGAATAAAATTCGCTATCGTCGCCATAATCAAGATTTTTAAAGCCATTCAAGGCAATCGCCAATTCTTTTTTTATAAAGAAAGAGCCACCAACTGCGCAATCATCAATATTTACAAGTTTATTCCTATCATTCAAATCGGGAACATACGGACTGCCAATTACTTGGACATATCCATAAATAAAGTCAATATCGGGATTATGAACAATAATGTTTTTATGTAATTCTAAATGATTTGGTGCATATTCGTCATCGGAATCAAGGAAAGAAATAAAATTGCCTGCTGCAGCAAGAATACCTGCATTGCGGGAAAAAGGCAATCCGCGCTTTTTATGATAAAAATAACGGATAGAAAAATCATTATTGAAGTATTCTTTTATAATTTTATATGTATCATCGGTGCTGCCGTCATCTATAATTAGCACTTCAAAATTGCGATATGTTTGAGTTAAAAGAGAATCCAAAGCACGACACAAAAGATTAGCTCGATTATATGTACAAATTATCACTGAAAAAAAAGGGGTCCAATCGTGATAAATTTGTATCATACAATCATTATAATTTTGTAAATAACAAAATTATAAAAATAAATTAAATGCAAATAAATGAATTTGTTGAAATATGCAACAGAAACAATATAATACTTGATGATAAGCAAATCGCTCGCATTGAAGATTATATGGAGGAATTGAAGAAGTGGAATGAAAATGTCAATTTAATTTCGCGAAAGGACATTGATAATATTTTGGATAGGCATATACTGCATTCATTGACCATATTGAAATATGTGTCAATTTTTGATAATGCAATTTGTTTAGATATAGGTTCAGGTGGTGGATTACCGGGAATTCCTATAAAGATTGCAAAACCTAATATTAAATTAATAATGATTGATTCGATTGCAAAAAAAGTAAATATAATACGGCAAATTATTGAAAAATTAGACCTTATAAATGTCGAAATAATCAATGATAGAATCGAGAATCTGGCAAAAAACAAGAATTTCAAAAATTCAATAAATTTTATTTTCGCTCGAGCTGTAGCCAGTACAGATTTAATTTTGAAATGGAGTTTTCCACTAATCAAAAATAACGGAAGAATTGCGTTGCTCAAAGGTGGAGATTTGTCAAAAGAAATTGCGGACGCTCAACGTATTTCAAAATCAATAACAATAGAGGAAATTCCTATTAAATTGAAGGGATTCGATTATTTTGAAAAAGAAAAGAAAAAGTTGATAATAATTGGACAGGAACAAGGCAAAAAGGAGCGGTCAATACGTATTGTTTGAATTTATAATTCTATAGGATTATAATCGTTTATTATTGATATTAAATATGAAAAATGATAAAGAATCAATATAAATTTATAATCACTGCATTTTTTTTCATTTTATCAATTGGAAATACTGTATTTGCACAAAAGCAGACAAGCGATTTTGTAATTGGGCGAGTGAAATACTCGGGCGGTGGTGATTGGTATAATGATCAATCTGCTGATTATAATTTATTGAAATATATAGCACAAAACACAAATATCTACACAAATCCCGGTTATCAGTATGTCGATTTGGCAAGTGATAAAATTTTCGAATATCCTTTTTTATTTATCACGGGACACGGGAATATGAAATTTTCTGATGTGGAAGTGCGCAATTTACGTGCATATTTGCAAAATGGAGGATTTCTTTATATAGATGATGACTACGGTTTGGACCAATCTGTACGGAGCGAAATGAAAAAAGTATTTCCCGACCAAGATTTTAGGGAATTGCCTTTTTCTTATGGATTATATTCAATACATTACAAATTCCCTCAAGGACCTCCTAAAACGCACGAACACGATAATAAACCACCTAAAGGATTTGGGTTATTTTATAATGGCAGGTTATGCGTTTATTATACATTAGAGAGCAATCCAAGCGATGGATGGGCTGATCCTGAGGTACATAACGACCCACCTGCAAAACGTGAAGAAGCTCTACGGTTCGGGACAAATATTGTAGTTTGGGCATTAACTCATTAATAGTTAATAATTATGGAAGATATAAGTTATTATAAAAAAACAGAAAAGAAGCTAAGTGCTACAAAAAGAAAAATGTATCTGCTTGATGCATTAGCGGGTTTGTTTATTGCAATTGGAACTTTTGCATTAGCAACTACCATATTTTCCGTTCTTGAACATTTCGGAAATTTTTCATCAGCAGTGAGATTGGTTTTTTATGGGTTAATTTGGCTCAGTGCAATTGTACCTTTCGGGATTTTTAGCGTTCCATCATTATTAAAATTATTAGGTATCTCAAAAAGCATTCAATTTGACGAGCTTGCTTTGCGGATTGGTTGGTATTATCCCGATGTACAAGACAGATTATCAAATTCATTGCAATTAGTATCCAGAAGCAAATCATTACAGGGAATTTCAAGAAGCTTGATAGAAGCATCATTTCAAGAAGCGTATAAAGCATCAGAAGGCAAAGATTTCAACGTTATAATAGATAAAAAGAAATTCCAGCGGTCATTGTTTTATATGATTGGTGCATTATTATTGACAGTTGTGATTTTTGCAACATCATCAAATTCATTATTTTCAGCAATGAACCGCATACAAAACTGGAACACATCATACACTCCACCTGCACCATACACATTGAAAATACAACCAAAATATCAAAAGATATTGAAGAACTCAAATCTACGCATTACAGTAAAAGCGGATGGCGTTCCACCTGAATCAATCAAATTATATGTGAAAGAAGAAGCAAGCAATGAATATGATTCATATACATTACAATTAGATACATCCAATACATACAATTATTATTTTACAAACATTAAATCCACGTTTGAATTTTATGCAGAAGCTGATTGGCTTGGCAAACCTGTGCGAACAGATACAGGCAAAATAGTAGTTTATGATAAACCTGAGATACGCTCAATCAATGGAGAGGTACATTTTCCATCATATACACATATAAGTCCGCGTCCAATTAATGAACAAAATGGCGACATTACAGCATTGCGTGGCTCGCAAGTCAATTTTCAAATATCGGCAAATAAAGAATTGCGTTCCGCAAAAATATACTTTTTGAATAGTACTAAAGATTCCACTACAAAGAAAGATACATCTGTTATTTCGCTTGCGGTAAATAAAAATACTGCGTCAGGTTCAATGAGTATAATAAATTCGGGAAGCTATTATTTCAAAGTCTATGATAAAAATAATGAAGAAAATGAGCAACCTGTTCAATATGGCGTAATTGTGATGCAAGATGAGTATCCCGCAGTGCGATTAATTCAACCAATGTATAACGTAAAATTAACCGATGATGCAATTCTACCAATGCAAATTGGTATAACTGATGATTATGGATTTTCGTATCTAAAATTATATTATAGATTAGCATATTCTGAATTCTCAGAGCCAGATAAGGAATTTCGTTCGGTTAAAATTCCAATAATTTATAATGGTTTGAGTGTAGAAATACCATTTGTTTGGAATTTGAAGCAACTGGATATTGTACCAAATGATCGATATGAATTTTTTGTAGAAGTCGCAGATAATGATATAATATCAGGACCTAAGACTGCACGCTCGCAAATATTGACAGCAATTTTGCCATCCCTTGAAGATGTATTAACAGAAAACGAGTCAAAGCAAGAAAATATTCAACAAGATATAAACAAATTAACTCAAGAAGTATCCGATATTAAAAAGGATGCCGAAAATTTGCAACGTGATTTGCAAAAAAATCCAAATCAAAAGCAATTAAATTGGGAGCAGCAGAAAAAAGCAGAGGATATACTTAAGAGACAAGAAAAGGTAATGCAAAAGATGGAGGATTTGCAAAAGCAATTAAGCCAATCAACGCAGGAAATGAATCAAAACAAATTAATATCGCAAGAGACATTGCAAAAGTATTTGGAATTGCAAAAGCTTATGAAAGAAATAAATTCACCTGAATTACAAAAATTGCAAAACAAAATCCAAGAAGCTTTGAAAAATATCTCAAAAGAAGATATGGAAAAGGCTTTAAAGAATTTTACTTTTAATGAAGAACAATTCAAACAAAGCATCGAAAGAACAATGAAAATACTGCAACGGCTTCAATTGGAGCAAAAAATAGATGCTCTCAATCGCCGAGCGGAAAAATTGCAAGAATCTCAAGAGGAATTGAAAAATCAAGCAAATCAGAAAAATCTTTCAAAAGAACAACAACAAGATATTGCAAAAAAACAAGAGCAGTTGCAAAAAGAAGTTCAATCAATCGATAAAGAGCTTCAGGAAATTGAGAAATTGATGAATAAAGTTCAAGACGAAGATATGCCAAAAGCAGAATTAAAAGATGCCGAGCAAGCTTTACAATCTGAGAACACTCAGGAACAGATGCAGGAAGCATCAGAGCAAATGCAAAAAGGAAATCAAAACAAAGCATCAAATTCAATGCAAAAAGCTTCTAAAAATCTTGCCGATTTTAAACAAAAGATGCAAAAGCTTCGTGATGAAATGGCAAAACGGTCGTCAGAGGAAGCAATTCGTCAAATGCAAAAGGCGGTATCTGATATGATGGAAGTATCAAAGGACCAAGAGCAATTGCTTGAAAAATTATCAAAAATCGATTATAATTCTGCTTTATTGCCACAATTGGGGCAAGCACAACAGAAGAACTTTGAAAATTTAATGCGTATAGCTCAGAGATTATCAGAATTAAGCGAAAAATCATTTGGCGTGACTCCACAAATGGCAGAAGAAATTTCATCAGCATTGCAAAATATGAATGAAGCAATGGAAAATTTTACTGATAGAAAAATTCCAAATATAACCAAAAGTCAGAAACAAGCGCTCGGAGATATCAATTCTGCCCTTGCTCAGATGCAAGAGATGCTTTCACAAATGAAAAAATCAAATGGAAGCTGTCCTAATCCTGGTGGAAGCGGGCAACCACAGCAAGGTTCAGGCGGAAACAGTGGCTTTTCTCAACGCTTGCAACAGTTAGCTGCTCAACAACAAGCCATAAATGAAATGATGCGTCAAATGATGGAGGGAAATGGAAAAAATGGACAAAATGGTAATATATCACCTGAAGCACAGTCGCAATATCAAAGATTGCAAATGGACCAGACACAAGCACAAAAAACAATAGATCAAATGTTACAGGAACAAAAGCAATTCTCAACTCCTGAGGGACAAAAATTAAAGAGCGAACTCCTGGATTTGCAAAAGGAAATGAAGGAAAATATAGAAGATGTGAAGCAAAACGGGGTGCGTCCCGAGGCTTTAAAGCGGCAAGAAAGGATTATGGTGCGATTGCTTGATTTATATAATTCAACAAATGAAAGGGATTTTGAGAATAGGCGTGAATCACGTTCAGGCGGTGTATTTAATTTGCAAAGCCCCGATGAAATTGATTTTAGCAATCAAGAAACTCGCAAAGCTATTATAGACGACATTATGAAACAATCTGAAAAAGATTATACAATCGATTATCGAAACCTAATCAAAAGTTATTTTGAGCAATTAGATAAGAAAACGCAGTAATTAATTACTTTCACAATTTTTCATTTCATCTAATTTAGCAAGCGCCTTATTTGCAACAAATTCGGGAATAATCGAGTTCATACATTCGAGTGTTTTTAGAGGGCAGTGGTTGCTACCGTGAATCTTACAAGGCCTACACCCCAATGATTCATTTTCAATAATTATATCTTTTTCCCTAAAAGGTGCAAAACCAAAAATCGGCGATGTAGGACCGAAAATTGTCATAACGGGTGTTCCAACTAAATCAGAAAAATGAGTGGGTGCTGAATCATTCGTAATAGTCAAATTAGCATATTTTAAAAATAGAATTGATTGAGATAAATTTGTTATCCCTGCTATTGATTTGCAATTTGTAGAATTCTGAATTTCATTGCATATTTCTAAATCTTCTTTGCCTCCAATCAATACAGGATCACAATTTTTATCTTGTAAAATTGAGATAAGCTCTGAAAAATATTCTGCATTCCAGCGTTTTGTTTTCCAGACAGACCCAGGGGCGACTGCTATAATTGGTTTTCTATTTTGAGAGAAATTTTTATGTTCTAATTTTAGAGATGAAGAATTTTGATCAATGAGTTCAATGTTAATATCATTCTCATTTAAAATCGATTGCAAAGTAATTATATCTTTATCAGAAAAAATTAGATTTGGGTATATATCTTCTTTATGAAAATTTGAAAAAGTTAATCCAAAAGGTTCAAGTAAAGAAAGCAAACGATCCACTTCGTGTAGTGCGGGGTGATAAACCACACGATAATTATAAGCAAGAATGCTATTTGAATTAATATTATAACCAATTTTAATAGGTGATTTAATTTTGCTTGCAAGCAAGCTTGTACGAAATGATCGATGAGGAGCTATAGTACAATCTATATCAAGCTTATTAATTTGCTTTGAAATTTGATTTATACCTTTCAATCCCTTGTGTGCATCTCGTTTATCGAATTCAAGAACCTGCGTAATTGATTCTGAAAGATGTGCAATTGAAGAAGCATTTGGAGTTGTGACGAAATATATATCAGTTTTTGGTAAAATCTGTTTGATAGCTTCAACAAGATAAAGCGTAAGGGTTACATCACCAAGAAACGCAGTTTGAATGAGAAGGATACGATTAACATTTGAAATATCAATTATTTTCTGCATCTACATATTCTATTATATGTTTCCAACGGCGATGTTGCCAAACCCAGTGGTCGGGATATTGTCTTATTTTCTGTTCGAGGAAATCCGCATATCTTCGTGTAAGTTCATAAATGCCTTCCTTTGAGTTTTGCAAATCATCGTGTTTCAATTCATACATTTCAACTTTATAGGTAAAATCTTTTTGGCGAATCATAAAAGGCATAATAATTGGAACGTTGTACCGCAAAGCTAGACGTGCAGGTGCTTCATAAGTTGAAGTATATCTGCCAAAGAATGGGACGTAGACATCTTTATCTTTTGACGCGCTTTGGTCGGCAAGAATTGCAAGGATTTCTTTATTTTGCAAACTTTTAACAATTTCAAATGCAGAATTGTATGACGATATTAGTTTATTCCCAAAACGCATCCGCATTTTATTCAAAATTTTATCAAGTTGAGTATTCGATTGAGGTTTTACGATAATGGTGGGTTTAATATCGAGATGCAATGCTACAGACAGAGCAAGAAGTTCCCAATTGCCAAAGTGGGCAGAAAGGAAAATAAGTCCTTTATTTTGATTAATTAAAGATTTTGTCAAATCAGCATTTTCGATTGATATTAAATAATTATAAATTGATTTTTTGGAAATAAAAATAAAGGCAAACATTTCGGCGAACACAATTCCAAGATTAGCAAAGCTTTGCTTGAATGTTTTTTCAATCCATTCTTTTGATTTATCGGGAAAAGCATAAGTGAGATTATCAAGAGTAATTTGCTTTCGGGAAGGAGATATTATCATTATTGAATATCCCAGCATTTTTCCAAAGTATCCTCTTGCTTTTCGAGGGAGTATAGCAGAAATAAGGCTAAGAAATAAAATGAAAATTGTGGAAATAGTGTTAAGTATAAACTTCATCGAAGTTGATTGTTTTCTAATCCATTTGATTCCAAGAAGTTTCTCTCTTTGACGTAATTATTATACCAATCGGGGTCATTTGGCTCACCTTTGAGATCTGAGTGAACGAGGATATAATTACCATATCCGACCATATCAACAAAAATGAAATGAACACCACCTTGAATCTCGCCATAGAACCAATCCTCATACGGACGATTTTCTGCCCCTGCAGAATATCTATCCCGTTGGGTTGGTTCGCCATATTTCAAATAAATACGTCCACGGTCTGTGTTCCAGCCTGGATTTTTCTCTGTAAAAGTAAAGTACGTTTCTGCATATTTTATTCTTTCAAGATACTCCCCGCGGTCTTCATTATAAAATGTAGATGTATCAGAATCTCGTATTTTCCAAAAACGATATAAAAAACGTTGTCTTGCTTTGAGATCAGTCAATTTTTTCCATTGATCGACTTCAAAATTAGTCGCAATTGCTTTCGATTTCTTAAATTCTAATTCTGTTTGGTCATAAGATAATGCTGCAAATTCGCTCATTTCAAACAATTGATCTTCGGTAAACCCAGAATAATTTACTAACTTAGAATTTTTATTAAAATAATAGAATTTTTTGACATGATTATCATAAATTATATTATCATCTTTTGTATCAAGTAAAGAAACTTTTAAATAATATATGCCTGTCGATAAAAGGTCGAGCGGAATCGAGAAAATTTCAGATATTGCATCACTTTTTGGAATAATATTAATTGAAGATTTATTTACTTCCCGTTGAGCACCGTCAAGGATTGAGAAAGTTATTTTAACCGAATTTGGAGAAATCGTTTTTGCATTATAAATTTCAAAATACAAATGTAAATTTGGTTCATCGGAATTATATTCACCTATGACATTTGGTAGTACATAATAATTACCCTTGATAAAAAAATGTCCTGAATTTTGATTAACTTTAGAGGCATCCTCAATTACTTGAGCAAGTTCTATTGAAGATAGTGTAATCGATTTTTCAGAGAAATTTTTAATCACAACTGATGCTTTATCATTTGAATGATTATCGAGATTTTTGTCGTCATAAGCAGTTGTTAAAATGCTATATTCAGCAGGTTTGAGAAGAATCTTTTTTACACCATATAAATTATAGATATTGAATGTATCGGAGAGAGGCTTTATATTTGTATGTTTCCAACTCAATTCTTTTTTTTGACCATTATTTAGATTTTCAAATAAAATCGAAATATCAAGAATGCCAACTTGTTGAGAATCCACACGTTGATATGTTAGATTAGAATCTATAAATGTATAGTAAATTTCCAACAGAAGTGTATCTTTACTATATTTAAATAAAGCAAAATCATAATTAATATTGATATTGCTTGAAAATAGAGGAACGGTTGAAAAGAGAACCGCAATTAAAAAAGTATATAATTTTTTCATTTATAAATAATAAAAACAATTTAATAATCGAAAGAAAGGAATAATTATTTTAAATAAAAAAATAAAAAGGGGAGGCACAAACCTCCCCTAAACGAATAATCAAAATTATAATGACAAGCCTATTGTAAAGCGGTTGACAAGTCCTAGATCAAATGTTGGGGAAATTGCATAATCAAATCTGCCAATAAATCCTGGGCCATCGTATTTGATACCAATACCCGCAGAAAAACCTGTCTCGTCATGGCCAAATAAATAGCCACCTCTTAATGATACAATATCGCCATATGTATATTCGATACCTAATCCATATTGCTCAGGAACATCAGAATATGTAGTAAAATCAAATGCAGCTGTAAGAGCATGCTTATTGGCCTTCCAAACTGTAGAAGACAATCCAGCTCTAAATATTAAAGGATATGAATAACCATTTGAAATATACTCAACTTCTAATGGGTTAGCATCCATTGCGGTATATAATTTCTTGACATCTCTTAGAGATTGTCCGCTAAATGTGGCTTCCGAGCCTAAATTATGTATCGAAAAGCCAATTTTAAGGCCTAGGAATCTTGTATCATAAAGAGTTCCAATATCGAATGCAAATCCTGTTGATGAGACATTATAGATTGAATTACTAATATATTTTGCAGTCACCCCAAAGGAGAATTGCTCAGTCAAGAAACCGCTAAATGACAATCCTGCTGCAATATCAGAATTTTGATATTTGGTGCTCAATCCTTCGGGATAGGCAGTAGTCGTAACTTGTATATCTCCGCTGGATAATGAAATTAAATGAGCAGCGATAGTAAAATCATTTCCTAATCCAAAAGAAACGGCAGCGAAATTATGAGTGTATCCAGCAAACCACTGCAAATATGAGAATTCAGCCGCTAAACCGCGTTGATATGCAAGCCCTGCAGGGTTCCAGTAAATCGAGCTTAGGTCATTTGCGACAGAGCTAAAAGCTGTCATCCCACTTCCACGGGCACCAATAGGTATTTTCAAAAATTGAGAGCCTGTAATTCCAACTTTATTATTGCCACCGCTCGATGTAGCAGTGGATGTCTCTCCTATTGCTAAAGCAAAATTTGTAGAACCTATAATTAAACCAAAAACTACTATTAAATTTATTATTTTTTTCATATTGTTTTTCCTTTAGTTTATTCTTGAGGTATTAATCTAAAACCACCTACTACAACTGAGAAATTCCTAACTGCTTGGGCACCATCTGCTGAAGTAATTAATGCTACAAATGCTTGACTTTGCACCCTGATCCCGTTAGTAGTTAACAAATCCCACACCTCCATAAATTCACTATCTTTCATTGATGATGTTGTCTCATCGTGATTAATTGTTCTAACCAAATCGCCAGCAATTGTATAAATATTAATTGTGCATTTCTTTGGCAATTTAGTAAAGTAAATCTTAGAATCATACGGAGAGCGTGTACCTTCGTGCGCTATGAAATATGGATTTGGTACAACCTGCACATTTTGAAGTAACTGGTCTGTATAAGTACCATTGTTACCTTTCGGGTTATTTAAACGGAATATTACTTTTGCATCGGGCATAGGCATACCAAGTGCTCCACCTAATGTGCGAAGAGTAATTTTATCGCCTGGTTTGAAATCATTTCCATAAACATAATTTTGTGTTCTTTGCCATTTTGGGCCAGTATTGAACATACGTCCCGAATTTGCATAATCAAGAGCGAATTGAATACCTCCAATATTTAGTATATGTGTGAAATCAAGAGTATCTTTGCCATCTATAGAATATCCAGATAAGTAATATCTATTTTGCCTATCCATATAAAACTTTGCACCACCATCATTTGCAGAACTTATAAAAGGTTCGTAATTTGGACGTGCAGCTTGTTTTTGCAATTTAATCTCTGTCACATGCCTCATATTTACCCAACCATATACACCAATGTTGTATTTTCCAATGAATTGATTAGTCTTAGGATTTAATCTATCTACACCTTGATAACCTAAATTACGTGGATCTGGATAATATCTCTGCGGAAACATATTCTTAATTACTGTATTATAATTTGAATATCCATAATTGTCTCCGGTTCCTATCGGCAAATACATTGGTTCAAGGTTAGTAATTCCATTAACGACAACAGAATCATACGCATCTAATACTACTGGCCTCTTATATGTTAATGTATTTTTTACTTTTACATTCAAATAATTCACAATGAATTTATTATTAAATGAATAATCTGGAGGATTTGCTCCCCAAACTACATCAAGAGTATCAGTACCACCGGGCAGGAATTCAACTTCATAGATACCTGGACCGTTATTGAAGCTACCATATCCTGGTAAATATGAATCAAAATCCAAACCAACAGGTTGTGTTGACATTATATTGTCTGTATTTGAAATTGGTCCAGTATCATCAATAAATGTAACAGGTGTGGAAACGTCCATTCCTTCCGGTTTTGCTGTTGTTATTGTTATTGAATCAGGCCGATAGCGACCACCCCATTGCTGCATTGTAAAATCATAGCTAAATCCAATTGTCCCATAAGCTGGTGGTAGGGTTGCCAATGCATAGCAATAACCTGGGTCGCGGAAATCACCTGACATAAATGAACCTGATCGTGTAATAATATCTCTATTATACTTCAATCCAAAGGTAATTTGCTCGTTTGTAACTGTATCAGTAATAACAGTATCAGAAACCACATATGAACAACTATTCTCGGTAAATAAGCCACGGAATTCTCCGCTGCAAGGTACAATTTCAAAATTCATAAGCCCATCATAGAGGACCTTATCTGTTGTTAAATCTTTTAAGACCGCTCTACGTTGGTATAATCCAAATTTAATTGTATCTGTTCTACCTTGGAAATTAAAAGCATATTGATTCCAATATGGATTGAAAGTAAGTTCAAGGTCGTGTCCTGCAAAATTCTGCAAAGCTCTATCTCTATCAATAGCATACATTTTAAAATTAAATAATCCACCAAGTTTCAGAGAATCTTCAGGTGAAATTATAGTTTCGAAAATGGGCTCTTCTGAGACAGTATTTGCCGATGGTTTTACGCTAGTTATATTTGGTAAGCCAATAAATGCATCATTAACCTTAGATGGTGTTCGTTGAACATAATCCCCTTCATCAAAAGCAAGTATTTTATAATAATAATCGATATTATTAACTAATTGCTCGGATTTTGTTGGGTCAGCATCAACCTGAATATATCCATCTACAACTTTATCATCACCAATATCAGTAAACGTTCGATTATTTGTAAGTTCCTTTACATATGGAATTATAACTTCTTTTTGAGCAGCATCAGATTGTTCAAAATCTGGGAAGTCAATTGTAACCCATCCATTTTGAATATACTTATACAATTCCTCTAATACAATTTGATATTTTATAGTATCTTTTAATGTGCTATTAAGATTGTCATAAGTCAAAATGTCAATTATGTAACCTGTTGATGATAAGGTTGATTTCCGAAGTGTAGATAATTGATAAACTGTGTCAATTGAGGTTCTGACAGTATCAAGTTTTCCAAAATTCTCTTCAACATGCCATTGTCCAACCATTCCATCTTTGAACATAAGATTTTTAATATAGTTAGGATCAATTGAAATTGTATTTTCTTTATAGAATATCCTATTATAAGGCATAAATGCTTTTTTGAGATGAACAACTCCCAACATAACACTATCGATAAGTTTATTATTTGTTCCGACATCGGGAAGAATTTGCATTGTTGGGATATCAACTCCGCTTTCTTTTAATAATTTATAATAGTAAGGACCCCATGGTTTACTATATAAAGAAGTATCAATGCCAACAATAAATGGTGTGGCAGTAAGTATATTTCCATCGGAAGTTAAAAGATTTGCTATTGATATACCTCGAGGAATACGGACAACACGTAATGCGAGAGAATCAAGTATCTTACCAACAGAGTTCATAACAGGTCCTACAATCCTCAAGGAATCAATGTAGGGCATTAAAGCATTATTAGGATCGGTTCCAGCTTTATTTACTGATTTGAAGAATGGTGTTGGAATTTGATATTGAGATATTAATTTCCATCCAAAAGGACCTTTACCACCAGGATAAAGACCTCCACCTTTTATATTATTGACATCAAAAGTATCTAAGTCAACACGGCGTGCTCTATAAATCTTCAAGCCCATAAAATCGAGGCCCTTCTCGTATACATCTTTTGAAAGTTCAGCAGTACTATCCCATTGAATAGCGACAGCATGATTATAACCATTTTGACGATAAATAATACTTCTATCAGGGGGTGTAGGAGTTCGGAAATTGTTATCGTAAACCTCCTGAGCAAATTTATCTTTGAAAACAAGTTCCTGCATATCTTCATAAGATCCATCAGCATTGGCACCTTTTGTTGGCACAGCAAGGACCATTCCCACAACTACTCGAGCTGTATCATTTGGTTTCATATTGAAAGGACCTGTAGCCATTAGAAGCCGTTTGTCACCAGGACCTGTATCGCCATCTTTAACAGCAGCAGACATAAAATTGTATCTATCTTCTGCTTCGATTTTATCTTCAGAAATTGGCCAGTTTCTAAAAGTCACCAAACCAATTTGTTCTGAGTTTAAAAATACTCGCTTATCGTGCCGAATATATCTCGATGAATCAATTGCGGGTGATTCAAGAAAATCAAATCCTAAATAACCAAAACCTTGATTGGCTTCGCCTCTATCGGAGTTTGACCATTGTGCTGCAAGATTAAGTGTGTCCTCTTTATCATAGAATCGCACTCTATCATTTGTCGCACCCAATGAATAATTTGGATAAGCAGCAATATCTATGTCCATAACAGGAGCAACCCAGACTTCTTGCAGAATATCTGATGATTTATTAATTATATTAAATGATAAGAAAATAAAATCTCTATAATCACCAAAGCCCCAAGAATAAATAGTTTGCTCGACTTGAAGACGAAGTGGATAACCCTCACTCTTCATTTTTCCTGCACCTGGTTCAAAGAAGTTCAGGTCCGTATCTTTATATGTTGCAAAAATATCTTCGCCTGATATAAATGCAGGGCCTTTTGGGAAAATTGATTTATATCTAGTTGTTGAATCATAAATAAAATGGCCAAAATACCTGTTTTGCTTTAGTGTATCATTTTGTGAATCATCCCAGATAGGCCAATTACCTTTGTCATTAACAGATAGCGGTGTTCCATCTGTCCGAAAATCAACAGAAAAGAAAGTACGATAGCGATAAATATCTGTTTGATCAACTAAATCTCCATCATTGATACTACCAGGAACAAACCAAGATTTTCCTGAATTTGGATTATAAGAAACCTCTACATATTTTTTTAAATCGTTGGGGTCAGTGGATCCTGGCCTTACCTTTTTTGCCCCAATCCAAATACCACCACCGAAAATATATTGATTTGTTGAACCGCGTGGCCAAAAACCACCACCTGTATTATGAGCAATATCTAAACCAAATATCCCATAATTCGATGTATAAAAGTCAATATTACTTACTGTATTTTTTTGTACATCAAACACACTTGTGTAAGATTTTGTAAGTATTTGATTAGTATTGCTTTCTTTTTTATTTTGTTTATATTCAGGCAAAATATCAGCCTTTATATTTAAACAACTTACAAGAATAAACAAAATTGTTAATGTTAATATATTTGTTTTTTTCATATACTATACCTATTCAAATTAAAATTTAATCATAAAACCAAAATAAATAGTACGAGGAGCCATATAATTGCCAAGGAATGACAAAGCATCTTTTGCATAACGCATATATGCTTCATATTTTTCAGCTTGGGTAACGGTTCCATTTTGATCAAGATCTGCATTTGCATTATAGAATCTATTTCCATAAATATCATATTGGTCCGACCTGAAAGAAGCTGCATTATCAAAGCTTGCATCCTTATACCAAGTAACACTACTAAAATCGCCAATCTGGCGTTGAAGTGTAACACCATTATCAACTGCATCTCCTGTTGTGGAATAAACTCCAACCACAGCTCTCCTGTTAAGGATATTATAAATATCAAAGAAGATTTCGATAGAAGTATTTCCTAATGATTTTCCAAAGATATTACGTAGATAGATTTCTTTAGAAATTCGAGAATCTACTGTCCAGTATGAAGGTTGGCGTTCTGCATTAATTTCACCAATGATATTACCATTTTTATCTGTTTTTGTATACGGGTAGCCGCTTCTATATACACCCGTGAAATTTATCTGAGCATTTTGTAAAGGTTTCACCTTAAATATTGATGGTCCCTCATCATTGCCCCAAACAAATGTTAAATAACCTTTTACATAATGGCGGACATCCCACGGTTGTGGAAATGGTGCTAATGGGAATGCCATTCTACCCGAATAAGGATCATAGGATACCATATAATTAGAACTTGGATCAGGTGCTGTACCCGTTACATAAGATAAAGTATAATTTAACACTAAAGCAATATGATCGTTTGTCGGATTCTTCCTAAATTCTACCTCTACACCTCGAGAATTGCCAAATTCTGCTACAGAATATTGATAATAAGGTGTAGGAATAGATGGAACATACGCAAGACCAAGTTGATTGTACATATCTTTATAATATGTAGTCACACCAAGTGCCATATTATCACCAATTTGTTGATTATAGCTTACTTGATATTCATTAGTTCGCTGTGATTCCATATTTGGATTGCCAAGTAAATTATTTCCTCGTAGAATGTCGACAGCAAAATTATCATATAGATACTGATACGATGGAGTTTTGAAATATAATCCATAAGATAGCGACAATACAGATTTGTCAGTAATAGGATAAGCAATATTAATTCGTGGGCTTATTTGATACTTCACACTTGCATCTGCAAAACCTGTATCCGAACGTATGGATACAAATGTATTAGAAGGCAATCTATATTGAGAATTAGGTGCAAATAAATCTAAACGTAAACCTGGCGTAAATATAATCCCCTTATAAGAAATTTTGTCCTGTACATACATAGCAAATTGTGTTGGCTTGAAAGGTTTGCTTGTTTTATCATAAATTGCTTTATTATCAGCATAGATGTTTCCGCCATATTTATCTGTAAATAAATCAAAGAAGGGGTTTCCATCCCATGGCATACCGTTATAATGTCTATGCAATTCAAAGAGCTGTAATTGAAATCCTGTTTTGAACAAGTGTGAAAAATCACTCCCCGTTTTGAAGGAATTTGTGTAATTACCATCTATTTGCCAATAATATTGGTCACGAAATTCTAATCCGCCTTGATTTCCATGAGTTGCGAATAGCCCTTGAACCCCATACGGATTATCCGTGCCGGCGTAAGCTGCTCCTTCATAATATCCGGTTAAACTATTTCTTACAGGGAAATCGCCAAGTAAATAGCCATCGCTAGTATATTGCAAAGCTGTCCAAGATGTAAATTGATCAAGAATTTTATCTCCTACAATACGTCCATCTTGCATTGTTCCGGGAACTAATGTTTTACCATCAAAAACATATTTATCTTGCGGTTCCATTATTTCAAATCCTGTAAAGAAATTAGGATCATCAAAGTTCCCTCTACGTCCTACTTGGTCAGTATTAACATTATACGAAACAGTAAAATCATAGAAGCTTGAAGCTGTTAATGTATGGTTTATACGCCCCAAAAATTTATAATTATATTGGTTTCCAACATATTGTTTTGCAAAATTTTCAGGTACGCCATTTAGTGTTCCGTCAGATTTAACACCCTGAGTAGTATCATACAACCAGCCCCAACCACCAAGTTCGTGGGAACCTATACCATATTCAGTACCAAGTATTAAACCGATATCGCTTGATAATTGGAATCTTAACCTGAGGGAGATATTTTTAACCCACGATCTTTGATTATCAAATTGCCCTAGATTATTTCCTGCAGGGTCATAAATTTCATAACTTGCATTTCGATATTTATCGGTTTCACTGCGTGCAGCAATATAAAAAGTAGAATTCTTTAAGAAAGGTATTTTCAATGGTCCCCCGATACCAAAATCAAAGGTATTCTGACCGGGTCCCTGCAATTTTGCGCCCTCGCCCGTTAATACAGGAACTAATTTTGTATCTTGTTTTATAATTTGCAAACCGTGTGCTTGCCTTCCCCAAAGTCCAGGTACATCTGTACGGTATCTAAACAAACCTTCATAACGGTCCGTCCTTCCTGTCTTTAAAACATTATTAACAACACCGCCTTGGGATTCTCCATATTCTGCTGAAAAGCCACCTGTGAGCACTTGAACTTCCTCAACAGCATAAGCTGATACCATTGGATAAAATCGTGTCCCGCCAAGTCCCATATCACCAGTAAAACGGTTTGTTATATCCAAACCATCTACTCTAATTTGTGTCTCTGATGATCTAGTACCTCTAATATTAAATCCATCACCTGCATCACGGACGCCTGCGCTAAGACTCACAATCGAATTGATACCTTCTCGTGATGTGGTTGTAATTTCATCACCTGTAAAGGTTGTTTGTTTACCCACAGCATCTTTACTCACTAGCGGTCGTTCAGCTGTTATGACCACAGTTTCCTTCATAATTGCTTCATCTTCGAGAACAGCTGAGACTTCTGTTGTCTCATCAGCAGATATTCTGACTTTTTTAATAACCGTCCTTTTCCCAACAGCACGAAATTCAATTTCGTACTCGCCTGCAACTATATTTGCTATCGTAAATTCCCCATTCTTATCGCGGACATTCACTCCCCGTGTTGTACCTTTGACAAGTACAGTTGCGCCGACGACTCCTTTACCTTCGGAATCAACAACCTTGCCATGAAGTACTCCATAGATACTTGCATAACTCAAGATCGGGAAAAATAATGATAGAAATAAGCTTAATAGTATGATTTTTTTTGTCATTATTAATTAATCCTATTTATTTAATAATACTTAACATCTTTGTTGTGGATTTATTTCCGCTTTTTAAAGTAATATAGTATGTTCCTGATTGGAGATCTTTTGTATCAATATTATATGAATAGACCCCCTCAGATTGAACACCTGAAAACACATTTTGCAATTTCTTTCCAAGTAAATCATATATTGAAATATCAATATTTGCAACGCCTTTTATTGAATAATCAAGTGAAGCAGAGTTCTGAGCAGGATTTGGATAAACTCGATTTAAATTAGTTTCAGATTGTGCTATTGGATAATCATCAACACCGAGTATTGCATTAAAATGAGCAATCTGGACTTCTTGTTTACGCAGATATTGTCTCATAGCAAGAATATATTCACTTGTGCCAGGAACTTCATTATTAGCTGGATCAAAAATTGTTTGAATTTTTAGAATTGGTATATCAACTAAATTATTTGGAACAATTGGTGCAATATGAGTTTGTCTATCATATTCATCACTTTCAGTCAAATTTCTAGGGGTTTGCCATCCTGTTCCTTGTGTGAGATCTTTAACAGAATAAAACACATCACTTGTACCAAATTGATAAGTACTGTCAGTGACCCAATTCACATCTACTAAATCAACCCATTTAAGGAATAATTTTGATTCATCAACTGTTTTTGCAAGCTGGAGTTCATTATAAGTTGGATTAGCGAAAGGATTGAGATTTTCATCTACTACATTTACATAGAGACCAGTACAATCAGCAATTTTTGAAATAGACCAACTTTGACTTGATGCTGTATATTTTACTTCAACTAGTTGATTAATTAATTCATAAAATGCTTTATAGGAATTAAATTCTCTAAAATGTCCAATAAAATACACATCGCCATTCGAGAGAACCGTAAATCCTTCTGCATCATAAAGAATTCCTGCACTATCCCGTTCGATACCAAGAGACTCTGTATAATCTTGTATAATACTCGCGGGCATTATTACATAAGGTTGCCAGGTATCACCATTATCTGTCGATATAGAAAAACCAAATTTTGCTTTTTGAACATCAGGTGTTACTTTAAAATTGCCTAAAACACCGAGGTAAAGTGGAGAGTTAGGATTTGAATTAAGTGGACGTAAGCCTATAATTTCATTAGGACGAGAGGATGTGTCTGTAACGGGATAAAAGAAAGAAGATTTCCAAGCATCGGGTATAGAGGTCTCGACACTTTCCATTTCCACAATCTTTCGCAATCCGAAATTTCCATAATCTGATAAATCTTTTGATAATGGAGTGATACCATTCGCTGCAATAATTACTAATTGGCCTGAACCATTAGTATATCCATGGACGACAGCATCACTTATTCCCCAATCATATACCGCACCATTTGCTACACATTTTTGTGAGCCAAGGCTATTTATATCACCCTCAGCAGACCATAAACCTGTTACTTGGCCCAGCCAGCTTCCTGACGCTTCATTAACTAAAGACCCACTGAATGCAACTGCAAACACATCATCATATAGAAAAGTTGAACATGTTGGGTATCTTCCACTTCCTATTTGGCTTTCAATTTCGTCATAAACTAAAATTCTCGGTTCCCAGGTATAACCATTATCTTTTGAAATTCTTAGAAATAGATTATTCTTTGAATTTAATTTAGTCCAACCTGCATCAGTAACCTCTTTTGACCCTCTCTTTATAGTCACCAAATAATTATTAATAGGGTCAAAAACAAACGGGGTTGCTGCTGAAGAACCGCAATAAGAAAGAGAATTTGCAAGACTATCAAAAACTGTAAAACTTGTTTCTTGTAAACGGTCCACTGGCTTTGCAAATATCTTTTGCCAATCATAATCCTTAAGATCAATTTCTTTTGCCTGCCGTGCATCTTGAGGAAGATGTTTTATAATAGGCACTTCCTCAGAGAACAATAAATTTGTGCATCCTATTAAAAAGAATGCAACAATCAAGTTTTTGTAAAATTTCATAAAAACTCCATAAATTATTAAATTCGTATTTTTAAGATTTTCAAATTAACAATTATTTAACAAATATTACTAATTTCAAAATTCAAAATGAAATCCATATATTAATGAAATTGTAGAACTAATTTTACTTTTCGCTTCGGGATTAAAGCTTTGTCCTAATAAAAGTTTTGATTCGCTTCCCACTGTAAGGTCTATAGAATTAGATATCTTATAATTAGCCAGTACTTTCAAGTTCCCTATCATTCCACTACCACTAAATCCCGCACCTATCCTTGATGATAAAGTAAAATCATAAAAATCCAATAAGTTTTTTTCATAAAACAGGCCCGCCCAAATTATTTTTTGTTCATAATTCACTTTACCTGGTGTTCGTATTAAAAATTCAGTTCCTCCACTATTTACTAAAGAGCCAAACACATCTCGGGAACCTGATTTAATATCAAGAAAGTTCGCCCTATCCACTCCAATTTGAAAATATCCCGTTTCAATACCGATTTTTGAATCTGGATTTAAATTGTATGCAACACTTTGAGTGAATGATGAAATTGTAGAATGCGATTTATTTACACCAAATATGGCAATATCAGTGCCTAAAAATGAATTAAGTTCTACTTGTTCCGATTTTGCAATAGTAGAGATTGCATTTAAAAGTTCTCCGTTAAAATTCTTTATTTGCTGCTTATTGAAAATTAAGATTTCATTTTGGGTTATCATATTTTTTACGAAAAATGAATTATCCATTTTCAAGTTATTTCTCTGAATATTTTGTGCAAATTGGGCTTCGGTCATATAAGGATTTGACGATAAGGACATTTTATTTGATTTGTCAGGAGTGGGCTCGGGATTTTCACTGAGCTTTGCAATTCCATCTACTTTTGAATATATTGTTATTTGTTTATTTCTTTGATTCTTTTTAATTATCGACTTCTTTTTAATTTTAGAATTATTATCAGAAAGCAAATTCGATATTGTGACTTTTTCATTATTTATTGATTCTGTCAATTTCTCATCATTGTGTTCTTTTATGAGATAATGAATGGGATTATCAATATTTGAAAAGACAAGAAATAGCATAATAGCGAGCACTGATGCAAATTTAAATTGGTTCGATTTTTTCTTTCGCGCAATTTTTTTATTATTATCTGCAATAATTTTATTTTTGATTTCCTCTTTGACATTATCAAAGAATTCCTCTGGAAAATCGACTTCATTTGCATCTTTTTTAATTTCAAAATCAAAATTGAGCAAAGCATTATATTCTTGCTTTAATGATGGATCTTCCTCAATCATTTTCAGCAATATGGCATTTTCTTCTCGAGTTATTGTGCCATCAATATATTTAAATATTAATTCAGTTAGATTCATTTAATTCTTTCACAAGTGGTGCCAATAATTCTTTTAATTTAAGTCGAGCGCGATGAACTCTGACGAGGGCAGTATTTTTATCAATTTTCAAAATTTCTGCAATACTCTCATAAGTCAAATCTTCATAATCTCTAAGAATTAAGGCTTCTCTGAGCAAGATTGGTAATAATTGGATTTTTTCGTTTATAGCTTCTTTCATTCCAATGTTCAAATAACTTCGTGGTTTAAATCCATAATCATCGTTACCAATTTTAACTTGTCTTTTCTGCTTGCGGAGATAATTAATGCAAGTATTATGCGCAATCGTATATAGCCAATTATGAAAAGTCTCGGGCTTAATATCCATTCTGTGTTCATAAGCTTTCAAAAATGTCTCATGAAAGCAATCCTTGGCTAGTTCTTCATCTCCAAGCAATTTAAAGCATAATCTGTAGATCATATTTTTAAATCGATTATATAAAAATTCAAAAGCTTCGGCATCTCCTTCCTTAAACCTTTTGGTTGCTTCTATGATTTTCTCTTGCTCGCTATTTTCATCGCCTTTTTTCATTCTCGAACTTTATCTCAAATATATATACAATTTCGCAACTTGATTTATTACAAATTTAGTTATTTTTTTTCTAAAAAATACAATATTTATTTTATTATTTCTTTATTATTAAAAAAATTACTAATGAAATTATTATATTTATATAATTTTTATTAATTTTGATATTATGAAAAAGGCAATTTTTATATTTTCCATTTTACTTTTATCGACAGTAGTTGTTTTATTTGCTACTGATAGTTATTTGAGGTCCTTTCGAGCTTCATCTCAAAACACAGACATAATTGTCGAATGGGAAACAACTGATGAATCTCAAATTAAAAATTTCGACATCGAGCGAACCTCAAATAATCAAAATTTCCAGAAAATTAAAACTCTTGATTCAAAAGGAAAACCAAGTTCCTATCGCTTTGTTGATGAAGAGGCTTTCTTAAAAAATGGTGATAACTCCACAATCCAAAGTGCCAAAATATATTCTTATAGATTGAAAATTAACTTCACTGATGGAAATGGAAGTTATTCAGAGCAAATTTCTGTGACTCATCAAACAAGTGGAATTCGCCGAACTTGGGGTATGATTAAAGAACTTTTCAGATAATTATTATTTTTCTACCTTTTTTATTATTTTTGCTTTATTACTTTTTACTTAAAATGAAATTCTATCAAATTTCTCTTTTTTTATTTATTATCCCACTAGTTGTAAATGCAAAGGTACAGGATTTCGATACACTCGCAAATGATAATAAATGCTTAACCTTCCATAATTCCAATCAAAAAAATAAAATTCTAAAAACATTGTATTATGATTCAACGGGACGTCCAATCAATCAAAAGATATTTTTATCTCCTTCGGGATTATTTTTGATACATTATGATACATCAGGAGTTCATTCAGTGGATTTAACTGACAATGCTCACAATGGCATCCCTGATTACGTTGATTCTGTTGCTTATTACTGCGATTATACATATCAAAAAGAAGTTGTAGAGTTCGGTTTCCGCTCCCCTCTTGGAGATAGTTCTATGGGTGGAAGTGATGCTTATGATATTTATCTTTTAAATATTGGTGATAGAGATCTTTATCCAAATTCTAACGGCGTCAAAGATAATGGCGGAGCGTATGGGTTTACACAAGCTGAGCTTCAAATTAACTCAGGAACAGGTTACGCAAAAAACACGTCATTTATTATAATCGACAATGATTTTTCTCCAAAGGATTCGATGCTAACAGCTGACAACCAGTTAGTCCAATCATTTAAGGTTTTTGGCTACGATGGTGCAAAGGTTACAATTGCCCACGAATTCCACCATGCAATACAGATGCGTTATGGATTTGATGATTATACGGGGGCAATAATTGCAGAAATGTCAAGTGTAATGATGGAAATGACTCTATACCCTGAAATCCTAGATTATATGCAATATGTACGCAGTTTGTTCAAAAATCCCTCAAAATATCCATTTAGCAAACCTGATGCAAATGTGGGCTATCGCTACGGCATTTTTGCGTATTTTTTGCAAAAAAGATATGGGATGGATGCAATCAAAAAAATTTGGGAGGTAATTGGGAATGGTACACCTACATACAGAGCAATAAATTTAGCACTTCAAAGTTATAATTCATCATTGAACCAAGGATGGAAAGAATTTATTAAAACCATTTATTATACTAATTCTCGAGGCAAAAGCAACCCATATTTTGAAAATGCTTGGCAAATGCCCGAATTTTCAATACACAATGAAATGATTTTTTCGCCTCCATCTGCATCCTATTCAGGCGAATTATTGCAATATGAAATACGAATGGATAGAACAATTATAAATAATCAGCTTCCACTTAGCAATGACACATTGATTGCAATTTCATCAAGTTTTGATACAACTGCACTTTTCAATCAAAATACATATTATGATGATTTTAATGCATCAATTTGCAATGATAATGTGCAAGATGCAATACTAATTTTTGATAATTCATCTCGTAAAAAGTATTTTTTCTTATCGAGTATTCATAATACTATAGAAGCAGAATTGATTGAGATAATCGGTGAGGAAACAAATGCAATTGATTACGCATTCCCAAGTCCTTTCCGATATAATGATGATGATATAATTTATTTCCCTGCCCCTGAGAACATTGAAATTGGGAAAAAAGCAAATATTAAAATATACAATTCAGCAATGAAAGAAATTTATAATAATGATATTTCAATATCATCTATTAATAAAAATAGAATCATTGCTCTCGACATTAAAAATACAGTACCTAGATTGAACCTTGAAACAGGAGTTTACATTTATGAAATTGAAGCAAATGGGGAGCAAAAAATTGGCAAGATTGCTATAATAAAGTAATTTTTAAGATACTAATTTAGATTAAAATATAACCCTATCAATAGATTTCAATAAATACCAAAAGTACACCCGGAGGGATTCGAACCCCCAACCACTTGATCCGTAGTCAAGTACTCTATCCAATTGAGCCACGGGTGCATCGAAAAGATATATTTCTTTTTATTAATTCAGGCTTGGAGACAATTTCTTAACGTAGTGTGCAAGCTTGGATTTTTTATTTGAAGCATTATTTTTATGAATTATGCCTCGTCTTGCTGTCTTATCAATAATGCTCATTGCTTTACGCATATTTTCTTGTGCCTCCTCATAATTTTTTGATTCACGCACTGAACGGATTGCCATTTTCATAATTCTTTTATTTTTTCTATTGTAGATTCTCGCTTTCTGAGATTGGCGAATTCTCTTTTTCGCTGACTTATGATGTGCCATCTAAATTTCCTTTTTTATCTTTATATAACTTACAAAATTATGAATTTTTTCACAAATATTTATCTTATTAACGAATAATAATCATGATGAGTATCTGTTGTCATTTGTATTACACCTGCCCTAACTAATCTAATTAGCAACCTTCCCGCTCGTCTTCTAGATATATTTACCAACTCAGCATATTCTTGCACAGAAATTCTATCATTCATCTCTAAATATTGAAACAGGCGTTGCTCCTTTTCGCCAATTCCCAAACGCAAAGGCTTTCCATCTGTTTGAGCTTTCATCAATCGTTTCATTTCACTACTTGCGGGCATTGAATTTTCCCCAACACGTATAAATACTTGTCGATATTCTTTCCCATCTGTTTCATCTATTAATATAGCTTGATATGGCTTACGGTTTCCTTCCTTGATTGCAACAACCATTACATCTTTTCCCTGTATCTCAATTATTTCAATTTCCGGTTTTATCTCGGGTTCAACTGAAAATTTGCACGCTCTTTCTACAATATCAGCTTCGCTCTTTTCACTTTTTATACCTACAATCGATTTATCATCATCAACTCCTACAAATATGTACCCGCCTTTTGTATTTGCAAATGCGCAAATTTCCTTTGCTATTTTTTCGGGAGTTTTTAGTTTTCGCTTGAATTCAATTGAGGTTCCCTCACCCCCCTCAATCATTTTTAATACTTCTTGGACATACATTATAAAGAGCGCAATTATTAATAATATAAAATACGAAAATATGCAAAACGAATTGTTAAAGAATATAAACATTCTAATCATTTAAGAAGGTGAAAAATCATCCGAATGCATAATGTGGAATGATAAAGTATTATATGATTTCTTTTATTTAACTATAGTAATATTGCATATACTATCTGCAAGTTTTCTATCACTTGCTCCATTAAATTGAAATATAAGTTTATTTTTCTCACTATCTTCAGAAATTGGAGTATAGGATATTTGCAAATTATATACAGAATTGCGATTGACCTGGATTGGAAATGGAGTAAGAATTGAAAAACTTTTAGTTTCATTTGTAAAATATGCATTTGTAATAGTTATATTTGACTCGCTTGTGTTATGAACTATAATATCCTTTGTGCTCGGATTATTCGATTCAAATACTACATTATCAAAATATAAATTTGGCACCTTAGCTTCCAGCAGACAAAATGGATAAAGCAAATCTGCAAAAAGAAGCGTATCTAAATAATAACCCGAATTTTTAGCCGTAAATAATATATTTATCTGTGCCTTGGAACTTTCGTTGTCCTTAGGTTCTAATATTATTGGGACAATTTTATTATTAACTGAAAATCCATTTTTATTAAAATATAAATTATAATCCCAAATTATATATACCTTATCAAGATTATTTGCAACGTTGATAAAAATAACCACTTGCGAATCTGGATGAACAAATCCAAGATTAATATAAGAAGGAGTTGCACTGATTGGAGGATTAAGAAATGGATCCGTTGTTATATCCACATTTCTATTTGCTGGCACATTAAGTGGAGATTCGCACGAAGCAAGTCCTATTAATAGGAATATCAATAATATGTATCTGAAATTCTTCATTTTATCTAAAACTAATAGATAATCCTCCGGTAAATCCATAGTTCAGCGAATTAAAAATTTGGCTTTGGAATTTATATAATAACAATGATGTTTCAAATCCTCCTCGTATCGCCATCTTTTCATTCAGACTATAATTCAAACCTGCCTCAACTTTCCCAAGCCCTCCAACTTGAGTTGCTCCTGCAAATATTTTTGTATAGGGATTAGCTTTGTAAATAGATGGGATATGTGCAAAATAATGATAGTAACCAATTCCTGCATATTGAGCAGTATAGACCTGAATTATCTTAGCATCATTTCCATCAATTTTTCCTGAAAACTTTTGTGTGAAATTCTCTTGTCCATATTCAATTGATAAAGAGTTCATCGGATTAATATTATAAGCAATATTTAACGAGAAATTATTCAGCATCGGATTACTTAATGGGTCAAGATTTGATTTTATATTAGGACTTATAAAATTCTTATTAAACGAAATACTTATATTTTCCAAAAAATTATAGAAATTATACGGGTTCTTTCTATTCCCTATAAAATCAGGATTATTATTAAGTAATATATTGGATTTGTTAAAATCGCCTTGAGAGCTATATATTGCCCTAGGTAATGGAACAAATTCATCAGGTGTAGTATCTTCATTAAAAAGATAATCACTCCTATCATCATCTCCACCAATATCAAAAGCTTCTCCCAAGCGATTTTTTGATTGTACTTTGTTCAATAATGCAATTGACTTATGCGTAGAAATTGTATTTGTATTTTCGCTTGCAATTGAACTTACTATTGGTGCTGTTGAGTTCTGTATTATTTGTGTCTGATTTGCAATTTTACTGATTTGGTTATTTTCTCGCTCTGGATTAATAAAATAGCCAATTAAAAACATCAATCCACCAAATACTATTCCCCCCGCAATTGGATTCATCAAATATCTCCGCAAAAATGCAAGAATTGCAAAAGAAATTGTACCCAAAAAAGCAGTCTTCTTCAAATTGAATTTTACTATCAACTTATCTTTTAAATATGCCGGTGGGGCAATCATATCCTGTTTTAACATATTTTGCAAAACTAATGATTGTGTGAATTCTTCTTGCAATGCGGGGTCGTCGGCAATTGCATAAAAGAGCTCTGTCGTTTCATCCGGGGGGAGCTCCCCATCCACAAATTGATTAATTTTACTTATATAATCATTATCTCGATTTAATCTATCCATTCTTTCTCTCCTTTTCTTTTTTTATATATTCTTTAAAATAAGGTGCAAGCATTTCCCTTAATTTTTCTTTTGCTCTATATATATTCGAAGCTACCATTGTTCGTGATATTCCCATTATTTCAGCAATTTCATCATACGAATAGTTAAGTGATTCTTTTAACATTAATGTCTCTTTTAAATTAAACGGCAATTTATCTATTGCTGAATCAATAATATCTTTTTCTTCTTTTTGTTCATATCTTAGCTGATAGTATCTTCCTACCGACTTGTCCAACGGACCAGGCGCTTTCTTAATCTCATTTACTCTATCAATGCAAACATTATGAGCAATTTTCATTAAATATGCCTTAATATTATCAATTATACCCTTTTTCGAAATAACATTTAGAAATTTTACGAAAGTATCTTGAAAAGCATCCTTAGCATTTTCTTCATCACGTAAGATCCTTACGCAATAAGTATATACAAGCTTCGAATAACGATTATAAATTTCCTCGAATGCTTGCCTCGATAATGATTTATTATCGGAATTCAGCATTGCACTTAATTCAGCATCATTATATTTTTCAATATCTTTCATAAAAATATATTTTCCATATATATAAGACTGAAAAAGTAAAAAAAAGTTGCAAATTACTACAAAATAATTTGAATTTTATAGAGAGGAAAGGGACATTTCACTTATAATTGAAATTGTCCCTTTAAATTTTCCAAGTTCCATTTATTGGATGGTGTATATATAGATTTGTTTCATTAGGTTTGATATATACTGTACGTGAAATATCTCCCCCCACGTCTTGTGCTACTAAATTTATATTATTTTTTAGCAGGCTTGCTTTTAGTGCAATTATATTTTTCTGTCCAATATTGAAATAGTTCCCAATTTCTGCCCTTGTTTTCGCCCCCCCTGCTATTTTTGCAAATATTTCATTCCTATTACATCCCATTGCAATCATTCGCCTTAGCATCTCTCCTGGCGCTGTGTCGCAAAAATAGCCCGGCAATTCCTCCGCCTTTTCCAAATCTGTTCCTGAATACGGCAATGCTATATGTGATAAACCGTATATGTTCTTTGATGGACAAAACATTGCCAGACTAACACACGACCCAAGTGCATAAATCTTTAACATCTTTTGTGAATCGCTCGAATATTCCATTGCCCCCATTCCTAAGATTACTGTATCAGTCTTTGTCTGTCGGTCTATTACTGTGGGTGGTAATTCATAATTTTTGGGCTCTGTCTTCAAATGATGCACATCTTCATTTACGGCAATTTTTATCTTTATCCATAATTGAGATATGACGTCAAGTAATCCTTGCGAGCCGCCCGACGGCTTTTTGATAAAATCCACTGCTCCTGCCTCAAATGCATCCCTTGTTAATTTTGAATCTTTATCTGTCAATGCACTCAATACGATTGTAGGAATTGGGTTTATTGAATTTAATCTAAGTAAAAAATCGATACCGTTCATCTTTGGCATCTCCAAATCTAGCACAATTACATCGGGTTTTGCACGCTTTATTAAATTCAATCCAATTTGTCCGTCTGTTGCAGTTCCTATTACCTCAATCATTGGATCCCTAACAAGCCCCTTTGATAATATATCAAGCACCAGTGGTTGATCGTCTATGATTAGAACTTTAATTTTTTGGTTTGCTTCCAATAGAATATTAATTTTAAGTTATATAAATATTAAAAATTATAATTTACAAAATTAAGGAAAATTCTTAAATTATTTATTTTGAGGAAAAATGCTTATTTTACTGTCGTTTCATATTCGAATATCTTAGAAAATTTGCTCTCTGTACCCTCCCCTACTGCTTTTAACCTTATATAGTATTTAGATCCAGGTTTCAAATCCGAAATCTCAAATGTCGCCAAATCCCCAATATCTAAGTCACTATATGGTTCAACTTTATTCTTAAAACCCGCATCTATTGCCACATCCAATATATATGTCTTTGCACCATTTACCTTTTCCCATTTTATCTCACTGCTATTTTCCGATAGGCTAGTTACCTCTAATATCTTCGGTGTTGGCAAAAGTGTTGCCTTCGAGCGTGGATTATTTGATGCTTTTTCTGTATTATATGCGCGGTATTTTCCATCCCCATTATATTCAAATACTTGCAAAAAATACCGTCCCGATTCCAAATTTGTGATTGTCAAATTTATATTCTTATCATTTCCATCATACACTACATAGCTCTCACCAAGCTTTGCTTCCGAGGCACCATAAGCATTTGAATATTTATATGCTTTGCCATTCTCAGGCAAATTTGGTTCGGCACCTTTCCGCATCGCAATAATTCTTCCCGTTCCCGAGCCATTTACCCATTTTATTGTTATAGTATTTTCCGTTGCATCAACAATCGATATTTGCGATGCTTGTTTTGTAGGTGCTTGTGCTACTGTATTGAATTCATATCCTTTAATAAATTTTAATGAATCTCCTCTTTTTATATAAACATTTAGATTGTAATCTGTTGCTTCTTTTAATCCCTCTATTCTGAACTTTCCACCCTTTTCGCCTAAAGCACCCAATATATATCCATCCCCTTTTATTTCTTTGAGATTCGAAATTTGTAAAGTGCCTTGCAGAATTCCTATCTCTTCCTTATTTAATATCAATATGCTATCCGGTGCTGTCTTAGCAAGAACTAAACATTTTCCCCCATTTCCACTTGAATATTTAATCTCACTATATGTAGAACTACATTTCAATATTTCTATTGATAAAGTTGTATTCTTTTCTTGAGCTTTATTTGGTAATTGATTTTTTTGAGAATATCCTATATTCACAATCATCAATAAAACTAAAATTGACGCTATTCTTTTCATTCTTATTTTATCTGTTTATTAAATACAAAATTAATAAAAAAAAGAAGGTCCCTTCCCTTTGGGATGAGACCTCCTTGAAGTATTCTATTTACTTTTTAGTGCAAATAGATAAATGATTGTTGTAACGACTCGCCTAACCCAATCACTCGTATGACATACATCCCCGAAGAAATTAAGTTTGGCAAATTCGCTGGGATTATTGTTATCTGGTTCTCACCTTCAGCAAGTTCTGTCTCAAAACTTGCAACCAATGACCCATCACTCCCATATAGCTGAATGTCAGCTTTCCCGCTTGTTGGTGAGTATACCGTAAAGTCGATATTCTCATTTACAACAGGATTTGGTTGAATTGGTCCCATTGTTAGTCGCTCACCTACAATAGTATTCTCGCTTGGCTCTTTAGGAAGTGTGGAAAGTGACCTAGGATTGTTAGTTGCCGTCGATGTGTTATAGACCAACCCTAATAATGGATTATCCGTGTAATCGAATAAACGGAATGTGTATTTACTGTTTCTAGTTAAGCCCGTCACATTTACACTAGTTCCTGTTCCATTGTAGACTGCGTATGCAGTTCCAACATGATCACCTGACCCATATATACTATTTGCTATGTATGTTGTGCCATCGCTTGGATTTGAAGTATTAGTTGCACCTGCAAGAGCAGTCACTAACACTCCATCGCCATTTCCTCGTGTCCAGCGTATTTGAATACTATTGGATGTTCTTGTCACTAATACTATACTGTTTGACTGTGTTGGTACTACTTTCATTCTTACATAATTGCTGTTTGTTGTACCGCAACCGTTTGCTGCTAAGTAATACTTTCCATCATCCCCAAATGTTACAGCACTTGATAAAGTGAAATCATCCGTAGTTTGTCCACTTACTGGAGTTCCATTATATCCTGTGCCATCATCATCACGATACCACTGATAGCTTGTTGCATTACTTACAGTTGTTGTAAATACACTACCTAAACTTGTACCTACTACTATTGTCGCGTCGACTGGTTGTGATGTTATACTTGGCTTTGTAATGACATCTACAGATGTTGTGCAACTTGCAAAACATCCACCACTATTATCAGTCACTGTAACAGTATAATTCCCTGCATCAACAGATTGCATATTAGCTCTTGATGGATTTTGCACGCTCGATGAAAAGCTATTCGGACCCGTCCATACGTAGGAATAATTTCCGGAACCGCCCGATACAGTTACAGTTAGGTTCAATGTCCCATCTTGGCAAACAGGGGTGTTCGATGAGCATTCGAGAGTCAATCCCGCTCCTACTGTCCATGATACAGTATTTACTGCTGGTGAACATTTTGTGGCGCCTCTTGTAGCTCTGATTTCTACACCTGTTAAACCCGTGGTTGAAATAGTAGTTCCGCTTAAATAAGTGCTCCATTCAGACCAGCCTTCTGTTGTGTTAGTTCTGTATGCATAAGTATTTATTCCATTTCCGCCGCTACCACCACTGAATGTTGCGCTTACCAATGTTCCTTCACAGATAGTTCCTGCTGCTGGGGATGGAGTGATTGTCGGTGCTATTGCGGGCTGTTCCACTGTCACAGTCCATAATCCATCAGATGCTACAAAACTAGTTGAACAGGCTCCATCATGAGCTAATCTCTGGAATTTAGTCGTTTGTGTTAATGTTCCTGGATTGTATGTTTCTGCATTGCTGCCATCGATATCGCTCCACGTTTCACCTCCATCTGTTGAACTTTGCCATTTATATGTTATCGCTTCATCGCCACCACTTGCGTCTGTTGACGATCCTATCACGCCAGGATCGCCTCCTGAGCATATTGTCTCGCCTTCTATTTGAATTCCACCCGCTGTGAATTGGTCATATACATTAATTTGTACTGTACTTCCATCTGTAGTATTTGTGCAATGGGCATCGCTTACTTCGGTGATTTTGTAATTTAAATCAGCTGTTGCATTGTTAATTGTGATTGTATATGGACTTGAAGTTATACCTGATACAGTTACATCACTTGCTCCATTCCAATATCTCAATGTCCAGTTCGGTGTTCCCGTTAATGTTACGCTGTATGTTGCTGTTCCGTTATAGCAAACATTTGGCGTTGTTGCTGTCAGTGTTGCAGTTGGCAATGCTCTCACTGTGACTGATATATTATAAACATTGCTCTCGCAACCGCTTGCATTTTTAACTTGCAATGTTGCGTTGTATGTGCCTGCTCCTGCTCCACTTGGAACTGCTATAACTATCTGACTTGTCGGCAGTGTAGTATATGTAACATCCACAAAACCTGCTGCATTTGCTGCATCATTAAAGTCAATCTTGTATTCTGTTCCTGTCGTTGCTGAATATGTCAAATTAGCACTTGTTGCACCTTGGCAGACGCTTGGATTGGTCCCGAGTGTAATTGTTGGCAATGCATTTACTGTGACTGATATAGCATAGCCTACACTCTCGCAACCGCTTGCATTTTTAACTTGCAATGTTGCATTGTATGCGCCTGCTCCTGCTCCACTTGGAACTGTGATAACTATTGGACTTGTCGTCAAGTTAGTATATGGAACATCCACAAAACCTTGTCCTTCTGCTGTCTCATCAAAATTAATCTTGTATTCTGTTCCTGTCGTTGCTGAATATGTCAAATTAGCACTTGTTGCACCTTGGCATACACTTGGATTGCTCCCGAGTGTAATTGTTGGCAATGCATTTACCGTCAATGTGAATGTCTGAGGTGCGGGTGTTCCACAACCTGTTGTTACACTGACCCTATAATTATACACTCCTGCAGGAATTGTCGTGCCTGCAATTTCCAAATTAGATGTACTGCCACTTCCTGTTTTTGTATATGTTGCTCCCGTTGGTGTTCCATTTGTTACTGGTGCCCAAGTTCCGCCATTATTATATTCCCAAGTAAATGTGAAAGGACCACCGCCCGTTGCAGTTGCTGTGAATGTTTTATTTACTGCTCCATAGCAAGCATTTTGATCCACAGGATCTGTTAAAGATGGTGCGGTAACTGATAATGTTGCTACATTAGTTGTTCCATTATAGCATTGATTATAAACATATAATTTATATTTATAATTGTTATAATCAGCAGTCACCCCTGTCAAAGTTAGAGTTCCTGTTGTTGAACCGCTATAGATTCCGCCATCGTTCACATCTACCCAAGTTGTGCCACCATCAGTTGATACTTTCCATTTCATACTTGTTCCATGTCCACCACTTCCTGAACCAGAGAAGGTTGTCTCTCCGCCAATGCATATTGTTTTGTCAGCGGGATTAGAATTGATAACTATTGGTATATTTGTATAATCTATCTTGGATGTTGGGGAAACCATTGCATTGCCTGCCTTATCGTAAATTGCATTTGCAGAAGAAACCGCTATTTGTGGATCTTCATTTCCGTCAAATGTTCCGCTCCAAGTAATTGAAAGGGTTGCAGTAGTTCCGCCCGCTGTGTGCGTAAGTGTATAGGAGTCTATATGAGCAAGTCCATGCGCACTTGATAATTGTAAATCTGTAGGAGAAGTAATAGCTCCCGTTCCATCGTTATTTGTATATACACCCTCGCTAAATGTCACTGTTGCTCCCGCATTATTGCAAGTCAATTGGAAATCGCTTATTGTTGGCGCTGTTATATCTTTAGTAACTCCGCTAACTGATGCTGTTCCAATATTGCCCGCACAATCTGTATGTCTGAAATCGATTGTAAATGTTGAGCCATCGGTAACCGCAGCCCATCCCGCAATACTTGATATTGAAGTTGATCCAGTTGCAACCGATGTCCAAGTGTCACCTGTGCCTATTTTTGCTTCTGTTGTTCCAGGATTTATTTCAGTAACGGTGAATGCTACACTTTGTGTCCCATTTGTATATGTTGAACTTGTAGGATAAGTTATAGCCAGTACTGGTAATGTATTGTCTATTTTAAACGCACCACTTGATTGCTCTGCAAAATTTCCCGCAAGATCAGTTACAATTAATTTAACCTTTGCTGTATTTGTGTTTACATTTGGAACATTCCAAGTATATGAACCGTCATTTGCTTCGCCTGTCGCGATATTTGTCCAACCCGTTACGCCATCAGTTGAATAAGCAAGCGCTATAGGATATTCGCCTAAATGTGTATCGGTTATGCCCGAGGTCCATATAATATTATTATTTCCCGCTTTCCAGCAAGTTCCTGTTGTTGGTGCAGTTATTGTCCCCGCTGCAATTGTTGGCGCAGTCTCATCTCTAATGATTGTAGTTGTGCTTTGTGTGCCTGTTGTTGCACATCCACCGGTTGATGTAATAATTGCTCGGAAGCGTATTGTTCCGCCTTCTGTGAACTCTCCACTAGCTGGAGAAGATGTAAGATCCCCATCTGCAAGCGATACTGTAACATCTGTTCCAATTTCACCTTCAAGAATTGTATGAGTTCCGCTTGTTAC